>Ga0318546_10000718_pt1 | contig 13089 bp, 13 predicted proteins | sample GRESIP169b2f19_FD_203514 | JGI IMG/M metagenome (GOLD analysis project Ga0318546, IMG submission 203514) | Tropical soil microbial communities from Luquillo Experimental Forest, Puerto Rico - GRE.SIPMG.169b2f19 | ecosystem: Environmental > Terrestrial > Soil > Tropical forest > Bulk soil...
GGCCAATCTGACCGAGTTTGCCAACATTCTCGCGATCGACATGCCGGCGGGATACAGCTCGCTGGGCGGCCAGGTGAAGAACCCGTATGCGCCGGAGCTCGACGACAAGGGCGTTCCGATCGTAATCCCCGGCGGGTCGAGCTCGGGGTCGGCGGTCGCCGTGGCAGCGGGGCTGGCGGCGGCCGCGATCGGCACCGAGACCTCGGGCTCGCTGCTCTCCCCGGCGAGTCAGAACGGCGTCGTCACGGTCAAGCCGACCGTCGGGTTGATCAGCCGCGCCGGGGTGATCCCGATCGCGCACAGCCAGGACACCGCCGGCCCATTGACGCGCACGGTGCGCGACGCTGCGATCCTCCTTAACGTGCTGGCCGCCGCCGACCCGCTCGATCCGGCGACGGAAGAGTTGCAGCGCCCGGCAGACTACACGAGCTTCCTCGACCAGGATGGGCTCAAAGGCGCCCGCATCGGCGTGCCAAGCGACCCCTCCGATCCCGCTAACGACGTCTATTATGGCCCGCTCCCGCCCCGCGTCGCCCAACTCATGCGCGAGGCGATCGCGGTGCTGGAAAGCGAGGGTGCGGCGATCGTGCGCGCCAACATCCCGACCGCGGGCTGGATCGGCGGCCCGGGCACCGAGACGGCGATCCTCAACCGCAACCCCGAAAGCCTGAGCAAGGACCAGCCGGCGCGCCGGCCGATCGTCTTCGTCTACGAATTGAAGCACGACCTCAATCTCTATCTGCGCGACTGGGCGACCGGCACGGAGATGAAGAGCCTCGCCGACATCATCGCCTTCAACGCGGCCAATGCCGACCGCGCCTTGCGCTTCGGCCAGGACATCTTCCTCGCCGCCGAGGCGACGCGCGGCGACCTCAGCGAACTCGAATACCTCTCGGCCCGGCAGATGGATCTGCGCGCCTCGCGCGCCTTGGGGCTCGACGCCTACATGGACGAACACCGCCTCGACGCCGTCTTGTTCCCCGGCACCGCCGGCGCCGCGATCGCCGCCAAGGCCGGCTATCCGAGCGTCCAGGTCCCCGCCGGCTTGGTCTCCGGAGTGCGCGATACGGAAACACCCGATTACCCCTACGGCGCCACCTTCACCGGCCGCGCCTGGAGCGAACCCGCCCTCCTGCGCCTCGCCTACGCCTTCGAGCAAGCCACCGAGGCCCGCCGCCCGCCACCGGGAATGCCGCCGCTCGGCCCGGATTACGGGCATTAACCCGGAGAGCCCGCGCTTGACCTTCCTGAACATTCGACCGACCGGGAGCAGGCTGCATTACGCTTGGGTCATCGTCGCGGTCACCTTTGTGGGGGTGATCGTGACCGCCGGTGTGCGCGCCACACCCAGCGTGCTGATTGTGCCGCTCGAAGGGGAGTTCCATTGGTCGCGGGCAACGATCTCGTTCGCCCTCGGCATCAACCTCCTTCTCTATGGGGCGATCGGGCCCTTCGCCGCGGCGGTGATGGACCGCGTCGGGGTGCGCCGCACGATGTGCCTGGCGCTGGCGATCACCGCCGCGGCCGTGGCGCTGACCTCGGCGATGAGCCAGCCCTGGCAATTGATCCTGCTGTGGGGCTGTGTGGTCGGCCTGTCCACCGGCTTTATCGGTGCGTACCTGGCGGCATTCATCGCCGCGCGTTGGTTCCGCGCGCATGAGGGGCTCGTCGTCGGCATCTTGACCGCCGGCTATGCTGCCGGTCAGCTCGTCTTCCTGCCGACGATGGCGGCACTCGCCACCCATGCCGGCTGGCGAATGATGTCGCTGGTCTTGGCCGGGACGATTATCGTTTTCCTGCCGCTGTTGGCTTTGTTTATGCGCGACCGGCCGGAGGATCTCGGCCTTGCACCTTATGGCGACCGGAGCACATTGCGGCCGGCAGCCCTACCCGAAGGCAACCCGGTCGCGGTGGCGTTCCGCGCACTCGGCACCGGTGTGCGGTCGCGCGACTTTTGGCTGATCGCGGGCGGCTACTTCGTCTGTGGTGCGACGACCAATGGCCTGATCGGCACTCACCTCATCGCGGCATGCGTCGATCACGGGCTGAGTGAGATCGCCGGTGCCAGTCTCCTCGCAGCGACCGGCGTCTTCGCCTTGGTTGGCGGGACCGTCTCGGGCTGGCTCAGCGACCGCTGGGACAACCGGATCCTTTTGTTCTCCTATTATGGATTGCGCGGTCTTTCGCTGCTCTACCTGCCCTTTGCCTTTGACCTGTCGGTTTACGGCCTGTCGGTGTTCAGCATGGTTTACGGGCTCGATTGGATAGCCAGTGCGCCGCCGACGGTGCGTCTCCTGAGCGGCGTTGTCGGCACCCAAAAGATCGGCATCATGGTCGCCTGGATTGCCGTCATCCACCAGATCGGCAGCGCCTCTGCCGCCTACCTCGCCGGCGTCCTGCGGATCACCTTCGGCACCTATATCGAGGCTTTCATCCTGGCCGGGATTTTGTTGATCGCTGCGGCGGTGATGGCGCTCTTCGTCGGCGCAGGCCGCCACAGCCGCGAAGGGGAGGCTCTCGCGACCGCGACGCTTTGATGCTTTCCGCGAGCCTCAAGTATCGAAAATCATGGGACGACCAGATCAATAGGCGTGGTTGAGCGGCAACTAGCTCCGCAGATTGGGGTGGAGGCGACGGACGGGCGCGGAGCCCGCCGCCTCAGCGCCAGTAGTTGTTGGCTGCAGCGATTGTAGCGAACTGCACCGCCACTGCGTGATTTGCTGCAATCAACCGGGATGGATCGTGCGCGTATTGCGCACGACCGCTCTTGCAAGTTCGGCGTCGCGCCGGGCACCGCGGATCTCGGACAGAAGCAAGACACCGGCGATAGGATCAAGGCTCAGAGGGATTGACCGACAAAGGCCCGCGACAGAAGAGATGTCACCTGCCGGGGGAATTTCCGAGAGTGGTTGCGGTGAGGGTCAGTTGATGAGTATGGCAGCATGCCCATGGTGCCGATCCGGGCCGCCATCATCTTGATACCCGTGTACGAGAAACGGTCAGCCAGCTTTTCGACTCTGACACTCGCCTGCGTTACCTTGCCCTGAACAGCGGTTGGCCGCAGGAGCGTTGAATGGCCGATTATCGTTGGAGAGGCGGCGATCTGCCGACCTTTGTCACGCATTTGGAATGCAGTCTGACCGGTGAGCGCTATCCGGCGGACACATTACAGACCTTGTCCAGGGCTGGGCGGCCGCTGCTGGTGCGCTATGATCTCGATGGTATCGGCCGAGCGCTGTCCCGCGAGGCACTGGCCGGCCGGCCTCAGACATTGTGGCGTTATCGCGAATTACTGCCGGTACGCCGGGCGGAGAATGTGGTCTCGCTCGGCGAGGTCGTGACGCCGCTGATCCCGCTGCCGCGCATTGCTGCGCGCCTTGGCCGTAGTGGCGAGATCCTGGTCAAGGATGAGGGCCGACTGCCGACCGGCTCGTTCAAAGCGCGCGGTTTGGCGCTTGCCGTGTCGATGGCCAAAGAGCTCGAGGTCACGACGATGGCGATGCCGACCAATGGCAATGCTGGCGCGGCAATGGCAGCCTATTGCTCGCGAACCGGCATCAAGGCTTATGTCTTCTGCCCCGAGGACACCCCAGCGGTCAACGTCCGCGAGATCGCGATGCAGGGCGCCGAGGTGTTCCTGGTCGACGGCCTCATTGACGATTGCGGCAAATTGGTCAGCGAGGGCGAGCGAACGGTCGGCTGGTTCAACTGCTCGACCTTGCGGGAGCCCTACCGCATCGAGGGCAAGAAGACGATGGGGATCGAGCTTGCCGAGCAGCTCGGCTGGGAGATGCCGGATGTGATCTTCTACCCGACCGGCGGCGGCACCGGGATCATCGGCATGTGGAAGGCCTTTGCCGAACTCGAGGCCATCGGCTGGATCGGGCCAAAGCGACCGCGCATGGTTGTCGTGCAAGCGGCGGGTTGCGCCCCGATGGTCAAGGCTTGGGAAGACGGTGTGGAACACGCCCCACGCTGGGAAAATGCTCACACTTTCGCCGCCGGCATCCGGGTGCCGCAGGCTGTTGGTGACTTTCTGATCCTGCGCGCGGTGCGCGAGAGCGGCGGCTTCGCGGCTGCCGTCAGCGACGATGCTATCGCCGAGGCATGGCGGGAGGTGGCGGCCGAGGAGGGCCTGCTGCTCTGCCCCGAGGGGGCGGCGACCTATGCCGCGTATAAGGCGGCGCTCACCGATGGACGGGTCCGGCCGAGCGATCGCGTGGTTCTGTTCAACTGTGCCAGCGGCCTCAAATACCCGATGCCTGAAGCCGGGAGGCCATTGAAGCTGGGCAATGCGGTCGATTGGCAGCTTGTCACAGCCGCTCCGGCCTCGTCACGGTGATTGCATTACACACAAAGGGCGCTCGACACCGCGCGCCGCTTTCAGTCGAGCCCCGTGTCGGGGCTCTCTCGTCTAGGCGTGTCCTGTATCCGTCGAGAGCATCGACAGATCGATGCCGATTTTAGCGAGCGCGCGGCGCCATTTTCCGTCTTGGTCTGGATCGAAGAGGATGTCGTCATCGGCCGCAACGGAAAGCCAGCCGTTGGCTTGGATCTCGGCATCGAGCTGGCCTGGCGCCCAACCGGCATAGCCTAAGGCAAAGAGGCTGTGGCGTGGACCTTGCCCCTTACCGATCGCGCGCAGGATCTCGATTGTGGCGGTGACGGCGATATTGCCTTCGACGACGAGCGTCGCCTCCTCGTTGTAATCCGACGTGTGCAGCACAAAGCCGCGGCCCCCCTCCACCGGACCGCCAAAATGGACCGGGCGCGAGCCGACGATAGTGCTCGGCGCGATGTCGAGTTGCGTAAACAGCTCCCCCATCGTTGCCGAGCCGAGGAGCTTGTTGATCACGAGCCCCATCGCGCCGCCCTCTTCGCTGTGCGCGCAAAGGTAAATGACCGACCGGGCGAAGCGCGGGTCCAGCATCTGCGGCATTGCAACCAGGAACTGACCTGTGAGCGATTTCAAGGCACCCTCCGTTGCAACGGGACGACCTCCCTTTCCTAAAAACCAGCCTCTGTGCCTCAACGTCTATATACGGTGTTCGTGGCGCGCTTGCCTAAAAAAGCATCGGCAGCTGCTTCGCGGTCCGGTTTGCCGGCGCCGGGTATCCTGTGTTATCGGTCGGCGGCTACACCCCTTCGCGACCAGGCGCAAAGCGCCTCGAAGGGGATGACCCACACAGCACCGGAGGGACTTATCATGACCATCAAGGTTGGCGACAAGCTGCCATCGGTGACACTGCGGCAGGTGACCCACGAAGGACCAAAGGAGGTCACCACCGACGAGTTCTTTCGCGGCAAAAAGATTGCTCTCTTCGCGGTGCCCGGCGCCTTCACACCGGCTTGCTCGCAGCGCCACCTGCCGGGTTATGTCGACAAGGCGTCGGACATCAAGAGCAAAGGAGTGGACGAGGTCGCCTGTGTCGCGGTTAACGATGCCGCCGTCATGACCGCCTGGGGCAAGGATCAGAAGACCGAAGGCAAGGTCACGATGCTGGCCGATGGCAGCGGCGATTTCGCCCGTGCTCTCGGGCTCGAGCTCGACCTTACTAGGGCCGGGCTCGGAACCCGCTCGAAGCGTTATTCGATGCTGGTCGACAACGGTGTCGTCAAGTCGCTCAATGTCGAGGAGCAGCCCGGCCAGGTCGACGTCTCCAGCGCCGAGACGATGCTGAGGGCGCTGTAGGTGCGGTAGCATCCTACCCCGCTTCGTCGATACGGGAGCGGGCGAGCGCATCCGCCCGCTCGTTTTCGGGATGGCCGGCATGGCCGCGCACCCACTCCCACTCGACGGTGTGCCGGCCGGCGGCGGAATCGAGCCGCTGCCATAGATCGATGTTTTTCACAGGCTGCCTGTCTGTGGTGCGCCAGCCGCGCCGCTTCCAGGCATGAATCCACTTGGTAATTCCATCGCGCAGGTACTGGCTATCGCTAAAGAGGCGAACACGGCACGGCCGCGTGAGCCCTTCCAGCCCGGAGATCGCGGCCATCAGTTCCATGCGGTTGTTGGTCGTGTCGGGCTCGTAGCCGCTCAATTCCTTCTCGACCCCGCGATAGCGCAGGATCGCGGCCCAGCCGCCGGGACCGGGGTTGCCGCGGCATGCGCCGTCGGTAAAGATCTCGACTTCCGCCGGGTTAGCCATCGATCCCGTAGGCTGCGAGATTTGTAATGCCGCGGTGAAAGCGCAGTCTGCGCAAATATTCGAGCGGATCCTTCGGCTGGACCAGCGCGCCCTCCGGATGATTGAGCCAATCGAAAAGCCGGGTCAGCAGAAAGCGCAGCGCACTGCCGCGAGCGAGCAAGGGCAGAGCCGCGAGCTCGGCCGAAGTGAGCGGCCGGGTCCGCCGATAGCTGTCGAGCAGCAGCCGCGCCTTCGTTACATTGAGGCTGCCATCGGCTTCGAAACACCAAGCGTTGAGGCAGATCGCCAAGTCATAGGCGAGAAAATCGGTGCAGGCGAAATAGAAGTCGATCACGCCCGACACGTCGCGTTCGCGAAAGAAAACATTGTCCGGAAAGAGGTCGGCATGGATGACTCCGGCCGGCAACTCGCGCGGCCAGTCAGCCTCGAGAAGCGCAAGTTCGGTGCCGAGTTCCTCGGCCAGCCCCGGATGGACCTCCGCCGCGCGGCAACGGCAGGCTTCGTATAGGCGCCGCCATCCGGCAACAGTGCCGCCAGCGCACCTCCAACCGCGGCGCAATGGAAAGGCTGGATGCGCCGCGGCCACATTCCGGCAAGGAACGTCACGACCGCTGCCGGGCGGCCGCACAATTCCCGCAGGGCGATCCCGTCCCGCCCCTTGAGCGGGGTCGGACACGCGACACCATGCCGCGCAAGATGCTCCATTAGCGCGATGAAAAATGGCAGGTCCCGCGGCGCGACCCGCTTTTCGTAGAGCGTCAGAATGAAGTTGGCGCGTTCGGTCGTAATCAGAAAGTTGGAGTTTTCGACCCCCTCGGCAATCCCCTTGCAGGACAGCACCTCGCCGATGTCGTAAAGGGCAATGAAGGCTCTGAGGTCGTCATCGGCAACATCGGTATAGACGGCCATTGGATTTCTTCCGCCGCATTTTTCATTTTCGCTGAGCGCGGCGACTGACCCCGCCCGGCCGGTTCAGTCCTCAACCCGGCTTGTTTGCCCAGCATGTCTCGCATACAGTCCGGCCGGCGGCGAGGTGCCGCCGAACGCGTGGACACTAGCAAGGGCAGAGGCAGGGAAGAAAGCATGACCGAACCCATACCCGCGCAAAAACCCATACCCGCGCAAAAAGAGCCCTACGGCGTCACCGTCGAGGCCGGCAAGAGATATTTCTGGTGCGCCTGCGGCCGCAGCGCCTCGCAGCCCTTCTGCGACGGCTCGCATAAGGGCACCGGACTGACCCCTGTCCCATTCACCGCAGAGGCGACCGAGGAGGTGTGGCTCTGCGGGTGCAAATCGACCGCGGGCAAACCGTTCTGCGACGGTACCCACAACGCCCTGTGAGCTTGGTGCGGGCTGCGCAGGGCGCAACGCTCCTCGGCCTCCTCGCGCTCTCCGGTTGCGGCTTGTTCTCGTCCTCTTCGTCGAAGTCGGCGGCGGAGGCCTGTCCGCCTGCCGTCATATTGCGGCCGCTGTCGAATAACGCCGTGTTCGGCTCGGAGCCGGAGCGTCGCCCGGATAATGTCGCGTTCTACGGGTTGCTCAGCGAAGCCGACCTTAAATGCGACTATTCAAGCGGCGCGATGCGCATCTCGCTCGACACGATCGTGATCGGCGAGCGGGGTCCCGCGTCCAAGAGCGATGCCGTCGATTTTCAATATTTCGTGGCTGTGACGGGACCTGATCAATCGATCATCAGCAAAAAACCGTTCGCGGTTCAGATCGCCTTTGACGGCACGCAAAAGCGCGCCGGCGTCACCGATCATATCGAGGAGACGATCCCGCTCGGCGGCCAAAAGGGCTCCGATCTCAACGTTTTGGTTGGCTTTCAACAGAGCCCCGAGGTCGTCGATTTCTACAAGCACTTCCGCGGCCGCTGACCAAATCAGGGTCGAGCTCGGTGATCCCCGCCGGCGATCGTCGTCGACCGTTTTCGCGCCGCTAATCGTCCTGTCGTTCCCCGATTGTTAACGGCTACCAAAGTGTTGATCCCAGCCTCTCGTCATCGCGGCTCAGAGCCGGTACCGGCACTCGACTGGAAGCGGCACGGCGTGAAAATCACGCCGGTTGGTGTCGAGGTTCTCGAGGTTGACGAAGAGGCATTCGTCGTGGACGAAGTGCGGCCCGGCGTGCCAAGTCGCGACGTGCAGCTTGATCAGGCGATCGCCCGGCACCCGGAAGGCGGCGATGGCCTCGACGCGCGGCCGCGCGTCATCACCAAGGTCGCCGGGTGGCGCCACGCCAATCAGCCATTCTTTGCCGCCGAGCGACCCCAGGCATTGCGTGACCCGCCGATGCCGTGCGATCCGGGTGAAGCCGAGCCCGACATGCGGCAGATGCATGATCCACAGCCGCGGCTCGCCATTACCCAAGACGAGCTTTGCCTCGCTGGCCGAGGCCTCGGGGTCGTAACCGGTCTCGGCAGCCTGGCCGCCCGTCCGCAGCGGCGCGATAACCTGGCCGTAGGGTGTAAACGCCTCCGCCGTCAGCTGCCTGACATCCAGCATGTGAAGTGGCATAGTGCCCGCATCGTTCATTGCTCGCCCCTCCGATTAATTTCGGGCTAGATTTTGCCATAAGCGCCGACAGTAATCAGCGCTGTCACGTCCGCCTGCCTCCCGGAGACCGCCATGCCCGTCGAAGCCCGCGCCTATCCCCGCCCGCTGCCCAACCCCGAATGGCTCGGCAAGCTGACGGAGGAGATCCTCGAGCCCGATCTGCCGATCGTCGACCCGCACCATCATCTCTGGGATCACCCGGGCAGCCGCTATCTGCTCGACGAGCTCTTGGCCGACGTCAATTCGGGGCACAACATCGTCGCGACGGTGTTCATTCAGTGCGGCTCGGGCTATCGCACCAGCGGTCCCGAAGAAATGCGGCCGATCGGCGAAAGCGAGTTCGTGCGGGCGCTCGCCGAGGAGAGCGATCGGCGCGGCGGCAAGACAAAGATTTGCGCCGGCATCGTCAGTTTCGCCGACTTGCGGCTTCCCAATGTCGATGCGGTGCTCGAAGGGCAGATCGCTGCGGCTGGCGGACGGTTTCGCGGCATCCGTCAAATCGCGGCATATGATCCGGCGATCATCGGCGCCTCGTCCTATATTCCGCCGCCGGGGCTGATGGATGACCCGAACTTCCGCCGCGGCCTCAAGCGGCTGCCGGCGCACAACTTGACTTTCGAGGAGTGGATTTATCACCCGCAGATCAAAACCCTGACCGAAGTGGCGCGCGAATGCCCAGAGGTGAAGATCGTGCTCAACCATTTCGGCGGTCCGCTCGGGGTCGGGCCCTATAGGCGCGACGAGGTGTTCCCCGGCTGGCGCGCCGACATCAAGGCGCTGTCTGCCTGCCCGAACGTGTACGTAAAGCTCGGCGGGCTGGCGATGATCGTCAACGCCTTCGATTTTCACTTGGCGCCGTTGCCGCCGTCATCGGGTGAGATGGCCAATGCCTGGCGGCCCTATGTCGACGCCTGCGTCGAGAATTTCGGCGCCGAACGCTGCATGTTCGAGAGCAATTTTCCTGTCGACAAGGGTGCAAGTAGCTACTCGGTGCTGTTCAACGCGTTCAAGCGACTCGCGAGCGGGGCCTCGGCGTCGGAAAAGACCGATCTCTTCGCCGGCACCGCGTCGCGGTTTTACCGGCTGGGGAACTAAATAAACCGGCTAGATTGAGCCGCCGCTCTTTCGATGCCACAGGGATCGGATAGGTCCAGTCTCCGTGAGCAGGGGCTTCCAGGCGTCACAGCAGGCATACAGGAGTTGCGGGCATCAAGTCGAGCCCCAGTCTTGCTGAGCCGACCAACGGCGTCGATTCGCGACTATGCCTTATTCGCCAGCAGCCTGGGGTTAGATTCGCACATCACACGTTCACTCGGTGCATCTGTCCTATCGGATAGCGAGTACCGGACGCCGCACCGGGCGGGACGATGCGGTCGATTTCGGCAAGATCCTCGGCCGTGAGCGTAATGTCCGCGGCGCGCACATTCTCCTCGATGTGCTTGCGCGATTTCGCACCGGGTATCGGGACGATCAAGACTCCCGCACGCTTTCCCTGGGCCATTGGCCACGCGATGGAGAGCTGGGCGAGCGTGGCGTTCTTCCTGAGCGCAATGGCCTCGAGCGCAGAGCGCAGCTCGAGGTTCTTCTCGATATTGACACTCTGAAAGCGAGGTAGCCCCTGGCGAATGTCGTCCGCTGCCCATTCCCCCACTTTGGGAACCTGGTCGCTCAGCATCCCACGTCCGAGCACGGCATAGGCCATCATTGCCATGCCAAGTTCTTTGCAGGCGTCGATCTGGCCTTGCTCTTCCGCATCGCGCGAGAACAGCGAATACTCCATCTGCAGCGAAACGAGCGGATGAACGGCACTGCCACGCTTCAGCGACTCGGCCGAGCTCTCTGAGAGCGAGATGAAACGCGTCTTGCCTTCCGTGACGAGCTCGGCCATTCCGCCGACGCTTTCCTCGATTGGCACGTTCGGATCGACGCGCGACATGCAAAAGACGTCGAGCGTCTCGATTCCGAGATTTTTCAAGCTCTGCTCGCAGGTTTGACGCAGATAACGCGGATCGCCTCCGCCGCGCACGGCGTCTGGGCCGCCGTCGCGTGGGCTGCCGCTCTTCGAGTGGATGACAACATCCTGCCTGCGGCCGCGGATTGCTTCTCCAATCAAGCGATGATTGTGGCCTTTGCCGTAGCTGGCGGATGTGTCGAGAAAGTTGACTCCGAGATCGAGCGCGCGGCGAATGGTGGCGATCGACTCCGCGTCGTCCGCCGGGCCATAGACCCCCGACATGCCGTAACAGCCGAGACCGATGGCTGAAACGGTGAGATCAGAATTGCCGCATCTGTAGCGTTCCATGAACGAGCCCCGCGCTTGCAGGCATTTGTATCAGACTGTCCTTAAACTAAACGCCTGTTCAAGGGACAGCCGTTCGATTCGCGTCCCGTGCTACTACCCTTCCTGATAACGGGATACTCATCAGCTTTCGAACCGGCTTAGCGCGACGTCGGTGAGCGTGATCGGGCTACGGTTGCGGTCATAGCGCTTGGCCGTGCGCGGCGCGAATTTGCGCCATTTCTGTGCGGGCTCGACGCACCCTCGCCCGGCGCGGCGGACAGTTCCTCATTCCGATCGGCCGAGCCGCGAGACAGAGTACTTGTCCGACGATCCGAAGATCGCTAGAGGCGTGCTCATCTATGGTGGGGACGACCTTAAAGCGAAATCGAGAAATCCGGGGTCTCTGCCACCCTCGCCGAACGGCGAGTGGGCACTGAATGCCCTTTGAACGGGTCTGATCGGTTGCGTCGCGCCAGACTGATGGTGACCCGCCGTCTTCAACCGATGTTGCGGCTGTTACCAATCCTGCTTCTCGCCTCTTGTGCCCAGCAGGGCGGATATGGTCCGGGGGGGCGGGTCGAAATCGGGGCGGACGGATGGAGGAAGCCGTCGCATTACTATCCTCCGCCGGGCCCGCCGGAGGATCCTTGGGGCCCCTATATCCGCGAGGCTGCTGCGCGATACCGGGTGCCCGACCGTTGGGTGCGAGCGGTGATGCAACAGGAATCGGGCGGTGAGCAACAGGCCACCTCCCCGGTCGGGGCAATGGGCTTGATGCAAGTCATGCCTGCCACCTATGAAGAGCTGCGGGTACGTCACCGGCTCGGCGACGACCCGTACGACCCGCACAATAATGTCTTGGCGGGTACCGCCTATATTCGCGAAATGTATGACCGGTACGGCGCACCCGGCTTTCTTGCCGCCTATAACGCTGGTCCCGATCGGGTTGACAGCTACCTGGCCGGTAGAGCCCGCCTGCCGGATGAGACGGTGAACTACCTCGCTGCGATCACACCGAATCTCGGCAACGGCGTACCGCGGTCCGGACCTTTCGCGGTCTATGCCTCAGCCCGGTCCGGTCGGGCGACCAGGTACGCTCCGACCGTCGCTAGCTTGGCGGCGGGATGCGATTTGAACGCTGCGTATAATCCAAACCATCCCTGCACGACGCTGGAGCGGGCTGCAGCGCAACCTGCGGTGATCCAAACGGCCTCGATCCCACAGCTGGGCAGGAATGGCTGCGACTTGAATGCGGCCTACAACCCCAACCATCCCTGCACGTCTATAGCCCAAACTGCAGCCGTATCGCCCCCAACCCGAAAGGCTCCGCTCCAGCAGGTTGCAATGGGCGGCTGCGATCCAAACGCCGCCTACGATCCGTCCCGTCCCTGCGCATCCAGCCCGCCGCCGGCCATGCCCGCAGTCAAAACGGCGTCGGCTGGTTGCGACCCCGATGCCGCTTACGACCCCGCAAGGCCGTGTAGCGCCGCGACAGTGGTCAGCGATGTCCCGAGGCCATTGCCAGCCCATCCGGTTGCCGCGGCGACAACTGCCGCCCTCTCCCAACCCACCGCGCCGTCACCGCGGCCGCTGCCGAGCCGCTCTGCCGCGCCGGGCGGAGAATGGGCGATCCAGGTGGGCGCTTTCAAGAATCCCGGCCTGGCCCGCGCGGTGGCGGAGGGCGCCCGCGCCCAAGCACCGGATCAGCTACGCTCCGCCATCCTGGCATTGCAGCCGACTGCGCCGTTTGGCAATACCGTCCTCTATCGCGCTCGCCTCGCTCACCTGTCGGCCAATGACGCGTCTGGCGCCTGCACACGTCTCAACCAGCGCCAATTGCCCTGCGTCGTCGTCCGGCCAACCGGCTCCTGATCGCGGAGCTTAGGATCGGAGTGGGGGATCGGAGACCGCCCTGGGCATGTGAGACAATAGGCTGGCCGCGTCGCGCGGGGTTGCGCTACGGTCGGCAGGGTGCGGGCCGACAGGAAAGGATCTTGCAAGATGGCCGCGGAAGCCCTCGATGCGAACGCCGCTCAACGGCGCTATTGGAATACGGTCGCCGGGCCGCGATGGGTTGCCACCCCGGGGTTCAGAGAGCGGCGCA
>Ga0318546_10000724_pt1 | contig 13015 bp, 13 predicted proteins | sample GRESIP169b2f19_FD_203514 | JGI IMG/M metagenome (GOLD analysis project Ga0318546, IMG submission 203514) | Tropical soil microbial communities from Luquillo Experimental Forest, Puerto Rico - GRE.SIPMG.169b2f19 | ecosystem: Environmental > Terrestrial > Soil > Tropical forest > Bulk soil...
TGCTGGTGGTGCGCGCGCACACCGCGGCGCAGACCGCGGCCGTGGCGATCTACGCGGTCAGCGTGAGTGCCCTGTTCGGGATCAGCGCGCTCTATCACCGGGGCAACTGGACGGACGCGTGGCGCCGCCGGCTGCAACGCCTCGACCACGCGATGATCTTCTTCCTGATCGCGGGGACGGCCACGCCCGCCTTTCTGCTCGCGGTGCGCGGGGCCTATGGGCTGGCCGGGCTCGTCGTGATCTGGTCGCTCACGCTGACCGCGGCCACGATCCACATGACGTGGATGACCGGGCCGGAGCGGCTGGTCGGCGCGATGTTCCTGGCCCTGGGCTGGACGGCCGGCCTCGCGCTGCCGGTGGTATGGATCCACGCGGGCGCCGGGCCCGGAGCGCTGATGCTCGCGGGCGGCCTGCTCTACACCGCGGGAGCGATCTCGTACCACCGGCGCCGGCCCGACCCGTATCCGTCGGTCTTCGGTTACCACGAGGTCTTCCACGCCTACGTCTGTGCCGCCGCGGCGTGCCAGTACATCGCGATCGCGTGGCTCGCGAGCTGAGGCCGGGCCGGGGCGGGCGGCGGCCAGCCGGGGCTCGGGGAGCTCAACGTGACCGGGACTTCATCCCCTTCAGGCGGCGGTAGCGCCGGATCAGGGCGTTGGTGGACGAGTCGTGGCTGAGCTGGGGCTCGATGTCGCTGGTGAGCTCGGGGATGATCTGGACCGCCAGCACCTTGCCGAGCTCGACGCCCCACTGGTCGAAGGAGTCGACCCCCCAGATGGTTCCCTGGGTGAACACGCTGTGCTCGTAGAGCGCCACCAGGACGCCGAGCAGGCGCGGGGTCAGCCTCTCGGCCAGCAGCACGTTGGTCGGGCGGTTGCCCTCCATGACCCGGTGCGGCGCCACCTGCGGTGAGGCACCCTCGGCCAGCACCTCCTCCAGGGTCTTGCCGAACGCGAGGGCCTGGGCCTGGGCGAACACGTTGGACGACAGGATGTCGTGGTGATCGCCCAGCGGGTTGAGCGTCTGGCCGAAGCCGATCAGGTCGAGCGGGATCAGCCGGGTGCCCTGGTGGATGAGCTGGTAGAAGCTGTGCTGGCCGTTGGTGCCCGGCTCGCCCCAGAACACGGCGCCGGTGTCGTAGTCGACCGGGATGCCCTCGAGGGTCACGTGCTTGCCGTTCGACTCCATCGTGAGCTGCTGCAGGTAGGCGGGGAACCGCTTCAGGTACTGCTCGTACGGCATGACGCCGTACGTCTGCGCTTCGAAGAAGTCCGCGTACCACACGGCCAGCAGGCCCATGAGCACCGGCAGGTTCCTGGCCAGCGGCGTGAGGCGGAAGTGCTCGTCCATCTCGTGGAACCCGGCCAGCATCTCGCGGAAGTGCTGCGGGCCGATGGCGATCATGGTTGACAGCCCGATGGCCGAGTCCATCGAGTACCGGCCGCCGACCCAGTCCCAGAAGCCGAACATGTTCGCGGTGTCGATGCCGAACTCCGACACGCGCTCGGCATTCGTGGAGACCGCGACGAAGTGCTTGGCCACCGCGTCCTCCGAGCCGAGCTTGCTGACCACCCAGTCCCGCGCGGAGCGAGCGTTGGTGAGCGTCTCCAGGGTCCCGAACGTCTTGGACGAGATGATGAACAGCGTCTCCTCGGGCTCAAGGTCGCGGGTGGCCTCCACGAAGTCGGTCGAGTCCACGTTGGACACGAAGCGGAAGGTCAGGTCGCGCCGGGAATAGTGGCGCAGCGCCTCGTAAGCCATCACCGGGCCGAGGTCCGAGCCGCCGATGCCGACGTTCACCACGTTCCTGATCGTCGCGCCGGTGTATCCCTTCCAGGCTCCGGACCGCACCCGCTCGGTGAAAGCGGCCATCCGGTCGAGGACCTCGTGCACCTGCGCGACCACGTCGACGCCGTCGACCACCAGCGAACTGCTCTTCGGCATCCGCAACGCGACGTGCAGCACCGACCGGTTCTCGGACACGTTGATCCGGTCTCCGGCGAACATCGCGTCCCGGCGCTGCGGCACGCCACACTCCTCGGCCAGCTCGACCAGCAGGTCCATGGTCTCGTCGGTGACCCGGTTCTTCGAGTAGTCCAGGTAGAGCCCGGGCCCCTCGGCGGTCAGCCGCTCGCCGCGGCCGAGATCCTCCGCGAACAGGTCGCGCAGGTGACGGCCGGCGATCTGGGCGTAATGCTGCTCGAGTGCCTTCCAGGCCGGGCGCTGGCGCAGCGAGCCAGCGGGGGGGTTGGGGGGCGTCGGCCCCGCGGGACGAGCAGCGGGCATCGGTCTTCCTCCAGGTGATCCTCGGTACCGGTCATCAGGCCTGGTCGTCTCGGGAGGCGGCCACGCGCTCGCGGGCGGCCTGCGCCACCTGCTCCGGCGTGAATCCGAACTTCGTGAGCAGCTGCTTCAGCGGCGCGGACGCGCCGAACGTGTGCATGCCCACGACCGCGCCGCCGGGGCCGACGTAGCGGTCCCAGCCGAGCGTGGAGGCCTGCTCGACCGCGACCCGGGCGGTCACCGCACGGGGCAGCACCTGATCGCGGTACTCGGGCGGCTGCCGGTCGAACAGTTCCCAGCACGGCATGGACACCACCCGGGTGGCGATGCCGTCCGCCTCGAGCTCGTCGCGGGCCTCCAGCGCCAGGTGTACTTCCGACCCGGTGGCCAGCAGGATCACGTCGGGCCGGCCGCCGCTCGCCTCGGCGAGGACGTAGCCGCCGTTCGCGACGCCGGACGCGGCGCCGAGGCCGGAGCGGTCCAGCGTGGGCAGGGTCTGCCGGGTCAAGATGAGCGCGGCGGGCTCGTGGCGCAGCGCGGTCACCACGCGCCAGGTCTCGACCACCTCGTTCGCGTCGGCCGGCCGGAACACCAGCAGGCCGGGCATGGCCCGCAGCGAGGCGAGCATCTCGACCGGCTGGTGCGTGGGGCCGTCCTCGCCGACGCCGATGGAGTCATGGGTGAAGATGTGCAGGACCGGGATCTCCATCAGCGCCGACAGCCGGATCGCGCCGCGCGCGTAGTCGGAGAAGATCAGGAAGGTGGACCAGTACGGCCGCACCTTGGTCAGGGCCAGCCCGTTGGAGATCGCCGCCGCCGCGTGCTCGCGGATGCCGTAGTGCAGGTTGCGCCCGGCCCGGTCGCCGGGCCCGAAGTCGCCGGCCCCGTCGAACGTGAGGTGGGTCTTGGTCGACGGGGTGAGGTCGGCTGAGCCCCCGATCAGCCAGGGCACGTGCCGGGCGATCGCGTTCAGTACCTGCCCGGAGGAGTCCCGGGTGGCGAACCCCTTCGGGTCCGGCTTGAACTCCGGCAGGCCGGCCGCCCAGCCGTCCGGCAGGGCCCGGTGCTGCATCTGCTCTATCTGCGCCGCCAGGTCCGGGTAAGCGGCGCGGTAGGTCTCGAACATCGCCTGCCACGCCTCGCGGGCCTGCAGGCCGCGCCGGCCGATGCCCTGGGCGAACCAGTCGTAGACCCCGTCCGGGACGTAGAAGTCCTTGTCCTCGGGCATGCCGAGGAAGCGCTTGGTGGCCCGGACCGCGTCGGCGCCAAGGGGCTCGCCATGGGCCTTGGGGCTGTCCTCGACCGGGGAGCCGTAGCCGATGTGGCTGTGCACCAGCATCAGCGTGGGCCGCTCGTGCTCGGTCAGGAAGGAGTGCAGCCCGCGGGCCACCTGGCCGAGGTCGTTCACGTCGGCGACGGTGGTCACGTTCCAGCCGTAGGCAATGAAGCGGGCCGCGACGTCCTCGGTGAACGTGATGTCGGTGTGGCCCTCGATCGTCACCCGGTTCGAGTCGTAGATCCAGCACAGGTTGGACAGCTGCAGGTGCCCGGCCAGTGAGGCAGCCTCCGACGAGATGCCCTCCATCATGCAGCCGTCGCCGGCCAGCGCGTACACGTTGAAGTCGAACAGCGGGAAGTCGTCGCGGTTGTAGCGGGCGGCCAGCCACTGGCCCGCGATCGCCATGCCGACCGAGTTCGCGACGCCCTGGCCGAGCGGGCCGGTCGTCGCCTCGACGCCGCTGGTCCAGCGGTACTCCGGATGGCCGGGGCAGTGCGAGCCGAGCTGGCGGAACGACTTCAGGTCGTCCATGGTGACGGCCCGGGTTCCGAGCACCTCGTAGTCCGGGTCGACGGCATGGACGCCGGCCAGGTGCAGCAGCGACCACACCAGCGTCGAGGCGTGTCCCTCGGACAGCACGAAGCGGTCACGGTTCGGCCAGATCGGGTCGGCCGGGTCGAACCGCAGGAAACGCTGCCACAGGGTGTACGCGACCGGCGCGATCCCCATCGGGGTCCCCGGGTGCCCGGAGTTGGCCTTCTGGACCGCGTCCATGCACAGGCCGCGGATCGTGTTGACGGACAGCGTGTCGAGGTCGGTCGTGGTCGTGGTCAAGCTGGCCTCCCCGTGAGGAACTTAGGCGGACGCTGGCCTCGCGTCGCCCTGCTGGTCTGCCTGGGTCTCGTATTCCGGGCCCAGGAGCTCGGCGCCGCCGGACGACGGGATCATCCGGCTCCTGTCGTGGCTGCCTATCTCGGTCGGCACGGTCATCCGCTTGCCGCTGAGCTGGTCCCGCAGCTCCAGGCGCATGCTCACCGGCTCGGCGATCTTGTCGAGGTAGTACCCCGGTACCTCGTACACCAGGTGCCCGGAGGCCGCGCTTCCCGGTGGCAGTTCCAGCGGCATGCTGAGGGGAGTCAGTCCCAGTGATGACGGCAGCGGCCAGTCCGGCGGCGGGCAGACGGCCTCGCCCACCCGCCCCCACGACCCGGGCACCAGCTTGAGGTAGAGCAGCGCCGTCAGGCTCGCGTCCTGGCTGGCCCCGGTGTTCTTGAAGCGCGTATGGAACGACCGCAGGCGGGCGGGCACGGGGAGGCCGGACTCGGACTCGTGCTGCGTGTCCAGGGAGCCGGCGCCGTAAATCTCGACCTCGATGTCGGGAAAATCGGGCCGCGCCGCGAGCGGGAAAGCCCAGCCTTTGATGCTGGCGAAGAAGCACGCGTAGGCCGCGACGAAACAGGCGAACGCCCCCAGCATCCACCCGTTGAGGAAGAGCGAATAATGCGTCCCTTTCGCAAAGTACGCGATGGCCACCGCGGCCAGGAAGAGGAAGAGCGTCAGGAACAGCGCGCCGAGCCAGAGCCAGAGCTCACGGTAGGATCGCACGGCCGGGAGTCTACGCCGATCGGGTTAAAAGCCGCCCCCCGGTCCCGGTCCTGGAGTCTGCCTCATGGACCCACGTGAGCTCGCCGACCTTCCGTTCGCCGCGGCGCTGACGCCGCACCGCGGCGGACTGGCCGCGGACGCGCTCTACGACGGCGTGCACTTCGACCAGCTCAGCTTCGACGAGCCGAGGGCAGCGGGCAGCCGCTTCCTCGAGTGCGCGTTCACCGGGACGTCGCTGTCAGGCGGTCAGCTGCGCAAGGCCAGGTTCCGCGACGTCTGGCTGCGTGACGTGCGGCTGGTCGGGACCGGCCTGGCCCAGACGGAGTGGGCGGACGTCACCGTCGCCGAGAGCGCGGCCGCGGGCGCCGAGATGGCCGGCGCGCAGCTACAGCGGGTCACGTTCCGCGGCTGCAAGCTGGACTCGGTGAACTTCCGCGCCGCCGAGCTCACCGAGGTGACCTTCGACGGCTGTGAGCTGCGCGACGTGGACTTCGCGGGGGCGACGCTGGTCCGGACCACGTTCAGCGGCTCCCGGCTGACCAGGACCGACTTCACCGGCGTCCGCATGGACGCGACCGACCTGCGCGGCGCCGAGCTCGGCATCATCATCGGCCCGGACTCGCTGCGCGGCGCGATCGTCAGCACCGGGCAGCTCGTCTACCTGGCCCCGGTGCTGGCACAGACCATGGGCATCACCGTCTCCGACGACTAAGCCCGGCCGGTCACCGCGCCGGCGTCCTGGCTGAGTCGCTAGGATCAGCTGGTGCCGGGCACGGGGCGCGACGATCGACCGGGACTGGCGGGCCACCCCGACCAGGTGCGGTGGAACGCCAGGTACGGGGGAGGGTTCGAGGCTTCGTTCGAGCCTCACCCGCTGGCGGTCCTGGCCCTGTCGCTGCGGCTGCCGGACGGGCCGGTGGCCGACCTCGCCTGCGGGCCGTCGGGCAGCGTCCTGCTGGCCGCCGCAGCCGGGCGCCAGGTCACCGCGGTCGACATCTCCGAGGTAGCCCTGGACCTGCTGGCCGAACAGGCCCGCCGCCGCGGCCTGGGTGACCTGATCACGCTGGTGCACGCCGACCTGACGGCGTGGCGGCCGGACCCGGGCGGATATGCGCTGGTGCTGGGCACCGGTTACTGGGACCGGGGCGTGTTCGCCGTGGCCGCAGCGGCGGTGGCGCCCGGCGGCGCGCTGGGCTGGGAGGCGTTCACCGCCGACGCACGGCGCGTCCGGCCCGGCCTGTGCGCAGACTGGTGCCTGGAGCCCGGGGAGCCCGCGTCGCTGCTGCCGGCCGGGTTCGCGGTTCTCAGCCAGCATGACCTGCCCGGCACCGAGCACGGCACCAAGCGGCGCCTGCTCGCCCGGCGCCCGGGCTGATCGCGGGATACTAGCCGCATGGTGGACAACATCGCCCGGGACCAAGCCATCTACCACGCGCTGAAGGCGGCCGACGAAGTGGCCGCAGCCCTTCAGGCGCACCTCATCTCCGAACACGGGGCCGACCTGGAACGCGCGGCCCCGCAGGGTCCCGCGACCGATTCGCTCAAGCTGCTGCGCCAGGCCCGCGAGCGTCTCGGCGAGGGATTGCGGGCCGTCGACGCGGGCGCCATCGCCGAGTCCGACCAGATCTCCCTGCGCAACCAGTGAACCGGGCGCCCGGTCATGCGCGGGCGCCGACCCGGGCCTAGTCGACCAGGCCAGCGTGCACCCCTCGAGGGCGTCGATGCTGTCAGTCACTTCCGTCCCCGGGGATGAGCAGGCCGGGCAGGTCGGCGACGGAGTCGATGACCTGGTCGGGCGGGCCCGGCGCGTTGCGGAGCGTCTCCGGCCGGTACTTGCCGGTGCGGACCAGGATGCCGGTGAGCCCGTGCCGTTGCGCGGCCAGCACGTCAGCCTCGATGTCGTCCCCGACCATCACGGCCTGCGGCGCGTCGGCGCCCACCGCGGCCAGCGCGGTGGCGAAGAACGCGGCCGAGGGCTTGCCGGTCACCTCCGCCCGCACGCCGGCGGCCTGCTCCAGGCCGGCCAGGAACGCCCCGGTGTCGAGTTGCAGCCCGGACTCGGTGCGCCAGTACAGGTTGCGGCCCATGGCCACCAGCCGCGCGCCGCCCAGCAGGTAGCCGAAGACGCGGTTCAGCGCCGGGTAGCTGAACTCGGGGCCGGCGCCGCCCAGGATGACCACGTCTGGTGCCGGGTCATCGGTGAGGTGCACCCCGGGCAGGTCAGCGCTGATGTCGCCGCTGTTCAGCAGCGCGCAGCGGGCCCCGGGATGGTTCCTGGCCAGGTAGGCGGCGGTGATGGCCGGCGCGGTGAAGACGTCGCCGGGACCGACGCCGAAGCCCGCCCGGCCCAGGGTGGCGGCGATCCAGGCCCGGGTCTGCGAGGTGGTGTTGGTGACCAGCGCCACCGCGAAGCCGGCCGCGCGCAGCCGGGCCACCGCCTCGACCGCGCCGGGCACCGGCCGCCAGGACACGGTGAGCACGCCGTCGATGTCCAGTAGGACCGCCCTGATGCGCCGCATAAAGCGACCGTAGCCGCCGCTGGCGCCGGCCGCCGCGGCGGACGCTGACCGCTGGCGGCCGGGCAAACCCGCCTGACCGGTCGTAGTCTGGACCAATGGCGTACCGCGGGAGCAACCGGCTGGTGGTGGGAATATCCGGATCGAGCGCCCCGCAGCTGGGCCAGGCCTTCCTGCGCGCGGCCCGGCGGTTAGACCGGGTCGAGACGCACCTGGTGCTGTCCGCCGGGGCGCGCCGCAGCATCGAGCTGGAGCTGCGCGCCGATCCGGCGGAGATCGAGAAGCTGGCCGACGTGGTCTACGACCCGGCCGACCTCGGCGCGGCCATCTCCTCCGGCTCGTTCCCGGTCATGGGCATGGTCATCATCCCGTGCTCGATGCGGACGCTGGCCGCGGTGGCGAGCGGCAACTCCGACAGCCTGCTCACCCGGGCGGCGGACGTGGCCCTCAAGGAGCGCAGGCGGCTGGTGCTGGTCACCCGCGAGACGCCGCTCAGCTACATCCACATCAAGAACATGGAGACGGTGACGCTGGCCGGAGCGACCGTCCTGCCGCCGGTCCCGGCGTTCTATCACCGCCCGTCGACCATCGACGACCTGCTGGCGCACACCTGCGGCAAGGTCCTGGACCAGTTCGGCATCGACCATGACCTGTACCGCCGGTGGTCGGGATGACCGATGAAGGGGGATGGGGAGGCGGGTGGGGGCGATGACGGTCCCGGCGGCGCTGGCCGGGCTGCTGGACGGCCGCCCGACCGTCGGCACCAGGGAGCAGGCGTTCATGTTCCTCACGGTGGACCAGGCCGGGTTCCCGCATGTGGCGTTGCTGTCCCGGGCCGAGCTCGCGGTCAGCCCGGACGGCCGGGAGGTGCTCGCGGTAGTCGCGGGCCGGCGCACCCGGGCCAACCTGGAACGCGACGGCCGGGCCGGGCTGGTCGCCGTCGAGGGGACCACCGCGCACTACGCCAAGCTGCGCGTGGTGCGGACGATCGACGCGGGCGAGTCGATCGGCTGCGCGATGACGCTGGCCGGCTATCAGGCCGACACGCTGGGCATCCCGCTGTCGCCGGTCAGCTTCGTGACCACCGCCGGCCTGGCCCGGCTCGAGGACTGGGCCGCGAGTGACCGGCTGCTGCGGCGGCTGGCGGGGTAGCGGCGCGGTACCCGCCGGCGGCGCCGGCTACGATGAGTTCCGTCATGCGGCGCTACGTACTCATCCTTAGCCGCCGTAGCGGGACCTGATCAGGGCAGGCCAGCAACCCGCTACGGGATGAGGTGCTGGCCGCGAGCCGTGGCTGGACCTAGCGTCCCCGCTGACCTTCCCGAATCACCGGCGCCTGCGATCGCCGGCTGACTTCCTGGCGCAGATCCTCCTGGCGGCTCCGTCTCCGACGGGGATGCCTGACGAGCCACCACATATCCGAGTCAGGAGAACGCCATGTCCGACAGCCATCCCGCATCTCACCCCGCCGACAGCGCTGACGACGCCCAGCGGGCGTTGCAGGCGGTCCAGATCGCCCTGGACCGCAGGGACAACGGCGGCGACGCCGGAGCCTCGCGCGACTAGGCGGGCGCCGGCATGCGCGGCGCCCCCGGGAAGTCCCCCGGGGACGGGCCGGAAGAGCCCCGGAGCGCGGGCGCACCGTCGGCGGCGCCGGCCAGCGCGGCGAGTTCCCGCGCGGCGGCGACGACCAGGGGCGCCAGCCGGCGGCCCGGGGAGCTGCCGAGCCGGCTGGCCGGGCCGGAAACGCACAGCGCCCCGAGCAGCGCCCCGTCGCGCAGCACCGGGGCGCTGACGCTGGCCACGCCGGGTTCGCGCTCGGCGATGCTCGACGCCCAGCCGCGCCGCCGCACCGCCGCCAGCTCGTCCGGCCCCGCCGCCGGGAACCGGCTGGCATCGTCCGACCAGGCTAGCAGCACCTTCCCGCCAGACCCGGCGTCGAGCGGCAGCAGCGCGCCCACCGGCACGCTGTCGCGCAGGCCCGCGCCGGCGTCCCGGGCGGCGACGCACAGCCTCCGGTCGCCCGAGCGCAGGTACAGCTGGACGCTCTCCCCGGTCTGGTCGTGCAGCCGGGCCAGCACCCCCGCCGCGAGTGTCCCGAGCTCGAGCCCGTCGCCGGCCCGCAGCGCCAGCTCGGTCAGCCGCGGCCCGAGCCGGAAGGCACCGTCGGCGGTGCGCCCGACCAGGCCGTGCACCTCGAGCGCGACCAGCAGCCGGTGGGCCGTGGGCCGCGGCAGCCCGCTGGCCTGCGCCAGCGACCGCAGCGTCCGCGGGCCGTCGCCGAGCAGCTCGAGCAGGGCCATCGAGCGGTCGAGCACCCCAACGCCGCTGATCCGGTTGCGGGCCGCGCCGGACCGTCCTACAGTGTCCATAGACTGAACATTCTATCTCATTATCTGAGACGACGCGAGAGAGCTGGACGCCATGGCTGGACGCCTCTTCGACAAGATCTGGGACCGGCACCTCGTGGCCAGCCCCGCAGGCGAGCCGCCGCTGCTGTACATCGACATGCACCTGGTGCACGAGGTCACCTCGCCGCAGGCGTTCGAGGGCCTGGAGCTGGCCGGCCGCAAGGTACGCCGGCCGGACCTGACCGTGGCGACGATGGACCACGACGTGCCGACCATAGGCCTGGACCGGCCCATCGCCGACCCGCTGGCCGCCGAGCAGATCGCCCGGCTGCGCCGCAACGCCGAGGTCCACGGGATCACCCTGTACCCGCTGGGCAGCCCCGAGCAGGGCATCGTGCACGTCATCGGGCCGCAGCTCGGGCTGACCCAGCCCGGCATGACGATCGTGTGCGGGGACAGCCACACCTCGACCCACGGCGCGTTCGGCACGCTGGCCTTCGGCATCGGCACCAGCGAGGTCGAGCACGTGCTGGCCACGCAGACGCTGCGCCAGGCCAAGCCCGCGGCCATGGCGGTGACCGTGGACGGCGAGCTCGGGCCCGAATGCACGGCCAAGGACCTGGTGCTCGGCATCATCCGGGCGCTCGGGACCGGCGGCGGCGTCGGCTCGGTCATCGAGTACCGCGGCGCGGCCGTGCGGGCGCTGTCCATGGCGGGCCGGATGACGGTCTGCAACATGTCCATCGAGGGCGGGGCCCGGGCCGGGATGATCGCCCCCGACGACACCACGTTCGCGTTCCTCGAGGGCCGCAAGTTCAGCCCGCGGGGCAAGCTCTGGGAACAGGCCCTGGATGACTGGCGCGGCCTGGCGACCGAAGACGGCGCCGAGTTCGACCGCGATATCCGCGTCGACGCGTCGGCCCTGCGGCCCGCGGTCACCTGGGGCACCAACCCGGCGCAGTCGGCCACGATCGACGAGGTGGTGCCCGATCCCAGCTCGATGCCCACACCCGAGCTGCGCCAGGGGGCCGAGCGGGCCCTGGCCTACATGGGCCTGCGCCCCGGCACCGCGATCCGCGACATCACCGTGGACACCGTGTTCATCGGGTCGTGCACCAACGGCCGGCTCGCGGACCTGCGCGCGGCCGCCGAGGTGGTCCGCGGGCGCAAGGTCAGCCCCGGGGTCCGGGCCCTGGTGGTGCCCGGCTCCGCGCGGGTCAAGGCCGAGGCCGAGGCCGAGGGCCTGGACCAGGCGTTCACCGACGCCGGGTTCGAGTGGCGGTCGGCCGGGTGCTCGATGTGCCTGGGCATGAACGGCGACATCCTGGCCCCCGGCCAGCGCTCGGCGTCGACCAGCAACCGCAACTTCGAGGGGCGCCAGGGCCCCGGCGGGCGCACCCACCTGGTGTCGCCCGCGGTGGCGGCGGCTACCGCCGTCGCCGGACACTTCACGCTCCCAGGAGACTTGTAAAAATGCCCGGCGTACAGCTCATCACCGGCCGCGCGGTCGCGCTCGACCGCCGCGACGTCGACACCGACCAGATCATCCCCGCGGCCTGGCTCAAGCGCGTCGAGCGCACCGGGTTCGCCGCGGGCCTGTTCGGCGCCTGGCGCGAGGACCCGGGCTTCGTGCTCAACCGGCCCGGCGCGGCCGAGGCGAAGGTGCTGGTGGCTGGCGCGAACTTCGGCTGCGGCTCGTCCCGCGAGCACGCCGTCTGGGCGCTGCAGGACTTCGGCTTCCAGGCGGTCGTGGCGCCGAGCTTCGGCGACATCTTCCGCAACAACAGCGTGGCCGCGGGGCTGGTCCCGGCCCAGGCGAGCGAGGAGTCCGTGGCCCGGCTGTTCGCGGCGCTGGCGGCCGAGCCGGAGGCCGAGGTCGTGGTGGACGTCGCGGCCCGCACGGTGGCGATCGGCTCCTCGGGCGTGAGCGAGCCGTTCGAGCTCGCGGACTACGCCCGCTGGCGGCTGCTCGAGGGGCTGGACGACATCGCGCTGACGCTGCGGCACGAGCAGGAGATCAGCGCGTTCGAGGCGGGCCGCCCGGCCTGGCTGCCCAGCCTGCGCGGCGATGCCGTGAGTTCATCCGGGTGACGCCGCGGCCGGACGCGTCACGAGTAGTGTTATCCTGTTCGTCGAATCTTGCCGGACGGAGAAAGCAGCCATGCGCGCCGACCAATTCCTGGTACTCCTCATCACGTAGCGCGAGCCCGCACGCAGGGCTCGCGCTCACCTCCTACGCCGCAGACGGCGAGGAGGTTTTTTGTTGGACCTCGCCCCTGAAAACCCGAAGGAGCAGCAAGTGGAACTGACCGGAGCCCAGGCGCTGGTGCGCAGTCTCGAGCAACAGGGCGTCGACGTGGTCTTCGGACTTCCCGGCGGCGCGATACTCCCGGCGTACGACCCGATACGTTCGTCGACGCTGCGGCACGTGCTGGTGCGCCACGAGCAGGGCGCGGGGCACGCCGCCGAGGGCTACGCGTGGGCCACCGGCCGGACCGGGGTCTGCATGGCCACCAGCGGCCCCGGCGCGACCAACCTGGTCACCGCGCTGGCCGACGCGTACATGGACTCGGTGCCGGTCGTGGCCATCACCGGCCAGGTGCCCAGCGCGCTGATCGGCAGCGACGCGTTCCAGGAAGCGGACATCACCGGGATCACGCTGCCGGTCACCAAGCACAACGAGCTCATCACCCGGGCCGAGCGGATCCCGGCGGCGATCGCCGAGGCGTTCCACATCGCCTCGACCGGCCGGCCGGGCCCGGTGCTCGTCGACGTCCCCAAGGACATCCTGCAGTCCACGATGACGTGGGGGGCGGGGACCTGGCCGCCGGCCATGGAACTGCCCGGCTACCGGCTGTCGGCCGGGCCGGACGAGTCCGCGGTGCGCGAAGCGGCCAGGATGCTGCGGCAGGCGCGGCGGCCGGTGCTGTACGTCGGCGGCGGCGTGATCCAGGCGGGGGCTCACGCCGAGTTGCTCGCGC
>Ga0318546_10000732_pt1 | contig 12996 bp, 12 predicted proteins | sample GRESIP169b2f19_FD_203514 | JGI IMG/M metagenome (GOLD analysis project Ga0318546, IMG submission 203514) | Tropical soil microbial communities from Luquillo Experimental Forest, Puerto Rico - GRE.SIPMG.169b2f19 | ecosystem: Environmental > Terrestrial > Soil > Tropical forest > Bulk soil...
CCGTCGCTCAGTTGATGCTCGACGTAGTCGGGGTCGAGCAGGGCCAGCAGCGCGTCGGTTTGCACATCAAGGTCGCCGGACGTGTGTGCCGACTGCAAGAGCACCCGCACGTGCGTGCGCTGCACCGCGGCCGCCCCAACGTGGCGGCTGTGCGGATCACGGTTGGCCGCCGACAGCAGCGCGTGGTGGGTATGGACGAAGCCGATCCGCTCCCGGCCGAACGCCACCAGTCGATCCATCGGTGGCGCGTCGGGGCCCAGCGGCGGCGGACCGAACAGGAATGCCTGCTGGCTGGCCCGTTCGTCCTCGTCGAGCAGCACCATCATCAGGCCGGCCCGGCTGCCGAACCGGCGGAACAGCGTGCCTTTGCCGACGCCGGCGGCCGCGGCGACGTCATCCATGGTGACGGCCTCCGCACCGCGCTCGGCGACCAGGCCGCGTGCCGCCTGCAGCAAGAGCGCGCGATTGCGCGCCGCGTCGCCGCGCTCCTGCGGAGCGGACACCGGCAATTCGCCCAACCGCTCGACACCGCTCACATCTGCACTTTAACGCGGCCGGAATAAATCGGACTACAGTCCGCTTAAGTCATGCGAGGATGTAGACCAACAACCGAAGGGAACGGAACAGTGCCAGACTCCGACATCAAAATCTTGGTCCTAGTGGGCAGCCTGCGTGCGGCGTCGATCAACCGCCAGGTCGCCGAGCTGGCCGCTGCGGCGGCTCCTGACGGCGTCACCGTCGCGATCTTTGAGGGGCTGGGTGAGCTGCCGTTCTACAACGAGGAAATCGACGACGCGATGAACGCCGACGCCCCGGCACTGGTGCCGGTAGCCGGGCTGCGCGCTGCAGCGGCCGACGCGGATGCCGCCCTGGTGGTCACGCCGGAGTACAACGGGAGCTTTCCGGCGGTCATCAAGAACGCGATCGACTGGCTGTCTCGCCCGTTTGGCGACGGCGCTCTGAAGGGAAAGCCGTTGGCGGTGATCGGGGGCTCCATGGGCCAGTACGGCGGGGTCTGGGCGCACGACGCTACCCGCAAGTCGTTCGGGATTGCCGGTGCTGACGTGATCGAGTCAATCAAACTGTCCGTGCCGTTCAGGACTTTGGAAGGCAAGGCGCCCGCGGAGGACGCCGAACTCTCGGCGAACGTACGTGACGTCGTCGGCAAGCTCGCCGCCGAAGTCGGCTGAACTCGTCGCCGGCGACCAGCAAGGTTCCGACCAGGGAGTAGCCAAAGCCGCCAGCTTCATGCTGGCGGCTTTGCTGGTGGTGGCGCGCGAGAGGATCGCAGCGGAGCTGTCGGTGGCCGGTGGTATACCGATGCGCATGGGTGACTCAGACACAGGTGTGATGTGCGACACGCCGAACGCGTATCGCAGTTCGTCCGAGACAGGGCTTACCACCAGGGAATTTCAAAATTGTTATTCAGAACATCTTGTATCTAGAGATCTTGTCAGCCACTAGGTGTAGTGTTTCGAGCACCGGCAGATCCAGGATCACCGCGCCCGCCGGGCAAGGTGATCGTCCCGGAATCGGCTTGAAGATGTCTTGGAGAAGTTGGGCCAGGTCATTCGACCCCGACAGCCGCGCGACGGGAATCTTGGGGCTTGACGGGCCGCTGAACGTAGTACCGAAGTAGTTGCCAGACCGTAATGAGTTCCTCACCTCCCGCAAAGGAGCGGCATTCCAGATGAGCATCACCGTGTACACCAAGCCGGCATGCGTGCAGTGCAGCGCCACCTACAAGGCCTTGGACAAGCAGGGCCTTGCGTACGAGAAGGTCGACATCACACTGGACGCCGAGGCCCGCGACTACGTGATGGCGCTGGGTTATCTGCAGGCCCCCGTGGTGGTGGCGGGGAACGACCACTGGTCGGGTTTTCGTCCCGATCGGATCAGGGCGCTCCCGGGTGCCGCGCTGAGCGCGTAGCCGAACGGACGAAGAGTAAGGAGGGTTGCGGTGCCATGGATGTCATGGATGTCATTGGACGCAACCTTGTGTATTTCTCCAGCGTGTCGGAGAACACCCACCGCTTCGTGCAGAAGCTGGGTGTTCCCGCCACGCGGATACCGCTGCACGGCCGCATCGAGGTCGACGAACCGTACGTGCTGATACTGCCGACGTACGGCGGCGGCCGGGCCACTCCGGACATCAACGACGGTGGCTATGTCCCCAAGCAGGTCATCGCCTTTTTGAACGACGAGCACAACCGGTCGTTGATCCGCGGCGTCATCGCCGCGGGCAACAACAACTTCGGTGCGGAATTCGCCTATGCGGGCAACGTGGTGTCCCGCAAGTGTGGCGTTCCGTACCTTTACCGCTTCGAACTGATGGGAACCCCGGACGACGTGGATGCCGTCCGCGCGGGCCTGGCTGATTTCTGGAAGGAACAGACGTGCCACCAACCGTCGCTGCAGAGCCTGTAACCGCCGGCACGCATGTGTTGCCCGACGAAACGGACTATCACGCGCTGAACGCGATGCTGAATCTGTACGACGCCGACGGCAAGATTCAGTTCGACAAGGACCGCGAAGCCGCCCACCAGTACTTCCTGCAGCACGTCAACCAGAACACGGTCTTCTTCCACAACCAGGACGAGAAGCTCGACTACCTGATCCGCGAGAACTACTACGAGCGTGAGGTTCTCGACCAGTACTCGCGCAACTTCGTCAAGACACTGCTGGACCGCGCCTACGCCAAGAAGTTCCGGTTCCCGACGTTCTTGGGCGCGTTCAAGTACTACACCTCCTACACGCTGAAGACCTTCGATGGGAAGCGCTACCTGGAGCGCTTCGAGGATCGGGTCGTCATGGTGTCGCTGACCCTGGCCGCCGGCGACACCGCACTGGCCGAGAAGCTGGTCGACGAGATCATCGACGGACGGTTCCAGCCGGCCACCCCGACGTTTTTGAACTCGGGCAAGCAGCAGCGTGGCGAGCCAGTAAGCTGCTTTCCAGCGGGAACTCCGGTGGATACCCCCGACGGACCAAAGGCGATCGAGACTCTACAGGCGGGTGACCGAGTCCTCTCGCACGACGGGTCCTACGCTGTGGTGGAAACTGTCGTTGAGAGCCCGAATTGCCAGGCTCTGGTATCGATCTCGCACTTCGGGCACAAAGAGCCGATCCGATGCACTCCGGAACATCCGATCCTCGTGTGGACGACGCGTGAGGTCGGGAGTCTCATCGACGGCGATGGCGCCGATCCGTTCAATGGATTCGTATGGCTAGCTGCCAAAGACGTTCACCCTACGGACTTCATCGTGACAGCGGCACCGCTCGAGGGACGCGAGCGGCGCGTCTATGACTTGATGGAGCACGTCGGCCCAGGTGTTCACGAAGAAGTGGACGGACTGATCCGCAATGTGAACTCCGACTTGAAGCACCGCAACAAGCAGCGGCACCGGATCGGCTTCGTTTCGGTGAACCGTTATGTCGAGGAATCGTATGACTTAGGCCTCATTCTGGGCTGGTATGTATCTGAAGGCCACATCTCCAAGCGGACAGGTTCACTAGTACCCAACGGTGTTCACTTCACAGTTGGCGCGCACGAGATCGAATACCAGCAAGAGTTGGCTGCAGCATTCAAGCGCGTGTTCGCGGCTGATCTTGCCGCGCATGAGAACGCTTTAGACCACTCGGTTCGCATGGTGTGCAACAGCAGGATTGTGGCGTCGCTCATTCTTTCCATGGCTGGAACTGGATATGGCTCGAAGCGATTGTCCCAAGAAGTCTTGACGGCTGATGAGGAGTTCCAGCGTGGACTGCTGGCCGGATTGTTCCGCGGGGACGGGTGCACCACCACCGGCGGAATGATGCTCGACCTGGTAAATCCGGAGTTAGTCGATCAGGTGCAGCTGATCCTGCGCCGTCTGGGGATCGTTTCTATCGTTCGCCAGTACGTCAATCGTTCCGGCAATGTGACCGGTCAGGTATTCGTTCCCGGGTTGCCCGGCACGAATGAAGAGTTCATCTTCGATGTTGGCAAGAACTTGCACAACTACGTGGGCCGAAAAGGGTCGTCGCGCACGACGTACCAGGTTGTGCACGGGCACCATGTGTACGGAATCCGCGAAGTGGTGCGTACGCAGGAAATTCCGGGCAGGGTGTACAACCTCCATGTCGAGGGCATGCATACGTACACGATTCGCGGCACGGTCGTGCACAACTGCTTTTTGCTGCGCATCGAGGACAACATGGAGTCGATCGGGCGATCGATCAACTCCGCGCTGCAGCTGTCCAAGCGCGGCGGGGGAGTTGCGTTGCTGCTGAGCAACATTCGCGAGCACGGCGCGCCGATCAAGAACATCGAGAACCAGTCCTCGGGCGTCATCCCGATCATGAAGCTGCTCGAGGACTCGTTCTCCTACGCCAACCAGCTGGGTGCGCGCCAGGGCGCCGGCGCGGTGTACCTGAACGCGCATCACCCCGACATCTACCGCTTCCTGGACACCAAGCGGGAGAACGCCGACGAGAAGATCCGGATCAAGACGCTGAGCCTGGGAGTGGTGATTCCCGACATCACCTTCGAGTTGGCCAAGAAGAACGACGACATGTACCTGTTCTCGCCCTATGACGTCGAACGGGTCTACGGATTGCCGTTCGCCGACATCTCGGTGACCGAGAGGTACTACGAGATGGTCGACGACGCGCGGATCCGCAAGACCAAGATCAAGGCGCGGGAGTTCTTCCAGACGCTGGCAGAGCTGCAGTTCGAGTCCGGCTACCCGTACATCATGTTCGAGGACACGGTCAACCGGGCCAATCCCATTGAGGGCAAGATCACGCATTCGAATTTGTGCTCGGAGATCCTGCAGGTGTCCACGCCGTCGTTGTTCAACGAGGACTTGTCGTATGCCAAAGTCGGCAAGGACATTTCGTGCAACCTGGGTTCGCTGAACATCGCCAAGACGATGGACTCGCCGGACTTCGCCCAGACGATCGAGGTGGCCATTCGCGCGCTGACCGCGGTAAGCGACCAGACACACATCACCTCGGTGCCCTCAATCGAGCAGGGCAACAACGATTCCCACGCGATCGGGCTCGGGCAGATGAACCTGCACGGCTACCTGGCCCGCGAGGGCGTCTTCTACGGTTCCGAGGAAGGCGTCGACTTCACCAACATCTACTTCTACACGGTGCTGTTCCACGCGCTGCGGGCCTCGAACCGGATCGCCATCGAACGCGGCACTCACTTCAAGGGTTTCGAGCAATCCAAGTACGCGTCGGGGGAGTTCTTCGACAAATACACCGACCAGGTGTGGGAGCCGAAGACCGACAAGGTCCGTCAGCTCTTCGCCGATGCGGAGATACGCGTGCCGACCCAGGACGATTGGCGACGGCTGAAGGAGTCGGTGGCCGCACACGGGATCTACAACCAGAACCTGCAGGCGGTGCCGCCGACCGGGTCGATCTCCTACATCAACCATTCGACGTCGTCGATCCACCCGATCGTGTCGAAGGTCGAGATCCGCAAGGAGGGCAAGATCGGGCGGGTCTACTACCCGGCGCCCTACATGACCAACGACAACCTGGAGTACTACCAGGACGCCTACGAGATCGGTTACGAGAAGATCATCGACACCTACGCCGCGGCCACCCAGCACGTGGACCAGGGGCTCTCGCTGACGTTGTTCTTCAAGGACACGGCCACCACCCGCGACGTGAACAAGGCGCAGATCTACGCCTGGCGCAAGGGGATCAAGACGCTGTACTACATCCGGCTGCGGCAGATGGCGCTGGAAGGCACGGAGGTCGAGGGCTGCGTGTCCTGCATGCTGTAGGGAATGAACGCCGTTACCGCCCATCCGATCGTCGACCTCGCGCTGCGGCGCCATGAGGATGCGCTGGGCGGTGACCTGCCGGCCTACCGCAATCATGTGTATCGGGGACTGACCTACCACCAGGAACTGTTGGGTGCCCCCGTGCCCGACTGGGCCGCGCTCGCGTGGGCCGTGCACGACCTGGGCATCTGGACCGCGGGCACCTTCGATTATCTGGAGCCCTCGTGCGACCTCGCGTCGGCCCTGGCCGGCGAATTCGGCATCACCGAAGTCGGCCACGCACGAATGATGATCGCCCAACATCACAAGCTGCGCGCCGTTGGCGACCCGATGAACGAGACGTTTCGCATTGCCGATCGCATCGATGTCAGTCGGGGACTCCTAGTCGGTTCCCTTCAGCGATCGTTCGTCAAAGGGGTTGTCCGGGAATTGCCTTACCTGGGGTTCCATGCCTTCCTGGCCCGCGGCCTCCTGGGCTATGCGGCCGCCCACCCGCACCGGCCGTTTCCGATGCTGCGATGGTGACGATCGCCGTGCTGGAAAAAGCGCGGTCTGCGCTGGTCAACGGCCACAAGGCGGTAAAGTGCTTGACGTGGTGAGAATTCCGCGACCGCACCCGAGCGTGAAGCCCGGGGTGAAGGTCGACGCGCGCAGCGAACGCTGGCGCGAACACCGCAAGAAGGTGCGCGGCGAAATAGTCGACGCCGCGTTCCGCGCCATCGACCGCCTGGGGCCCGAGCTGAGCGTGCGGGAAATCGCCGAGGAGGCCGGCACCGCCAAGCCCAAGATCTACCGGCATTTCCACGACAAGTCCGACCTGTTCCTGGCGATCGGGGAGCGGCTGCGCGACATGCTGTGGGCGGCGATCTTCCCGTCGATCGACCTGAAAACCGACTCGGCCCGCGAGGTGATCCGGCGCAGCGTCGAAGAGTACGTCGACCTTGTCGATAAGCATCCCAACGTGCTGCGGGTTTTCATTCAGGGCCGTTCCACCGGCAATCCCCAGTCGACCGTCGAAATCCTCAACGAAGGCCGCGAGATCACGTTGGCCATGGCCGACATGTTCGACAACGAGCTGCGGGAGATGGAGCTGGACCACGCGGCGTTCGAGCTGGCCGCACACGCGGCCTTCGGATCGGCCGCGTCGGCCACCGAGTGGTGGTTGGGCCCCGGCCCGGACAGCCCGCGGCGCATGCCCCGCGAGCGATTCGTCGCCCACCTGGCGATCATCATGATGGGCGTCATCGTCGGCACCGCCGAGGCGCTGGGCATCACGATGGACCCCGACCAGCCGATTCACAGCGTGGTGCCCAGCAACCCCGCCGCGAGCTGACCAACCGCCACGTTGTTGACATCGCCTCGGCCATCGATAACACTCGTGCCATCCGATACCCTGGGTACTGGGTATTTGCTGGCTACTCTCCCGGCTAGCTCCTCGATACGAAAGACCGATCCGCCATGACCGATGTCGCAACCGAAGCCAAGCCACGGCCGGAGTCCGGCCAGCCGCCAGTCCATACCCGCGCCGTCATCATCGGGACCGGATTCTCCGGTTTGGGCATGGCCATCGCGCTGCAAAAGCAGGGCGTGGACTTCGTCATCCTGGAGAAGGCCGACGACGTCGGCGGCACCTGGCGCGACAACAGCTACCCCGGCTGCGCGTGTGACATCCCGTCGCACCTGTATTCGTTCTCGTTCGAGCCCAAGCCGGACTGGATGAACCCGTTTTCCTACCAGCCCGAGATCTGGGACTACCTCAAGGGAGTCACCGAGAAGTACGGTCTGCGCCGCTTCATCGAGTTCAATTCCCTGGTCGATCGCGGCTATTGGGACGATGACGAGTACCGGTGGCACGTGTTCACCACCGACGGGCGCGAATACGTCGCCCAGTTCCTGGTCTCGGGCGCCGGCGCGCTGCATGTCCCGGCCCTCCCCGAGATCGAGGGTCGCGACCAATTCCACGGTCCCGCTTTCCATTCCGCGGAGTGGGACCACAGCGTCGACATGACCGGCAAGCGGGTCGCGATCATCGGGACCGGCGCCAGCGCAATCCAGATCGTGCCCGAGATCGTCGGCCAAGTTTCCGAACTTCAGCTCTACCAGCGAACCCCGCCGTGGGTGGTGCCGCGCTCCAACCCCGAGCTCCCGTCCGCGCTGCGGACGGCTATGGAGAACGTCCCCGGGCTGCGTGCGCTCGTGCGCCTGGTGATCTACTGGGCACAGGAGGCACTGGCGTTCGGCATGACCAAGCGTCCTAATACGCTGAAATTTATTGAGGCGTATTGCAAGTGGAACGTTTTCCGCTCGGTGAGAGACCGCGAGCTGCGCCGCAAGCTGATCCCCAAGTACCGCATTGGTTGCAAGCGAATCCTGAACTCCTCCACCTATTACGGTGCGGTCGCGGATCCGAAGACCAAACTGATCACGGACGGCATCACCCGCATCACGCGCGACGGGATCGTCACCGCGGACGGCACCGAACACCAGGTCGACGTGATTGTGTATGCCACCGGCTTCCACGTCACCGACTCCTACACCTATGTCCAGATCAAGGGGCAGCGCGGCGAGGACCTGGTCGACCGCTGGAACCGCGAGGGCATCGGCGCGCATCGCGGGATCACCGTCGCCGACGTGCCCAACCTTTTCTTCCTGCTGGGCCCGAATACCGGGTTGGGCCACAACTCCGTGGTGTTCATGATCGAATCGCAGATCCGCTACGTTGCCGACGCGATCGCGAAATGCGACAAGATGGGTGCGCAGGCACTGGCCCCGACCCGCGCCGCGCAGGACCGCTTCAACGATGAGCTGCAACGCAAGCTGGCCGGCTCGGTGTGGAACACCGGCGGCTGCAGCAGCTGGTATCTCGACGAGCACGGCAAGAACACGGTGCTCTGGGGTGGTTACACCTGGCAGTACTGGATGGCGACCCGCTCGGTCAAGGCCGACGAGTACCAGTTCTTCGGGGTCGGCAAGCGCCAGCGCGCGTCAGCTGCGTGACAACGCCTCTGACTGCGACTTTTTGGCAAAGGTCCGAAGGTTTAGCCGGATAATGCGGTCCAGGACCCGGTCGGACACGACGCGGGTGACTCGCACGAGGATCGCGGCGTCGCGTCCGATAGTGTAGCGAGTCCGGGGGTGAGATGCGGTGGCGGCCTTGGCGATCACCTTTGCGGCGTGTTCGGCCGAAACGCCGGTGTCGGTGAACGATCGGGCTTGTGCCGCGACGGCCGCGGCGAGATCGCCGTAGCGTGCGAGTTGGGTCGCGGTCATGTCGGCTTTCAGCCCCTGCGCGGTGGCGATTCCACGCGCCGCCATCTCGGTCTTGACTGCGCCGGGTTCGACGACGACGACCTTGATCCCGGCATCGCTGACCTCACGGCGCAACGCGTCACTGACCGCCTCGAGCGCGAACTTCGAACCGGCGTAGGCGCCGTAAGTCGGCAGGGCGAACTTGCCGCCGATGGAACTGATGTTGACGACGGTGCCCGAGCTACTTAGCAGGGAGGGCAACAGCGCCTGGGTCATCGCGATGTGACCGAACAGATTGACCTCGAACTGCCGGCGCCACTCGGTCAGCGGCAGCGTTTCAACGGGCGCATTGATCGCGATCCCGGCGTTGTTGATCAGCGCGCGAAGGGGACGCCGCAACGGATCGCGCGCGACACGGTCGGCGATCGCGGTGACGTCCGAGTCCACGGTGATGTCGAGAATGTGCGGTTCTAAGCCCTCAATGCCCTCGGCACGCAGCGTGTCGGCGTCGGCGTCGCGACGTACACCGGCGAGCACGTGAAACCCCCTGCGGGCCAGTTCTTTAGCCGTGGCGGCACCCATACCCGTCGAAGCGCCGGTCACCACGATCAGCTCCTGACGGTCGGCGCCTTTCGAGGAATTCATGCCGGTCTCCATCGAGTGGTTTGAGCGTTTGAGTTGACGCTGTCATCTCAAACTAGCAGTTGAGGCCGGCGACCCGACCGCGGCGATGCAGGTAGCCGAACGCGCGCAGGACCTGAGCGCTCATCTTGGCCAGCGCCCACGGCACCACGGGTTTGGACTTGAGCGGCCACCTGGATTTGGACAAGTGGCACACCAACGCCGAGGAATTCGTCGACACGCTGATCTCCGTGCCGCCGAAAACGAAGTAGTTTCCGTCAGCGGTGCAGCAGACTTACGAAAGCTTTCGCGGCGGCGTCCACGCCCGCATCGTCGTTGGTGGCCACCAGGTCCAGCAGCAGCCCCCGGGTTACGGCCAGTCCGAGCCGCACCATCGCAGGGTCCGTCGCGCCTTTGGCGGTGGCCTTGACCGCGCTCAGCCAGCCGCCGACCGCATCGGGAACCATTCGGGCAAAAGGTTTTTCGCCCTGGGCAGCGCGGGCGTAGCACTCGAAGAAGAGGCGTTCCAACCGGCGCAGCTCGGGTCGTCGAACGTCGGCCCACATGGCGGCAAAACCGTCGGCCGGGCTTGTGGGTACTTCCGAAAGCAGCCCCATCTGGCGGTGCTCGACCTCCTCGACGACCGCCACCAACAGGTCTTCTCGAGACCCGAAGTGGTGCAACAGCATTCGATGGCTGGTGCCGACGGCGCCGGCTACCTCGCGCAGTGAGCGGTCGCCGATGCCGCCGTCGGCGAATTCCTCGATCAGTGCGTCGAGTAGTTGCCGGCGCCGCTCCAGATCAGGGGTGCGGACCACTGGCGCGGCTGAGCTGCTCCGACCGGGCCTTGAGGCCTTGGGCCTCCAGTTCGAGAAAGCGCTTGGTCTTCTTGGCCATCAGCCGCCCGACGAGGGCGCCGAGGACACCGCGTTGGTCGAGTTGCTGGCGCACCAGCGTGCGGCCGCCGGACTGGGCGGAAACATCGTGGCGGGCGCTGACCAGCACGCCGGGTGAGCGTTGAACCCACGTCCAGGACGAGCCCGGGTCGATCTCGGTGACGTCCCAGACCAACTTCGACATGCCGGGCTGCTTGATCGCGAAGCGTTTGCCGACGGCGAGGCCGGGTCCATCAAGCCCGACGAGCGAGGTCACCGAGGCGGTCCATTCGGGCCAGTGCTCGACAGCGCTGAAGACCTCCCATACCAGTTGCGGCGGTGCATCGATCTCGATCGCGTCTTCGGTAAACATGTACCAAATGGTACATCACATGTCGGGATTTGACTACGCCGTGAAGCGACCGCATCCCCTACCCTCTTTGCTGGCAAAGCTCGATAATGGGCCCGTCACACACTCGGGCGAGGTGAACGGGGCGGCCATGGGAACCGACGAGTCGGGGCGTACCGAAAGTTGCGATGTCTGCATCGTCGGGGCCGGCCTCGCCGGCATGAATGCGCTGTTCGTCGCGAGCCGGTACCTGAACGGCAATAGCAGGGTCATCCTGGTTGACCGGCGGGCCCGCGTCGGTGGCATGTGGGTCGACACTTATCCGTACGTGCGGCTGCACCAGCCACATGGGATGTTCACTGCGGGGAACATTGCGTGGACATTGGGCAGGGACCGTGGGTATTTGGCGACCAAGGACGAGGTGCTGGACCAGTTCGAGCACTGCCTCGATGTCATCAGGCAGCGGATCCGCGTCGACGAATTCTTCGGTTGGACAATGGATTCCCAGGAAGACGCCGGCGGGGTGGTGCGGGTCAGCTGTGCGTCGGCTGATGGCCGGCGAATGGTGATCACCGCCAGACGATTGATCACGGCGGCCGGCTTTTCCGTCAGCCCTAACGATTCGTTGAAAGTCTCTAGTTCTCGGGTCCGGTCGGTGTCGCCCGACACCTGCGACGTGCGCGGCGGCGAGATGCGCGCCGGCGACGACCCGGTCTGGGTGATCGGCGGCGGCAAGACCGCAATGGATACGGCGCACACGCTGATCACCGAATACCCCGGTCGCGAGGTGAACCTCGTCGCCGGTTGCGGCACGTTTTTCGCGAGCCGAGACAAATGCTTTCCGACCGGGATCCGGAGATGGTATGGCGGCACGCCGATAAGCCGCCTCGGCGCCAAAATGACAGGTCGTTTCGACGGAACCAACGAAGCCGACACCCGCGCATGGCTGCGCTCCACTTACGGCACGTGGTTGACGCCCACGACCGGCAATTTTCTATTGGGTGTTCTCTCCGACTCCGAGAACAAGACGATCGCCGCCGGTCTCAACAAGGTGGTGATGGACTACCTCGTGGACGTCGTCGACCGGGGCAACGTGACCGAGCTGACCTTGCGCAGCGGTGAGGTCAGGACGATTCAACCGGGTAGCTGGATAGTCAACTGTACGGGATACCTTGTGCGCGACGAGGCGCCCTACGAACCGTACGTTTCGGCCGGCGGATCAGTGCTGTCGATCCAAACACGTTCCGCCACAATGCATTTGTCGTCGTATATGGGGTACTTTCTCTCGCACCTGCTCTTCTTGGGGAAGCTATCGGAGATTCCGCTGTATGAGCTCGATATGCAGGAGCTTCGGGCGAAGTCGAGTGCGGCGCTACCGCTCGCCATGTTCTCGCTTGCCGGGTACAACCTCAGCCTTATCTTCGACAGCATTGGCAGCAAGGCGTTCGTCGAGTGTGGAATCGATTTCGATCGTTGGTACCCGGCGCCGCGCCAGCTGGTCGAAACCGCGCGATTCCTGCTGACGCACCGGCGCGCGCGCGAGCAGCAGCGCCGCGCGCTGGACGCTATGCGCGAACGGTTCGGTGTCCGTTGCGGGCCCCTGGCTCCGGTGTAGGGGGACTTCGGGGGCCGCCGTCGAACGACACGCAAACACAACTTCTTGTGTTGCGGCGCCTTGTCGTACCCCAGGGGTAGTGTTTGAGGTCTGAGTACCGCAGGCAAACCGCCTGGTGAAGTGGGTTCTGGAGGCGACAAAAATGAAGCTGATTGACCGCGTCTCGGCGATCAACTGGAACCGGCTGCAAGACGAAAAAGACGCCGAGGTCTGGGACCGGCTGACCGGCAATTTCTGGCTGCCCGAGAAGGTGCCGGTGTCCAACGACATTCCGTCGTGGGGCACCCTCACGGCTCACGAAAAAGAGATGACCATGCGGGTGTTCACCGGCCTGACGCTGCTGGACACCATCCAGGGCACGGTCGGCGCCGTCAGCCTGATCCCGGATGCGCTGACGCCGCACGAGGAGGCCGTCTACACCAACATTGCGTTCATGGAGTCGGTGCACGCCCGCAGCTACAGCAACATCTTCTCGACGCTGTGCTCAACCGCCGAGATCGACGA
>Ga0318546_10000733_pt1 | contig 12996 bp, 10 predicted proteins | sample GRESIP169b2f19_FD_203514 | JGI IMG/M metagenome (GOLD analysis project Ga0318546, IMG submission 203514) | Tropical soil microbial communities from Luquillo Experimental Forest, Puerto Rico - GRE.SIPMG.169b2f19 | ecosystem: Environmental > Terrestrial > Soil > Tropical forest > Bulk soil...
GTGAGAAACAGTACGTTCGACGGGGCGTGCGCGGCGTGCGGCGGCAACGACTCGGTCGAGGCTCGCCCCGCCGGGTCAAATTTCGTCATCTGCTCGCCTCTTATTGGTGCTCACAGGCGTGCGGGGGCGGGCTTGCCGGCCCGCCCCCGGTAGGAAGCGCTCCGTTGGGAGGTCCGCCGCTCAGCCGTCCTTGCGCGAGGAGACGTCCTTGCGCGAGGAGACGTCCTTGGGAGAGGAGACGTCCTTGGGCGAGGACAGCTCGATCAGGCGAATCGCCAGGTCACGATGAGCGGTCGCCAGCCGCTGCACGAGCTGGTAGTTCGCCTCGACGACCTCGCTCGGGTCAGGCAGGCCTGCCGTTAGCGTCTCGTTGAACTTCGTCACCTGCTCGGACAAATCGAACTGCGTCGGCTGGTCCTTGACGAAATCGGCGTGCGCCTTCTGGGTGCCGTCGGCAAGCTCGGCGGCCGCGTCGGCGGTGCGGCTTAGCGCGTCGACCCACTGGTCGCCGATCTGCTGGGTGATATCTGCGTAGGTGGTTGCCATCTGGACTCCTTGCGTAGTTGGTGTTGGGGCTTGCGTAGTTGGTGTTGGGGCTTGCGTAGTTGGCGTTGGCGCTTGCGTAGTGAAGTTGGGGGTTCAAGCGTTGTTCGCCATCGTCCGGTAGGTCTGTAAGAGCGCCGACTTCTGGGCCTCCGACAGGCATGGATCGGCGTTGATCGCCTGCTCGACGCTGGGCGCCGACGGGTCATCCGCTGGCAACCAGCCGATCCGACGGAACAATGTGTCCGGCGCGACACCGAGCCCGTCAGCGATCGCTTTCAGTACCTCGCCGGATGGCTGGTAGTGGCCGCGTTCAAGCTGGCTCAGGTACGAGTCGGACAGGTTGACCATCCGCGCGAAGTGACGGAGAGACAGCCTCGCGATCTCGCGTTGCGCGCGGATGTACGCGCCGAGGTCGGCGAGTGCCTCCGCTTGCTCGTCGGAGGACCGTCGGGGTTTGTCTGCATCCATGTTGCGTAGTATACAACGCGTTTGCGTAGCATGTCAAGCGGTAACTACGCGACCTCATCGACGATCTTGATCTTGCGCTTGAGGATCTTGCCCGTCGGGCCCTTCGGCAGTTCGTCGACGATGCAGACGATGCGCGGGTACTTGTACGCCGCGACCCGTTCGTTCATGTAGGCGCGGAGCGCGTCGGGCTCCAGTTCGGCGCCCTGCTTGAGGGCCACGACGGCAGCGACCTCCTCGCCGAGGATGTCGTGAGGGACGCCGACAACGGCTGCTTCGCGAATGGCCGGGTGCGCGTAGATGACTTCCTCGAGCTCGCGTGGGTAGACGTTGTAGCCGCCGCGGATGATCAGGTCTTTCTTGCGGTCGACGATGAAGAAGTAGCCGTCGCTGTCCTTGACCGCGATGTCGCCGGTGTGGAACCACCCGTCACGCATAGCCTCGTCGGTCGCCTCCGGCTTGTTCCAGTATCCGGCCATCACTGTCGGACCACGCATGATCAGCTCGCCACGCTCTCCGTCGGGTACGTCCCGGTCGTGGCCGTCGACAATCCGGATTTCCGTGCCGAGAATCGGGACACCGATTGAGCCGGCCTTCCGTTCCCTGTCGGGCAGGTTGAAGGTGGCGATCGCAGCGGTCTCCGAAAGGCCGTACCCCTCGAGCACCTTGCAACCGAACGCCTCCTCGAAGGCGTTCAGGACTTCGACCGGGATCGCTGCACCTCCCGAGATGCAGATCCGCACGCTCGACAGGTTGTACTGCTCGCGATCCGGGTGGTGCAGCATCGCCATGAACATCGTTGGCACTCCACCGAAGATCGTCACCCCATCCCGTGCCATCACCTCGAGCACCTTGCCCCCATCGAACCGCGGGACGAGCGTGACCATCCCTCCTGCGGCAAGAGTCGAGCACATCATCGACATCAGGCCGAATACGTGGAACAGCGGCAGCGTGATCAGTGCGACGTCCCCCGGGCTTACGCCGCAGAGCTCCGTGCCGCTCCTCGCCGCCGCAGCCAGGACAGCGTTTGTCAGCACAGCGCCCTTCGGCTTGCCAGTCGTGCCAGAGGTGTAGATCAACAGCGCGACGTCCTGATCCTCGCGCTGCGTGATCTCGCGGACCGGCTCCACGGACCCGAGCATCGCCTCCAACGCGGCAAGCTCAGCTATCACACACGGAACACCCGCTTCGCTGCTGCCCTCGCGGGCCGCGTCAGCCGGCTCGTGACCCGAGACGATCAGCTTCGCACCGGAATCGGTCAGGTGGTAAGCGACCTCGCGCCCCTTTAGCAGCGGGTTGAGGGGCACGATCACGGCGCCGAGTCGCAACGCGCCGAACATCAGCATCGGGAACAGCGGGCCGGTTTGCAGCTGAATCGCGACGCGGTCGCCCGGACCGACACCGTGGCGGTGCAGGACGCCGGCGACCCGCGCGATCGCGTCGTCGAGCGCGCCGTACGTCCACGTCCGCTCGTCTACCTTTAGCGCGGGCCGGCCAGGTGCGGCCGCCGTGACCGACGCCAGCAGCTCTGCAAAGTTGGTCATCCGGTCTCTCCCGCTCTCGCGCGGACTTTGCAACGGCCGGTCATTCCAGCGATAGCCCATCGGTCAGATTCGCGGAACCGCGCATGAGAGGGATGGCGACAGAGCAAAAACCGGACCTGCGGAGCTTGCGCGCTCCGACAGTAGCGGCTGCATGCGGTCACCTCATGGACGGCGGTCCTCACACGAACGCTCCGACGTGGGTCACGTCGCGTCCGACGATCAGCGTTGGAGGAGGTGCTGGTCTGCAACCTGAGCATGACGTACGCCTGAGACCCGCTCATCGTCGCCACTGTCGGCTGCGGGATACCACGTGGGGTGTAGTTCAACGCCCAAATGGGGGATCGGTCCCCGGCCGCCAGTGGCCAGTCCGCGCCCCCGGACGCGGGTGCCTTCGTGGTCAAACGGGATGTATCCGAACTGAGCACGAGCTCGCCGCTGCGGCCGGGCCGTCGCTAGGCACGAGGCGAAGCGGGCATCGACGAGAATCCGCACGCAGCGGCAGTACGCCCGGGTGGGGGATATCGCGTCGATAAGGGTGGTGGAGGCGCGCCGAGTGACCGATGGTTCGCGTGTGCAACCCCGGACGGCAAACCGGCCTTCGTATAGGCATTGACACCCTCGACCCTGGAACCGAACGCACGTGTCAACCCGAACACGAAGCAGAGAGGCTGTCGACGCTGCCGCCACGGATCGGAAAGCGAGCCCGATCATCTCTCGTTTGCGTGCGTTCGCGCTCTCCGCGATCCCAGGCCTCCCTATTGGGGCCGAATCCACGGGACGATCGATAGGGGCCGCTGCGTCCCCGGCAGCTTGCGAGCGGGGTCGCTGTCACACCAAGTCACATCTGGTGGGCTGCTTGATCGTCGGCCTGTCCGTTCTGACCCGGGTGGCCGCGATGGGCGTCTGGCGAATCGGGCGGCTCGAACAGCGCTGGGGTGAGGCTGGGTGAGCGAGGTGCGTGTTGGGGTCGTCGGCGCCGGCCCTGCCGGGTTCTACGCCGCGGAGAGGCTGCTGAAAGCCGGGCTCCGGGTCGAGCTACTCGACCGGCTCGCGACGCCGTGGGGCCTGGTCCGAGCCGGGGTGGCGCCGGACCATCCGAACATCAAGGCCGTGAGCCGGGTGTACGAGAAGACGGCCACGCTCGCCGGCTTTCGCTTCCACGGGCATGTCGACGTCGGCGTCGACATCAGCCACGAGGAGTTGCTGGCGCGTCACCACGCAGTGATCTACGCCTACGGCGCGTCGCGCGACCGCCGCCTGGGAGTCCCGGGCGAGGATCTGCCCGGCAGCCACGCGGCAACGGATTTCGTCGCCTGGTACAACGGCCACCCGGACGCCGCCGACTTGCGGTTCGACTTGAGCGGCCGGCGCGCGGTCGTCGTGGGCAACGGCAACGTCGCCCTCGATGTCGCGCGGATGCTGCTGCTGCCGCGCGACGAGCTCGCGGTCACCGACGTCGCCGATCACGCACTCGAGGCGCTGGCAGCCTCGAGCATTGAGGAGGTCGTCGTTCTCGGCCGTCGGGGCCCGGCCCAGGCCGCGTACACCACCCCGGAGCTGCGGGAGCTCGGCGAGCTGACACAGGCGGACGTGAACGTCGACCCCGCTGAGGCCGCCATCGACGACGAGAGCACAGCGTGGCTGGAGTCGGACGCGGCAGATGGAACGGCCCGGCGCAACGTCGAGATGGTCGGCGACTACGCGACTCGGCCGAGCTCGGACAAGCCGCGCAGGATCGTCCTCCGGTATCTGGTCTCGCCGATGCGCATCCTTGGTACCGAGCGTGTCGAGGCCGTGGAGCTGGTCCGCAACCGGCTAGTTCATGAAGACGGCCGGGCACGTACAGAGTCGACCGGCGAGACCGACCCGCTTGCCTGTGACTTGGTGCTGCGGTCTATCGGGTACGCCGGCGCCCCGATACCCGGGGTGCCGTTCGACGAGCGCAAGGCGACGATCGCCAACGAGGGCGGGCGCGTCGCGCCCGGCGTGTACGCCGCGGGCTGGATCAAGCGCGGTCCGTCGGGCGTCATCGGCACCAACAAGAAGTGCGCCAACGAGACGGTCACGGCGCTGCTGGCCGACCTCGAGGCAGGGAAGCTCAACGCCCCGTCGGCTGACGACCTCGACGCCTTGCTCGAACAGCGCTGCCGCGACCGCATTGACTACGCAGGATGGGAGCGGATCGACGCTCACGAGCGCGCCCTCGGAGAGCCACAGGGGCGCCCCCGGGTCAAGATCGTGCACCGCGGAGACTTCGTCACGCGCGCGAGCGCGACCTGATCCAGAGGAGACACCGATGGCGTACGTGATAGCTGAGCCCTGCATCGGCACGAAGGACAACTCTTGCGTGGAGGTCTGCCCCGTCGATTGCATCCACCCGACCCCGGAGGAGCCGGGCTACGAGGAGGCCGAGCAACTCTACATCGACCCCGATGAGTGCATCGACTGCGACGCCTGCGTCGAGGCCTGCCCGGTCGACGCGATCTTCGGCGAGGATCAGCTCCCCGACGAGTGGCACCGGTACATCGCAAAGAACGCGGAGTGGTTCGCGACGCGGTGAGCTTGCTCTCGGACCGGGGGCTGAAGCGAACGACCCCTGGCAAATGATCGTCCGACTCGACGGAAAGCCCAAGCGAGCGGGGTATCGTGGATCGCTGTGCAGGACTGCGGAGCCCGCTCGGGCCGAGCGGGTCGCGGAGCGTCGCCGCGCCTTCGCTCGCGCGCCGTTGCCGTGAGTTCGACGGGCTCACGATCAGGCAGATCGCCGAGTGCGTCGGGTGCACCCCGGCCACTATAAGGCGTGGCGTCCGATCCACCGGCGGGAAGGCCCGAGCCGTAAGCGCGCGCTACGTCGGCGTGTGTCGCGGCTGCGGCGCATACACGCAATCGCCCAACGGCAAGGGCGACGCCTACGCGTAGCCTGGCACGCCGGCGCGACCCAGCGACCGCTGGTCTAGCCAGAGCGCGATCGCGGCAATGCGCGCATCGCGCATACGGGAGGCTGCCGTCGTCGGACGACTGTCGCGGACGCACGCGCGCCAGCGCGGGGCGCTGCGTTCGAGTGACTGGCTGGCGGAGAATGGCCGGACGCGAGCGTGGTCAGCCGCCTGTTCGTACCTGGGCTGCCGCTCGGGCTGCGGCGTCCGGCGAGGAGGTCGACGGTTCGCGGACGGACGGCTCAGAGCCGGTCGAGCTATCGGTCACACAGGCGGGGACTTCAGGCCGCTCGAACCCTCGCTCGATCTCCCGTGCACAGCACGCCGATGTCCGGCGCCGTTTCGCGGTCGCCGGTGACGCCGAAGGTGACGTTGCCGTCGGCGGGAAAGATCGTCGCACGGAGCCGCCCAGCGGCACGAACGGGCACGCGTGCATCACCCGCCTACCGCCCACGCGCAGCGGCTGCTGCGGCCCGGGTGGTGACCGTGTTCACGGCCCGGTGGCATATTTACTCCGGACGCCGTCCGGTAACGCGAGCATCGCCGGCGCAAAACCTGCTCAGTGCGGTCAGCCGCTGCGCGGCGACTACCTGACATCCGGGCCTCAACGCCGACATCCGCGCCGGATCGATAGCTGGGACGACGATCCGCGGCGCTACGTCTGGACCAAGGCCCCCAACCAGTCCTCGAATCGATCGCGACCTACGGCAACCGAATTAACGCACTCACGACACTAGGCGTCCCAAGCCTCGCGGCGATGAAGTGCGAGATGGAGCCAACCGTCGACGTCACCGAGCCGGCCGTCGCCGAGTCCCGGCTCCGGGGGCTGCTGCGGGCGATCCCGTCGAGCCCGGTGGCGCCTGCCCGCGGTTTGCGGGAGCTACACTCGCGCCGGCGTCACGGGCGAGGTCGGCGATGGCAGCGACAATCGGCGGCCACAGCGCCCTCGGCAGGTCGTGCCCCATACCCGGGAACGTGAGCAGTCGTGCGCCGGGGATCGCTGCGGCCGTGGCCTTGCCGCCCTCGAGCTGCACGAGCGGGTCGGCCTCGCCGTGAATGACGAGCGTCGGTACGCGCAGTCCGGTCGCTGGAGACAACGATTGCGGCCAGCTGCCGCAGCACGCCGCGCGGATCGGCGTGGCGGTCGTAGGTTTGACGGGCCAGGTCAACGACCTCCTGCTCGTCGAACGGGTAGTCGGGCGAGCCGATGACCCGCATGACCTCGACCGCTCGCTGCGCCGCGGCGTCGCGGCTCGTTGCGGGTGGCGCGAGAAGCACCACCTGCGCATCGCGCGTCGCGCGGCCGACCTCGACCGACGGAGTGGACATGATCGACGTGAGGCTGAGGACCCGGTCCGGCCGCCGGATCGCGAGCGCTTGAGCGATGTAGCCGCCCATCGAGGCGCCGACGACGTGCGCGCGCTCGATCCCCAGCCCGTTGAGCAGGCCAAGCGCGTCCTCAGCCATGTCCTCGATCTGGTATGGGGCCGACGAGTGGTCGCCGGCGATCAGCTCGGGCAGGTCCGGCTCGGGCGCGTCGTCTAGGTGCGTCGAGAGCCCAACATCGCGGTTGTCGAACCGGATCGCACGAAAGCCCTGATCGGCGAGCAGCCCGCACAGGTCATCGCGCCAGGCGAGCATCTGCATGCCCAGGCCCATGATCAGCAGCAGTGGTGGATCGCCGGGCGCCCCGAAGGTCTCGTAGGCAATCTCGATCTCGCCGGCGCGAAGCCGTTCGGTCATGGGGTCTCTCCTCGTCGTGGGGATGGGACGCCCAGCCCCCGTAGGGTCGCTCTCGGCACGAGCGCCCCGGCATCATGTCGTCCGGGCGGGTCTAGACGGCCGCGGCCGGCACGGGCGGAGGCGGCGGGTCCGCCTCGGTCGCGGGGTTCATCGCCGATGACCGACACCGCGACGGCGTTCTGATCGGCAGCATGCGCGGGTCGTTGACGCCGACGTGGTTGCAAACGTTCACAAGTGAGCGACTGCACTTGCGTCAATACCGCCTACTGCCGCCTCGACCGAGTGGCTAGCCAAACCCAGACCAACATTAGACACGGGAGTGACGTCGTCGACATCCTGATCGCCGCGCGCCTGTCAGATTCTGAGTAGTGCTCTCGACCCAAGCGATCCGACACTGGCCGGGATCGCGCTACTCCCGCAGCGAAGGTCCTGAACACTCAGCAGGTAGGTCCGCCGGCGACGTAGATCACCTGGCCGGAGACAAACCCGGCGCCCTCGCTGACCAGGAACGAGACGGTGTGGGCGATGTCCTCGGGCTGGCCGACCCGTCCGACCGGGATCTGTTGCGCAGCGCCAGCCTTGAAGTCCTCGAACGGGATCCGCATGCGCTCGGCGGTTGCTGCAGTCATCTCGCTTTCAATGAAGCCGGGGGCGATCGCGTTGGCGGTCACGCCGAACTTCCCGAGCTCGAACGCGAGCGTCTTGGTGAAGCCCTGCAGACCGGCCTTGGCGGCGGAGTAGTTGACCTGCCCGCGGTTGCCGAGCGCGGAGGTGCTGGACAGGTTGACGATCCTCCCGTATTTGGCGGCAGTCATGTGTTGCTGGGTCGCGCGGGTCATCAAGAACGAGCCACGCAGGTGGACGTCCATCACCACGTCCCAATCCTCGGCGCTCATCTTGAACAGCAGGTTGTCCCGGATCACGCCGGCGTTATTGACCAACACGGTTGGCGGGCCGAGCCTCTCCGCAACGCGCGCCACGGCATCAGCCACGTTCTGTTCGTCGGCGACGTTCGCACCGACGGCCAACGCCCGGCCCCCCGTGGCCGTGATCTCCTGAACGGTCCTCGTGCAGGCCGTCTCGTCGAGGTCAAGCACGGCGACTGAGAAGCCGTCGCCGGCCAGTCGCTTGGCGACAGCGGAGCCGATCCCGCGGGCTGATCCGGTGACGATCGCGATGCGTTGGGTTGGGGTCATGTGTCCTTCTTTCTGGGTCGGAGGTGTTTCATGCGTGGGATGAGACGCGCTCGCCGGCCGTTTGCTGGCGTGGTCCCGACGTACGGCGGCGCCACAGCGATCGAGCACCGATGAGTACCGGCGTCGCCGTCGCCGTCGGCCCGTGGACGAGGAGCCCGTGGGTGAGGCCATTCTGGGCGCGGTCCAGGTGATTCGCACGCGGGATCGCGCGGCGAGTGACGCGCGAGCGTGGTCAGCACGCCCCCGTGGTCGAAGATCACCGCCTCAACTGGCACGCGCGTCGTCCGGTGCTGCGGCAGGTCGGGACGACCCGGGTGTGCCACGTTGCGATTTCGATCTGCCCCGGCGTCGCGCAGGCTTCTCGCACGCGACACGGCATGCCTGTGTACTCGCGTTCCACGTCATGACCCCGACGTCAGCGGCGGTCGGCTGTCGGTCAGGAGTGACGTCAGCCAAACCCATGTTTTTGCTTCGTCTATGCCGGTGACCACGGGTGTCGGAGCAACACTGTCCGAGTGCCACCACACCCGACACTCAACCTGGCCGGACGACGCCCAGCTGGGGGATCCGCATCTTGCGGCCGACGGCCCCAACGAGGTCCACAAGTGCACCATCGCCCGGCACGAGCTCGGCAGACGCTGAGCGGCCACCGAACATCCGCCAACCGGGCACGGAGCTACTCGTTCCGCTCGGCGCCTCGACCAGAAGCCACCAAGCTTCCCTTACCAGCTAGAAAGGAACGAGATTGCATGAATGAAGCCACGATCGTGTCGGTCGCCCGCACCCCCATCGGTAAGGCCTATCGAGGTGCGCTGAATTACACGCATGGCGCGACGCTAGGGGCCCACGCTGTGAGCACCGCTGTCGAGCGAGCGGGGGTGGAGCGAGACGAGATCGACGATGTCATCCTCGGAGGTTCCCTGATGGAGGGGACCACCGGCGGGAACATCGCTCGTCAAGTCGCGCTCCGGGCCGGCCTACCAGTGACCATCCCCGGCATGACCGTAAATCGGTTCTGCAGCACGGGGCTGCAGACGATTGCCCTGGCCGCTCAGCAGGTCCGCGCCGGCCAGAACCAAATCGTTGTGGCCGGCGGACTCGAGTCGATCAGCCTCGTGCAAAACGAGCACATGAATCGCTACGAGGAGCAAGATCCGTGGCTCAACGAGCACAAGCCCGAGATCTTCATGACCATGCTCGAGACCGCAGAGGTCGTCGCGGCGCGCTACCGGGTCGACCGTGAGGTCCAGGATCGATACGCCCAGGAAAGCCAGCGCCGCACCGCAGCCGCCCAGGATTGGGGCCGCTTCGACGGGGAGATCGTCCCGATCACCACGACGAAGCGGATCGTCGATCGCGAAACGGGCGAGGTGTCATTCGAGGAGGTCACGCTGAGCAAGGATGAATGCAATCGCCCCGACACAACCCTCCACGGCCTCGCCGAGCTAAGGCCGGTGATCGAAGGGGGAACCGTCACCGCCGGCAACGCCAGCCAGCTGTCGGATGGTGCTGCCGCTGTGGTCGTGATGGACGCGGACCTGGCTGCCGCCCGCGGGATCGAGCCGCTGGGCATCTTCCGTGACCTGGTCGTCACGGGCTGCGAACCGGACGAGATGGGAATCGGTCCGGTGTTCGCCATCCCGCGGCTGTTGGAGCGCGCCGGGCTCGAGATCGGCGACGTTGGCCTGTGGGAGCTCAACGAGGCGTTCGCAGTCCAGACCGTCTACTGCCGTGACCGGCTTGGCATTCCCGACGAGCAGCTCAACGTCGACGGCGGCGCTATCTCCGTGGGTCATCCGTACGGTATGAGCGGCGCGCGTCTGGTGGGCCATGCGCTGCTCGAAGGCCGGCGGCGTGGCGTTCGACACGTCGTCGTCACCATGTGCGTCGGCGGTGGCATGGGGGCCGCCGGGCTCTTTGAGGTGCTCTGAGCTGCACCCGGCCACTGCGATGAAGCTGCTCCCGCGGGTGGGTCGGTCGGGTGAGCGGTTGGTTGATTGGTTGCCGCTCGCGACTTAAGGACCGACGTGAGCCACGCTCACGACCACCCGGATTCGGCCACTCGCGGCTGGCGCATACGAATATTCGCTCAGATTCCCGTCGGCCGGGTCGGGCAGCCGGAGGATATCGCTCACACGGTCTCGTTCCTGGTCAGCGAGGGGCGAAGCCCTGCAGGCCGGCTTTCGCCGCGGAGTAGTTCGCTTGCCCACGGTTGCCCAGCGCGCTGGTGCTGGAGAGGTTGACGATTCGTCGGCGTCACTCGCGTCGAGGCCGAGGCGATCAAGCGTCAGCTCGTAGATCGCGGCGTCGGGCTTGCGCAGACCGACCTCACCGGAGATCACGATCGTGTCGCACACTCGTGTGACCTCGTCGCAGGGGTACGTGTCGCCCCAACTGTTCGACAGCACCGCGATGCGGACGCCGCCGACCACGAGCTCCCGCGCGAGGTCGAACATCACTGGGTCCGGGCGCATCGGCGCGAACAGCTTGGCGAGGAGCCCATCCGGGCTAACCGGGGTTCCGTCGTGGCGCCTCAGCTCCGCGGCGAACAGCTGGTTGAACTCGGCGATCGTCAGCTCGCCCGTCTCCAGCCGGTGGATCGGCGTGCCCACTGGAACGTCGCGGCCGAGCCAGGCTTTCAGCGCGGTCGAGAACGACTCCGGGTCGATCTGGTCGGCCGTGAGCCACGCCTCGATCGAGACGCGAACAGGCGTGGTCAGCAGGCCGCCGTAATCGAAGATCACGGCTTCGACGGCCATCTGCTGTCCAGTCCCTCTTGCGCTCTGTTCATGCCGTTCCGCCGGCGTGCTCATCGCTCGCCGGTGTGGCGCGCCAGCTCAGCCCGCGCAAGCGCGCTCTTGTGAACCTCGTCGGGGCCGTCGGCGAACCGCAGCGTGCGGATCCCGGCGAACGCCTCCGCGAGCGGGAAGTCCTGGGAGAGGCCGCCGGCGCCATGAATCTGGATCGCCTTGTCGAGGATCCACTCGACGGTGCTCGGCGTAGCGATCTTGATCGCCTGGATCTCGGTGTGTGCGCCCTTGTTGCCGACGGTGTCCATCAGCCAGGCGGTCTTCAGGACCAACAGGCGCAGCTGCTCGACGCGGACCCGGGAGTCGGCGATCCAGTCACGGATCACGCCCTGCTTGGCGAGCGGCTGTCCGAACGCGACGCGCTGGTTGGCGCGCTCGCACATCAGCTCGATCGCCCGTTCGGCGACACCGATCGACCGCATGCAGTGGTGGATTCGGCCGGGCCCAAGCCGGGCTTGGGCGATCGCGAACCCGTAGCCCTCGTCGCCGATCAGGTTGGCCGTGGGGGCACGGACGTTGGTCAGCTTCAGCTCGGCATGGCCGCCGTGGCTGTGGTCGTCGTAGCCGAACACCTCCATCCCGCGCTTCATCTCGAGGCCGGGTGTGTCCCGTGGGACGAGGATCATCGACTGCTGGCTGTGGCGGGGGGCTGTCGGGTCGGTGTTGCCCATCACGATGAAGATCTGCGCGTTGGGGTTCATCGCTCCCGTGATCCACCACTTGCGCCCGTTGATCACGTACTCGTCGCCGTCGCGCTCGATCCTGGTCGCGATGTTCGTCGCATCCGACGAAGCGACGTCGGGCTCGGTCATCGCGAACGAGGAGCGGATTTCCCCGGTCAGCAGCGGCTCGAGCCAGCGCTGCTTCTGCTCGGGTGTGCCGAACATCGCAAGGACCTCCATGTTCCCCGTGTCCGGTGCCGCGCAGTTGAGGACCGCGGGGGCGAGGTGCATCGAGCGGCCGGTGATCTCCGCCAGCGGTGCGTACTGCAGATTGGTCAGGCCGGCGCCGTGCTCGCCGGGGAGGAACAGGTTCCACAGGCCGCGCTTGCGCGCCTCGGCGCGGAGATGAGCAAGGATCGGGACGGAGTCCCACGCCCAGCGATCGTCGAGCTGCTTGAGCTGTTGGTGGAAGACCGGCTCGGCGGGATAGACGTGGGAGTCCATGAACTCGAGCAGCGTCTGGCGCAGCTCGTCGGTCCGGCTATCGAAGGCGAACTCCATCAGTTGACCTCCCCGGTCGCTGTCAGGCCTGCGTCGAGCAGCGCGTCGACCTTTTCGTCGAGTCCGTCGAAGCCGGGGCCGACGGTCTGGCCGCGTATGTGGCGGTAGTTGATGCCCTCGAGGATTGCCGCGAGCTTGTACGCCGCCAAGCCGAGGTAGAAGCCGAGGCGCGAGATGTCGCGGCCGGTTCGCTCCGCGTACTGGCTGGCGATCGCGTCCTCGTCGGGGTAGCCGGGCGCGAGCGCAACGTCGCTGACCGCGCCGGCGAGCTGCATCTTGCCCAGGCGGCCGTAAATCAGCATGAGTGATAGGTCGGCCAGCGGATCGCCAAGCGTCGCCATCTCCCAGTCGAGCACGGCGGTTGGTCGGTCCTCGCCGTCGAACAGCACGTTGTCCAGCCGGTAGTCGCCGTGGACGATCGTCGGCGGCTGCTCTGCCGGAAGCTTGGCGGCCAACAGCTCATGCAGCCGGTCGGCGGCAGGGAGCTCGCGAGTCTTGGATGCCGCCATCTGCTTCTGCCAGCGCGCGACCTG
>Ga0318546_10000739_pt1 | contig 12981 bp, 12 predicted proteins | sample GRESIP169b2f19_FD_203514 | JGI IMG/M metagenome (GOLD analysis project Ga0318546, IMG submission 203514) | Tropical soil microbial communities from Luquillo Experimental Forest, Puerto Rico - GRE.SIPMG.169b2f19 | ecosystem: Environmental > Terrestrial > Soil > Tropical forest > Bulk soil...
AGCACGTTGCCAGTGCCATGTAGCTGATCCCGCCGATGTCGCGATGGCGGGCGACCCACTCGCGGGCGCCCGCCGGGTCGCCGGCGTAGAAGTGGCCGATCGCGTGAATGCCCTCGAACGTTTCGGCTGGGAGGACCGGCGGTATGGGGATGTCGTATTTCTTCCAGAGATGGTAGAGACTGTCCCTGAAGCGGGCGAAGGCCCGGTTGGCGATCTTCATCGCCTCCTCGCTAGTCGGCGCGAGCACCATGTTCCGGGAGATGCCCAGCGGCGGCAGGTCATCCAGGGAGCGCCCGAGCGACGCCCACTCGGCCTTGTAGGCGTCGGTCAGCGTCCGGACGGCCTGCGACGGGACCAGCGCCATCATCGGCATGCCGAGCTGCGCGCACCATTGCGCCTTCGCCGGCGTCCGCGTGCCGTACCACAGCGGCGGGTGCGGCCGCTGCACCGGGCGCGAGATGACCGGCGCGTCAAGCAGCTGGTAGTACTTCCCGTCGAAGGTCACGCTGTCCGACGTCAGCCCCTGCCGCAGTATCGCGAAGGCCTCGTCGAACCGGCCCTGCGCCTCCTGTTCGCCCGACACGCCGTGGAACGCCAGTTCGGCGGGCGAGACGCCTCGGCCCACGCCGAGGTCGAGCCGCCCGTCGGACAGCTGGTCCAGCGTCACCGCCTCCTCGACGATTCGCATCGGGTGGTACAGCGACAAGATCGTGATGAGCGTCCCGAGCCGCAGCCGCGAGGTTCGCTGCGCGGCCGCCGCCAGCATCAGGTGCGGCGACGGCGTGACGGCCAGCGGCGTCCCGTGGTGCTCGGTCAGGTGGTAGGCGTAAAAGCCCAGCCGGTCGTAAGCCTCGATCAGCTCCAGCCGCTCGGCGATCTGCCGGACATGCGGCCGTCCCGTGTCGTCGTTATGGTCGATGATCCCGAAGCGCATGCGCTGAACCTAACCCCGCGATCCTTCCCGCACCAGGCTCCCTGGGAGCGTTTCGGCGCTGGCATCTGGCCCTAACGGATCGGCTCATCGCCTTGGTGGGAACGGGACAGGAAGCCCAGCCCGGATGTTCCGGCTTCGATGCGGAAGGCTTGGAAACTATCCCGGCCGGGTGTCGTATCGACGCAAGCGCGTTCGTGGAGAAGGTGAGTGGCAGCCGTCCGGGCTGCCCGTGAGCAGAGGAGCTTGAGATGGCGCTGTACCTGATCGCCTTCAACGACGAGTGGGTGCCCGAACATACGCTGGAGGAGCTGCGCGAGAAGGCCGCGGCCGGCCAGGCCCTGACCGAGGAGATGACGGACGCCGGTGTCTTCGTCTTCAGCGACGGCGGCCTGGACGCGTCGACCGTCGTGTGCAGCGTCGACCCGAGCAGCGGCTCGCCCGTCTTCACCGACGGGCCGTTTGTCGAGACCAAGGAGCACCTCGGCGGTTTCGCGGTCGTCGACGTGCCCGACGATGCCCAGGCACGGTATTGGGCAGGCCGGGTTGCGGTCGCGGTCGGCTGGCCACAGGAGGTGCACCGCTTCCCGCATCGCCTAGCGCTGAGCCCTGACACGCAACCCGAGGCCTTGTCTTGACTGGGACGTTCTGATGAGCCTGGCCCCGTGGTAACCCGCCTGGTCAGGCGGATTACCACGGGTGCTTGGGGCGTTCAGGCGCCTTAGTGCTCGCGGCTAGGCCCTGGCCACGGGAGCCGCGGCGAGCTGGGATCAGCCCGATCCTGGCTCCAGGTAGAAGATCGCGGCGGAACCGTTGCTGCGCACGAACCCGGTGGCTTCTCCGGCCCCTTGCCGCGGGGAAGCGTTCAAGAACGCCAGCGCGGCCTGCTGCCCGTCCGGGCCGGGGAAGTCCTTGAAGTGCCAGGTCTGCTCGGTGCTGTCGCCCAGGCTGCCGGGCTCCAGCCACAACAGCCCGGCAGTGCCGTTAGAGCGCGGGGTCACGCTGGCCTCGCCAGGTCCCTGCCGCAGCGGCGCATTCAGGAAGTCAACGGCCGCCTGCTCCCCGTCCGGGGCCGGGAACTCCTGGAACTGCCAGGTCTGCGCGGTGCTGTCACCCAGGCTGCCGGGCTCCAGCCACAACAGCCCGGCGGTGCCGTCGTTACGGAAGGTCGCACTGGCCTCGCCGCGCCCCTGCCGCAGCGGCGCGTTCAGGAAGTCAACCGCGGACTTCTCCCCCTCAGGGGCCGGAAACTCCTGGAACTGCCAGGTTTGATTCGCCATCTCTAAACCCTTTTCTCCTCGCGGCGCGCACGGCCCTGATGCCCCCGGATCCGGGGAGGAGCCCGCGCACGCCAGGCAAGTACCGGTCTCTAGAACAGAGCAGCGCCCTGGCGGACAGATACGACCGCTACCCAAGTCCCGGGTCCGGCAGGCGGCCAGCGGGTCTAGGCCGCGTTCTGCGCACCAGGCCAGGTCGGATCCGGTGTGATAGCGGGAGGAGCCCTCTTACCGAGGCATCGCGCGGCCCGGCCGTTCGCTGATCCTGGTCACCGCATACTGACCGGGCATGCATCTCGCGTCACGCGGCCTCGGCAGAGTCGGAAGTCGGCCAGCTCGCCTGGCCCGGCCGCTCGGTAGGCTGGAGGCTTGACCGCTACGATCCGCCGCTACCGTGACGGTGACCGGGCCGCGGTGTACGAGGTCTGTGTGGAGACCGCGGGCGCGGGCCGGGGGGTGCGCGGCCGGTACAGCACCGATGACCTGGTCCCCGATACCGTGGCGGGGCCTTACCTGTTCCTGGAGCCCGAGCATGCCTACGTGCTGGACGATGGCGAGCGCGCCGTCGGCTACGTCATCGGCACGGCCAGCACCCCGGACTTCGTCGCCGGGTACCGGCAGCGCTGGCTGCCGCGGCTGCGGGCCCGGTATCAGCCGCTGTCTGGTCCGCCGGTGACCGAGGAGGAGCACCGCCTGGAGGTGATGTTCCACCCGGAGCGGTTGCTGGTGCCTGAGCTGGCGCCGCACCCGGCGCACCTGCACATCAACCTGCTTGCCGGTTACCGCAGGGCTGGCCACGGGCGGGAGCTGATCAGCACGTTCCTGGCCTCGGTGGCGGCCGCCGGGGCGGCGTCGTGTTACCTCGGCGTCCGCCCGGAGAACCTGAACGCCAGGCGTTTTTACGCCAGGCTCGGCTGGCACCCGGTCCAGGTCCACGGCGCCGAGCCCGGGACCTACCTGGTCCACCCGACCGGCTAGCACGGACCTCACTCCGGCACCACCGACGACCCCGTGACCGTCCCTTGGCCAAGCCGCCGTGCGGGAGCACGCCGGGCAACCGCCGACGACCCATGTGCCTGCGGGCGAGTTGTGCTTGGGTGGGCAGGGGATCTGTCGTCGGTGAGGTGTGACCAAGGTGAGCAGTCTGCATCAGGGCTTCCAGGAGACAGGTGAGCCAGGTGGCACCGAGGCAGTGTTCCGCTGGCTCGATGGCGCCGACGAAAGCCCGCTGATTCAGCAGGTCAAACAGCGGATGCTCGATGTCTGTCCGGTTAGGGCAGGGGACCATGTCCTGGACGTGGGCTGCGGGCTCGGACACGAGGGGCGCCGCCTGGCAGAGCGGGTAGGGCCGCGGGGACGGGTGGTCGGGATCGACGCCAATCCAGCCATGATCACCGAGGCCCGCCGGCGCGGAGCTGGCCTGACCCTTCCCCTCGCCTTCGAAGTCGGCGACGCCCGCCAGGTCAGGTTCGCGGACAACAGTTTCGATCTGTGCCGGACCGAGCGCGTGCTGCGCTACCTAGACAGGCCGCAAGCGGCGTTGGGGGAGATGGTGCGCCTGACGCGTCCGGGCGGGTCCGTGCTGGCGTTTGACTTCGATTCCGATCAAACCGTGGTCGACGCACCGGATCCGGCGCTGGTGCGCCGGATCGCAGAAGTGCTGGATGCGGCGGTGCCGCATCCCTGGATTGGCCGCCAGCTGTTCGGGCTGTTCCAGCGCGCAGGCCTGCGTGACGTACGAGTTGTGCCGCACGCCCTTTGCTTCTCCGGGACGGCCGGGTTCGCCGTCTACCAGCGGCTCAACCGGGGAACTATCGATCAGGCCGTGCAGGCAGGCCAGGTCAGCGCGAGCGAGGCGGCCGCGTGGTGGGCAGCCCTGGAGCGGGCTGCGGAGGCGGAGACGTTCTTCTCGGCCGTTCTGGGTTTCATTGCCACCGGTTACAAACCGCCGGAGCACGGTTACCCAGGGCAATGAAGCCAGCCGCTAGCCGGAGGGATCGACGATGATCACGACGTTGCCTATCTTCTGCCCGGTCTCCACATACCGGTAGGCGTCCACGATCTGATCCAGCGGGTACTGCCGGTCGATGACCGGGGTGAACTGGCCGGAGGCCATGAGCTGCCCGAAGTGCCTGACCATCGCCTGGTCGAGCCTGGGATAGGCGAATACCACCTTCTTGCCGCCCAGCAACGGGCTCGTGAGCGGCAGGATCAGATTCTGGAACCACGGGCCCGGGCCGGTAGACATGTAGATCCCGGCTGGCTTCAGCAGCGGTTTGCACCGGCCGAACGAGCTCTTGCCGGCCGCGTCGAACACCACGTCATAGTCCCGGCCGGCGCGGGTGAAGTCTTCTGCGGTGTAGTCGATGACCTGGTCGGCACCCAGCTTCCTGACCAGGGCGGTATGCGGCGTGGCGCAGACCGCGGTTACCCGGGCGCCGAGCGTCTTCAGCAGCTGAACCGTCGCGCAGCCGATGGCTCCGGTGGCGCCATAGACCAGGACGTTCTGGCCGCTGCCGATCTTGGCCCGGCGGATGTGCGACAGGGCATAGTGCGCGCCCTCGGTGCCGGGGGCGGCCTGCTCGTATCCCAGGTTCGCCGGCACCTCCGCGACCCGGCCGTCCTCGCGGATCACCAGGTATTCGGCATGCGCCCCGAACGGCCCCTCGGTGTACCCGAAGACCCGGTCGCCGACCCGGAACGCGGTAACGCCGCGGCCGGTCCCTACCACCTGGCCGGCGAACTCATTTCCCAGGACCCTGACCCTCGGCCGGCCCAGGCCAGACACCAGTGGCCGCATGATCCAGGGCCTGCCCGACCGGTAATGGCAATCAGTGCGGTTCACCGTGGTCGCGTGGACCTTGACCAGCAGGTCATGGTCCGCGGCCGCCGGCTTGTCCACCTCCGAGATCCCGACCACATCCGGCGGCCCGTACCGGGTGTGAACTGCTGCCCTCACAGCCGCATGCTAGATCATCCCGCTATGGACGCGGTTACGGCGCCGTGCACTGGCGTGTCGGCCGCTTCGTGGCCCGGGCGGGCGTGGATGATCGCGATGATGAGGAGCGGGTAGCACCAGGTGAGGTAGTTGTAGAACCAGTAGCCCAGGAGTAGCTGCGCGCCGATGAGGAGCGCGGCGGCCAGAGCGGCGTCCTGCCGTGCGTCCCGCGCAGGAGGTCGCCACATGGGTGAGAGCGCGACCAGCACCAGCGCGGCGGCGAGTACCGGCCTGGCCGCGATCGCTACATGCGGCATAGAGGTCCAGATGCTGAACTGCACGCCGCCGCCGCGCTGGAGCAGCTGGTAGCCCAGCGTTGAGTCGAAAAATTGGGCCGGGCCGGAGGTGATGAGCGGCCAGGCGAGCATCGCCGCGAGCGCGACGGCGAGCGTCAGCGCGTAGCGCCGGCGCCCCCGCCGCACGCCCAGGAATTGCAGGGCGAGCAGCGCGGGGAGGAATTTGGTCAGCGCCACAGCGGCCACGAGCAGCCCGCGGGCGACCGGGCGCTCCGTGGCGACGACGATCGTCCAGACGCAGAGGGCGGCGATCAGCCCATCGTTGGTCTGCGCCGTCAGCGAGAGGTCGGGGAACGGGTAGAGCAGGTACGCGAACACGAACGCTTGCGCGAGCGGCCGCCCGCCGAGCCGCAGGCCGAGCTTGTACAGTCCGGCGAGCGTCAGCGCGTCGAAGCACACCGCCGGCAGCAGCGTCGCGACCAGCGCCGGCGCCGGCGGGAAGATGGCCGCGAACGGGAGGTACGCGTAGTAGGCGAACGGGCCGTAGGAGTCCGGGCGGAAGATCTGGAAGCCGCCGGAGCCCGGCCAGGACACGGCCCCGTACAGGTGCAGGCCGTGCAGCAGGCGCCAGGCGCCGAGCGAGCTCGCCTGCCCGACATCCAGGATGTTGCCCGCGAAGACGCTTCCGATCCGGACCAGCAGCAGGATCAGTATCGCCAGGCCCAGCCACCGGGAGCTGATCGACGGGCGCAGCTCCGGCATCCGCCATGCCCCGAAGGTCGCCCCGAGCATGCGGGCGAACAGCCAGCCGAGACAGACCGCGGCCAGCCACAGGCCCGCCGCGGCGAGATCGTCGCTGATCAGCATGGCCACGGGGAAGAAGCCAGCCAGCGCCAGCAGGTCCAGGTGCTCGACTCGCCACGGACGACGCCAGTCCAGTAGCCCGAGGACAAAGCAGGCCGCCGACGGTACGGCGACGAGCAGGGGATCCTTCGTGAACGCGCCGCCGGCGACCGCCGGGGTGAACCAGCCGCCGCCCTTCGGCACGAACCCATGACCAACGGGCACGAGCCCGGCCAGCAGCGCCAGCCCGCCAATGAACGTGAACACCAGCAGACCGAGGAGCGTGCGGTCGCTGGCGCTGACCGCACGCCACCTGGGCGCTGCGTACGGCTCGGCGCGCCCCCGGTCCATCCGCACAGCCTTACCGGAGGCCGGCCACGCTCAGCCCGGCTTCCGGCGTCCGCCATGCCGCAATGGTCAGCTGCCCTACCACTGTGATCACCCCGCTCAAGCGCGAAGGCCCTCGTGATCCCAGCGTCGCGCGGACCAGCGGCCAGGACGTCAGCCCGGGGTCTGATTTCCGGTAGGAGCCGGTACTACCTCAGGCGGATCCAGCGGCGGGCTTGCGGGCCATGACCACCTCGGTGTCGCCGGGCCAGTCCCAGAAGAGGCCGTCGGCGGAACGTTTCGCCAGCAGCGCCCGCACCTCCCGGGCGAAGTCCTCAAGACGATCACCAAACAGGTGCGGCGCCGCGAAGGAGAAGGAAAAGTAACCGGACAGGACACTCTCGCTATCTCGCAGCAGATCGGGGATGCCCGGGACGAAGAACTGCTGCGGAACACCAAAGCCAGTCCGGGCCAGTACGTCCTCGAAGCGGTGCGTTCCCCGCGGGGCGGTGCCCTGGCCGGCGCGCTGGGTAGAGCCGAGATACTTCTCCACCAGCGCCTTGATCTCATCGTGCGGGATCGCGGGCACCCCAGGGTCTGGCGGCCGGGGCCGCCCTGTCACCGTGTGGACGATGAGGGCCAGCGCGCCGCCGGGCTCCAGCATGTCGTAAACCGCCTCGGCCACTTGCCGCTGATCGGTCCACCAGAACGACTGGCCGAAGGTCACCAGCCGGTATGGCCCGGGCGCGACCGCGGGCAGGTCCTCGGCCAGGCCCTGAACCCACCGGATGTTCCTGACCCTGTTTTCCTCGGCGGCGCGACGGCCCTCCGCCAGCATGGCGGCGTCCGGGTCCAGGCCCACCGCCTGCGCGAACAGATGAGCCAGGCGGACGGTAAGCACGCCGGGGCCGCAGCCGACGTCCAGAAGCCGGCCGTTCCCGTCCAGGCGCGCCTGCTGGGTCAGGACGGCCTCGAGCTCCGGTGAGTAGGCCGGGCGGCCATAGCGGTAGTGGGCGGCAGAGCCGAGGTAGATGGTCGGGTCATACGGCACCGCACCAGTGTCCCCCGGTCCGCGGCCACCGCGCGGCCGCGGGGAGCGCCAGCAGGGGTCAGGTTCTGAGCGGGCTGGCCAGGACGCAGTGAGTGCCGCTGTAGATGGTGGGCATGCACTTGTTGCAGTGGATGCACAGTGACCGGGCCTGGGGATCGGCCTGGATGCGATGGAGCAGGTCGGGCTCGCGCAGCAGGGCGCGGGCCATGGCGACGAACGCGAAGCCCTCGGCCATGGCCAGGTCCATGGTCTGCTTGCGGGTGATCCCGCCGAGCAGGATGAGCGGCAGGTTCAGCGCCCCGCGGAACTGGCGGGCGCGGTCGAGCAGGTAGGCCTCCCGGTAGGGGTAGCTGCGCAGGAAGCGGCTCCCGGTGAGCTGTAGGGCCAGCCGCATCGGCGCCGGGAACTGCGCGGCGAACTCGCGGACCGGCGCGTCCCCGGTGAACAGGTACATCGGGTTCAGCAGCGAGCTGCCCGCGGTGAGCTCGAGGGCATCGACGGTCCCGTCGGCTTCCAGCCACCGGGCCACCTGGATGCTCTCATCGAGCCAGAACCCGCCGGGCACGCCGTCGTCCATGTTCAGCTTGGCGATGATCGCGAGCTGGCCGCCGACCGCGTCGCGCACCGCCTGGGCGATGTCACGGGCTAGGCGGGCCCGGTTGGCCAGGCTCTGGCCGAACCCGTCCGTGCGCCGGTTGAGCCTGGGGCTCAGGAACGAGCTGACCAGGTAGTTGTGCCCGAAGTGGAGCTCGACCGCGTCGAAGCCGGCTTCGCGGGCCACCAGTGCCGCCGCGGCGTGAGCGCGGGTGATCCGGTGCAGGTCCGTGGCCGAAGCGGCCTTGATCATCCGCATGCCCAGCGGGGTGGGCCGGCGGGAGGGCCCGAGCGCGGCCAGCCGGTTGGAGGCCGGGTTGGCCACCGGTCCGGCGTGCCCGATCTGGGCGCTGATGGCCGCGCCTTCGGCGTGCACGGCCTCGGCGAGCCTGCGCAGCCCCGGCACGGCCTCGGGCCGCATCCAGATCTGGTGCCGGTCGGTGCGGCCCTCGGGCGACACCGCGCAGTAGGCCACGGTGGTCATGCCGACACCGCCCCGCGCGCACCGCAGGTGGAACTCGATCAGCTCGTCGGTGACCAGCCCGCGCGGGGTCATGCCCTCGAAGGTCGCCGCCTTGATCACCCGGTTGCGCAGCTCGGCCGGGCCCAGCCGCGCCGGCTCGAACACGCCCGCAGCAGCCACCGTGCTCACCGCCTGCCCGTCCCGGCGGTCACGACGCCGCCCCAGGCGGCCGCACCAGCCCGCCCGGTCCCGCCGCCGCGTTCCGGATCATGCCGTCGAGTAGAGCACTCCCGCGGCACCGATTCAACAACAGACTGAACCAGTGACCGGGCAGGTCAGCACGCGGCTCATCGCAGCCGGGCCTGGTGCTGCGCCGGCCGCCGGAGGGCCGTTCTGCTGGCCTGGGCGCCGCGGTCTGGTGGATAGTGACTTCGGGGCAACGGTGCCAGGCCCAGGCCGGCTGGCCGGCCGGGGATCACGGGGGGTGCAGATGAGCGGAACCGGGCAGGTGCCATCTCCTGCTGCGGGTGGTGGCCTGTGGCGTCTCGATGGCCGGGTCGCCCTGGTAACCGGCGCCTCGGCGGGCCTGGGCGCGCGGTTCGCGCGCGTGCTGCACCAGGCGGGTGCGCAGACACTGGTCACCGCCCGCCGGGCCGACCTCCTCGACGAACTGGCCCGCGAGTGCGGCGAGCGGGTCGAGGTGATGCCCGGCGACATCACCGACCCGGGTCACCGGCAGGCGCTGGCCGAGCGGCTGCACCGGCACGGCCGGCTTGACGTGCTGGTCAACAACGCCGGGATCTGCGACGACGGCCCGCTCGAGCAGCAGTCGCTGGAAGAACTCCGCCAGGTCATCGAGGTCAACCTGATCAGCGTGCTCGACCTGTGCCGGCTGACCGCCCCGCTGCTGCTGGCCGCCCCCGCCGCCAGCGTGATCAACGTTGCCTCGATGTACGGCATCGTCGCCTCCCGCGGCCCCATGGCCGCCTACAACGCCACCAAGGGCGCCCTGGTCAACCTGACCCGGCAGCTGGCCGCCCAGTGGGGCGAGCGCGGCGTGCGGGTCAACGCCCTGGCCCCCGGCTACTTCCCGACCGAGCTGACCGGGCACCTGGCCGACGCCGGCTTCGCCCGGTCCGTCCGCGAGCACACCCTGCTCGCCCGCACCCCGGCGCTGGAGGAGATCGACGGGCCGCTGCTGTTCCTGGCCAGCGCCGCCTCTAGCTACATGACCGGCCAGGTCCTGGTCATCGACGGCGGCTGGACCGCGGTATGACCGCCAGCCAGTCGCCTGCGCAGGTGCGGAGCGCCGGGCCGGCCGGGCCTCGTGGCCGACGTGCCGCGCCCCTCGGCGCGCACGCTATCGTGCATGATCACAAGAGCCCGGGAGTTCAGATCACGGCTCGGCGTATCAGTGGGTGCCGTGTGCTCCTCTGCACGGAGAGGAGCCGGCGCGCGGGGTCGGAACCGGGGTCTGTCGTATCAGTGACCTGCGGCAAGGGAGAAGTGCATGGGGGACACAAATCTGGCAGAGGACGGGACAATCACCGCCGGATCAGCCAATGGCCGGGACCAGTCGCAGGATCGCCATTCAGGAGCCGTCACTGACCTCCGGCGCACGGGGATCAACCCGAATTTCTGGTACCCAGTCGCTCTATCAGGAAGCGTCAGGAAGAACAAGACGTTCGCCGCCACGTTCGCGGGTGAGCGGATCGCGCTGTACCGCGGGCAGAGCGGCACGGTCTACGCCCTGGAGGACCGGTGTGCCCACCGCCAGGTACCGCTGAGCATGGGCGTCGTGGAAGGAGACGTGCTTCGCTGCTGCTACCACGCCTGGGCCTATCGCGGAAACGGCCGCATCTCGCAGATACCGTATCTGCCCAAGGGCGTGGACCGGCCGCCGCGCGGGGTCCGCGCCTATCCGGCCCGCGAAGCATATGGCCTGGTGTTCGTCTTCCCAGGCGACCTGCAAAAGGCGGCCACCCAAGCGCTACCGGAACTGCCGGAGTTCGCTTCCGCCAAGCACAAGACCATGACGTTCTCCCGCACCGTCCGCTGCCACTACTCGTTCATGCACGAGAATCTCCTTGACATGAACCACCAGTTCCTGCACCGAGGCATCGTCGGCAGGATCCAGCCCAGGCTCCTCGGCTACGACACCGGCCCGCAGTCCGTGGAGGCCCGGTACCTCTTCACCCATGCCGGCGGCAAGAAGAACCGCGGCGCGGGCCTGCTCGCCCGCGACGGCATCGGCGGCGGCAAATCACCCGACGTCATCACCATCCGCACCGGATACCCCTACCAGACCCTCCAGCTGGTCCCCGAGAACGCCGAGCTTCCGGCGTTTTCCCTCTGGGTGGCCTACGTACCGGAGGATGCCGAGCAGCGCACCAATCACGTCTACGGCCTGCTCATGATCGAGAAGCCGCCGATCCCGGGAGCCCTCAACCTCGCCTGGCCGTTCATCCGGCGCTTCACCGAGCGCGTGTTCGCCGAGGACCGGATGGCGGTCGAGGCCGAGCAGCGGGCTTGGGACGAGCAAGGCGAGGACTGGAATCACGAGATCTTCCCCCTGATCGTCGATGTCCGCGACGTGTTGCGCACCAACGGCGTCCCCATCCGCCCCGCATCCGCCCAGTGCGCGGCCGCAACGCTCTGCGGGAAATCATCCCTGGTCAGCACCACGCCACCGACCGCACCTCGACCACCGGGACCGGGGAGCACCCGGGGCTGGTATTCCCGATGAATCCCCGGCCCTGCTAATGGAATGATCTTCTGAGCAAGCGGTCCGGCCGGATCGCCGGAACCGGCACTGCGCTCGGTCCCATGTGTACCTGGATGCCGGAACTTGTTCGCCAGCCGGGCCGCGATAGGTCGGCCTTTGGTCACCTGGGAGTGCGAGGCTGGCGCCCGTGGCGCGGGCGGAACCGGTGGACGCGCCGGGCAAGGCCGCCCGTGGGGAGCGGTTCACCGCGGCCATGGCCGCCGTCGTGCGCATGCTTCCGTTCGGCTTGGCCGGGATCATCCCGCCGAGCCTGCTCGGGTTCGCGGTTATCAACGGCTTCACCTTCACCCTCGACCTCGGATTGCTGACCGCCTTGCACGGCGGGCTGCACTGGCCGCTGCCGGTGGCCTTTACCGTGGCCTACGTCACCGCGTTCGGGCTGAGCTACCTGCTCAACCGGGCCCTGAACTTCCGCTCCCACGGGGCCGTCGGCCCGCAGGTGGCCGTGTACGCCGCCGTCGTCACCGTCAACTACCTGGCCTGGATCCTCGGCGTGGGCGACGGCCTGGTCGCGCTCGGCCTTGACTACCGCCTCGCCCGGATCGTGGCCGGCGCCTGCGAGGCCCTGTACATGTATGCCGCCATGCGCTGGCTGGTCTTCCGTAACGATCGGCGCCGCGCGCCCGCGCCAGCACCGCCAGAACCCGACCGCCGCGGCCAGCCCTGACCAGCCAGGACACACCGGCGCGTCAGCTGGCGATGGGTTCCCAGATCAGCTCGGCCACGTCGATGACCAGATCGGGCCCGGTCTGGGCTGGATCGCGGGAAGCGCGAACCTCGCCGGTGCAGACACAGACCGCGTCGTTCAGCCGGCGGTAGGGCTCGCGGTCGGCCAGGTGAAACACCGACCCGACGATCTGGCGGCGTTCGGGCGGGTAGGCACGGCCATACCCGTGCCACTCCACCATGATCACGGCCCCGTCGTCGGCCTCGATGACCGCCCGGAAGTCGGGCCGGAAGGGACCGGCCGCGCCCTCTTTCCGGGGGAAGTTCGCTCCGCGGAACCGCCCGGTCACTGACCCCTCGCAGCGTCCCTCGGCGATGAAGAACATCTGCTGCCAGCCGCCGTCCAGGCCGACCGCCCAGCTCTCGGGGTAGGTGAAGCGGATGCGATAGAGCGGCTCAAGCCTCATCAGCTACTCCTGCCTGAAGTTCTCCGCCCAGTTTGGGGCCTGGCCCGGCAACGCGCTGGCCGACCGGCCGCGTCGCCGTTCACGAGTCCTCGGTCGCACGCGCCAGTTCGGCGTTGGCCCGGTCGGTGATGATGGTCAGCACCCGGCCCGCGGTGGCCAGGTCCTCGGCGGGCAGGTCGCCCCACAGCCGCCGGGTGATGTCGGCGACGGCGGCGCTGATCCGGCTGTGCAGCTGGCGTGCGGGGCCGGTGACCGTTACCGCCGGGGGCTCGCCGGTGATCTGCAGGTGCTGCGAGGCGACCAGGTCGCCGATGAGAGCGCGCGCCTGCGTTTCGCTGATCTT
>Ga0318546_10000747_pt1 | contig 12921 bp, 11 predicted proteins | sample GRESIP169b2f19_FD_203514 | JGI IMG/M metagenome (GOLD analysis project Ga0318546, IMG submission 203514) | Tropical soil microbial communities from Luquillo Experimental Forest, Puerto Rico - GRE.SIPMG.169b2f19 | ecosystem: Environmental > Terrestrial > Soil > Tropical forest > Bulk soil...
GATCTTGTTCGCGTGGATGACCGACGTCATGTTCGGCCCCGTCTTCGGCTCGGCGACACGCCCGGCCGGGCGGGTGTTCCCCACCCACTTCCTGACCCTGTGGATGACCGGCCTGCCGGCGCACCACGCGGGCCGGGCCGGCGACCTGGGCTGGGCCCTGGCCTGGACGCTCGGCGCCGCCGCCCTGGCCTCGGCGGTGCTGACCGCCGCCTCGCGCACCACACGGCCCCCGCGGCGCCGACGGCCGGGCAGCACCGGTGACCAGCTGCGCGCCGCGATCGGAGCCGGGCTGACCGACTGGGGCCGCAACCGGGTGCTGTGGGCGCTGCTCGCCACCGTGCCCGCGGTGTTCATCGTGCTGGCTACCGCGCTCGCCCCCGGCAGCCGGGCCCGCCTGATGCTGGACGACAACGGCCGCCAGGTCAGCAAGGTGGTCAGCCTCGCCTTCGGCGCCGGCGTCCACCCCGCCTTCATGGCCCCGATCGCGATCGCCTCCCTGGCCACCCTGGCCGGCATGTTCATCATCTTGGACTCCCGCGCCGCTGACCGGCGCCTGGTCTTGGCCGGGGAGCGGACCGGCCCGCTGCTGGCCGGGCGGCTCACCCTGATCACCCTCGCGGCCCTGCTCGTCACCGGCGTATCCCTCGCGGTCACCGCCACCGTCGCCAGCATCAGCCAATGGGGCGGGTACATCGCCGCAAGCGCCATCCTCGCCCTCACCTACGCCATGATCGGCGTTATCCTCGCCCCGCTGTTCGGCCGGGTCGCCGGTGTCCTGATCGCCTTCCTGATCCCGTTCCTCGACCTGGGCATCGCCCAAGACCCCATGCTCCGCCCAGCCCCGCAGGCCTGGGCGCACGTCCTGCCCGGCTACGGCGGCTTCCGCGTCCTCACCAGCGCCATCCTCACCCCCGGCTTCAGCCAAACCGGCCCGCTGCTCCTAGCCCTCGCCTGGCTCGCTGGAGCCACCGTCGCCGCGGCCTTGCTGTTCCGCCACAACATGCAAACAACCCGAGGGCGCAAGGCCTCACGCTCCCGGTCGCGCGGCCCCCGGCCCGCGCGACCGAAGGGCGGCCTGAGCAGGCCGGAGACCGCACCATAGAAGGATGGACGTGTCGATGATCTCAAGAGTGCTCTGATTGCGCGTACCCCTGCGCCGCCCGGAAAGATGGAGCGGGCAGGAACTGCGCGAGTTTCAGCGGCGCGAAGCCGCGGTGCTGCGCGCGTTCGCGTCCGCCCGCTCGTCCGCTCCACCAGGGCTTCCCGGCTGGGGAAGATCCCCCACCGGCCGGGCATGGCCGACTACCCGCAGCGGCGAGAACTGGGGGCGGCGGCAAGAGCCGGTCAGTGCGCAGGACGCCTAACCGAGGTGAGGCGGCGTCGACTCCCGTGGTCCTGCCGTAGGTCACCGGGACCTCAGGACCGGTCATCGCCGCCGCGGCCCAGGCCCCGCATCATCAGCGCGCACCCCGCCGCGGCGACCAGGAAGCCAGGGGCTGGCCGCCCCGGTCGCCATCCGCCGGCACGGAGCTGAGCATCCCGGCGGCTCCAGTCCTGACGCTGGCCACGGGCGGCCCAGTAGTGGACTCCGCGCACTGCAACCGGCCCGGGTGACCAGGCGGTCGTTAGGGAACAAGGTGTCTCACCCGTGGTTCAGGAGCGCACCAGCCGGGCGATCGCCTCGGAGGCTTCGCGGACCTTCGCGTCCGCGGTATCACCACCCTCGGCGACCGCCTCGGCGACGCAGTGGGTCAGGTGCTCATCAAGCAGGCCAAGGGCCACCGACTGCAGCGCCTTGGTCACGGCCGCGACCTGGGTGAGGATATCGATGCAGTACGTGTCGCTCTCGACCATCCGTTGCAGCCCGCGTACCTGCCCCTCGATGCGGCGCAACCGCAGGAGGTAGCTGTCCTTGTTCTGGGCGTACCCGTGCACGGTCCCTCCAGGCCCCCGGCAACATGCGCACAGCAGGCTGCTGCTATACCCCCATGCAGTATAAGTGCGGCAAGCCTGGCCGTGGCGTTCGTGGCCCTCAGGTGCTGGACGCGCCTGATGCTAATGTGCTGACGGGTGCCTGACGGGCTGATCCGGTGCCATGTCCAAGTGGCAGCGCGTGCAGATGCCGAGGCTCCGCGCTCGCCTTGTCAGAGCCTGACCACCTGACGGATCACGCCGGTGGCCTCGGCCAGGGCCTGGTCGCCCTCGGCTGGGGAGGATTGCACGGCGCGCGTGACGCAGTGGCGCAGGTGGTCGCTGAGCAGCCCGACGGCGACCTCTTGCAATGCCCGGGTGGCCGAGGTGACCTGGGTGACGACGTCGGGGCACCAGGTGTCGGCTTCGATCATCTTCTGCAGGCCGCGGACCTGGCCCTCGATCTTGCGCAGCCGCCGCAGGTAGTCCTCCTTGCCGGAGGCGTAGCCGCGGGCGGTCCGCTGGGAGCTGCCGGCGTGCGGCGGCGGGACACACTCACCGGCAAGCCGGTCCTCTGGGCGGGCGATCGCGGCGGCGGTAGTCACGGCCGGTTCCCTGCGCCGCTGTGGCTTTGGCGGCTGGGGTCGGCGATCAGCCCGCGGAGCCGCTGGTATTCCTCAGCGTCGATATCGCCGCGGGCCAGCCGCTCGTCCAGAATGCGCTGCGCGTCGCCGCCGTGTTCCTCGCCCTGGCCGCCTGGGCCGGGCCGCCGTGTAGCGCTGGTGACCAGGGCATAGACCGCCCAGATCAGCAGGCCCCAGAACGCGATCATGCCGACCCACATCAGGCCGACCTCCCAGAAGGGCCAGCCGACGCCATACCCGACCATCATCACAACCATCTCCTCACGGATGCCTGGCCTGCCCGGGCTCTGTCCGCAAGTCCAGGATCAGGCATGGATACCCATGGGGGGTAGGTCCATTGGTCCCGTAACGAGATGACCGTGGTCCCGCTGTGTCGCGTCCAATGACCCTGCCCCCCGGGGGTATAGCGCGCGCACGCTGAAAGCATGCGGCACCAGCACAAGGGGCCGCACACCGAGCAGGGAGTGGTTGAGATGGCACCGACACACGAGGCCACCGGGCGGTGCGCGCCGTGGCCCAAAGACGCGCTGCGAATCACCTTCGGGATCATCTGGCTGATCGACGCGGCCCTGAAGTGGCTGCCGGGATTCCGGTCCAGTTACATGGGCGTGATCATGGCCGAGGCGCAGGGCCAGCCGGGCTGGCTGCGGCCGTGGTTCGACTTCTGGATCCGCTTCCAGCACCCCTACGCGACGCCCATGGCCTGGCTGGTCGCGGTCGCCGAGACGCTCATCGCTGTTGCGCTGATCGCCGGGTTCGCCCGCAAGCTCACCTATAGCGCCGCGATCGTGTTCAGTCTGCTGATCTGGGCCACCGCCGAGGGGTTCGGCGGCCCCTACACCTCCGGCGCCTCCGACATCGGCACCGCCATCATCTACGCGGTCGTGTTCGCTGCCTTGCTGGCGCTGAGCTACTACGGCGGGCCGTCGCGTTACAGCGCCGACTACTACATCGAGCAGAGGGTCAGCTGGTGGTGGAAGGTCGCCGAGATGCGCCGCCCCGCCCCCGCCGGGTCGCCGGCTGATGCGCCGGCCCTGGCCGCCGGGAGCGCAACCCCAGCCACCACGCCAGAGGGCACGGCGGCTGAAATGCGGCGCAGCACACAGGCAAACCGGTAACCGGGCGCAGCACGCCAGGGAATCAGTGAGAGGAAGCGAAGGTCATGACACGCAGGCGCGCCAGCATCCTGGCCGGCATCGCAGTAGTCGCGGCCGCAGGACTGGGGGCGGGCGTGGCCATCGCCGCCACCAGCGGCGGCGGCCCGGCACCGAACAGCACCGTGGCCACCTCACCCGGCGGCCCGGGGTATTCGTACTACCGCTCGATGATGGGCGGCTACTTCGGCGGCTCCTCGATGATGGGCGGCACCGGGAGCTACCAGTGGATGATGGGCCCGGCGGGCTACCGGTGGATGTTCGGCGGCACCAGCGCACCGGCCTGGATGCGCGGCGAGCAGCTGCCGGCCTCGATGATGGGAACCAGCGCCGACCCGGGCCAGTTCATGGGCCGGCTGTGGGCCAACGCCCCCGGCCCCCGGGTCAGCACCAGCCAGGCCGCCGCGCTGGGAACCCAAGTCCCCGCCGGTGCCCGCATCGACCAGGCATCGCGCACCATTACCTTCACTACTGACAGCGTTCACCTGGCCGCGGTGGCCAGCCCGGCGGGCGGCCCCGATGAGACCTTCCGCATCGCCGGCATGGTCAACCCCGCCGTCGTCGTCCCGGCCGGGGCCATGGTCAGCATCCAGGTCATCAACGCCGACCCCGACACCGCCCACGGCCTGGTCGTCACCGCCAGCAGCGGCCAGACCTCGTGGATGCCGATGATGACCAGCCGACCCGCGTTCACCGGCTCGGCGCTGTGGTTCCTGGGCAACCCCACCACCGCCGGGATGCACGCCGGCACCCTCACCTTCACCGCCGCCACCCCCGGCACCTACCACTACCTGTGCCCGGTCCCCGGGCACGCGCAGAAAGGCATGACCGGCACCTTCACCGTCAGCCCCAGCTGACAGCGCCCGGCTGAGCGTGGCTTGCCAGGCACCTGCGCACCTGGCAAGCCGCGCTCATATCACCGCGCTCCCCCGCCGCGTTCATCTTGCCGGCCCAGTCTGGCTGTCACCGCCTGCGACCAGCTAGCCCGCCGCCGGAACTCTAGACCGCGGGCTCAGGGCGAAGCCGCGCCGGCCCAAACGGCAGACAACACAGGCGAGGTGCCGGAGCCACGATGGTGGCGGGGGCCGTTCATCGGCCTTCTTGCCCGGGATCTACCGCCCGTCTACGCACGGTAGGAGCGGACGTAGTCGCTGACTGTGTCAGGCAGTGAGCCGCCGGTGACTCGTCGCCAGCATGCCTCCAGAGCCTCAGTTCCCAGCTGGCTGCCTAGCCGGGCAAGCTGCCCGGGGCCGGTCCCGGAGCCTGGATGTGGCACGTCGTCGAACAGCGCGACACTCCGGACCGCCCATTCCAGGGCCTGGCCGGGATTCTCCTTTTTCTCGGCGAGCAGCCCGAGCTGCGCGCAGGTGAGCGCCATCTTGGACCAGTCGCGGCATTGCTTCTCGACGGCCACGGCGCTGGCGTACCAGTCCTCGGCCTCATCTAGCCGCCCGCGGTCCTGCGCGATCATGCCGAGCTGATGATAGGTGGCCGCCATCCCGGGCCGGTCGCCGAGTTTCTTCTCGATGGCCAGGGCCTTGGCGTACCAGTCCTGGGCCTCATCCAGCCGCCCCCGGTCCTGCGCGACCATGCCAAGCTGGTGACAGGCGGCCCCGATCTTGGGACGGTCGCCGAGTTCCTCCCTGATAGCCAGGGACCGGGTGTACCAGCCCTGGGCCTTATTCAGCCGCCCCCGCTCTTGCGCGACCATGCCGAGCTGGTGACACAGGCAGCCGCCGTCGTGGCCCGGTCACCGAGTTCCTCTCCGATGGCCAGGGACCGGGTATACCAATCCTGGGCCTCATCCAGCCGCCCCCGCAGCTGCGCGACCATGCCAAGCCGGTGGTAAGCGCGCGCCATCCCGGGCCGGTCGCCGAGTTCCTTCTCGATCGCCAGGGCCTTGGCGGACCAGTCCTCGGCCTCATCCAGCCGCCCGCGCAGCTGCGCGACTATGCCGAACTGGTGATAGTCGGCCGCTATCCCAGGCCGGTCACCAAACCCATCCCTCATGCCCAGCCCCTCCTGCACAGCGCAGCTCTAGGCACTGCCCCTTGGACCTGATGGTCACATGTGCATGCCGCCCAGGTAGATGTCATGGTGAACGTTTGACCACCAGCTATACACGGCGTCATGCGGCGCGCCGACGGCCCACGCCAGGAGCCGGCCTTCGTCCTGGGTCCATACGATGTGCTCCTGGCCGGAGTTATCGAGATAGCAGGACATCCGGCCCGCCGCCTGCGTCGTTATGTTCAGCTTTCCCGAGGTCGATTGCGCAAGCGAATAGGCCGTGGAATGCAGGAACGAGTGGTTCCAGCTGACCTCGCCGTTGACGTCGAGCAGGCTGCAGTTGTTGTAGTCGGCCTTGAAGGACCCGGGCGCGATCGACTCGACCTGAGCCTGGTAGGCGCCGTAGAGGGCCGCCAGTGACGGATACAGGCGGAAGGTCGCCGTGCTGATCGCGGCGACCGGGTTGGTGCAGGTAGCCATGGTCGCGCTCTGGAAGTGGCAGCTGGATGGCGGCAGGTCGCCCTGTGACAAGCCGGGGCCGTTAGCCAGCCTCAGCCCGTTCTGGAGCAGGCTGGGCATGGCCTGGGTGGAGGAGTGCGACCCCCCCATGGCCATGCCGTGGCCCTTCGACCCGGAGCTGCTGCCGCTGCCGCGCGTCCCGAGGTAGACGCCCACGCCCGCCGCGATCAGGACCACGGCAGCCACGGCCGCGACCCAGCCCCAGCGCCGACGCGGCCGCCGCCCGTGCGAGCCCCGGGCGGGCTCATCATGGCCGGTCCCGCCGGCCGCGACGGGCGGGGCCGCGGACCCTCGCTGGCTGACCATGTTGGGGCCCGAGGCGCCGCCGTGCTGGTCGCGGAGCACGGTGGCCGCGCCGCTGGACCCCGGCTGGGTCCCCGAGATCCCTAGAGACGCGCGGGCCGCGTCGACGAACTCGCGGCAGCTCGCGTAGCGGTCCTCCGGCCTCTTGGCCATGACCCGGGCGAAGACGTCGTCGACGGCCGCCGGCAACTCGGGGTTCAGGGTACTGGGCGGCGGGGGCATCTCCTCGACGTGGGCCCAGATGATCGCGGCGTCACGTTCCTTCGGGAACGGCACCCGGCCGGTGAGGCACTCATACAGCACGCAGCCCAGCGAGTACTCATCGGCCCGGCCGTCCACCGGCGTTTCCTGGATCTGCTCGGGCGCGACGTAATCGATCGTGCCGAGGAATTCGCCGGTCTTGGTCAGGCCGCTGCGCGACAGCATGTACTTGGTGATACCGAAGTCCGACAGGTAGACGTGGTCGGGATCGCCGTCCTGGCCGTGCTCGATGAGCAGGTTGCCCGGCTTGACGTCGCGGTGCACCAGGCCCTTGCGGTGCGCCGCGTCCAGCGCCCGCGCGGCCTGGCCGGTCAGGAAGATGGCGTCGCCGGGCGGGAGAGGGGAATGCTTCTTCAGCATCGCGCGCAGGTCGGTCCCGGCCACGTACCGCATGGCGATGTAGAGCAGGTCGTCGCACGGCCCCATGTCGTAGATGGGGATCACGTTCGGGTGGTTCAGCGAGGCGGCAATGCGCGACTCCTCAAGGAACCGCGCGCGGAAAACGTCGTCGGTGGCGATCTCGGCGGCGAGCACCTTCAGCTCGACCATACTGCCCAGGCGCGGGTTCTCAGCCTGGTAGACCACGCTCATCCCGCCGCGCCCGACCACCGCGCGCAGCATGTAACCCGCGAACTCATCTCCAACCATGGGCAGCACAGGCATCAGGGCGCTCCCGGAGCGGATGTAGTCCGATGGATGTGGTTAGGCATGGGCACCGCGTTTCCTTGGTCCGGATCCGCGGGGCTTACGCTAGGAGCAGAGGGCAAAAGCGGTCATATCACCGCCCACTCGCCATGACCCGGCGCTTCAGCGCGCGATCGGACGGTGCCTGCCGGCTACCAGTTCAAGGTCATTGTCGCATCCCCCACTATGCCTGCCCGGGACCGCCGATCCGGCTCCCTTGACCGGCTTTCCATGAAGTCTGGATACCCTCACGAAAGTCAGAGTCAGGCTACTCCCGCCCTGATACACCGTCTAGGTAGCCGTGACCGGGGGCGGACCGGCTATTACCTGTCAGATTGGCGGCCGAAAACGACATCCGCACCTCCCTGGCCGCCGACTCCAGCACGTGGCTGCCCACGCTTTCAGGGGAACCGCGCTGATCACTCCCAGCCGGCGGAGGGGGGGGCTGCTTCTTGGCACAGTTAAGAGCAGAGGTGCTGCAACGCTGTGGCGCCACGGTGAAGCCGGAACAGTACCGGTGGCGGGCATGGTCACGGAAGACCACCGAGGCAGGCGACAAGAGTGTCATCGTGCCCGGCTGGTAGGGATTCCCCAGCCGGGCGGCGGATTGCCACCGGCCGTTGCCCTGTCAGGCCCGCAGAGGAGTGCCGACCCCTCCGGTGCAGGCACTGCCGTACTCGGGGGTGTAGGTCGGCGACGCGCGGAATCTGTTCGCGAACTGCTGGAGCCGGGGGTCGGCCGGGGAGCTGACCTTCAGCTGGAACCCCCAGGACGATATGACGATCGGCCACGGCAGTCCCGGATACGGGGTCAGGTCCATGTACCGGGAGGCAGCGCCCTCGGCCGGGGTAATCATGGTCTGCTTGTGCACGAACGCCCGCAGGTGGCTCACCTCCGATGGCGGCAGCGACGGCTGGTAAGTGATCCAGATCGCGCCGTGCTCCAGGTTGTGCACCGCACGCTCGCTGGGCACTGGCTGGTCGTATATCCCGCAGTTCATCCAGGTCGCGTTGTGCGGGCCGCCCACGGGCGGGGTCACCGAGTAGATGACCGGCCCGGTGACGTGGTCGTGGGCCAGCGCCTCGGCGGCCGGACCGTTGCGGCTGGCCGTAGGCCAGCCGGTGGTGACGTATTCGACGACACCGGGGATGCCGGAGGTGTTCGGCACCTGGTGCGCTGCCGCCTGCACGGTCGTCTGGCCAGTCACACCCGGCGGGATGACCTCGGCGGAAGCTCCGCTGCTGCCGTTGCTGCGGCTGGCGACATACCAGGCGACCCCGCCGATGATCACCGCGGCGACGGCAACGATAGCCCCGATGGTGATCAGGTTGCGGCGCCGCTCGGCGCGCTTTTGCTGGGCACGCATCGCCGCGACGCGCTCGCGGCGGGCAGCCTGCCTGCTCTTCTTCGTGTTCGGCAACGGGCTCTCGCCATCTCCTCGATGTCTCCGCACAGATAGGTTACGGTCGGCTGGCGGGCGAACGGAGGAGTGTGGGCGGTCCGGGCATTCGGCTGTCAACAGCGACCGGAATCTCAGGGGCTGCCGCGCGCGCGAGCGCAGCACGGCTGTCTAGTGTGCCCCCTGGCACGCCTCGGCCTACAACGTCACGACCGGCCGGATGGTCCGGGAATCACACGGGACCTTCGCTAAGGTGCCCGGGCTGGACTTCGGGTACCGCATGTTGACCCGGGTGCTGCCGCCGCGCCGGGCGCCCGTGGCCGAGCGCGACGGCGAGCTCTATCTCGGGGGCTGACCCGGGTGCACGGAGTGGCGCCAGGCGCAGCGCCTAAGGCAGGGCTGGCCGGCCCGTGACCGGGCTGTCGCTCCCGGCTGGGCGCTTGTCATCTGACCGCCCGCATGTCCAGCGGCTTCCTGGGTGTTGTGATCGGCTGCGTCGCTAAACGGCGCCTGGTGGGCCAGCTAGCTGCGGAACCCATGGCTCGTCGTCGCTGACCGTCACCCGCCTCAGATACCGCAGATGGGTGCTAGCTCTTGGTTTCAGCGGTGTCGAGTTGGTCAAGGGCGTAGGCGATTGCTTCGTCATTCTTCATGGCCGCGCCTTGCGCCACGGCGCGCTTGTCAGCGGTGCGGCCGATGAGCGTCTGCACCTGTTCAAGGAGGACCGTACGGTCGTCGCGTTCGGCAGGCGGCAGGATGCTCAGGACGGCAAGCGGGCCGTGGAGTGCCGCTCCAGCCAGGACGGCCGCGGGCTCGGCGAGGCCGAGGGAGTCGAAGACATTGATGCCGCGGTCGAACGCCGCCATCAGCATGACCTTGTCGCCCTTGCCGTGGCTGTAGGTGATGGCTTCGCGGAGGTCGCGCACCGCACCAGGCAGGTCGCCGTCGCGTGCCCGCAGCTGCGCCCGGATAGGGAGTACGTGCCCAAATACCGAGCCGCTCGCGCCCGCCCGGGTGAGCGCGATTGACTGCTCCGCGAAGGCGAGCGCTTGATCTGGATCGTCGCGGACCCTGGTCAGGCTCGCCCAGCACAAAGCGGAGGCCAGGCTGGAGGGATTACCGGTTTTGCGCTGCAGGGCCAGGGCATGATCAGCGCTCTCCCGCGCATTTTCTATGTCTCCCATGAGGGCGCGTGCTGCGGCCGAGGTTCCCAGTACCCGTGCGCGATCGAAGTCACTGACTCCGGCCAGCTGGGTTGCCTGCACCGCTTCGTGCAGTGTCGCAAGTGCCTCGGTCAGCCGGCCGGCGAACATCTGGCTCATGATCAAGGCGGCGTATGCGCGCACACCAGGGTTGCCGGGGGTGACGCCGTCGCGGAGAGCGTCGCGTGCCAGCTGTTCGGCGAGCTGTATGTCGCCGCGGTTCTGGAAGGCATCGAAGGCCGCGACCCCGAGGATGGCGATCCGCTGCTCCCGTGACAAGGTCCGCGCCCGCCCGGCGGTCTGCGTCACCAAGATGGCGATCGCGCCGGCGGCCTCGAAGGAGGCATAGTCGGCCAGCGAGGCCGTAAGGTCCACGGCGATCTCGCCGTCGTCGGGTGAATCTGAGCCAAGGCCCCACTGCACGGCCGCGCGGAGATTGTCCTGCTCGGCGCGCAACCTTGGCCGCCATGCCAGTTCGTCCGGTCCGAGCAACGCGGTTCCGGCCTGCTTGGCGAACGCCGCGAAATGCTGCGCGTGGCGGCGCTGCACGGCATCCAGTTTGCCGCGCTGCCGCAATCGTTCGAGCCCATACTGGCGGAGGGTCTCCAGGAGGCGGTACCGCGCTTCGGCGCCATGGGCCTGGTCGGGTGTCACCATGGATTTCGACACCATGGCCGCCAGCGTGTCCAGAACTTCCCACGGCCCGGCCTGTGCCCCCATGACAGCTGATGCCGCGTCAAGGTCGAACGAGCCCGGGAATACCCCCAGGCAGTCGAACGCTCGCTGTTCCTCGCCGCTCAGCAGGTCGTAGGACCAGTCGATGGTGGCGCGCAGGGTCTGATGACGCTCCGGCGAGGTCCGCCGGCCCCCGGTAAGCAGCTGGAACCGTTCGTCCAGCAGAGCGGCGATCTGGGGTACCGGCAGTACTGCCACGCGCGCCGCGGCCAGCTCTATCGCCAGGGGGATGCCGTCCAGCCGCCGGGTGATCTCGGCCGCAGCCTGCGCGCTGCCGGCATCGAGCCGGAACCCCCGCTGGGCAGCAGCCGCGCGGTCGGCAAACAGCTGCACTGCGTCGCTGATCTCAATGTGCTCGGCGGTCATGGCAGGCTCGCGCACCGAAAGCGACCCGACCGCGAAGACCTGCTCGCCGTCGACATCGAGCGCCTCCCGGCTCGTCGCCAGAATCCGGACCCCGCGGCATTCCCGGAGCAACGTCCCCGCGATCTGCGCAGCGGGATCGAGCACCTGCTCACAGTTATCGAGAACCGCGAGCAGCTGACGCGCCTGGCAGTGCTCGGTGATGCTCGCCTCAAGGGATACCCCCGGGCGCAAGGCGGCGCCCAGCGACGATGCGATGATGCGCAACACCGTGTCTCCGTCACGTGCGGGCGCCAGATCGCAGAACCAGCAGCCGTCGGGATACTCGCCCGCCGCCTGAGTCGCGACCTCAATCGACAGACGGGTCTTGCCTACGCCGCCCACACCGGTCAGCGTCACCAGCCGGGACTGGGCCAGCGCTTGCGCTATTCCGCGGAGCTCTTCGGCGCGTCCCACGAAAGAGGTGGCCTGCAGCGGGATATTGCCGGCACGGATGGTCTTGAGCGGCGGGAAATCGGCAGGAAGATCAGCGTGGGTCAGCTGGTAGATCAGCTCAGGCTCGGCCAGATCGCGCAGCCGGAACTCCCCGAGCCGCCTCAGCCCCAACCCGCCGCCCAGCCGACCGCCGACCAGGTCGCGGGTGGTCTTGGTGACCAGCACCTGCCCGCCGTGCGCGGCCGCCTTTACCCGGGCACACCGGTTGATCGGCGCATGGTCAACACGGTCGCTTCCGCGCGCCCGCGCCTCGCCGGTGTGCAGGCCCATCCGCACCCGCAGCACGGCCCCCGCCGGCCAGTCCTCGGTCCCGAGCCGGAGCTGGCAGGCGCCGGCCGCCTCCACCGCGGCCACCGCGCCGGGAAAGACGGCGAAGAAGCTGTCCCCCTCCCCGCGGGAGGTGACCACCACCCCGCCATGCCCCTCGATCACGCCGGCCAGAAGGCGGTTGTGCCGCTCCAGAGCCACCTCCATCGCGTCCGGCACGCTCTCCCACAGCCGCGTGGAACCCTCGATGTCGGTCAGCAAGAACGTGACCGTCCCGGCCGGCAGCTCCTCGCCGGGCTCGCCAGGCCCGGCCGATGACGCTTGGGCGCTAGCCGCCGCGCCCGCGAAGCTCTCGCTCAGCAGCACGGCCAGGTCGTCGGCCAGCAGCCGCTCGAGCTCCCGCGCCGTGGCGAACGTCCGGTACGACACCGTCCCCGCGGACCGGATGCCGTCGATCATCGCCGCCAGCCGCGGCTCCTGCTCCGGAGCCGGGCGCTTCAAATACAGCAGCATCGGCTTGCCCGCCGCCAGCCGGTACTCATCCTCCAGCCCCGAGATCTCCATCCCCGGCGCCACCCAGCCGTACCGCTGCCAGTAGATCCCCACAAACACCTGGCTCTGCTCCAGGTAGGCCCGGTACATGCTCCTGGGCGGGTGCGGCCGGGCCCCGGACTCATACCACACCGGCACCAGGTGCAGCCGGGTGATCGCCCGCCGCGCCGCCGCCCGCTCGGCGGCCAGCTCGCCCAGGGTCGAGGAGATGAACACCCGCACCCGCTGATCCGGCGTCAAGATCATCCCGGCCCGGGCCGCAGCCGAATGCATGCCCGGCGAACCCGCCGCACCCGCCTGTTCCGGTTCCCCCATGTCCCAGTCCTTCTCGCCGCCCTATCCGGCAGTGGAACTGGGTGATAATACCCACCGATGCTCGTGATAGGCCAGGTCACGTGGCCCCTGGCGGTGCACCCGTCCTAACC
>Ga0318546_10000753_pt1 | contig 12882 bp, 10 predicted proteins | sample GRESIP169b2f19_FD_203514 | JGI IMG/M metagenome (GOLD analysis project Ga0318546, IMG submission 203514) | Tropical soil microbial communities from Luquillo Experimental Forest, Puerto Rico - GRE.SIPMG.169b2f19 | ecosystem: Environmental > Terrestrial > Soil > Tropical forest > Bulk soil...
AAAAGGACGAGAGGCAGATGAGCGTGACAGCAGGAGCAAAGAGGAAAGAGGGCGGTATTGCCGAGACCGGGCGCGTGATCTTTCACGCCCTCATTATCGCGCTCGTCATTCGCACCTTCCTGTTCCAGCCCTTCAACATTCCATCGGGCTCGATGAAGGCGACGCTGCTTGTCGGCGACTATCTATTCGTGTCGAAATATTCCTACGGCTACAGCCACTATTCGTTGCCGTTCTCGCCTCCGCTGTTCCCCGGACGCATCTGGGCGTCGCAGCCCGCGCGCGGCGACGTGGTCGTGTTCCGGCTGCCGAAGGACGACTCCACCGACTACATCAAGCGCGTGATCGGCCTGCCCGGCGATCGCATCCAGATGATCGACGGCGTGCTCCATATCAACGGCGAGCCGGTCAAACGCGAGCGCGTCGAGGATTTCATCGAGACCGAGGAAGGCACGCGCGCCTCGCGGGTGAAACGGTGGCGCGAAACTTTGCCCAACGGGGTGAGCTACACGACGCTCGATCTCGTCGACAACGGCTTCTACGACAATACCCCGGTCTATCAGGTGCCCGCCGGTCATTACTTCATGATGGGCGACAATCGCGACAATTCCACCGATAGCCGCGTGCTCAGCCAGGTCGGCTATGTGCCGTTCGAGAACATCGTAGGCCGCGCCCAGATCATTTTCTTCTCGATTCTGGAAGGCGAGCACGCCTGGATGGTGTGGCGCTGGCCGTGGGCCGTGCGCTGGAACCGGCTGTTCACGATCGTAAGATGAGCCGCGGGCGAACAGGCAAACCAGCTTCCATCGAGGCGCCCATCCCAATCGCCGACGGCAGGCCGGCCAGTCCAACCGCTGCCGATCAAACTCCAAAGCCCGCGAAGCGCCGTCGCCGCGATACGGCCGCCTTCGAGCAGCGCATCGGCTACCGTTTCAAGGATCACGCGCTGCTCGAACAAGCGCTCACCCACATTTCCGCGTTGAGCGGGGCGCGCAACCGCGCCGCCTCCTATCAGCGGCTCGAATTTCTCGGCGATCACGTGCTCGGCCTCGTCGTCTCCGACATGTTGTTTCGCGCCTTCGCAAGAGCCGATGAAGGCGAAATGTCGCGTCGGCTCGCCGATCTCGTGCGCAAGGAGACCTGCGCGGACGTAGGGCGGGCGATCGACCTCGGCGCGGCAATCAGGCTCGGTGCATCGGAGGCGAACGCGGGCGGCCGCGGCCGCACCGCTATCCTCGCCGACGTTTGCGAGGCGCTGATCGGCGCGGTGTTCGTCGACGGCGGATATCCGGCCGCGGCGGCGCTCATCGAGCGGCTGTGGAGCGAGCGCATGCGCACGCCGGCGCGTCCGCTGCGCGATTCGAAAACCGTGCTGCAAGAGTGGGCGCAGGCGCGGGGGCTGCCGACCCCGGCCTATCGCGAGGTCGAGCGCAAGGGTCCCGACCACGATCCGGAATTCCGCGTCACCGTCGAGCTTCCCCACCTGGCGCCGGCCGAGGGACTGGGCCGCTCCAAGCGCGCCGCCGAACAGGCCGCCGCTGCCGCCATGCTCACCCGCGCCGGCGTCAAAGCCGACCGCCTCGATGGTTGACAGGCGAGGCCGTCGCGCGTCCCACGCGTCCTTGCGGGAACAGGCGGTCGGCGACGTCGTGCCCGCGAACGGACGAAGCGGAGAACAGGCGCGGTGCGGATTCATCGCGCTGATCGGGGCGCCCAATGTCGGCAAATCCACGCTGATCAACGCGCTCGTCGGGACCAAGGTCGCGATCGTATCCCACAAGGTGCAGACGACGCGCGCGTTGCTGCGCGGAATTGCGACCGTGGATGGCTCGCAGCTCGTCTTCATCGACACGCCGGGCATTTTTGCGCCCAAGCGCCGGCTCGACCGGGCCATGGTCACGAATGCCTGGGCGGGGACGCATGATGCCGACATTGCCGGCGTGCTGATCGACGCCAAGCGTGGCCTCGACGAAGAGGCGGGCGCGATCCTCGACCGGCTCGCCGAGGTCGGCCAGCCCAAAATCCTGCTCATCAACAAGGTCGATCTCGTGGAGAAATCTGCGCTGCTCGCGATTGCCAAGGCGGCCAACGCGCGCTTGGCCTTCGCCGCGACCTTCATGATCTCGGCGCTCACCGGCGACGGCGTTGCCGACGTCAAGAGCTGGCTCGCCGAACACGTGCCGGAAGGGCCGTGGCACTATCCCGAGGACCAGATCACCGACGCGCCGCTGCGCCAGCTGGCGGCCGAGATCACGCGCGAGAAACTCTATTTGCGGCTGCACCAGGAGCTGCCATATCAGTCCACGGTCGAGACCGACATATGGAAGGAACTCAAGGACGGCTCGACCCGAATCGAGCAGACGATCTATGTCGAGCGCGAGAGCCAGCGTAAGATCGTGCTCGGCAAGGGCGGCCAGACCATCAAGGCCATCGGCGCCGACGCGCGGCGCGAAATCGCCGACATGATCGAGGCTCCCGTGCACCTGTTTCTGTTCGTCAAGGTGCGCGAGCGCTGGGGCGATGACCCGGACCGCTACCGCGAGATGGGACTCGAGTTCCCGGAAGGATAGCGATGCAGTGGACCGACGAAGGCATCGTGCTCGGCAGCAAGCGTCACGGCGAGGCCAACGCCATCCTCGAGGTCATGACGCGCGCGCACGGCCGCCATCTCGGCCTGGTGCGGGGAGGGGCGAGCTCGCGGCTGCGGCCGGTGCTGCAGCCCGGCAATCGCATCAGCTCCACTTGGCGGGCGCGGCTCGACGAGCATCTCGGTCACTACGTGGTCGAAGGCCTCGACGCGCGCGCGGCGTCGTTTCTGCCGATCCCGCACGCGCTCTACGGCATGACGCATCTCGCCGCGCTCTGCCGTCTCTTACCCGAGCGCGACCCGCACCCGCAGATCCACGCCGCACTCGAGGAGGTGCTCGACGGTCTCATCGATCCGCGCCGCGCCGGAGCCGGCGTCGTGCGCTTCGAGTTGCTGCTGCTCGCGGAGCTCGGCTTTGGTCTCGATCTTTCGGCCTGCGCGGCGAGCGGGACAGAGGACGACCTCGTCTATGTGTCGCCGAAATCGGGCCGCGCCGTGTCGCGGCAGGCAGGCGAGCCGTGGAAGGACCGGCTCTTGCTGCTGCCGGCGTTTCTGCGCGAGGCGGTCGCCGGCGATCCTTCGCCGCAGGACCTCGCCGATGGCTTCATGCTGACCGGCTTCTTCCTCGCGCGTCATGTGCTCGAGCCGCGCGGGCTCAGCCTTGCCGACGCGCGTGCGAGCTTCATCGCCGCGCTCGAGCACGACGCTCGCGCGGCAATCGGATGAGGCGAACGGGCCGGGCCGTTGATCGCCCGGCCCGTGGTCCAGTGATTGTTACCACCAGCGGTGATGCCCGTGATGCCGCCACCACCAGTGTCGGTGGTAATAGCGGCGCCAATACACCTGATCGACCGCCTGATTGAGGTTGGCGGCGTTGGCGATGGCAACACCGCTCGCAGGCGCGGCCAAGCTCGGCGACACGCCCGCAAGGCCGATGCCCAAGCCGACCAGTGCTGGGATGAAGATTGCACGCATTTTCGACTCTCCTTGCGTCCTCGAGAGGCGCCGACCGAGCGCCTCCCATGTTCTGGCGTTTGGCGACCGCGTGCTGCGGTCCGAGATTCGGCCGGCGGCGCCGCGTTCATCCGTCGATCGGCTTGTCGCCAAATCGCCCCGTACCGCGACGACAAACGCCATTGGCTCAAAGCTACGCCCTGCAGTCCGAACAATGCGTGGCTGGATCATTCATCGCTTGTTCATTGCCTGGCCTGGCATTAACTCTTGCACATGGCTCAGCACCTGATTCCCCCCCGCGACGGCGACGTCGAGGAGATTGCGCTGCGGGAGGCGCTGGAGGAGCGCTATCTCCAATACGCGCTCTCTACCATCACCGGGCGCGCGCTGCCGGATGCGCGCGACGGGCTCAAGCCCGTTCACCGGCGGCTCTTGTACGCGATGCAACAGCTGCGTCTCGACCCCGGCGCGGGGTTCAAGAAATGCGCGCGGGTGGTCGGCGACGTCATCGGCAAATTCCATCCGCACGGCGACCAGGCGGTGTACGACGCGCTCGTGCGCCTCGCCCAGGATTTTGCCCAGCGCTATCCGTTGGTCGACGGGCAGGGGAACTTCGGCAATGTGGACGGCGATAATCCCGCCGCCATGCGCTACACCGAGGCGCGGCTGACCGAGGTTGCGCATCTCCTGCTCGACGGCATCGAGGAGAATGCGATCGATTTCAGGCCGACCTACGACGGCTCGGAGAACGAGCCGGTGGTGCTGCCGGGCGCGTTTCCAAATCTTCTCGCCAACGGCTCGCAGGGCATCGCGGTCGGGATGGCGACGGCGATCCCGCCCCACAGTGTTGCCGAGCTCTGCGATGCGGCGCTCCACCTGATCGATACGCCGAATGCCAGAAGCCGCACGCTGTTGAAATACATGCCGGGTCCGGATCTGCCGACCGGCGGCGTGATCGTCGATCCGCCCGCGGCCATCACCGAAGCCTACACCACCGGTCGCGGGTCGTTCCGCGTGCGGGCGCGCTGGCACAAGGAAGACACCGGTCGCGGCACCTATCTCGTCGTCGTCACCGAAATTCCCTGGCTGGTGCAGAAGGGCCGGCTGGTCGAAAGGCTGGCCGAGCTCATCAACGAGAAGAAGCTGCCGTTGGTCGCCGACGTGCGCGATGAATCGGCCGGAGACATCCGGCTCGTGATCGAGCCGCGCTCGCGCACGGTCGACGCCGGCCTGCTGATGGAATCGCTGTTCAAGCTCAGCGAGCTCGAGAGCCGCATTCCTCTCAATATGAACGTGTTGGTGAAAGGGCGCATCCCCAGGGTCGTCGGCCTCGCGGAGGCGCTCACCGAGTGGCTTGCGCATCGCCGCGAGGTGCTGCTGCGGCGCTCGCAATTCCGCCTCGGCCAAATCGAGCATCGGCTCGTGGTGCTGGGCGGCTATCTCGTCGCCTACCTCAACCTCGACAAGGTCATCAAGATCATCCGCAACGAGGACGAGCCCAAGCCGGTCTTGATGAAGACCTTCAAGCTCTCCGACGTGCAGGCCGACGCCATCCTCAACATGCGGCTGCGCAACCTGCGCAAGCTCGAGGAAATCGAGATCAAGCGGGAGGACAAGGAGCTGCGCGCGGAGCGCAAGTCGCTCAAGGAGCTCATCGGCTCCGAAAAGGAACAGTGGAAAAAGGTCGCCGAGGAGATCAAATCGGTACGCACGAAGTTCGGACCCAAGACGGCGCTGGGCAAGCGCCGCACCTCCTTCGCGGAGGCGCCGGAACACGACGAGGCGGCGATCGAGGAGGCGCTCGTCGAGCGCGAGCCGATCACCGTGGTCGTGTCGGAGAAGGGCTGGATCCGCGCGCTGCGGGGCACGGTCAGCGATCTCTCGAGCATCGCGTTCAAGGCCGACGACGGGCCGAAATTCGCGTTCCCGGCCGAGACCACCTCGCGGTGCCTGGTGTTCGCCAGCAACGGGCGTTTCTACACCCTCGATGCGGCGAAGCTTCCGGGCGGCCGCGGTCACGGCGAGCCGATCCGTCTTTTCATCGACCTGGAGCAGGAGGCCGATGTCGTGGCTGCTTTCCGCCACCAGGGCGGGCGCAAGTTCCTCCTCGCAAGCGCGCAAGGCCGCGGCTTCGTCGTTCCCGAGGACGAATGCCTCGCCAATACCCGCAAGGGCAAACAGGTGCTCAACGTCACGCCACCCGACGCGGCGCGTGCGATCGCGGTGGTGGAGGGCGAACTCGTCGCGTCGATCGGCGAGAACCGCAAGATGGTGATTTTCTCGCTCGATCAGGTCCCGGAGATGACGCGAGGACGCGGCGTGCGGCTGCAGCGCTACAAGGATGGCGGGCTGTGCGACCTCAAGACCTTCAAGGCGGAGGAGGGGCTCTCGTGGACCGACGCCGCCGGCCGCGCCTTCTCGCTCACGCTCAAGGAACTTGCTGATTGGCGCGGCAATCGCGCCGATGCCGGACGGTTGGCGCCGAAGGGGTTTCCGCGCACCAACACGTTCAACCAGCCGTGGGCGAACGGCAAGGGCCGGGAGGAGAGGGGATCGAAGGTGTAGGCGGCGCTGCGCCGCTGGTCCGATCCCGCGGGAAGGCTCTTCATCCACCTAGCGGAACCAAGGCATTGCCCGTATCGTTTTACAACTCGGCTGCAAAACCCGAGGTGAAGAGAAGGCATCGATGGATAAAATCGTAAAACTCAATCATCGCCTCAAAAGACGACCGTCTCGACAAACGTCCGCCGTTCGACCCTCGCGCGCGGACGCGGAAGACGCGGTGCGCACCCTCATTCGGTGGGCTGGCGATGATCCCGATCGCGAAGGGCTCGTCGGAACACCGGCTCGCGTTGCTCGTGCATACGAAGAGTGGTTTGCGGGTTATTTCGAGGACCCTCGCGAGTATTTGAGGCGGACCTTTGAAGAAGTCGCCGGCTACGATGAGATTGTTTTGCTGCGCGACATCAGGTTCGAATCGCATTGCGAGCACCACATGGCGCCGATCATCGGCCGTGTTCACATCGGCTATCTTCCGCGCCAGCGGATTGTGGGAATATCGAAGCTCGTTCGGCTGGTCGACGTCTTCTCGAAGCGGCTTCAAGTGCAGGAGAAAATGACGGCGGAGATCGCCGCGTGTCTGGACAGCGTGCTCAAGCCGTTCGGGGTCGGCGTGGTGGTCGAGGCCGCGCATGAATGCATGACCACTCGAGGCGTCCACAAATCCGACGTCACGATGGTGACGAGCTGCATGCTGGGAACATTTCGGACCAAGGCCGCAACTCGCCAGGAGTTTTTGTCGGCGATCAACCTCAAAGGCGGCGTTCCCGGCGGCAATGCCATCCGCTGAGAAAAGTGCCCCCACGATCTAGCGTGTCCCAGACGGCCTGCTAGCTCGCGACGAATACGATCGATGCCGGCGACTTTTCGAGCACGGCCGCGGCGGTGTCGCCGAAGAACAGCTTGTCGCCCGGGCGGCGGCTCACCCCCATGACGATCAGGTCGTGCCCGCGTTGCTTCACCTCGGCGAGGATCGCCTCGTGTGGCGCCACGTCGGTGTGCACGGCGGTTCGCGTCGTCACGTCGTGGCGGTCGGCCATTTCGACGACGTCCCTCATGATCGCCTGCTCCCGCCGGCGGGCGCGAAAGCCGCGACGCTTGCGTCCGTTACTTGTGCCGGTGGTGGCGACGTAGAGCGCCGTGATCGGACGGTCGCTGGCGCGCGCGATGGCGATTGCGACGTCGGCGGCCCGGCGCGACACCTCGTTTCCGGTCACCGGCACGAGGATGTGCAACGGACTTTGCTGCGGGTGCTTAAGATGATCGTCGCTCCCGGCCACGATTGCGAGCGGCCCTTCGAGGGCTGAAGCGATGTGGCTGACGTCCTGATGAAAGCCGTTCTTGACGCGCGTGTTTTCGACGCCCACGACGAGAAGGTCGTATCCCTTTTTTGCCTCTTTCGCGACGGCCTCCCCGGTCGGAGCGTGATGCTTGCGTATCGTGACGTCGACCGGCGCGGGCTCGTCGTCGCCGCCCTGCGCAAGCGTGGTGTCCTCGGCGGCCGCCTTGACGGCTTCCTCGACGCGATCTTCCTTCGTCTTTTCTTGTTTGCCGCCGGTCTTGTCGCCGTCCGACAGCGGCAGGACCGTGATCGCGATGCCGCCCGTTCCGGCCAAGAGCCCCGCAAGGCGCCCCGCGAACTTACCGTTCGGACTCTGGTCGACTGCGAGCAGCAGGCGTTCGAGATTGGAAACGAAGCCACGGGCCTCGTGCTCCTCGCGCTCCAACCGCTGCTTCTCCGCCTTGCTCAGCGGCACGCGCCCCAAGGCCCAGCGCAGCATCGGCGGCATGGCCATGGTGGTCGCAACCGCCATGGTAACGATCATGGTGAAGAGGTCTTGCGTGAGCGCGCCCATCGACAATCCGATCGTGGCGACGATCACCTCGGTCGAGCCGCGTGCGTTCATGCCGCAAGCGAGCGCGAAGGCCTCGCGCCGGGTCAGCCCGCCGAATTCGCCGCCGATGAACGCGCCGGCAAATTTGCCGAAGCTCGCAATCGCGATCAGGCCCAGCGTCATGAGGAAGAGGGTCGCATCCTTCAGGACGGTGAGATCGGCAGATAGTCCGGCGATGCCGAAGAAGACCGGCATGAAGAACGCCAGGATGAGGCCGCGCAGCTGCTCATCGATGTGCTTGCTGAGAATCGGCGATTCCCCGACCAGTACCCCCGCGACGAAGGCGCCGAGCACTGTGTGCACGCCGATGAAATGCGTGGTCAACGCCATGATTCCCATGATCACCAGAATCATCGTGATCACGGGGAAGTCGCTTTCGAAATTGTCGTTGGTCCAGCGGATCAGGAAATAGACGATCCGGCGGCCGAAGGTGAAGCTCGCGATCAGGAACACGGCGGTCCCCAAGACGCTCTTGGCAACGCTCATGGGGTCGATCGTGCCTGCTTGCGCGAGGCCGAAGATGATCGCGATGATCACCCAGCCGATCGAATCTTCGCAGATCGCCGAGGCGACGATGATTTGGCCGAGGTTGCGCCGGGTAAAGCCCATTTCGCGCACGACCGCCGCCACGATCTTGATCGAGGAAATCGACAAGGCGGTGCCCAGGAAGAGCGAGGTGAGCAGACGCTGATCGGGATGCGGCAGCAGCGATTGCGGCATGAGCTGGCCGAGCGCGAAGCCGCAAATGAACGGCACTGCCACGCCTGCGACCGAGATGCTCAGCGCCGCTTTGCCGACGGTTCGCACGAGCTTGAGGTCGGTCTCCATCCCGGTCAGCAGCAGCAGCAGGAGAATGCCGAACTGCGCGACGCCATCGAGCATGGCTTTCTGCTCGGGCGCGCTCGGGAAGATGGCGTGTTGCAAGGCGGGCCACACCACGCCCAGCACCGAGGGGCCAAGGACGATGCCGCCGAGCAGCATTCCCATGACCGACGGCTGGCCGATGCGGTTCATGACCTCACCCAGGAGGCGCCCGACCAGCATCAGCGTGATGAGTTGCGCGAGGAAGATGACGTCCGACGCCCCGGCCTGGGAGCCTTCGGCTGCGCAAGCCGTTGCCGCGCTCAGCCCCAGCGTGGCGACCGCGCACGGCCCGGCGCGCAAGCACGCGCGCGGCAAGCTGAGGAGGACGGTCGGGCGGGTCATGGACTTGAGGTACCCGCGCCCTCAATCCGCCCGGGCAAGCGAATGTTCCCGTTCGCCCCAAGTGCTTCAGTATGCGGGGATTTTTCTGAACCGCCAGGCGATGCGGCGCATTGACGGCCATGCAATTGCAAATTATTTGCAACAAGGTTATGGAGGGGGCGAAGGATTGTCAGCATGGCTGTCTCATCCGTGCCGGAAGGGCGATCATCCTCCGCTCCCGCGCATTCCGAAACCGGCTGGCGGCACAGCCGCAGCACGCCCTCGCTCTCCGAAGTCTTCGGCTCGGTCGCCACGCGGCCCAAGGGGCCGCTGTGGAAGAAGCTCATGGCCTTTCTCGGGCCGGGCTATCTCGTCGCGGTCGGCTACATGGATCCGGGCAATTGGGCGACCTCGCTCGCCGGCGGATCAAAGTTCGGCTACGCGCTGCTCACGATCGCGCTGCTTTCGAACCTCATGGCGATTCTGCTGCAGGCGCTGTGCGCGCGGCTGGGCATCGGCGCCGGCCGCGATCTCGCGCAGGCCTGCCGCGATGCGTTTCCTCGCGCGGTGGCGTGGCCGCTCTGGGTGTTGGCGGAGATCGCCATCTGCGCGACCGACCTCGCCGAAGTGATCGGCACCGCCATCGGCCTCAATCTCCTGTTCAAGATTCCGCTGGAAATCGGCGTCATCATCACCGCGCTCGACGTGTTCCTCATCCTGGCCATGCAGCGCCTCGGGTTCCGCTGGATCGAATCCTTCGTGGTGGCCTTGCTCGGCGTTATCGCCGCCTGCTTTGCCGTGCAGATTGCGCTCGCCCACCCCGACTGGCGCAAGGTGATCCTCGGTTTCGCGCCCACGACCGAAATCGTGACCAATCCCGAAATGCTTTACCTCGCCATCGGCATCATGGGAGCGACGGTGATGCCGCATAACCTCTATCTGCACTCCGGCGTGGTGCAAACCCGCCGGTTCGGCGATACGGTCGAGGACAAACGCGAGGCGATCAAGCTCGCAACGCTCGATTCCACGATCGCGCTGATGTTTGCGCTGCTCATCAACGCCTCGATCCTCATCCTGGCGGCCGCCACCTTCAACAAGGCGGGCAAGACCGACATCGCCGAACTCGACCAAGCGCACGCGTTTTTGGCGCCGTTGCTCGGCTCCGCGATCGCGCCCACGCTGTTCGGGATCGCGCTCTTGTGTTGCGGCATGAATTCGACCGTGACCGCGACGCTCTCCGGCCAAATCGTGATGGAGGGCTTCATCGACATTCGCTTGCCAGCCTGGGCGCGTCGGCTCACGACCCGTGCGCTCGCCATCGTCCCGGCCGCCATGGTCACGATCTGGTACGGCGAGGCCGGCACGGCGAAGCTCCTGATCCTCAGCCAGGTGGTGTTGGGCCTGGCCTTGCCGTTCTCCGTCGTGCCACTGGTGATGTTCACGGCCGACCGCAGGAAGATGAAGGCGCTGGTTTCGCCGCGCTGGTTCACGGCGCTGGCGGCGCTCGTGGCCGCGATCATCATCGCGCTCAACGTGAAACTGATCGCCGATCAGGTCTTGGGCTAGAGCGTGTACTGATTCAGACGCGCAGATCGGATGTCCGCTTTTTGGGGGCAAAGCGGACGTCATTTGCTCATTCTGAGCTTTTCCACTTTGACCCAAACCCTCATTTTGCCGAGGAGCCAGCGTTTTCAATGTAGCCGATCGAGAACACCGCTCTGTGTCGCTCGGTGGCCTACTTGGCGTGTTTGATTCCCCAGCCGCGCAACGCTTTGAGGATCGGCCCAAGCTCACGACCCTTGGCGGTGAGGATGTATTCGGCGCGAGGCGGATGCTCCGCGTAAAACCGTCGCTCGATAACGCCTGCTTCCTCCAATCGCTTGAGCCGGGCGGACAGCGTGTTTGGGCTAATCCCCTTCAGCGAGACTTCGAAATCCTGAAACCTGCGCGGACCCTGCAGGAACAGATCGCGCAGCACGAGTAGCGTCCAACGCTCCCCCACAATATCGAGCGTGCGTGCCACTGGGCAGTGTTGGCCATAACCATCCGTCATGGTTCCAATTCCCGAGTTCCCCATTCTCCCAAAGCCATAATGCAAAGGCTAGCAGAAGGCTATAGACTATGACAAATATAGTACCTATTTTCTATGAAACAACCGATCTGCGGAGAATCACCATGAACGAATCCCTGACCACCTATTTGTCCTTCTATGCTGCGTTGGTCGCCATTGTGCGGCCAGCTATTGTCGGTGTGATCCTGCTAGGCCTGTGGGCTGCGCTGCGGCGCACGAAAATGGACGCCGACGCACAAAAGACCACGTGGTTTGCCGTCGCTATTCCTCTCGCGGGGTGGCTTACCGCTATCTGGATTGTCGCCGCATCCGGCGCGTTGCAGGCGCGCGCGGGTGCAGTACCGCTCTTGCCAATAGCGCTCGTGCTGCCGATCATGATCGGCCTCTTCGCGCTGATGCGGTCTGAAAGGATCGCGGCCGCAATCGACCTCGCCTCGCCCGGATGGCTCATCGGACTGCAGGTCTACCGTGTGCTTGGCATCAATTTCGTCATCCTGTGGGGGCTAGGCGGGGCCATTCCGCCTGTTTTTGCCTTGCCGGCGGGGCTCGGTGACGTCCTTGTCGGCGCGCTTGCACTGCCGGTGGCGTTCTATGCTGCCTCTGGCGCAGCAGGCGGCTACGTGGCGGGAATTGCCTGGAACATTCTTGGGATCGTCGATCTTGTGCAAGCCGTTTCGCTTGGCTTCCTTAGTTCGCCCGGCCCACTGCACCTGATGGCGCTGGATAATCCGAACCTGTTGGCAACGTCCTATCCGACGGTGATGACGCCAACCTTCGCGGTGCCGCTGTCGATCATTTTGCACACGCTGTCGATCTGGCAATTACATCGCCAAGCGAGACAATCCACGCGACCGAAGCTGACTCTAACCAGTTGAATAGGCGAAGCAGACCAGAGAGGCCGCCCTGGGCGGCCTTTCTGATGTACGTAGCATGAAAATCCGCTATTTAGCGCGCGCAATAGCGAAGCGTATCGCGCCATTTGATTTAAGGACTGGCGCGTTTACGCCTGCGGCTAACGCGGCTGCAAAACGTCGCAATTGGCACAAAGCGGACATGCCGACACTGTTTGCTATTTGTCCGCTTTCGGGGATAAAGCAGACATCAGCCGGCGATTGGCTACAATCACCATTTATGAGTACACGCCCTAGACGGCTCAATGCCGAGCCGTCAACCGGACGGAGCGCTCTAGCGTTCGACCCGCTTCCAGCCGTCGGGCGTGAGCCGCTGCTGCGGCAGGAAACGGCCTTTGTAGTCCATTTTGCGCGAGCCCTCGACCCAGTAGCCGAGGTAGACGTAGGGAAGCCGCATCTCGCGCGCGCGCGCGATGTGGTCGAGAATCATGAAGGTGCCGAGCGAGCGCGACGCCTCGTCGGAATCGAAAAACGAGTAGACCATGGAGAGCCCGTCGCTGAGCACGTCGGTGAGCGCGACCGCGAGCAGTTCTCCGCTGCCGCGGGCGTTGATGGCGGTGTCAGGACCGCGCCGGCGGTATTCCACCACACGGGTCTCGACGTGGCTGTCCTCCACCATGATGGCGTAATCGAGCACCGTCATATCCGCCATGCCGCCGTCGCGGTGGCGCGCGTCGAGATAGGAGCGGAACACCGAATATTGCTCGGAGGTCGGCACCGAGG
>Ga0318546_10000757_pt1 | contig 12863 bp, 10 predicted proteins | sample GRESIP169b2f19_FD_203514 | JGI IMG/M metagenome (GOLD analysis project Ga0318546, IMG submission 203514) | Tropical soil microbial communities from Luquillo Experimental Forest, Puerto Rico - GRE.SIPMG.169b2f19 | ecosystem: Environmental > Terrestrial > Soil > Tropical forest > Bulk soil...
GTCATTCCGGGACGCGGCGACGCCGCGAGCCCGGGGCCCGTGAACACAGGCTTAACCCTTTTTAACAGATACTTCGGATGTTCTGTTGAGAGGTCCGTGTTCATAGGTTCCGAGCCCGGCCCTAGCGGGCCGTCCCGGAATGACCAAACAATTGGGGCACCGCTGTTGCCGTTCTATGTCTATCTGCTTGCTCGCCAGAGGCACGGGACACTCTATCTCGGCGTGACAGGTGACCTTATAGGCCACAAGACGCGGAGCGTGCCGGGTTTCACCGCTCAATACGGTGTCGCTCGGCTGGCATGACTCGAAGCTTATGAAGATCCGACAGAAGCGATTGCGCGGGAAAAGGAGCTCAAGAAATGGCGGCGTGATTGGAAAATCAGGCTGATCGAAGAGCTAAACCCGGAGTGGCTCGATCTCTATCCAGCGCTCCGCAAGTGATGTTTCACGTGAAACCTCGACAGACCGGAGCGCGCTCCATACATTTCGCCGCCATGAGTAAGGCTCTCGGATCATATGACGTGATTGTGGTTGGCGGCGGGCATGCCGGGTGCGAAGCGGCGGCTGCTGCTGCGCGAGTCGGCGCGCGCGCGCTGCTGTTGACGCATAAGCGTGCAACGATCGGCGAGATGTCGTGCAACCCGGCGATCGGCGGGCTCGGCAAGGGTCATCTCGTGCGCGAGATCGATGCACTCGACGGCATCATGGGCCGGGCCACCGACCAGGCGGGGATCCAGTTCCGCGTCCTGAACCGCAGCAAGGGCGCGGCAGTGCGCGGACCGCGGGCACAGGCGGACCGCAAGCTCTATCGCCGCGCGATCGGTGAGCTTTTGGCAGAGACCCCCGGGCTTGAGATCGTCGAGGGCGCTGCCGAAGATTTGCTACTCGGTGCCCAGGGCCATGTGTGTGGGCTCGCCCTCGGCGATGGCCGGAGGATCGCGGCGGGCCGCGTCGTCCTGACGACTGGCACGTTCCTCAACGGCCTCATCCATATCGGAGAGGAGAAGATCCCCGCCGGTCGGGTCGGCGAGCAGCCTTCCGTCGGCCTGTCGCAAACCCTAGCCCGCTGCGGCTTCGCGCTCGGGCGCCTCAAGACCGGCACGCCGCCGCGGCTCGACGGACGCACGATCGACTGGGAGGGGCTCGATTTGCAGCCCGGTGATGATCCACCGCCGCCCTTCTCGTTCATGACCGAGCGCATTGAGACGCCGCAGGTCGTCTGCCACATCACGACGACGACCCCGGCGACGCATGCGGTGATCCGCGCCAATCTTGAGCGCTCGCCGATGTATTCGGGACAGATCACCAGCATCGGCCCGCGCTATTGCCCGTCGATCGAGGACAAGATCGTGCGTTTCGCGGAGCGCGATCGGCATCAGATCTTTCTCGAGCCGGAGGGGCTCGACGACGACACGATCTACCCGAACGGCATCTCGACGTCGCTACCGCGCGAGGTGCAGAAGGCGATGCTGCGAACGATTCCGGGGCTCGAACGCGCGTCGATGCGCCGTCCGGGGTATGCGATCGAATACGATTTCGTCGATCCGCGGGAACTCCATCCGACCCTCGAGACGCGCCGAATTACCGGGCTTTTCCTGGCGGGACAGATCAACGGTACGACCGGATATGAAGAGGCTGCGGCGCAAGGCCTCATCGCCGGCCTCAATGCGGCGCTCACCGCCTCGGGGGCCGAGCCGCTCGTGCTCGACCGCGCCGACGCCTATATCGGCGTTCTGGTCGACGATCTCGTCACCCGCGGCACCACCGAGCCCTACCGAATGTTCACCTCGCGCGCCGAATATCGGCTGACTTTGCGGGCGGACAATGCCGACCAGCGGCTGACACCGATCGGGAATCGCGTGGGTTGTGTCGGCGGCGAGCGCGAACGGCGCTTCGCGGTCAAAATGGCGGGTCTCCGGCAAGCGCGTTGCCGGCTGGCAGAGCTGCGGATGACGCCGCCGGCATTGAAGCGTCGCGGGATCTCCGTCAACGAAGACGGGATTGCCCGCAGCGCCGTCGAACTGTTGGCTCATCCCGGCATCGATCTCGTGCGCCTCGCTGAGGTGTGGCCCGAGCTCGGCTCGCTGGCGCCGAGAATTGCCGAGCAGCTCGAAATCGACGCACGCTATGCCGGATATCTCGAACGCCAGCAGCGCGACATCGCGTCCTTCCGGCGCGACGAGTCGCTATTGCTGCCTTCGGACCTTGATTATGAGGGGGTCGGGAGCCTCTCTCGCGAAATTCGCGACAAGCTCGTGGCCGCGCGTCCGGCGACGCTCGGCGCTGCGGCAAGGGTCTCCGGCGTCACTCCGGCAGCGCTCGTGGCTTTGTTGAAGCATGTGAAGCGTCGTGCCGCATGAGGCTCCGCTCGGGCCGCAGGGCTTTGCGCGGGTCTTTCCTGTTTCACGTGAAACACTCGCCCGGCTTGAGGCCTATGCCGACCTGCTGATCCTGTGGTCGGCGCGGATCAACCTTGTCGGCCGCGCCACGATCGCCGATCTGTGGCGGCGGCACATCCTCGATTCGGCGCAACTCTATCCTCTAATTCCGGAAGCGGCTCGAAGTCTCATAGATCTCGGCAGCGGCGCGGGTCTGCCGGGGCTGGTGCTTGCGATCCTCGGCGCTCCCGGCGTCGAGCTGATCGAGGCGGATTCGCGAAAATCCGCGTTTCTGCGCGAGGCGGCCCGTGTTACCGGGACCGAAGCGACGATTCGCCCATGCCGCATCCAAGCGGTCGCGCCACATCCCGCCGATGTCGTGACTGCGCGCGCATGCGCGCCGCTCGACGAACTCTTGGGATTGGCCGAGCGATTTATCGCGCCGCACACCCTCTGCTTGTTCCTAAAAGGCGAGCGATTTGGGCAGGAATTGACGGAGGCGCACAAACGCTGGACAATGCGCGCGTCGGTCGAGCCGAGCCTGTCCGACCGGCGGGGGGTCATTCTTCGCTTGCAACAGGTAACCCGTGAGCCTCGCCAGGCTTGAGGCCGGGCGGCGCGCTGTGCCGGATGGGCGCCGCGCCCGCGTTATCGCGCTCGCCAACCAGAAGGGTGGGGTCGGCAAGACGACGACCGCGATCAATCTCGCGACGGCGCTGTCGGCCGCCGGGCATCGCGTGTTGTTGATCGATCTCGATCCGCAAGGCAATGCCAGCACCGGCCTCGGCGTCGAGCGGCAGGCGCGGGCGTTGACCAGCTATGAGCTGATCCTCGGCGAAGCCGAATTCGAACAGGCAATCGTCGCGACGGATATACCGCGCTTGTGGATCGTCTCGGCTTCGCAAGACCTGGCTGGCGCCGAACTTGAGCTTGCCGGTCGCGAGCGACGCGAATTCCTGCTGAGCCGCGCGATACGCAGCCGGTTGCGCGACTACGACGACGTCCTGATCGACTGTCCGCCGTCGCTGAATTTGCTGACGGTCAACGCGCTGGTCGCAGCCGATTCAGTCCTCGTGCCGCTGCAATGCGAGTTCTATGCGCTCGAGGGCCTCACGCAACTGATGCGGACGATCGAGCGGGTGCAGCGGGCGCTCAACCCCCGACTCGAACTGAACGGTGTGGTGCTGACAATGTACGACCAGCGCAACAACCTTTGCGATCTCGTCGCCGCCGACGTGCGCGGGCATTTCGGCACAAAAGTGTTCGAGACGATGATCCCGCGCAACGTGCGCGTCGCCGAGGCGCCGTCGCACGGCAAGCCGGTGCTGATCTATGACCATGGCTGCGCCGGCTCGCAGGCCTATATCCGGCTCGCCGCCGAGATGCTGCGCCGCACCGCAGCGACGGCGACGCGATGAGCGAGCGGGCCAAACGGCAGCAACTCGGCCGCGGCCTGGCCGTCCTGTTCGGTGAGGCCGAGAGCGGCCCGCCAGCTGAGCCGGCGGCGCAGCGGCGCGTGCCGATCGAGCTCGTGCGGCCTTCGGCGTTCCAGCCGCGCCGGCGCTTTGCCGATGCCGAGCTCGATGCGCTGGCGCAATCGATCCGCGAGAAAGGCATCCTCCAGCCGCTCTTGGTCCGGTCGCTCACCGGGGAAGGAGCGGCCTTTGAACTTGTAGCCGGTGAGCGGCGCTGGCGCGCAGCGCAGCGGGTCGGGATGCACGAAGTCCCGGTCATCGTCCGCGCGCTCGCCGATTCCGAGGTGCTGGAAATCGCGCTCGTGGAAAACCTGCAGCGCGAAGACCTGTCGCCGCTGGAGGAGGCCGAAGCCTACAGCCGGTTGATCGCGGAGTTCGGTCGCACGCAGGCCAGTCTCGCCGAAGCCGTTGGCAAGAGCCGCAGCCATGTCGCCAATACGTTGCGGCTGCTGTCGTTACCGGCTTCGGTCCGCCGCCGTCTCGAAGACGGTGTCCTCTCGGCCGGCCACGCCCGCGCTTTGCTCGCAGCCGCCGACCCGGAGGCGCTCGCGCAAGAGGTCATGCGCCGCGGGCTCAACGTCCGCGCCACTGAGCGGCTCGTCCAGCGCCGCGCGGGAATTCAGCGCCCGAGACGGCGTATTCGCGACGCAGACACGCTGGCGCTCGAGCGAGAGCTGGGCACTCGTCTCGGGCTGCGCGTCACGCTCGAACGCAAGCAGCGCGGCGGCGCCCTGACCGTCCATTACGCGAGCCTCGATCAGCTCGACCGGGTCCTGGGCTTATTGCGCAGCTGACCGCAGGGACACCGGGTTTCAGTTTTCAAGGATAAAAGGTGACTTCCACCGTCACCCGGTACTCGTCGATCCTCCCGTTGTGCACGCTCGCCTTGTGCTCGATTACGTGAAGACGGTAATCCCGCGCAGCGTACGGTTTGCCCGCGCCAGCCCTTCGCGAACTGCGGCATCGAAGCTTTCTGATGACGCCGCGGCGATTTTGGTGAGACTCGCTACTGCCACGAGTTCCTCCCTATGGGTCGACAGCCGGACCCTCGGTTTCGGCGCCAGCAAGGAATATTAACCTTTCCGCGAGCGCCTTCGCTACCGTCGCCAGGCTGACAGCAGTTGACAAAATGTATATGTAGTGGTAATACATCGCAATTGTTACGATGCGAATGCCTGAGTGGCACGTATTCAAATCTTACGAGTTGTCAGCCCCAATTGTCATGCCGGGCTCTGTTCAGGCTGCGTACAGAAACGCGCCAACCTGGGGGCGACAATACAGTGGATGGCCGGACGAGCCCAGATGAGCCCCGGCCATGCCGAATTATATTGCGGGTTACGCAAATAAACTCGGGCTGGGTCGCTCGCGACAGGAGGTTAACGCCTGTAGATTCCCTGTAAAAACAGGACGAACACGGGGCTGGTCACCGCTGTGGGCGCGCGGCTTGCGCGACTGCGAGCATCGCCTCGCGGCAGATCGTTTCGGCGGGGAGGCCGGTCGTCTTCATATCGAGTTCGGCCTTGGCGAGCCGGTCGAGCTGCGGTCGCAGCCGCGTCTCGCTCCACAGCGCGAGCTGTCTTCTGAAATTGTCTTGCTGTTTGAAAAAGATCGCCGGGCGGGCGGTGCGCAAGACTTCCTCGACGCCGATGCCTCGTGCCGCCCGAGCGGTGAGCGCGTGCAGTCGGTGCAGATGGCGCAGCAATGCTCGAATTATCGTGACCGGTGATTCGCCCTCCTGCAGGACGCGGCAAAGAACGCGCTCGACCCGAGCGGCGTCACCCTCGGCCGCCGCCATCACCGCATCGGTGAGCTCGAGCGCTGCAGCGTCGCTGACCGACTGCTGCGCATCCTCAAGTTCGACCCTACCGTCGTCGCCGGCGTAGAGGGCCAGCTTTTCGAGCTCGGAGCGGGTCAGCAGACGATCGCCGCCGAGGTGCTCGACGAGGAACTGGCCGGCGTCGCGGCTCGCGGTCACGCGATGAGCGGCAAGCGTCTCGCGGATCAGCGCCGCAAGGTCGAGCGGCGTATCGGGATAGCACCCGATTGCAGTGGCGTGTGGAGCATCCTCGAAAACCCGGCGGAGCGCCCCGCGAGCGGGCAGCTCGCCCGCTTCGACGACGACAAAAGCGTCGCCGGGCGAGCTCTTGAGGAAATCTGCAAACAGCTTTGCCAGCGCCTCACTGACGCCGCGCACGCGAACCACGCGGCGTCCGCCGGTGAGGCACAATTGCGCGGCTTCATCCTCCAGACGGGCGGGATCGGCGGTGAGCGCAGCGGCGATCAACTCGGCGACGCGGAACGGATCCTTCAGATCGGGACAAACATTGCGCGCCAGCATTCCTGCCCGCTCATGCACGAGCCCCTCGTCCGGACCGTAAACCAGTACGGCGCGGACGTTGGGGTCGGGCCGCTGCAGAAATGCAGAAATTCTCGACGGTGGCAGTTTCACGACCGGTTCAACCCGGTTTTGCCTTCTGCTCGGCAAGGCGGCGCTGGAAGAACAAGGTGAGCCGGGTCATGATCTCCTGGTCGAGCTCGGCGACGCTGCGGACCGCGGCGTCGTCTTCGCCGACGATCGTCGAATACTGGTTCGGATTGAGATCGAAGGTGTTGGCTACGTGCAGCGTATTGACGAGCAGGTTATTGCCGCTTTGCATATCGACCAGAAAGTACGTCGCAAAGACGTCGAGCTTCCCGAGCGTCGCCAAGCCTTGCGACTGGATGCCGAGATTGCTGAGAGAAGTGGAAAGCGTGGTCCTCAGCCGATAACGCGCCAGCGTAGACTCATTACTTGGGTTGAGCGAGTTGCGCAACGCGATCTCGAGCCGTTGCCCGATGCGCTCGAGAATCGGATCGACCTGGACTGCCCGAAGCTCTTCGCTGGCCGGCCCGGTCTGGGGATCGGCGTAGAGCGGGGCCCAGCCGCAGCTGGTGAGAGCAAGTAGCGCGCTGAGAGCGGCAGCCACCAGAAATCGTCGCGTCAAGAGGCCTCTCCCCGGTGACGCGACCTCACGCAACGATGTTGACGATGCGGTTCGGCACAACGATGACTTTGCGCGGCGGTTGCCCGTCAAGCCAGCGCGCCACTTGCGGCAGTGCGAGGGCGGCATTTTCGACTGCATTGCTATCGGTGTCGCGAGGGATGTCGAAGGTCGCCCGCAGCTTGCCGTTGACCTGGACAGCGATCGTCACTTGCTCGTCGCGCGCCAACTCCGGATCGGCTTTCGGCCAACGCTGATCGGCGAGCAGATCGTGACCGCCGAGTGTCTGCCACATTTCTTCGGCGAGATGCGGCATCATCGGGCCTAGCAATTGCGCCAAGATCTCCAGACCCTCCCGATACACCTCGCCCGCACCGGGCTCGCCGGCGGGCAGATTCTCGAGCGCATTGGTGAGCTCGCGGATGCGCGCGACCGCCCGATTGAAGCGGAATCTGTCAAGATCATCAGTAACCGCGGCAACCGTTTTGTGGGTGGTGCGGCGGATCGCGGTGAGCGACGGCGACAGCGCCGCCGGCATCGGGGATCCCGGTGGCGGCAGTGCGACGGGAGGCTCGCTTGCCATTCGCCACAGCCGATTGACATAGCGCCAGATCCCTTCGATCCCGGTCTCGGTCCATTCGAGATCTCGCTCCGGCGGACTGTCCGAGAGCAGGTAAAGCCGCGCCGTGTCCGCCCCGTAAGTGTCGACGATCGTATCGAGGCCGACGACGTTCTTCTTTGATTTGCTCATCTTCTCATGCCGACCGGCGACGACGGGTTGGCCGGAAGCATCAACGAGGCGGCCGTCGGCTGTGGTCTTGACCTCCTCCGGAAACAGCCATTCGCCGCCCCCGCTTTGGTAGGTCTCGTGGCACACCATGCCTTGGGTGAACAGTCCGGCGAACGGCTCGTCGAGACCGATATAGCCGCACCGCGTCAACGCCCGCATGAAGAAGCGTGAGTAAAGCAAGTGAAGCACGGCATGTTCGATGCCGCCGATATATTGATCGACCGGCATCCAGTAATCGACCGCCTCGCGTTCGAAGGCGACGGGCGCACGAGCCGAGCAAAAGCGCAGAAAATACCAGGACGAATCGAAGAAGGTATCGAGCGTGTCCGTCTCACGGCAGGCCGCTCCGCCGCAATGCGGGCAACCGACATGTTTCCAAGTCGGATGGTGATCGAGCGGATTGCCCGGCCGCTCGAAAGTCACGTCGCGTGGCAGTTCGACCGGGAGGTCTTGCTCGGGCACCGGCACGATACCGCAAGCCGGGCAATGAATCAGCGGGATCGGGCATCCCCAATATCGCTGCCGCGATACGCCCCAGTCGCGCAGCCGGTAGGCGATTGTCTGCTCGCCGCGTCCGAGTGATTCGAGCCGCCCCCCAGCAACCCGCTTCGCCTCGGCGACCGACAAGCCGTCAAGGAAGGCCGAATTGAATGCGGTGCCGTCGTCGACATAGGCGGTATCGCCGATCGTGAACGTCGCCGGGTCTGCCCCCGGCGGCAGCACGACGGGGATCACCGGCAGCCTATATTTGCGGGCGAATTCGAGGTCGCGCTGATCGTGCGCAGGGCAGCCGAAGATCGCGCCGGTGCCGTATTCCATCAGCACGAAATTGGCGACATAGACGGGGACCCGCCGGCTCTCGTCGAACGGATGGATCGCATCGAGGCCGGTAGGGTATCCGCGTTTCTCGGCAGTCTCGATCGCTGCTTCGCTGGTGCCCATCCGGTTGCATTCGGTGATGAAGGCGGCCAACGCCGGATCTTTCTCGGCGAGGCGCAAAGCCAAGGGATGGTTCGGCGAGACCGCCAAGAACGACGCTCCGAACAGCGTATCCTGCCGTGTCGTGAAGACGTCGATGCGCTCAGCGTGGCCGACGATTTCGAAGAAGACGCGGGCGCCTTCCGAACGGCCGATCCAGCTCTCTTGCATCAGCCGGACGCGCTCCGGCCAGCGGTCGAGCGACCCGATTGCCTTGAGCAACTCCTCAGTGAATGCGGTAATGCGAAGAAACCACTGGGACAGCAGGTGCTTCTCGACGACCGCGCCGGAGCGCCAGCCGCGGCCGTCGATCACCTGCTCGTTGGCTAGAACGGTGTTCTCGACGGGGTCCCAGTTAACCCAGGATTCCTTACGGTAAGCGAGGCCGGCGGCGAGAAAGTCGAGAAATATCTTCTGCTCGTGGCGGTAATACTCCGGGCGACAAGTTGCAATCTCGCGCGACCAGTCGTAAGCAAAACCCATGCGCTGCAGCTGCCCGCGCATCGTCGCGATGTTGTCGCCCGTCCAGTCAGCGGGATGTACCTTGGCCTCGATTGCTGCATTCTCCGCTGGCAGCCCGAAGGCGTCCCATCCCATCGGGTGCAGCACATTGAAGCCCCGCGCCCGCCGGTAACGCGCAACGAGATCGCCCATCGTATAGTTTCGTACATGCCCGACATGGAGTTTGCCGGACGGGTAAGGATACATTTCGAGGATGTAATATTTCGGGTAAGCCGACTCCTCAGCTGCCTCGAAAAGCCGCTTCTCGCGCCAGATGCGCTGCCACTTCGCTTCGCTGTCTCGGAAATTGTATCGCGACATGCTTAGGGATCTGGCCACAGATATACCGGCGTGCAAGGCGTCTTTGCACAAGCACCCGCCGGATGGTTCAACTCTTCTTCGCCGCTTCCCAGGCGCGTTTCAATTGACGTGCCCGATTGAGGATCGCGGTTTCGAGATCGGTTTCGACCTGTCTTGCGATCGTGGTCTCAGTCCACTGTCCGTCAGCCGAACGGACCTGCCGGTCCACCGTCACGGACAGCGAGTCGGAATGTAGCGCCCGGGACAAGATGAAGACATTGATCCGGAGCCGCTCGTTCGGCTTACCGGGCGGCGAGTACCACTCGGTCACGATCGAGCCGGTAAGCGGGTCTTCCGAGGAATATTTGACAAAGTCGAGCGTGTCGTGCGCCGCCTGCCACAGAATCGGGCTTACCGTGTTGCCCGTCCGCGGCCCCGGCTCTTTCACCGACTCCTTTTTTGCAAGACCAAGCAGTGTCCAAAGCGTCGCCTCGGTGTCGATTTCTTCGGGCTCACTCGATTTTGCTTGCTGCGCGGCGGCGGCCTCGGGCTTTGCTGCGGATTGCTCGCCGGGATTTTCGCCGGATGGGTTCCCCGCGCAGGCGGCGAGTACGAGCGAAAAACTTGCAGCAATAGCGAGCGGCAAGCGGTATTGAAAGACGGACATCGGCCGATCTTTGCCAGGAATGGGGCTGCTATGGAAGGGGTTATCGCGGCCAATCTCGCTGCGGTCCGGCAGAGGATTGAGGCGGCAGCGAGCGCGGCGGGTCGAGCGCCGGACGCCGTAACGCTCGTCACCGTCAGCAAAACCCATCCGGCGGCAAGCGTGCGCGAAGCGCTTGCGGCCGGGCACCGCACTTTCGGCGAAAACCGTGTCCAGGAAGCGCTAGGGAAATATCCGCAACTACGCGCGGAGTTTCCCGACCTTGCCTTGCACCTGATTGGGCCGTTGCAGACCAACAAAGTCCGCGACGCGGTCGCGGCTTTCGATGTTGTCGAGAGCGTCGATCGGCCGCGGCTCGCCCAGGCTCTCGCGAGCGAGATGGAGCGCACCGGCCGGCACCCCCCCTGTCTCATCGAAGTGAATACCGGCGAAGAACCGCAAAAGGCTGGCGTCATGCCGACAGAAGCCGACCGCTTCATCGACGAGTGCCGGACGCGCCTCGGCTTGCCGATCATGGGGTTGATGTGCGTGCCGCCGCTCGACGAAGAACCGGCGCCGCATTTCGCGCTGCTGCGCGAGATCGCGCGCCGCCACGGGCTGGAGATCCTCAGTATGGGCATGAGCGCCGATTTCGAGAAGGCGATCCGCTTCGGCGCGACACACGTCCGCATCGGCACCGCCATCTTCGGGGCCCGCTGCGCCGACGGCTAGGAAGGGAACCCTAGAGGAAATGCCCGCTGCGGGTGGCTTTCGTGCGCAGATAGCGCTCGTTGTGCCCGTTTGACGGGAACACGTGCGGCACGCGTTCGACGACTCGAATGCCATAGCGTTCGAGCGCGGCCACCTTTTCCGGGTTGTTGGTCAGCAGGCGGACAGTGCCGTAGCCGAGCTGCCGCAGCATCTCCGCCGCTGGCAGATAAACCCGCTCATCGGCGTCGAAGCCCAGTTGCTCGTTGGCGTCCAGCGTGTCGAAGCCGGCGTCCTGCAGGCGATAGGCGCGCAGTTTGTTGACGAGGCCGATGCCGCGTCCTTCCTGCGCAAGGTAGAGCAGCAGCCCACCGCCTCCGCGTGTGATCGCGGCGATCCCACCCCGCAGCTGGTCGCCGCAATCGCAGCGCAGACTGGCAAGAAGATCGCCGGTGAAGCATTCGGAATGCAGGCGCACCAGAACGGGCGCCGACGGGTCGGGCGAGCCGATCAAGATCGCGAGATGTTCGAGCCCGCCGTCGTGCGGCCGGAACGCGATCAAACAGGCGTCTTCGGCGTCGGCGAGCGGGACCCGCGCCTCTGCAACGCGTTCGAGCCCGGCGGTTGCGGCTCCGCGCCGGAACACTGTCTCGGCTTCGATCATTTTGACATCGCCACGACGGGCGAAGAGTGGGACTTCGTTCTTGCTGAGGCGCATGACGAGGGCGGCAGGCAATAACGACGCGAGCTTGGCCAAGCCGACGGCGGCGAGCGCGCCGCCCTTGGCGGCAACCGGCGCGGGGCCGAACCCGGGCGGCTCTGCACCGAGCGATGCTCCGGGATCGGCGAGATTGCGGATTACCGCCGCCGGCATTTCGGGCGAGACCGCGATAGTCAACGCGCCCGCCAAATTCTCGCGCGGTGCAAGACCCAACGCGACCGCGCGCCGGCGTGTCAGCACGATCCGGGCGGGCGCTTGGGAGATCGCGCGCAGGCGCCGCAGATGGTTCTCCGTCGCCAGCTCGGCTGCCACCGCGAGGACGCTGATCTGATTGTCACGGATCAGTACCGGCTCGCCGCGCCGGAGCGCCGTAACGGCATTGGCGAGAGCATGGCCCGTGTCGGCCTGCAATGCCGAGCCTTCGCCGGATGCGGCGTTTGCAACTGTTCTGTTCTCGCGCACGCTCGTCTCCTAGCGGCCATGCATCATAAAGCGCGCCGCCGCTCGCGCCAGCAATTCTATTCGACCTCACCTATGCGGGCGAACGCAAGAGGGCCGGGAAGACCCGATCCGGATCGACATGCGCGGTGCTTCGGTGTATCTGGCGATCGTGGCCAACCCCATTCACTCGTTAATCGAACATCGGCCGGATTCCTAGTGGACCGAGATTTTACCGATGCGTGAAGCGCGGGCTTTCTGGGTGGGCGCGCCAGGCCAGGGGGAGATCAGAGCGCAGCAGCTGCGTCCGCCGGGCCCGGACGAGCTGCTGATCCGAACCGTGGCGAGCGCCATCAGCAGAGGCACCGAAAGCCTGGTGTTCCGCGGCGAAGTGCCGGAGAGCGAATGGCGGCGGATGCGCTGTCCGTTCCAGGGGGGCGAGTTTCCAGCCCCCGTCAAATACGGGTACTCTGCGGTGGGTGTCGTCGAGGACGGTCCGATCGAGTTGCTTGGGCGCCGAGTGTTCTGCCTCCATCCCCACCAGGACCGGTTCGTCGTCCCGCGGGATGCGGCAACCGAAGTTGCCGCCGATGTCCCGGACCGTCGCGCCACGCTCGCGGCCAATATGGAAACGGCGGTCAACGGGTTGTGGGACGCCGCACCCGCCCCCGGCGACCGGATTGCGGTGATCGGCGCGGGTCTGGTCGGCTGCCTCGCCGCCGCGCTCGCTGCGAGATTGCCGGGAGCCGAAGTTGAGCTGATCGACATCGACCCGACCCGTGCCAGGATTGCGGAGGCGCTGGGTTGTCGCTTTGCAAGCCCGCCGAATGTACATCCCGAGGCCGATCTCGTCATCCACACCAGCGGGGCGCCGGAAGGACTGGCCACAGCGCTGACAATCGCCGGCGTCGAGGCCACGGTCCTTGAGATGAGTTGGTACGGCAGCCGCG
>Ga0318546_10000772_pt1 | contig 12795 bp, 13 predicted proteins | sample GRESIP169b2f19_FD_203514 | JGI IMG/M metagenome (GOLD analysis project Ga0318546, IMG submission 203514) | Tropical soil microbial communities from Luquillo Experimental Forest, Puerto Rico - GRE.SIPMG.169b2f19 | ecosystem: Environmental > Terrestrial > Soil > Tropical forest > Bulk soil...
ACCCCGGTGAGCGCCTCGGCCAGGCCCGCCTGGTACGCGTGGTGCGGGAAACGCAGGTCAGCGCCGCCGGCCAGCACATCCACCGCGGGGCCGAACGCGTGCAGCGCCATCGCCGCGCACTCGGCGTGCCAGCCCGGCCGCCCGGCCCCCCACGGGCTCTCCCAGGCCGGCTCCCCGCCGCCCGACGCCTGCCACAGCGCCACGTCGAACGGGTCGTCCTTGCGCGGGTCGTCGGGGCGGTCCCCGTACTCGGCCGCCAGGTGCCGGGCCTGCCCGGTGTCCGGAACCGCCCGGCGGGCCACCACGGCGCCGCGGAAGTACACCTGGCCGTCCCGCTCGTAGGCGGCCCCCCGCGCCAGCAGGCCCGCCGCCAGCGCGATCACCTGGCCGACGTAGGCGTGCGCGCGGGGCTGCATGGCCGGCGCCCCGACCCCGAGCGCGGCCATGTCGCGGTCAAAGTAGAACTGCTGGATCGCGGCGAACCGGTCGTAAGGGGCGCCGGCCCGGTTCGCGGCCGACAGCAGCACGTCGTCCACGTCGGTGACGTTGCGGCACACCAGCACCTCGGCGCCGCCGGCGTGCAGCACGCGGGCCAGCGTGTCTACCCACACGAACGTCGCGGCGTGGCCCAGGTGGGTGACGTCGTAGGGCGTGATCCCGCAGGCGTACACCCGCGCCCGGCCCACCAGCGGCAAGGCCGACCCGGCGAGCGTCGCCGCGGTCGGCAGGCCAGCGGACTGCATCGCCTGCACCGGGATCTGGTTCATCGGCGGCCTCCTATTCTCCTGGCAGGTCAGCGTACATTTGCCGCATCGGATTGCCGTCGGCGGACAAGGGGGTCCAGCCATGGTCGAGGTCGTGGCGATCGAGACGCCGACGCTCGGGGACCGCAGCTACCTGGCGCACGATGGCGGCGTGGCGGTCGTGATCGACCCGCAGCGGGACATCGACCGGGTCACCGCGCTGGCCGAGCGCCACGGCGTGCGGATCACCCACGTCGCCGAGACCCACATCCACAACGACTACGTCAGCGGCGGCCTGGCCCTGTCCCGCGAGGCCGGGGCGGCCTACCTGGTGAGCGCGGCCGACCCGGTAAGCTTCCGCCGCGAGCCGGTCCGGGACGGCGACACCGTGCCGATCAGCCCGGCGATGCGGCTGCGGGCGCTGGACACGCCCGGCCACACGTTCAGCCACCTGTCCTACGCGCTGGAGGCCGACGGCCAGGTGGCCGGGGTGTTCACCGGAGGATCGCTGCTGTTCGGCTCGACCGGCCGGCCGGACCTGCTCGGCCCGGCCAGCACCCCGGCGCTGGCCCGGGCGCAGCACGCCTCGGTGCAGCGCCTGGCCCGCGAGCTGCCGGACTCCGCGGAGATCTTCCCGACGCACGGGTTCGGCAGCTTCTGCGCGGCCACGCAGGCGCAGTCCACGGCGTCCACCATCGGCCGGGAGAAGCAGTACAACCCGGCGCTGACCCTCGCCGAGGGAGCCTACGTCGAGGAGCTGCTGGCCGGCCTCGACGCGTACCCGTCGTATTACGCCCACATGGGCCCGGCCAACCTGGCCGGGCCGGACGGCGCCGACCTGTCACCGCCGCGGCCGGCCGGCCCGGACCAGGTCCGGCGCGCGCTGCAGGCCGGTGAATGGGTCATCGACCTGCGCGACCGCGTCGCGTTCTGCGCCGGGCACGTGCCAGGCTCGTTCAGCTTCCCGGTCGACGGCAGCTTCGCCAGCTACCTGGGCTGGGTGCTGCCCTGGGGAACGCCGGTGACTCTGCTCGGCGAGACCCCCGAGCAGGTGGCGCGGGCCCAGCGGGAACTGGTCCGGATCGGCATCGACCGCCCGGCCGCGGCGGCCGCCGGCGCGCCGGAGCAGTGGTCGGACGGCCGGCCGCTGGCGCGGCTGCGCCGGGCCACGTTCGGCGACCTGGCCGCGGTGGTCGGGCGGGGCGGAGAGGGCAGGCAGCGGATCATACTGGACGTGCGGCGGCGGCTGGAGTGGGAGCACGGCCACGTCGCCGGGGCCATCCACATCCCGTTCAGCGACCTGCCGGGCCGGGTCGGCGAGCTGCCGCCGGGCGAGGTCTGGGTCTACTGCCAGAGCGGCTACCGGGCCACGGTGGCCGCCTCGGTCCTGGCCGCCCGGGGGCGCGAGGCCATCAGCGTCGACGAGGATTTCGGCCGGGCCGCGCCAGCCGGGGTCACTCTCGCGTAGGCCGGGCGGCTCAGCGCGGCCGGCGCCAGTCCAGGCGCTCTGGCGGCGGGCCGAGATTGGGCGGCGGCTCGTCGCCGGCCGGCCCGCCGGCACCGTCCTCGCGGGCCGCGGGGGCACCGGGATCCCCGGGAGCTCCCGTGTGCGGCGCGGCGCCCGCCCCGTCCGGGTACGAGTCGCCCGCGGCCGCGGCGTTCAGGGCCTCCTCGAGGCCGAGCAGGGTGGACGTGCGCAGGCCGATGATCGCGGGGTTGGCGTCCGCGAGCACCACCCGGCGGCCCCCCGGCGACGCGTAGGTGACGATCACCGCGCTCGGCGGCAGCTGCTGCAGCTCGTGCGGCTCGACGAGGAACTCGCGCGACCGCTGCGCGGTCCGGGCGGCCGAGGAACTGGCGCCAACCGCGGTCGACGTGCTGATGCCCCACGCGGTGCTCTCGTTGATGCCCGCGGTGATCGACCGCGAGTCCGACGTGCCGTGCGACTCGTTGGAGTCCCTGCTCCGCGTTCCGGTGACGTGGCCGAACGGCGCGAAGGCGTCCTGGCGGGCGGCGGCGCGGCCGCTGCTTCGCCCGACGCTGTCGCTGACCGAGGCGGTGTCGGCCACCGAGTCGGCCGTTCCGACGGTGCTGGTGTAGGAGTCGCCGGCGGTATCGGTCACCGACATCCCGACGGTGTCGGTCAGCTGGCTGATCACGAAGCGGTGCTCGGTGCCGATCTGCTCACACGCCGCCCGGGCGTCCTCGGCGTTCCCGAGCCGCATGAACGCGACCGCCGCGTTCCCCCGGCCGAGCCGCTCCCGGACGTGACCGGGGACCGAGCGGTACCCGGTGACGAGCCCGGTGCCGGACATCTCGCAGGCGTCGGCGAGCCGGTCCAGCACCTCCGGTCCGAGCTTCTCGGCGCCGAGCACGCACAGGGTCTGCTGCCACCGCGGGCCGGACCGCGCCTGCCGCAGCATGTGGGTCAGGGTCACGGCCAGGTACGTGCCGAGCACTCGGTTGCCCAGCGCCCCGGCCCGCCGGTCCAGCCAGGCGACCCGGAGCCGGCTCGGCGGCAGCGGCGACGTGCCCGACCCGAGCCGCTCCAGCTTGCGCAGCCGGGACTCGATCGCCCACGCCCTCTCGATCACCACCCGGTCCGCGGCCCCGCGGCCGAACAGGGTGTGCACTCGCTCCAGCTGTCCCGCCGTCAGCAACCCGGCCGTCAGGTCCTCGCGCGCGTCGCCGACCTGGGCCAGCACCCGCAGCGCCGCCGTGACCTGGGCGATGCTCGCCGTTTCGCCGAGCACGCCGAGGACCCGGTCCAGGATCGAGTGGTCGATCGAGGCCGACGCGGCCGAGCCCTCCCGGGTACCGGGCTCGTCACAGGCGGCGACGGTCGCGGCCAGCACGTCGGCCAGGGCGCTGGCCCCGAGCCCGGTGCCGAGGTCGAGCCGGGGCAGGTCGCCGGGCATGACCCAGACCAGTGGCTCGATGCCGGCCCGCCGCGCCACCGCGAGCAGGTCACCGGCCACCGCGCCCTCGGTGAGGTCGAGCACGGTGACATCGCCGCCCGCGGACAGGCGCGGGGCCGCGATCATCGTGAGCAGCGCGGACCAGCCGGCCAGCGTCCCGCCGGCCACGTCCACCCGGTCGATCTGGCCGGGCAGCGACACCGCGTACCACTGCGTCTGCTGGTCGAACGCCTCGCGGCGGGACTCCCACGAGCGGACCTGCCGGGCGTGCTGCTCCTGGCGGGCCGCCAGCCGCCGGAGCTGCACCTCGCGGATCTGCTCCACTCGCTGCTGCTCGGCCGCGATCCGCTTCCGCAGGGCCTGCTCGTCGCGCCGGATCCCGCGCCCGCTGACCGCCGCGACGGCCAGGCACGCCGCCGCGCCGACCCCGCTGAGCCACGCGTTCAGCAGCCCGGTCAGGCCGAGCGCGAGCAGCAGGCCGAACAGGCCCGCCGCGGCCGCACAGGTCACCTTGAGCGGCCGGCTCAGCCGCCCGTCCTCGCGGCGCTGCGCGTCCACCCACCCCTGGTTGAGCTGCTCCGCCGCGGGCGGCGCCGGCCGGCGGGGCAGCGGGCCGGGATCGGGGTACAGCGGCGCGTACTGCCAGCCGAGGTACACCCGGTCCGCCCGGATCATGGCCCGCCGCGGCGGCGGGGTCACGGCCGGGCGGTATTCAGGCGGTGCGGCGCTCACTCCGGCCGACCGCCCGTCTTCGCGGGAACGTGCCGGCAGTGCGGCAGCACCCGCTCGCGCGGTCCCCGGGCCAGCAGCGCGAACGCGTCGTCGCCGGGCGCCGGCAGGTCCGCCGGGAGCGGGCCGGCCGGATCGGCGCCGTTCACGCCGGGCCCGCCTTCACTGTCGGTGAACCGGTCGACCAGGTCCGGGCCGACCGGCCCGCGGGCGACCAGGACGCCGACCTGGCCGGCCAGGTGGTCCGCCACCGCCGCGGAGGTCGTGCTGAGCACCACACCCATCCCCGCGCCCTCGCCCGCCGCGACCAGTCCGGCCAGCACCTCATGCCCCAGGACCTCACCGCCGTTGACCCAGGCCAGGCCATCCCCGCTGACTCCCATGGCGTGCAGCTCGCGGCACACGGCCATCAGGTCAGCGCAGACCAGCCCGGCGATCATCGCGGCGGCCGGACCGTCGGCGCCGGCGTCCAGCGAGAACAGGGTGACACCGCGTTCCCTGACGGTCTGGCCCAGGCTGACCCGGGGGGCGTCCGGCGGCCCCGGCTGCAGCCAGCGGCCCAGGACCGATGCCCGCAGGCCCGGCAGCTGCGCAGCGGGCGCGGCCACGCTGGCCGGATCGGCCCGCAGCAGGCCAGCCGAGACGGCGGCCCGGTCGGCCAGCACGTCATGCCGGGGGTGATAGGCCGGAATCAGCGCCGCGCGCTGGCGCAGCCCGTCCGGGGTCAGCAGGCGGGCGAGGTCATCGAGCACCGGCACCCGGCGGTCCCCCGGCGCGGCCGCCTGCACCGCCAGCGCATCGGTCAGGTACGCGGCGCAGGACCTGCGCTGCCGGTCACCGGCGGCGGACCAGTCGAGCATGCCCATGACCAGCGCGGCGGCCCGCGCCGGATCACCGCCGCGCACCGGCTCGTAGTACCCGGGCCCGTCCGGGCCGAAGCGGGAGAACGGCGCGTCCGGCTCCACGCACGCATCAGCCAGCGACCTGGCCAGCCACGACGACCCGGTCAGGTCGACCACGATCACCGGCTTGCGGCGCCGGATCGCGGCGTGGGCCAGCCTGAAGGCGTTCTCGGTCAGGCCGTCAGGCCCGGCGCCCGGGACCGGTCCCGGGCCCGCCGGCGGCCCGGCGCACAGCACGCCGCCCTCCGCCTCCTGCCAGGAGACCTCGGCGGCGTGTCCGGTCGCGACGTCCAGGCCGACGCGGCAGCCGTCTCGGCTCACCACACCGCCGGACTTGAGCGCGGCCGCGGTCATCTTCCGCCGGGCGGCCACGATCAGGCCGGGCCGCCAGGGGCGCCCGCCCTCGAGCCGCCGCTGCAGCCAGCTCAGCCCGAAGACCTCCGCGGAGGCCAGGATCAGCGCGAGCGGAAACTGCTCTGGCAGCCAGTGCGTCAGGCCGGAGTAGGCACCCAGCGGACGGATGAGGTGGCCGGGGTACCTGCCGATTCCGCCCAGGTACGCCAGTACCTGCCGCGGCCCGGCGATCAGGTCGGCCACGGCGCGCGCGGGCCCGATCGCAAGCGACCAGAGCAACCCGACGCCGGCCGGGACCGCCAGCCACTGCGGCCGCCACCGGCTGACCCTGTTGATCACGTACATGACCGCCGCGAGCAGCAGCGTCAGCTGGCCCAGCAGCAGGTGCGTCAGCACCGCGGCCACGGCCAGGACGGCAATTAACTCACGGTGGCGCGGCGCATCCCTGGGCACGGGAACCGGCGACGGCCGCGGTACGCGATCTGCGAAGTACGACATATGGGATCAAGAGTCCCAGTCCTCCACCGCGTGTGTCCAGGCTCCCGAGAAAGTCCCCTCTTTGGCTTCCGCCAGCACGTGGTCGCCGGACTCGACGACGATCCGGAACAGGTCCGGCCGCAGCACGGCGATGGTCAGCGCCAACGGCGCCGCCGTCTCGGGATCGTCGAACCGCACGGTCACCAGCGCCGCGGGCTGCCCGGTGGCCAGGCGCAGGCTCCTGGCCACCGAGGGGGGCGGCGGCTGCAGCTCGACGTGGATCGCCCGCGGCTCGCCGACCGGCGTGAGCTCACCGCGCTCGGGGTCCGGGTGAACTGGCGGGGCCGTGATCGGCAGCAGGGTCAGGCCGGCCGCGGCGCCGGTGCCCTGGATGCTGATGAACGGCGCGGCCATCTCCTTGATCAGGTAGGTGGTGCAGAACGCCGCGGCCTCGCCGCCGACGGCCCACTGCACCCGGACCACGCCGACCAGGTCGGCCGGCGGGATCTGGAGCGCCCATCCGATGTCCTCAGGAACCTGGCGCCAGGAGGCCTGCCGGCTCCGGCAGACAATCTCCCCGCCCATCGGGTCGGCCCGCGAGGCCAGCCCGGGTACGCCCTCGATCGGGATCAGGTACTCGGCGGGGCTGACGCGGTACAGCTGGCCGTCGGGCAGGCGGCGAACCAGGTGCCGGGAGGTGAGCTCGGTCACGGCAGCGTCGATCTCGGCGGTGCTGACGTTGTAGCGCCGCGCGAGCGCGGTATGCCTCGGCAGCCGCCAGCCCGGCTCGTGGTGCACGAGCGCGGCGGCTATCCGGTCGGCGAGCACGGCGATGGCCGGCCGTGGCGGCTCCGGCTGCCGCCGGCCGCCGGCCGGGCCGGAGCCACCGCCATGAACGGCCGCACCGCCCGGGACGGCGTCGCGCCCCTCGCGTTCCTGGTCGCCGCTAGCCGTCATCGGGGCCTGCGCGAATGCCGACCTGCTGCCCCCCTCCTGAACCGGTTCCTCGCTGGTTCCCGGCACGGTGGTCACTCCGCATGGCGCCGGGAGGTCGTTCCGGCAGTGCGAAAGTCGAAGGTCGCGATGACCAGGGGCAGGCCTGGCACGGCCCTGGGCACGGCGGACTTCAGCACCGCCCGCTGGCCGCAGTCAGCTCCGCACCGACCCGGATCAGCCTCGCTCGCCATGATGCCGCCTTGCCCCCCAGCGTCCTGATGAACCGGCCGCGTTCGCGCGGCCAGCACCAGTTCTAAGGGGCCAAGGTGATGAGCAGTTGAACAACAGGTGCTGAACAGGCGATGAAAAGATGGCAAGAAGAGAAACCCGGCCTGAAAGCCAGCCGGCCGTTCGGCGGGCTGAGCTGGGGTTCAGGGGCCTGCCGCGGGGCCGCCGGCCTCCGCGGAGCGTGCCACAGGCTGGGTGCGGCGGGGGATGCCCGGCCGGGTGCGGCCCGGACGTTCCCGGGGGCGAGCACACGGAGTTTCCAGGACCCCGGGGCGGCGAAGAACCGGAACCCGCCGTCCTCGCCGAGCGGCACCTCGGCGACGAATTCGCCGTCGGAGTTGAGCAGGCGCGCGTAGCCGACCGGCACCGCGGAGCCGTTCCGCGTTACCTTGCCCTGCACCACGGCCTGGGATCCGGCGTCCGCGGCCGCGGTCGCCTGGGCCCCGCCGACCGGTGCCCCGCAACCGTCCGCACTCGCCGGGCCTGTGCTCACTTGCTGTCCCCTATCTCGATCGGCACCCCGACCAGGGAGCCGTACTCGGTCCATGAACCGTCATAGTTCTTCACGTTCGGCTGCCCGAGCAGCTCGTGCAACACGAACCAGGTGTGGGCGGAGCGCTCGCCGATCCGGCAGTAGGCGATGGTGTCCCGGCCGAAGTCCAGCCCCGCCTCATCGCCGTAGAGCGCGCGCAGCGCCTCATCGGACTTGAACGTGCCGTCTTCGTCCGCGGCCTTCGACCATGGGACGTTCTTGGCGGTCGGGATGTGCCCGCCGCGCTGGGCCTGCTCCTGAGGAAGGTGGGCGGGGGCGAGCAGCCGGCCGGCGAACTCGTCGGGCGAGCGGACATCGACCAGGTTCTTGTTGCCGATCGAGGCGACCACCTCGTCGCGGAACGCGCGGATCGCCTTGTCCTGCTCCTTCGCGTGGTAGCCCGTCTTCTCGCGGTGCGGTGCCTCGGTCACCAGCTCGCGGGACTCGAGTTCCCACTTCTTGCGGCCGCCGTCGAGCAGCTTGACGTTGTCGTGGCCGTACAGCTTGAAGTACCAGTACGCGTAGGCCGCGAACCAGTTGTTGTTGCCGCCGTACAGGATGACCGTGTCGTCGTTGGCGATGCCTCGCTCCGAGAGCAGGGCCTCGAAGCCGGCCTTGTCCACGAAGTCGCGGCGCACCGGGTCCTGCAGGTCGGCCTTCCAGTCGATCTTGACAGCGTTGCGGATGTGGCCCTTGTCGTAAGCGCTGGTGTCCTCGTCTACCTCGACGAGAACCACGCCAGGGTCACTGCCGTGCGCCTCGACCCAGTCGGCGTCCACGAGGACGTCGGATCGGCTCATATGGGAACCTCCTTGTCAGCTTCGGCCGGAACCAGTGCCTGGCGGCCCGGCCAGATACGTCGGATAAGCACATACATTTCGCAGCCCAGGCAGAGCCCGAAGACTCCGTTGAGGAACGCCGCCAGCAAGCCGGCCGAGGCGGCCGCCATCCCCAGAGGCGTGACACCCGCGGTGTAGCCAACGATCCCTATCAGGCTGATCACCAGGCCGGTGGCCTGGGCGAATCGAGGCGGTGCCTCTGGTTCCAGCTCTTGGGGCGGCCCGAGGCGCGGCCGCACCAGCCAGCGGTAGATCAGCCCGTAGGGGGCGTACCGCATGCCGAAGACGGTGGCCACCGCGAAGACCAGCGCCTGAGCGGCGAGCAGCCACGCGCTCCCGCTGATCAGGACCAGGGCGAAGACCACCATGGTGATCAGCGCTCCGAAACGCGGCCCTCGTGGATCGATATCCATCTGCGGTGTCCCTCCGGGATGCTGGCTGGGGTCGGTCTGTGACGCGGCGCCCGCCTGCGCACTCCCTCAGGGTCGGCGCGCGGCCCCGCAGGACCGTGACGCGACAGGCCGGTTCCTGCCGCGAGCAGCCTGACACAGCGCGGTCGCGACGCGGCAGAAGTCCACCGCCCGCCGCCTGGTCAGCATCGGCCGAAACCGCGCGGCCCGGATCTGGCCAGCGGCCGGCGTCCGGGCATGCGGTGATGTCCGGGCAGGCCCTGGTGTCCGGGAAGACGCTGATGTCCATGAAGACACAGTGCCGATGCTATGCGCGGCCGGGCCGGGTGTCATTCTCCCTCCCCTCTTTACCCTATCTGACCAGTAGGAATAAGACTAGACCACGTCAACCAGGGCGGCGATGACGTCGGCCTTGCGGGGCTGGCCGCTCGCCCGTTTCGCGATCCGGCCGTCCGGTCCGACGACCAGGACCGTGGGCGTCCTGCGGACATCCAGGCGGCGCACCAGGTCGAGGTGGGACTCGGCGTCGATCTCCACGTGCGCCACCCCTTCGGTCATCCCGGCGACCTCGGCCAGGATCTGCCTGGTGGCGCGGCACGGCGCGCAGAACGCGGTGGAGAACTGCACCAGCGTGGCCCGCTCGCCCAGCGGCAGCCCGAGATCGGTACCGGTGATCAGCGGCCCGGGTTCCGCGGCCGGCGCTCCTGCGGCCGGTGCCGCCCGCGCTGGCGCTGGCGCGACCGCCGTCGCCGGACCGCCCGGGGCCGCGGTGCTGCGCATCCGGCCGTTGGTCCGCTGCCAGGCGAGCCCGGTCACCACCGCGACGGCGAGCGCCGCGATGAGCGCGATCACTCCGGGGGCCATGCCGTGCTAAGCACGTGGGCGCACCGCCGCATTCCCGCGCGATGCCCGCGTTACCCCGGCTCCGCCGCAGTTGGGCCCGCGCCGCTCCTGGTCCCGGCTACTGGCCCGCGCCACTACTGGCTAACTTGAGTCCGCTTGAACCGTGACCAGCCGCCCGCCTGGGCCGGTGATGTCGAAACTCCGCACGTTGCCTACGGGTGTCTTCGACGAGACGTTGTACCAGCTGTACTGGGCCCCGTTGACGGTCCAAGCGCCGACCCAAAGATGCTGACCGCTGGTGGTGGTCAGCCAGAACTCGCAGGTCGTGCCGTTCGGGATGCCGGCCACCTGTACCTGCATCGACGTCCCGGCCGCCGGGTTGCCGGGATCGGCCGGGTGGTAGTAGACGGACGCTGTGACGTGCGTTGCGTTGTCGCTACCGTGCGCCAGAGACGCCGCCTCCACCGGATGCGGCGAGCCACTCTGGTGCGAGATCAGGGCTCCGCCGAGGATCCCGCCTCCGACTGCGATGATCGCGGCGGCCGCGGCGGCGGCAACACCGCGCCATCTGCGTGCCCGCCGTCGCGAGGCTACCTGCCGCAGCAGCGAGTCCAGCAGTTCGGCGGGAGCCTCTTCCAGCTCCTCGCTGCCGAGGGCCAGCCGCTCGGCGTCCTCCTTCGGCACCCGGCCGAGCAGGGCCGGCAGCCCGGCGAGGCCGGCCAGTTCTTCGCGGCAGTCGGAGCAGTGGGACAGATGCGCGTCCACCTTCGCGCGCTCAGCCGGATCGATCGCGCCCACCACGTAGACGCCGAGGGCACGACGGATGTCACCGCAGTCCGTGAGCTCGGTCATGGTGCGAGCCCCCGTTCTTCTAGTGCCAACTTGAGTGCCCGGAGCGCGTAGAACGTCCGTGATTTCACCGTACCCGGCGGGACGCCAAGCGCCGCGGCTGCTTCGGCCACGGACTTGCCGCGGTAGTACGTCTCGAGAAGCACCCGGCGATGGTCGGGGCGCAGCGCCTTGACCGCATCGGCCACGGCCCACGACTCAAGGGCCCGCTCCGCCTCATCTGGGGCGGGAACCAGTTCCAGGGCGGCCTCGCCCACCTCGTGCGGCCTGGCCCGCCTGGCCCGGTAGGCGTCGACCGCAAGGTTCCGCGCCACCGCGAATAGCCACGGCCTGGCTGGCCGGTCCGCAATGGCGTCCGGGTGCATCCATGCTCTCAGCAGGGTTTCCTGCACAATATCCTCCGCACGCTGACGGTCCCCGCTCGTCAGATGCAACGCGTATCGCAGTAGTGGCCCGGCGTGCTCGGCATACAGCGTGCGCACCAGCATCTCGTCCGCCGCTGTCCCGCGCGTTCCGCGAGCGCCTGCGCCTTCTAGCCCGGCCACGCTCCTATTAACGCTCCTGGCGGCGGGCTTGGTTCAAAGTCGTTCTGCACAAATTTCGTCGGTTCGTGTCACGTACCGCCCACCTGCGAAGACCGCAGTCCCGCGCGATGCCCCCGCCGGCCGGCAAACTTGTCCGGAAATGGTCGTGGGCACGACCAGTTCCGGACACTTTCCGCCAGCTACCACGCCTCAGCCCCCGGCGAAGGGGGGCAGCACCTCGATCACCGCCGCGTCGCTGAGTACGACGGTCTCCGGCGCCCGGGTTCCGACGGGCGTTCCGTCGATCAGGAACGACGAGCGCGCCAGCACCGCCCGGAGCCGGGAATTCTGCCCGGTGGGTACGTCATCATCCGCTTTGCCCTGAGCCGCAGCCAGTGCCTCGGCGAGCGTTCCTGCGCTGATCGTCTCCTCGGCTGTCCCTGCTGCTTCCTTTGCCGCCGCCCAATAGCGAAGGGTCACGATGGCCATGTCAGCTATCCTTGCTCATGACGGGCCCGGGCGGCGTCGGCCCCGGGCATGGCGGGAGTCAGGGCAGCCTCCCGCGGATAACTCCGCGGGATGGAGGTGGCGGCGGTTGAGCATCGTGCTGCTGCTCACTGACGCAACTGAACCTGCTGCCGAGATACTGCCATCGCTGAGCCTGCTATCACACGTTGTCCGCACCGGCCCGGCTTCCGCGACCGCCGCCAACGGCGGATCCGGTGTCGACGCGGTCATGGTCGATGCCCGGCGTGACCTGGTGCAGGTCAGGCGGCTGCTCCGGTTGCTGCGCGGCGCGGAGATGACCGTGCCGATCCTGGCCGTAGTCACCGAGGGCGGCTGGGCCGCGGTCACGGCGGACTGGGGTGCGGACGACGTGATCTTGTATACGGCGAGCCCGGGCGAGGTCGACGCCAGGCTGCGCCTGGCCATCGGCCGGATGGCCCCGGCCGCGTCTGGCGAGATCCGGTCGGGTGACCTGCTGATCGACGAGTCCACCTACTCCGTGCGGCTGCGCGGCCACGCGCTGGACCTGACCTTCAAGGAATTCGAGCTGCTGAAATTCCTGGCGCAGCACCCTGGCCGGGTGTTTACCAGGTCCCAGTTGCTGCAGGAGGTGTGGGGCTACGACTACTTCGGCGGCACCCGGACCGTGGACGTGCACGTGCGCAGGCTGCGAGCCAAGCTGGGCGCCGAGCACGAGGTCCTGATAGGCACGGTACGCAACGTCGGCTACCGCTTTGTTCCGGTCAAGGGCGACGAAGCGAACCGCGCCGGGAATGAGGTCGAAACCCGGGACGACGTCGGTCCGGAAAAGCAGGCGAGCGCGAAGGCGGCCTCGGACCCGGAAGCGCATCCCGCGCATGCCAAGGTCTGAGGGTTCGGAGCCGCCGGCCGCGGGCGCCACGCCACCGCCGGCCGGCGCCACGCCACCGCCGGCCGGCGCTACG
>Ga0318546_10000785_pt1 | contig 12756 bp, 10 predicted proteins | sample GRESIP169b2f19_FD_203514 | JGI IMG/M metagenome (GOLD analysis project Ga0318546, IMG submission 203514) | Tropical soil microbial communities from Luquillo Experimental Forest, Puerto Rico - GRE.SIPMG.169b2f19 | ecosystem: Environmental > Terrestrial > Soil > Tropical forest > Bulk soil...
AGGGGGAACTTCGGGCTAGGCACGCAGTTCGGCGCCGACCGCCTCGGCGGCGCGGCGCACCGCGGCGTCGCGAGCGGCGCTGGCGTCGTCTTCGGTCAGGGTGCGATCGGGCGCCCGGAAGCGCAGGGCGAAGGTCAGCGATTTGCGATCCTCGCCAACCTGCGGACCGGTGAAGACGTCGAAAAGTTGGATGTCCTCCAGCAGTTCGCCGGCACCCTCCCGGACTGCGTCCGCCACCGCCTGAGCGGGCACGTTGACGGGCACCACGAGGCTGACGTCCTGGAACACGGCCGGAAACGGCGACACCCTGGGCGCCGGCAACGCGTCGACGACGGGAATCGCATCGAGGTTGAGCTCGACTGCGCAGGTGCCTGTGGGTAGGCCCGACCGCTCGATCACGGCGGGATGCAGCTGCCCCGCGTGACCGACGGGCGTTTCCCCGACGAGCACTTCGGCACATCGACCCGGATGCCACGGCAGATGCTGGGCCGCCCGGAAACTGACGTCGATTCCACTGGCGCGCGCAATGATTCGCACCGCCTCGAGGGCGTCGGCAGTTTCGGCTCGCCGGCCGGGACCCCAGGGTCCCCGCCGTTCACGCAGGCCGGCCAGCACCGCGGCGACGTGCTGCGGTTGCCGCGGCAATGACGAGTCCAGCAAGGCGATCTCGGCGTCGGTCGGCCGCCGGTGGACGGGGATGAGCTCGACGCCGTGAGTTTCCTCGGTGGGCTGGACCACTTGCGCCAGGGCGTACAGCGCGACGTCGGGGAGACCGCGAGATACGTTGCGCACCAAGGCTTCCAGCAAAGCGGGCAGCAGCGTGGTGGCCAGGTGCGGACGGTCGGCCTCCAGCGGATTGAGAACTTGCGTCGTTGCGCGTCGCAGGTCTTCGGCCGGTAAGCCCCAGAGGTCGAAGACGCCCGCGGGCAGGAACGGGGTGGGCAGGATCTCGACGTAACCGGACTGGGCCAGTGACTTACCGATTCCGCGCCGGCGCTTTTGCACCGCGGTGAGCCCCGCGCCCGCGGGAGCCGAGGGCAGCACCGGCGGTATGACCTCCAGCCCCTCCAGCCGCATGACCTCCTCGACAAGGTCTGCGGACTGCAGCAGATCGGGTCGCCAACTCGGCGGTGTGACGATCAGGATGTTGTCGTTCTCGGCCACCGCAGCGCCGATTTGGGCCAGTCGCCTGGCGGTCGTGCCCGGGGCGTAAGCCACGCCGGCGACGCGGTCCGGCAGGTCGACGGCGATCCGGATCGGCGGCAGCGACCAGTCATCGCGCGGCGGGTCACCCCGCCAATCCGTCAGAGTGTCCGACACCGCTCCCCCGGCGACGTCGACGAGCAACGTGGCGCACCGGTCCAGCGCGGCCACCGAAATGGCCGGGTCCACCCCACGCTCATAACGACGCGCGGCCTCGCTGGGCAGGTGCAGCCTGCGCTGGGTGCGCGACACCGCGGCCGGGTCCCAAACCGCGGCCTCCAGCAAGACGTCGGTGGAATCGGCACGCACTTCGGTGCTTGCCGCCCCCATCACGCCGCCGATCGCCGCGGTCGCCACCTCGTCGACGATGAGAACATCGGCCGGATCGAGCCGGCGCTCGATGTCATCGAGGGTGACGACGGTCTCGCCGGGCCGGGCGAACCGCACCCCGAAACCGCCGGTGATGCGCTTGCGGTCATGGGCGTGCATGGGGTGGCCCAGTTCCAGCATCACGTAATTCGTGACGTCCACTGCCGGGGAGGTCGCGCGGATGCCGCACAGCAGCAGCCGGCGCTGCAGCCACCACGGCGACACGGCGCCGGGGTCGATGCCGATGACCGGGCGCAGCGCGAACCGGCGCACGCCCGTTTCGGCCTGCACCCTCAGCGGCCAGGCCTCTCCTGCCACCGGCAGGGGCTTGACGTCCGCAGGGTCGACGAAGTCCAGCCCGTAGGCACACGCGATCTCGCGGGCCAGGCCACGCACCGACATGCAGTAGCCACGATCGGGGGTGATCGCCAGGTGGAAGACCACGTCGTCTAGCCCCAGCACCCCCGCACCGTCGGCTCCCGGCGCGGCGGTTTCGGGCGGCAGCACCAGGATCCCGGAATGGTCGGCGCCCAAACCGAGTTCGGCCGCCGAGCAGATCATTCCGTCCGAGTTACGGCCGTAGGTCTTGCGGGCGGTGATGGCAAAGCCGCCGGGCAGTGTGGTGCCCGGCAGTGCCGCCACAATCAGGTCGCCGACCACGAAATTCGTCGCTCCACAAACGATCTCGCGTGGCCGATCCTCACCGACATCCACCACGCAGGCCCGGATCGGCTTCTTGAACTCGGTCAGCTCTTCGATACCGGTGACTCGCCCCACGGTCAGCGGGCCGTCGACCGGACCGAGGGTGACGACCTCTTCGATCTCGTGGCCAATGCGCACCAGCGTCTGCTCGAGGTCGCCGGGGGCGACGTCCCAGCCCGGGGCGCCCGCGGCCACGGCTTCACGCAACCAGCTATAGGGAACGCGCATCAGGCACCCACCCCGAACGGCAACGAAAACCGGACATCGCCCTCGACCATGTCGCGCATGTCCGGGATCCCGTTGCGGAACTGCAGGGTGCGTTCCAGGCCCATTCCGAATGCGAAACCGGAATAGACGTCCGGGTCAATCCCCGCGGCCCGCAACACGTTCGGGTGCACCATTCCGCAGCCGCCCCACTCCACCCAGTCGGCGCCGCCCTTCTTGTCGGCAAACCAGACGTCGACCTCGGCGGACGGCTCGGTGAACGGGAAGAAGTGTGGCCGTATCCGGGTGCGCGCGGAAGGACCGAACTCGGCGCGCGCGAACGCGTCCAGCGTTCCTCGCAGGTGCGCCATGGACAGGCCGCGGTCCACCGCCAAGCCCTCGACCTGGTGGAACACGGGCGTGTGCGTCGCGTCGAGTTCGTCGGTGCGGAACGTGCGGCCGATGGAGATGATGTAGACGGGCAGCTCGTGCGCCAGCAACGTGCGCACCTGCACCGGCGAGGTATGCGTGCGCAGCAGCTGGCGTGAATCCTCCGGCGCGATATAGAACGTGTCCTGCTCGCTGCGCGCCGGGTGGTCGGCGGGGAAGTTGAGAGCATCGAAGTTGAACTGCTCGGTTTCGACTTCCGGCCCCTCCGCCAGTTCCCATCCCATTGCGATGAAAGTATCGGCGATGTGTTCGGCCAATATCGTGATCGGGTGCCGGGCGCCCGGCGGCTGCCGGGTCGACGGCAAGGTGACGTCGATGCCTTCGGCGACCAGCACCGCCGCGTCGCGCTCGGCGCGCAGCGTCACCAGCCGTTCGTCGTAGCTGCGCTGGGCCTCGACGCGCGCGGCGTTGACGCGCTTCCCGGCATCGGCGCGCTCCTCCTTGGGGACGCTGCCCAGCGCTTGTCGCGCCAGCGCCAGCGGCGAGCGGTCACCGAGGTGCTCGGTCTTGACGCGCGCCAGTGTGTCCAGACCGTCGGCAAGTTCGATGGCTCGTTGCGCGGCGGTGACCGCCTTAGCCAAGGCTTCCGGCGATAGGTCGACGGGTTGATCGCCCACGCGGCGACACTCTCCTTGCTGACGAGGCTATTCGGACAGGCGGCGCGACACGGCGGCGGCGCAAGTGCCGATCATAAGTTATGCGGTGCACGGCGCTTTGCGCGTGCTTCGAAGGTCGCCGGCGAGGCGCTCAGCCGGCCAAGACCGGCTGCGGACCGGTCAGCACGTGGTCCGGCGCCGGCGTGACCGGCAGCGCACTGCGTCCGGCGACTAGTTGAACGATCTTGTGGGCCGCCAACGCGCCCAGCACGCCGAACGCCGGCGCGGCGGCCATCGTCCCCCAGTGGTGGGCCAGGATCAGGAAACCGAACCCCGAGGACGCCGCCAGCATGAGGAACCGCACCGGCGTCCACCGGACCGGCTGCCGGAACCGTGCGGACACCAGCACGCCCAGGACCACGGCGACGGTGTGACCGGCGTCGGTGAAATCGCCACCGATGATTGCGGCGGCCAGGCCCGCCGAGACCCACCAGCCGACCCACGCCGCCCGCCAGCCCGACGGAATCACCGCCGTCATCGCTCCCAAAGCGGCAAGGGCGCCGTAGCTCATCCCGACGTCGCTCGCTCGTGTGATCGACGACGGCATCCAGCCGAACTCGACCGCGGCGGCGAGAGCAGCGGCCACCACCAGCGTCGCGCCGATATGGCCGACGAGGAACGCCACGACGAGCCGGATGGTGCGTAAATGCAGTTCCGCCAGTGCGAGCAGGCAGGTCAGGAAAGGCAACCAGAAGTAGAGCGGACCGGCGTCGACGACCAGCGCGCTGCCCAGCAGGGTTCCCACGTGGCCATGGGCCAGGTTGTGCAGGTTGGTGCTGGCGCGCTGCACGAGTACGTCATGCGCGTGCGGGCCGAGCACCAGGATGGCGCAGCTGATGGCAAGCAGAACCGCCGCGTACCCTACCGTGAACTGAACCCGGGCCAGCCGGGCGAAGATGCCCCCAATCATTGCCATCCATTATGTCAGCTAATTTGTTTCGGAAGTGTGATCAGAGCCTGTCAACTCCTTAAGAGTCCTGATCCGGTATATCCCCAGGTCTGTCGGAACGCCGGTGGTTTTGGGCGCAAAAATGGGTTTACGTGCACGTTTGGCGACGACGCCCAATGCCTCCAGCTCGTTTTGCGATATCAGATCCAGCGTCGAGCTTGACACCATGATTCCGCCTTTTGTGGCGCGTTCCATAACGCGCGCGGCGATGTTGACGTCGACACCCAGCCAGTCCGCGGCCATTCGCTGCGGCCGGCCGGTGTGGATACCGACCCGCATCCGCGGTGTATAGCCGGCCACCTCGACCGATTTCAGCGCCGCCTTGGCGACCAGCACCGCCCGCAGGGCGACCGTCGGATCGCGGAAGACCGCCATGATTCCGTCGCCCATGCGTTTGACGATGTGCCCACCGGCATCGAGCAGCGGCGGTTCGACGGCCCGCGCCACCTGGCGAAGCAGGGCAAGGGCCGCCTCGTCACCGGCTTGCAATGACCACGTCGAGAAGCCGACCAGGTCGGTGAATACCAGCGTCACCTCCGGGTTTGCCGGCCGCCGCGAAACCCCCTCGGTCAACGCCTGCCACACCTGCAACACGCCGAGGCTGACCTCGCGCGACGCCGCACCGCGATCCCCCAGCAGCCGGTCGGCAGCTCGCGCCGCCGCTCGCGGACCACCCTCGCCCGCGGTGGACAGCGGGTCACCGAACTCGGGGTCTCCCGGCAACAGCCGTCGCGCACGCCGGAAAAACGCCACCACGCCGGGGCTGCGATTTGTGCTGTGCAACCACTCCGCCGGGGACCGCCGTTTAGCGTCGGCAGGCGGCGAAACCGTGGTCACCGCCTCTTCGGACGCGCCCGGGTCCGGATCGGAAGGCGCGAGTTCCACTTGGCCAGGGTAGGTGGTTTCGGGAGAGGCGGGCAATCACGATCCCCCGTTTGTGTTACAGCTCGCACGATTCGGCCATGGGCTCGCCGCATAGGGCTCCGCAGCCCTCAGAACCTAGGGAATGCACCAACCTGCCGCGGGGCTGGAATGAAGCCGCCCAACTCTGTACCGCCCAATGTGACGGTCACAAGCGCGATGAGTTGAGGCGCTCCGCCACCGCCAGCGGCACCGGTCCTCCGAAGGAGAAGGGGTTCCCGAAAACCGATCCGTCCACGGCGACGAAAACCGATCCGTCCACGGAGACCGTGGCCGCCCCGTCCGGAAATATCGTGTCCCTTACCCTCACCACACCGACGGGAGTTCGAACGCGACCAAGAGTGGTGACTTTTGGGCCCGGATTGCTCGGAGGCGGATTGCTCGGAGGCGGAGGGGCGCTGTCGGTGACGGCGGCGGGAGTGCCGCCACTGCCCAGTGTCTGCTGGGCGTTGGCGATCTCGGTGCTCAGATAGGCGGCCACGCCACCGTTCAATAAGCTCACGAACTTCGAGTGAAAGGCCGCCGCTTGGGCGCTGACGGTTTGGTACCCCCGGGCATACGTGGCGAACATCGACTGCACGGCCGCCGACACATCATCAGCCGCCATGGCAGCCGCCCCCGTCGTGGGGCCCGCCGCCGCCGCATTGGCCGCGCTCAGCAACGAACCAACGGCCTCCAGATGCCCGGCCGCCGACGTCACCGCATCAGACGTCACGCTCAGAAACGACATTGGTCCCCTTTCGACTCACACGAGAAATCAGGACGTAATTGCGGACGAAGGAGCATATCGCCATCAGACGCACGTAACAGTCAAAATCCCTGTGGCACTTGAAGCCGGCTACAGCACTCCTCTGGTGGGTGTGCGCCGAGCTGGTCACTGAGGCCGACCACATGCCGTCGACGCCCGCGCACTCCGCGTGTACTCCTCATGCTCGGCGGGCGCACGAAACCGTGTGGTTACGGGCTTGCGACGCGGGCGTCGAAAGTGGATAACACCCCTGGGGATATGTCCCGAAATCGTAGACAACGTGCGTTGTCAAAGTTATCGTGAGCGCAGTTAGGAGCAGGAGGTCGAGATGACTGCCATTTCAACGACATCCGCAAATCCGCTCGGGCCTGACTCACTGACTTGGAAATATTTCGGCGACCTCCGCACCGGCATGATGGGCATCTGGATCGGCGCGATCCAGAACATGTATCCGGAACTGGGCGCGGGCGTCGAAGAGCATTCGATCCTGCTGCGCGAGCCTTTGCAGCGGGTGGCCCGGTCGGTGTATCCGATCATGGGCGTGGTCTACGACGGTGACCGGGCAGCCGAAACCGGCCAGCAGATCAAGGGCTACCACCGCACCATCAAGGGCGTCGACGGCACGGGGCGTCGTTATCACGCCCTCAATCCGGACACCTTCTACTGGGCCCACGCGACGTTCTTCATGCTGGTCGTCAAGGTGGCCGAGTACTTCTGCGGAGGCCTGACCGAGGCCGAGAAGCGACAGCTGTTCGAAGAGCACGTGCAGTGGTACCGGATGTACGGGATGAGCATGCGGCCGGTCCCCAAATCGTGGGACGAATTTCAGGAGTACTGGGATCGGGTCTGCCGCGAGGAGCTGGAAATCAACCAGGCGACGCTGGACATCTTCCAGATGCGGATTCCCAAACCGAAGTTCGTGCTGATGCCGACGCCCATCTGGGACCAAATGTTCAAGCCGCTGGTGGCAGGCCAGCGCTGGATCGCGGCGGGACTATTCGAGCCCGCGGTTCGCGAGAAGGCGGGGATGCACTGGACGCCGGGCGACGAGGTGTTGCTGCGCATGTTCGGCAAGTTCGTCGAGCTGGCTTTCCTGGCGGTTCCCGACGAAATCCGTCTGCACCCGCGGGCGCTGGCCGCTTACCGCCGCGCCCAAGGACGGGCTGCCAGCAACGCGCCCTTAGTCGAGGCCCCGGCGTTCGTGGCACCGCCGCGTGACCGCCGCGGGCTGCCGATGCATTACTTTCCGCCACGTTCCCGGTCCCCCCTCGACCCGGCCCGAGCCCTCATGGAACGCGCGGGATCGCTGGTGCACAGCACGCTCTCGATCGCGGGCCTACGTCCCGCCCGCGGCCGCAGCAGAGCTGCATAAGGCCGCCTGGGCACCTCGGCCCGGCGCCATCGAGTCTGCGATGACAGCGCGATTTCCGGCTTCGGGTGGCCGTACACGCAGAGTCGAATCCCTCACCGCAGGCTCGATGGTAGGCAAGCCGTCACGCGCTTAGCCGCAGCGCCGCTCAGCCAAAGCAGCCCAGCGCCCGCGCGCTCTGGTAGAGACAGATCGCCGCGGCGGAGGCCACGTTCAGGCTCTCCGCGGCGCCGGACATCGGAATGCGCACGCGGTGGTCGGCGCCGTCGGCGATCTCGGCTGACAAGCCGTGCGATTCAGGCCCGAACAGCCAGGCAGTCGGCGCCGCGAGTTCGGCGTCGGCGAGGGACGTCTCGCCGTCCACTGTGGTCGCCAGCACCTGCAGCCCGGCGGCTCGCAACGTGCCGACGGCGGCGTGGGCGTCGGGCGCGACGACAACCGGAATCGCGAAGATGCTGCCCGCGGAAGCGCGCAGACACTTGCCGTTGTACGGGTCGACGCTGTGCCCGCCCAGGATCACAGCCGCCGCCCCCATCGCATCGGCGATGCGGATTATCGTGCCCGCGTTGCCCGGCTCGCCGATCTCGACAGCAACCGCAACCAGCCGCGGTGAGCCGGCCAGCACGTCCGCCAGCCCGGTCGCCGGCATGTCGCAAACCGCGAACAGCCCCGTCGGAGTGACGGTGTCGGAGAGCGCTTTTGCGGCCCGCTCACTCACCAGGTGAACCGGCCACTGAGCGGTGTCGAGTAAGGACGAATACCGCTGGGCCGCGGACTCGGTGACGAAGACATCCCGAACCAGCCCGCGCGCTGAGGCGGCCTCAACGAGGTTGACGCCTTCGGCGAGAAAGCGTCCGGCGCGCCGTCGGGCGACTTGTCGATGCAATTTGACCGCCGCGGCCACCCTGGCCGAGCGTTCGGTGAGCACCGCCATCGTCGACGAGCTAGGCAGCCTCTCCCGAATCCGAGGGCGCGTTGACGTCCTCGGGCAGCGCCGCCCGCGCGACGTCGACGAGCGCGGTGAACGCCGCCGGATCGGTGATCGCGATGTCGGCGAGGTTCTTACGGTCCACCTCGACTCCCGCGGCCTTCAGGCCCTGGATCAGCCGGTTGTAGGTGATGTCATTGGCGCGCGCGGCCGCGTTGATCCGCGAGATCCACAATTTGCGGAACTCGCCCTTGCGCGCGCGGCGGTCGCGGTAGGCGTACTGCAGCGAATGCAGCTGCTGCTCTTTGGCTTTGCGGTAGAGGCGGGATCGCTGGCCGCGATAGCCTTTCGACGCCTTCAGGACGCTGCGCCTCTTCTTGTGGGCGTTGACTGCCCGCTTTACGCGTGCCATGGATGTTCCTACTCTCGTTCAGACGTAAATGGTCAGGTGCCGGAGGTCCGGGGCTCGCTCAATCGAGGCTCAGCCGTTCAGCAGCGAGTTGACCCGCTTGGTGTCGTTGGCTGAAACCGTTGTGCGGCCGTCCAGCCGCCGGGTTCGTTTGGTCGGCTTGTGCTCGAGCAGATGCCGGCGATTGGCTTTCTGGCGGACGATCTTTCCGGTGCCGGTGCGCCGGAAACGCTTCGACGCCCCGCTGTGGGTCTTGGCTTTGGGCATATTTCCTCTACTTCTCGCTGTCAGGTCAGTTGGGCGAAGGCTGGCTTTCGGCGCCCTCATCCGAATCCGGGGCCGGCTCGGCTCCAGGTGCTTCGGGATGCCGCGCCCTGGCGCGAGTCTTCGCGCCGCGGTGCGGTGCCAGCACCATCGTCATATTGCGGCCGTCCTGCTTGGCCGACGTTTCGACGAATCCGTACTCGGCGACGTCGGCGCCCAGCCGCTGGAGCAATCGGTAGCCCAGCTCGGGCCGCGACTGCTCACGTCCGCGAAACATGATGGTGACCTTTACCTTCGATCCCGCCTCCAGGAAGCGGACTACGTGACCCTTCTTGGTCTGGTAGTCGTGATCGTCGATCTTTGGTCGCAGCTTTTGTTCTTTGACGACGGTCTGCTGCTGGTTGCGGCGGGATTCGCGCGCCTTCTGCGCCGCCTCGTACTTGTACTTGCCGTAGTCCATGATCTTGCAGACCGGCGGCCTGGCGTTGGGGGCAACTTCGACGAGGTCGAGATCGGCGTCCGCGGCGACGCGCAGCGCGTCTTCGATCCGCACGATGCCTACCTGCTCCCCCCCTGGGCCGATCAATCGGACTTCAGGTACGCGGATGCGCTCGTTGACGCGGGTCTCAGTGCTGATGGGGCCTCCCTTGTTGGGCTTCTGTCTCCTCCAGTCGCGCCCAGTCCCCAAGCCCGTCCGGATTCAGCGGTGGAAGCACCACACCATCAGCAAAAAGGCCCTGCACAAGCAGGGCCCAATGCCGACCGATCGCGGCTTGAAATCGTTCAAGCCGCCCGCACTTCTCGCGGAACAGGCATACACGATGCCTGTGACCGGACCGCATAGCCTTGACACGAACTCGTGGCTAGCGGTGGGAGTGGGACTCCACTTAACTGTCCCCGGCCTTCGCCGGGATGGTCGCGATCGCTAGTTTAGCAGCCATGAGGCGTCTTCCAGCACTTCCGCGGCCGGATGGGCGTTTGGTGTGAGTTACCCCTGCTCGGCAAACCCGGCTAACCACTTCCGGAGCGACTTGGCGCTTCGCCAGGATTTTCACGGGTTGAAGGCATATCCTCGCGGTCTGTGACAGTTGCGACGCGCCGTTCGGGCAGCCAGTCGAGCTCCCGGTATCGCTGGGTACCGGCGGCGGCTGGCTGGACGGTCGGCGTCATCGCGACGCTGTCACTGGTCGGCAGCGTGTCACCACTGTTCCGTTGGGTGATCAAGGCCCCACGGGAATTCATCAACAGCTACCTGTTCAACTTCCCCGACACCAGCATCGCGTGGTCGTTCGTGCTGGCATTGCTGGCCGCGGCGCTCACCGCGCGCAAGCGCGTCGCCTGGCTGCTGTTGCTCGGCAACATGGTCCTCGCCGCCGCGTTGAACGCCGCGGATATCGCCGCGGGGGACAACACCGCGGAAGAGACGTTCGGCGAGAACCTCGGTTTCGCCGTGCACATCGTCGTGATCGTGCTGCTGCTCCTGGCGTATCGGCAGTTCTGGGCCAAGGTCCGCAAAGGCGCGCTGTTCAAGGCCGCGGCAGTGCTGGTCGTCGGGGATGTGATCGGAATCTTGGCATCCTGGGGCCTGGTCGAAATGTGGCCGGGAACGCTCGCGCCGGATTCGCGCTTCTGGTACGTGGTCAACCGGGTGGTCGGATTCTCCATCGTCGATCCCGACGCGTTCACCGGCCGGCCGCACGTCATACTCAACGCGATCTTCGGGTTGTTCGGTGCGCTCGCGCTGATCGCGGCGGCGATCGTGCTGTTCCAATCCCAACGCGCCGACAACGCCCTGACCGGAGAGGACGAGTCCGCCATCCGCGGGCTGGTCGAGCTGTACGGCAGCAACGACTCCCTGGGCTACTTCGCCACCCGTCGCGACAAGTCCGTGGTGTTCGCGCACAGCGGCCGCGCCGCCATCACCTATCGCGTCGAAGTCGGCGTCTGTCTGGCCAGCGGCGACCCGGTGGGCGACCAGCGGGCCTGGCCGCAAGCCATCGACGCGTGGTTGGGGTTGTGCCAGACCTACGGCTGGGCGCCCGGGGTGATGGGCGCCAGTTCGCAGGGGGCCCAGGCGTTTCGTGAGGCCGGCCTTAACGCCCTCGAGCTGGGCGACGAGGCGATCTTGCGGACGTCCGACTTCAAGCTGTCCGGCCCCGACATGCGCGGGGTGCGCCAGGCGGTGACGCGAGCCCGACGAGCCGGGCTGACGGTGCGCATCCGGCGACACCGCGACATGTCCGCCGACGAGATGGCCGACACCATTTCGCGCGCCGACGCCTGGCGCGACACCCAAACCGAGCGCGGATTTTCCATGGCACTGGGCCGGCTCGGCGATCCGGCAGACGGGGACTGCTGGCTCGTCGAAGCAAAAGACCGCGACGGCCAAGTGGTTGCCATGCTGTCGCTGGTGCCGTGGGGAACCACCGGCGCGTCCCTGGACCTCATGCGCCGTTCCCCACGATCTCCCAACGGCACCATCGAACTCATGGTCAGCGAACTGGCCCTGAACGCCGAAACGCTTGGGCTCACGCGCATTTCACTGAACTTCGCCATGTTCCGGTCCGCCTTCGAGCAGGGCGCCCAGCTTGGTGCCGGCCCGATTGCCCGGTTGTGGCGCGGGTTCCTGCTGTTCTTCTCGCGGTGGTGGCAGCTCGAGACGCTGTACCGCTCGAACATGAAATACCAGCCGGAATGGGTTCCGCGCTACGCATGCTACGAGGACGCCCGACTGATTCCCCGCGTCGGCGTCGCCTCGGCCCTCGCCGAGGGGTTCCTCGCATTCCCGTTCAGCCGACGCAAAACGCACACCGGTCACCACCCGGCCGTCCCACCCAGGCTGGCGGAGTCCGGGCTGCTGCATGAAGACGGGTCGGCCCCAGACGTGAGCGGGCTGCAGCGCCGCGCGGGCGCCGACGAGGACGAATCGCGATCCCGTCTTCCCGAACAGGTGCGGGTGCGCCTGACCAAACTGAAAACCTTGCAGCGCAGCGGCGTTGACGCCTACCCCGTCGGCTCACCCCCGACTCACACGGTCGCCCGGGCGCTGGACGCCGACGACCAGGACACCGTCTCGGTGTCCGGCCGGATATTGCGGATACGAGACTTCGGCGGCGTGCTGTTTGCCCAGTTGCGCGACTGGTCGGGCGAAATGCAAGTGCTGCTGGACAATTCGCGCCTGGAGCACGGCCGCACCGCCGATTTCACCGCGGCCATCGATCTTGGCGACCTGGTCGAGATGACCGGGCACATGGGCTTTTCCAAAAACGGGACCCGATCGTTGATCGTGCGCCACTGGCGCATGATCGGTAAGTGCTTGCGGCCGCTGCCGAACAAGTGGAAGGGGCTGACCGACCCCGAGGCGCGAGTGCGGACCCGATATGTCGACCTGGCCGTCAATCCCGAGTCGCGCGAACTGATCAAGGCCCGCAGCAGTGTGTTGCGCTCCGTCCGGGAAACGCTGACCGCCAAGGGGTTCATCGAAGTCGAGACCCCGATCCTGCAGCAGATCCATGGCGGAGCCGTCGCCCGGCCATTCGTCACCCACATCAATACCTATGACATGGACCTGTTTTTGCGCATCG
>Ga0318546_10000801_pt1 | contig 12675 bp, 11 predicted proteins | sample GRESIP169b2f19_FD_203514 | JGI IMG/M metagenome (GOLD analysis project Ga0318546, IMG submission 203514) | Tropical soil microbial communities from Luquillo Experimental Forest, Puerto Rico - GRE.SIPMG.169b2f19 | ecosystem: Environmental > Terrestrial > Soil > Tropical forest > Bulk soil...
ACCTCCAAGAGTTTCCTTCCGAGGGAGGGGCGCTCGGCGCGCAGTTGCTCGCGGATCACCACGAAGCGCCGCGGACGGTCCCAACCGAAGAGCTGCAAGGAAAATTCGCCCACCGCGTAGTGCGGGTCTAAAGCGCGCCACGCGGTGACCCGCGGCTTCACGCTTGAGCCAAAGGGTCAGCCGGGCCACCACGATGTAGGGCAATCCGCGCTGCTCCAAAAACCCCAGTAATTGCTGGTCAAAAAGCCGGCATCGGCACGCACCACGCGAAGCGCGTGTTTTCCCGGTAACAACGTCAAGGCTTCCTTCAAAAACTCCACCACCCCGCGCGAGGTGCCGCAGTTGCCGCTGCGCAGCCAGCCGTGCAAGAGAAAGTGCGCTTCGGCCAGCACCGCCACCAGGGGATGATGCGAAGGCCGGCCATGTTTGCGCGAGTTGGGGCCGCGCAACGCACCTTGCTGGTGACCGTAGCGCTCGAACACCTGGAATCCAGATCCAAGCTGTAGCCCGCGGCGCATTCCGGCAATCGTTCGAACTGCCAGTTCCCCAAGCCCGAGAAAAAACGCTGACACTGGCCCTGCCCGAAGCGCTTGAACAGGTTGCGAACCGTGTCGTCGATGGGAAAACGGGAAATCCCCAACAGCGCGTGCAAGGCGGTGTCGGCACGCAGCAAGCTGGTGGTGTGCGCTAAGCGCCGCGCTCCCGCTACCACCGAAAGCAAAAATGCCGTGAAGGTCTTCACCGGATCGATCGCATTGGGAGAACGGAGAGAGAACGGCAGATGCTCTCGCACCGCTTCGCAATAGCCGATCCGCCGCAGAAATTCGAAGAACACCATCAAACCAAACGGAGTCACCGCCGCTGGGTCTCGCGTAATTCCACTTTCTTCCCGCCCCAAAGAGGTAATTTTCCAGTGCACTGTTTTGTCCTCCTCGGCGTTTCTCTTAACCACCTGAAACATTACCGAGTTGGGGTGGAACAGTGCTATTTAATTTCAGGATTCAGACTTAGCTGACCGCCAGTGGTCGACTTTGGCCCGGGAATGATTGATTCCATGGACCGCCAGAATTTGCCGAACGAAAGGTTGAACTGCTCATGGGCTCCGCGGGGCTTCCCTCGTAGGTGGCTGTGAACAGCTTCGTCTCCTTGAGCACCAGGGACAACGGCAGAAGTGTTGTGTCCCGCTCAATGATCGCGCCGCCCATGACCGTGGCGCCGAAGTTTACCGCACAGCGGTCCTGGATGTGGGTCCGCTTCACCTTCAGCATCATGTTCTCCAAGGTGTGAAACTGCAGGAAGCCGCCGATAACACAATCGTTGCCGAAGCTCACCGCATTCCAGTCGGAGCACTGCATAGGCTGGATCACGATCGTCCGGCGGCCGATCTGGCATCCCATCCACCGGAGGACAGGGTTCGCGAGGACAGTTCCCGCGCAAAATCCCAGAGTCCCCCTACACCAGATGAAGAAGCAGTCCTGCGCGAAGAAGTAGGCGAAGTGCCGCCAAGACCAAAAGGGCGTCGAATGGTCGGCTCCCCACTCGCTGCCGACGAGGGACTTCTTGATCGCCACGCAGAGCAAGACAAGATTGACTTCTGTGAGCAGTAGCGCCATGACCGAGCTGGCGATCGGGTGACTGCCCAACCGCAACAGACAGATGTACAGAATCGCGAAGATGAGCCCCTCGGCGAGGCGCAGCATGCCAATACTGAACAGGTCGTTCAGGAACACCCGGGCCAGGAAAAGGGCGAAGCCCGGCGGTTTGTGTGTCTCATTCGCCGTCTCAAATGCTGCGCTTGCAAATTTCACCGGCGGGTTTCCTGCCACGGTGATTGGCTCGCCGGGCCGTGATCGCATCTGTCGCCGGAACTGTATATCATTGGCCGGTGTGGAGACGCCCAGGAGAAAGTTGGATGGGAATTGCCCGGACTCTGCCACGCAGTTGTTACCGCCGAAAAAATTGCGGGGCATATCGAGGCGTCGCAGCTTGAAGTGCTCCGCACCATAGTCAAGCATGCTGGTGAAACAACTATTGGACCAGAACACCTGCGAGTCTGCGCTGGCAAGCTCGGGGACGAGGTTGAACATGACGTCGCACTCCGAGGCACCCACACGTGGGAACCGCACCCCAGCGAGCGCCCGCAGATATTGCCCAGTGATAGTCCAGGTCCAACGTTCCTGGATGGCGTTCATCCTTTTCATTCGGTGCATGAGAAGAGCACCCCGAAGCCCGCGCGAAGGGTACAGCCCCGGCGAGGCGCCCGTACAGCGGATGAAGAGGCAGCCAAGCACAGAGGTCACGACGACGATTACCCAGTTAGTGATGAACCCGTAGACGGTCAGGTGCCAGACAATCTTGAACAGCGGAGTCCGGCTTAAATATGCGCTGGAAAGCTCAGCTCCGCCGGTGGGTATGAAGCCGCGGGCGAACCACAAGATCGCGGCGGTGGGCACCACGGTGAGGCAGAAGGAAAGGATGATCCCCATCAGGATGTTGAGCGTCTCCAGTAAGCACTTCGGATACCCGTACTGGCATATGTTCGCCGTGCGCTTTAACTCCGTGCAACGGCCAGTGAGGCGTGCGGGAGATCCTTCCCACATCTCGTGCGAACCCACGTCGCTGAGGATGGGGGTAAACGGAGTGATCCAAGCGCCGAAGCCCACCTTCACATTGTTGGCGACGCCGGCCCGCATCCCAATCTTGCAACCGCTCTCGAGATGAACCGGGCCGACGTGTACGTACTGTCCCGACCACCCCGTGGTTTGGATGTAGGCCCCGGTCGCGATGGCAACGTCGTCCGCGATAGAGATCAAGTCTAGGGGCCCCGATAGGTAAGCATCGTGCGCGCACTGAAGGTTCTCGCCCACGGTCGCGCCAAGCTCCCGCAAGACGAATGCCATCAGCGGTGCGCTGCGATACATCGCCCGCAGCGAGATGAGAACCATGTTCTCCATCCGTCCAATGCACCAGATTCGCAGATGCGTCTTGCTCCACTTGGGGTACACGCCCGGGGCCACGTGGTTCTTGTGAATGTCACCACCCATGAAGAGCTTGATCACCATGACCCAGAGCAGGCTGGCGAAGGGGAAGACGAGCCCCAGCAAATATGCGAAGCAGCTGGCGATGATGTACGCATCGATGCTGGCAGTTGTGAAGAATCTCCCGACGTCGGCAAAGGCTAGGCCAATCACGAAGGCCACTATGCCCGGGGAATACAAGAGAATCGCAAAGAGGAGCTGCAGGATGGTGAAGTATCCGACGGGCAGCACAGCGTCCTCATCGCGCGCAGCACTGTGCTCGTCGGATTTCGCAGGGGGTGTAGCGGCCTGGGAGTCCACATGAAGCACACGCGGCCGGCTGGCCACCTTTCGTGCAGTGTTGCAGTCACTAAGCAGTGCCCGGACCGGAATGATCCATCCTGCAGCTTGCAGTTGCAGCGCCAAGCGCGCGATGGCGATCGAGGTTCCACCCGCCTCAGTGAATCCATCGTCCAATCCCAGCGGCATCTCGAACACGGCCCTGCAGATCGCCAGCACTTCCCCACACGCAGGGTTCATGCCCGCCTCGGTACCATTTGGATCGACTGCCTCTTCCCCAGAGTCCGGCGCACCGTTCGTTGTGTGCCTGCGGATCCCTTCCGTCTCGGGCACGACGTTTCTCTTCGCATTGGATAAATTAGGCAAGCACTTCCGGTCGATCTTCCCTGAAACCGGATCCATGAGGAATTTCTCTATTAGATAGATCCTCTCAGGGACCGATGGCGGTGGAAGTTGTTGGGCGACGGTCGCCGTCACCCGAGCAGCCCACTCCGCCGGGGCAGCACCGACCACCGATCTACCTGCATTGCGGACCGAGGGCGCAACGACGAAGGCGACGAGCGTCTCGTTCTGGCAGTCTAGAACAGCGGCCTCGATCTCACTGAATTGCGTCTGAAGAATGTCCTCAACAGCCTGTGCCTCGACGCGGTGCCCGCGCACCTTGAGCTGCGCGTCGATTCGGCCGAGAAAGTGCACGCGCTGCGATTGGATGTTGATTTTGCATTTGTCCCCGGTGCGGTAGAGGCGGCCGAACTGAGGGTGCGTGATGAACTTCTGGGCGGTTTGCTCCGGCAAGTTGCGGTATCCGCGCGCCACGTGCACCCCTCCGATGCAGAGCTCTCCGACCTCCCCGTGAGGAAGCGGGCGGAGCCGGTCGGGCTCGAGGATGACATAAGTGACGTTGGCGAATGGTGAGCCGATGGTGACGGGCTCCCCAGGTCGCAAACTCTGGCGACTGGTGTCGGTGCTCGCCTCTGTAGGGCCGTATGTATTGATGATCTGCCGTCTGCCCCGGGTCCAGGGCTCCACGAGCGCGCTGGGAAAGGCTTCGCCCGCCGGCACGATGTAGCGACACAGTGGATATGGAAGATCCACCTCGGGGGCTGATGTGAGGGTGGTGAGAAGCGCCGGCGGACAGAACAGCATTGTGACTTCAGTTTCGCGGAGGACAGTGAGAAGGTCCGGGCCGGAGCGAATCTGCTCCTTGGTAAGCAGGACCACAGCGCATCCCGATACCCAGGCGCTGTACATCTCGGAAATGCTGCCGTCGTATCCCATCGATGAAGTGAGCGACGTCGCGTCCATGCCCGGAAGCAGATCGAAGTAATCGGCGTAGCTCAGGGCCAGGTTCACGTAACCGGCGTGCGGGCACTCCACGCCTTTGGGCATTCCCGTGGTTCCGCTCGTATAAAAGATGGTCGCGAGGCGGTGCGTGGGGTCGTCCAGCCAGGGCGGCGGCTCTCGTCGGGGCAATATCTCCGGCAACCTCAAGACGTCGAGCGTCGGCAGGTCTCTGAACTTGTCTTGCCCTCGCGTGAGAACGACCACTGGCTGTGCGTCGTTGAGCATGTGGGTGATCAGGGCGTCCGGCAAGGTAGCGTCGAGGAACATTACGGTGCCGCCAGCCTTAAGAATGCCGAGGTGAGAGGCCACAATCTGCGAGTTGTCCTGCGACATGGCCACCGCTACGACTTGATCCGGGCCTGTGAGGAAGGAAGAAACGGCCGTGGCAACGATTTCCGCCCGGGCATCGAGTTCAGCGAATGTCAGGGACTCTCGGGCGTGGGGAATCTGCAAAGCCGTGAGATGCGCGAACTTCTTGGCGGAGCGGCTGAAAACCTCATTGAGCCACTGGACACCCTTCTGATGCGGTACGTTGAGCAGGTGGCCGTCGCCAAAAACATCCGTCAAGCTGTAAGGGCAGGTGTCCGCCTCGGAGGGCACCTTCTCCGCCACCCAAAGGTACCGCCTCCACGCCACAAACGTTAGTGCAAACAAAATGGCGAGGGTCGCGGTTATGAAGATGGCTGCCAAAGTTTTCGCCTCACATGCTCTGGAAGTCCAGACCGCTGAGTGCCCGGCTCAAGATGCCCTTGACTTCCAACAGTGCGTCTAATCGACGTATCGCTGAAGCGTTCCAGCGGGGCGGATGTCCAAGGTAACGCAATGCGGGCCGCCACCCATTATTTTGGAGTGTCTCCGGCTTTCGCAGCCAAAACTAACTTGTTATTCCCTTTGGCGTCAAGGGCTTGGCGCGCTTGCCCTCCCCCAGTATTTAGGCGCTCTGGCAGAGTAAGCATGCGACCAGCTGATTCAATGCGGTTGTCGTTGTTCCTGTCGAAAATGAGGCGAGAGCGCTGAACTCTCTTGTACGAACACACAGGGGTGTGCTTTTCGCGCATCCTCTCGACAAGAGCGACTCGGCATGCGGAATTCGGAGAGAGGCAGACAGGTTCTGTTTTCGTTCATCAGTATGAATTGGTGCGGTCAGCCGCTGCTCAGCTATGAGACCGTGGTCAATCTAATCGGGGCCACGACCACGAAGAGCGGGCTTTGGGTGAAAGCCTTACTCGACACTCGCGAATACGAACCCGGTCAGAAGATCGCGGACGACGAAATGGACAACCTACGGATGAAACCCCACAAGTTTCACGGCGACTGGAACTACACAGTCCAGCCTCGCAGAACAAGATAAGCTAAACTACGTCAGTCCATCTCTAACAGTGCCGGCGTTGTCAAGTAGTAATTTTCAGTATTTCGAACAATTTTTGCGCTTTCCTCTAATATTTCGGGCACACCACTCCCTGCGCTTCAACAAGCGCGCATTGCGACCGCCGAGCCTGGCGAGCCGGGAGCGGGGTCAAGGCCGGTCCGTGATTCTTGCCGGGCCGTTATCGACAGATCCTTGACGCCGCGGGCGGCTCGCCCCAAGGGCATGGGGACGAAGCGCTAGCTTCATCCGAATCGGGAATTCGCCTTGTCACTGCTCGTCATTATCTTTAAAAAACTGCTTGCCACCATCCACCAAGGCTCGCCGTGTAATCTCTCGGGAACGAACTTCAGTTCGACCCAACCATCTCTCCGATCAAAAACCTCGACCATGGTTACTTCTTCGGACTCCCTCATTTTCATGAGGGAGCGGGTGCCCAATCATGCTGACGGTCTACGTCAGACCATGGCTCCGGACGAGCTGCCCCGCGTGCGAACCGACCTGCAAAGCCTGCTTGCCGTCCCATCCCGTGCGCCACATCCAGTAGAGACGAACGCCAAGTCGGCGCGCCATCGCTACCTTGGCAATACGCTTTTCACGACGCATCGCCAGATGTAGGTACTGTCGTTTCCAGTCCGCATCAAAACGTACGGCCTGCTGAGCTGCTTCTACTAGCAAGAAGCGCAGCAATGAACTGCCCTGCTTACTGATGTGCCCCAGCCGCTGACGACCACCACTGGAGTCCTCGCACGGAATAAGTCCCAGGTAGCTGCCGATCTGCTCGCCGCAAGCAAAACGCCCCGGTGTTCCGATGATCAGCACAAATGCTAGAGCCGTGACGGGTCCAACGCCTGTCTGCGTCATCAGGTGCCGCACTTCGGGTCGGTTCCATGCTTCCTGCTCGAACGCCACGTTGAGCTCCTCGATCTTGGGCGTTAAGTGGTCCAACAGCTCCAGCAGATCCTTTCGACGCTTTGCGGCCCAGGGAGCTAGCGTAACTGGTTCATGATTCGAGTTCGCATCTGCACCAGCCGATGGCGATGCCACAGGAGCTGACGCAGATCGCGATTTTCCGGAGGCGGAACCCACACCCGCGGAAAGCGGTTTTCCCGCAACAACTTCAACAGCAGTCGGGCATCCTCGCGATCCCTCTTCTGTTTGCGAACTCGCGTGGCGTTGATCTCCGCTGGGTCTCCGATCCATAACGCGAAACCCAATTCGGCCATGAGCCGTTCGAACCAGCGGGCATGCCCAGTGGCCTCCATTCCCACTCGCACGTTGACTCCCCGCTGATCACAGTAAAACTTCTCCGCCTCTCCGTGGTCATGGCTCAATTGCCGTTCGTCGTACTCTCCTGTTTCTGTCTCCACAAGCGCGACCTCTTGCATCCTCGGGTGATAATCGCATCCTATAATCCACATGTCGGCTCCTTCCTCCCGAGCCTTGGTTTGGTTAGCGCACCAAGTTTACGCGGGGCGAGGAGCCGGCACTGTTCTGAAATCATGCTCCCCATCGGGCAGGAGCGCTCCAAGGTAAAAACGGCCTTAGCTGCCGAACCAGGTTGTACCTCGGATTTTAGTTGGGCCACACCATAAGAGGTGAGCTTTCGAGAGGAGTTTCAGGCTCATACAACCACCGCAAAGCGGTGGCCGATGCTCCCCGGAAACCCGAGGCTCCATGCCCTTCGACCAGTTTGAATTTCATCTAGGTAACATGTATTTTAAAGGGGTCGGAGTCTTCGGGAACCACAATGTCCTAGTCTGCTCCGCTATGTGGCGACACCTGTTAGTTCTGACCGTTAAGGCTAGCGTGGCAGCTGTGGACCTTGAATCATCGTCAAACGCCCTGTAAGAATTCTGAATAAGGTTGACGGTCACTAGAATAGCCTCGAAAGAAAGGCTGCCACCATATGAAATTCGCAAACCGAGCATTGCTGGCGACATTGTTTGTGGAATTCGTGTTAGTGCTCCCACCCGGTCAGGCCCAAGCCAACACTCAAAAGCCCGAAGCCACGGCCTCGAGTCCGGAGGAGAAAAACCTGGAAGCGTACATCGATCTCCTCCGCAAGGATGTAAGGCAGCAGAAGGCAGAGATCATGGGGTCGGTCATGGTGCTGAGCGCTGAGGACGCCGCAAAATTTTGGCCGATATACAGTGAATATGACGCCGAGCTGACCAAGTTGAATGACCAAAGAGCTGCAAATATAAAAGAGTATGCACGTACCTATGCCGATCTGACAGATGAAAAAGCCGACGAGCTGATTCAGAAAGCGCTGGCGTATCAAAAGCAACGCGGGGAACTTCTTGCGAAAACCTACGATCGAGTCAAGCATGCCTTAGGGGCGATTACCGCTGCGCGTTTCGTTCAGGTCGAACACCAATTGTTGCTGCTTATCGATTTGCGAATCGTTTCGGCTCTGCCCGTTGCGGAGCAGGGCTCTTAAAGGTAAGGAGACTTCACATGGGCACCCCATTAGCTTCGATGGCAGCCTTGGTGATGGCGATGACCATTGCCTACCCGGGTGAAGGATTGTGGGCAGGACAGCCCTCGGCGCCTTCCTTGCCCGCTGCGAGTACTGCGGCACAAAGCAAGAAAAAGGTCACGGTTCCCGCGGGGACGCGCATTCTAATCCGAACGATAGATCCAATAGACACAACCAAGCAAAAGACAGGTTACCGTTTTACTGCAAGTCTCGAGGCGAATTTGCAGGCGGACGACGTCGTGGTGGCACCACGCGGTACCACAGTTTATGGACGTCTCGCAGAGGCATCATCTTCAGGCAGGATGTCCGGAAGTTCGCAGCTCACGCTTGAGCTGACGGATATCATGATCAATGACACGAATTATCCAGTGCTTACCAGCGCGTACCAGGTTAAAGGCAAGGGAGAGGGTAAGAAGACGGCCGGGAAAATACTCGGCGGCGCAGGTTTGGGAGCGCTCATTGGGGGCATTGCCGGGGGAGGAGCGGGGGCTGCCATCGGCGCAGCCGCCGGCGCTGCAGGCGGAACGGCTCTTGCAGCGTCCAAGAAGGGCGAGCAGCTGCAAATCCCCAGCGAATCTTTGATCGAGTTCACGCTTGAGCAACCCGCGTCGCTACCGATCGCACGATAATCCAGCTGCACACAACAAGAACGGGAGGCTGTCTTTACTAAATTAGAAACCCTATTCGTGCGCGAGATTCCGTGCGCCCCGCTCGTTGATCCGCGCACGTGGTTTGTCGCTCCAAGTGTGATAAGCGCCAAATAGGGTATGGTACTTATCGCATTCAAACGAAGCGGTCGTGAAGTGCGGAGCATTTGAATTCAGCGTGTTACTTTAAAGTTGTTCGATCGAGAGGGACCAGGCGTGAATCGTGGTCCCCAGCTTAGGTTGCGATTGGATTGAAAGCTGTCCGCCGACCAGGGTCAGCCGTTCCCGCATGCTGACGAGGCCAAGTCCATGGCCTGCGGCCGCCATCTCCGTGTCAAAGCCTTTTCCAAAATCCTTCACCCTGAGATGAATCTCGTCCTGGGTTGCCCACAAGTGGGTTTCATAATTTCGCTCACCACTGTGCTTTACCGAATTGCGAAGCGCTTCTTGCAGGACTCGGTAGAGGCAAAGAGAAATATCACGCGGCACCGGGGCAGGCAGATCGCCGGTCCTGAAATCAACCTCCACCCCCTGCTGCTTGCTGAACTCTTTACAGAATCCCCTCATCGCCGCTGCCATACCTTGCAGGTCAAACCGGGAAGAGTGCAGCCCGTGCGACAAGGATTGAAGATCAGTTGTTAGCTCCGAGGCCGGCTGCTGTAGTTCGCATATACGCCCACGACATTCGTCTGGATTCGTAAGGTCGTGAGAAAGCCGATCCATCTCGATCATCAGCAAAGCGAGGCGCTGACCTAAGTCGTTGTGAAGTTCGCGGGCGATCCGGGTGCATTCTTGGTCTTGGGCTTCAATCAACCTTCGGTTTACGCTGGCAAGCGCCGGCAAAAAAGCCGTCTTCATGGAGTCTCGGCAGCACACCGTGCCGTCCAGGGCGTTCGACCTTATTGCACTTGCGAGTCGGCCATGAATGCCTCCCTCTCCGGGCTCAGGTCGCCGGCGAACGACGCGGGGAATCTGGCCTTGTCGAGTAGTAAGTAGCGGTCCACGGGCGGCATGATCGGTGATGGATCAGCGTGGATACGGTTTTACGAACGCTAGCGCCAACGGGCCTCAGAATGGCTGATACGGCGGTGACCCGTACCGATGGTGGCAAAGTAACCGGATGATCGGATACGCATAAGCTGCGATAATCAGAACAACTGCGACTGACGTCCACAATTCGAACCGATCCCAGATACTCGCAACGGGCGGCCGCAACGAGGACGCGAAGTCAAACGCGGGCGCCTGGATTCTTCTGCCAGCCAACCACGTGGCGGCGACGACGGTTACGTAAGACAGAGCGCTTGTGAAAAGGAACGCAGCGCCGACGGCAGCAGCAACTGAAAGGCCGTGCCACTGGTTGTAATCTCCAGTGAGTGAGGCGCTGTAAGTCCTTCGCGGAAGTCCGCGCAGCCCGGCGACGTGGTAGCTGGTGCTGAACAACAACATTCCAGCAAACCACAAGTATGGTTGAACTCGCGCCAGCCATGTCATGCGCAGATCACGCCCCGAAATACGCGGGAGCAGCCAATACGTAGCTCCCATGAACGTCATCGCGACAGTCGTGCCCAGCGTGACGTGAAAATGGCCTTGGATCCAAGCGGTGTTGTGCACCATCGCATTCATTGCGTAGGCGGCATTGATTGCGCCGCCGAAACCGCCAAAGATGAAAGCAATCATTGCCAGCGCAACCGAGGCGAAGAACGGATCTGACCATGGCAAACGCCCGATCCAGTTGAATAGGCCTTGGGCACCTTTCATCCGGCCTGCCACTTCGAGTGAAGCAATGATCGTGAAAGCAGTTACCAGGCTGGGATACACGACAGAGTAGGTCAACACCGTGTGGGCGAGCTTCCACCCCGCGCTGATGCCAGGGTCTTCGAACTGGTGATGGAAGCCGACTGGAACCGAGAGCAGCACAAACATCACAAAGACCACCCGTCCCAGTGAATCGCTGAACAGTTTGGCTCCCGCTACCTTTGGTAGCACTGTGTACCAAAGCACGTATGCGGGGATCAACCAGAAATATACGAGCGGATGTCCGAACCACCAAAAGTAGGTGCGCGCTAGCAAGGGATCGACGGTCTTCATCCAACCCAGCGACCACGGGATTAGCATCGTGAGGGCTTCAATAGCCAATCCCGCGGTTGCCAAGTACCAGATGATGATGGTTGCCAGCATTCCGTGAATCGGAAGAGGGATGGGCTCGCCCGGATGATCACGCCGCCATGAGCGATAGCTCGCAATCATCACTCCGCCCCAAATCCACGAGCCAATTACCAGCAGTGTGGCGCCGATATAAAACAGCGGATGCGCTTTCAATGGCGGATAAAAAGTGTAGAGGACGGTGCTCTGCCCGCGCAGAATCGTGGGCAAATTACCAAACATGAGTTCCATCACAATTAGTGCAATTTTGCTTTGGTCTTCGGCGGTGCGTTTTCGGAACGTACCAAGCCTCACCATGTCGTTAGTATCGGCTTTGAAATGGTGTTTGGGTAGTCTGGCGCCGACAAACGGCCGATACATGTACCAGTTCGTCCGTCCGATTATTGAGGTAAGAATAGGCCGAACCGATAGCCGACGTGGCTGCCCTAGGCCGACTCCTGCGACACTACGGGCCGGAGACGAATGGAGTCCATGAAGCACTGCGAATGGCTGTCGGGCAGGTCTTGCTGTCTAACGGCTATTTTCGTCAGTTGGGGGCTGTTTTCGCCCCTGAACGCGACGACAGGGACCACCCTTTTCGTCGCAGCGTTTCCATTATCGGTCAGGTCCCTCGCCCCCTCGTAGGTGTTGGTACTCTGTTGACAGGTGGCCCTTATGTACGTTTCTTTAGCGTTTTGAAGGCGCGCTTTTGATCTCGAGCACCATGAAAGATGTGAAGGATATCTGTGCCGCGGCGCGTATTGCGATAGTAGATTAAATACTTACCTGCGGGGAAACACCTCACGCCACGAGCGATGTTGCCCGCGGGCTTGCCCGCATTTGGATGCTCCCCGACTAGCCAGAAACGCTCGGTAATCCTATCAACTATTCGGTCTGCAGACTCGAGACTCGCTCGATTGGCCCAATACAAGAAGATCTCTTCCAGATCTCGCTCAGCGTCCTCTGAGATGCGGTACTGCATTACTTGCTAGAGGCCTTTCGGGCAAGAAGCTTACGCCCTCTCGCCTTCACCCCATCTGCAAGCCTCTTTAGCCCTTCGCGTCCTTCATATTCGAGGAATTTACCCGCTTCCATGCCGTCGATGCTGTCACGCACTCGCCGGCGGATGCTGTCAAGCTGCTCCTCCGTAAGGTCGGTGAGAATGTCCTCTGCGGTGGGCTTTGCCAGGCGCAATGCACGATCGTCATCGTCTTCCATTCGCCGCAACGCTTCGCGGACGACTTCGCTCGCATTGTTGTAACGCCCACTTTTCACCTTCTTGCGGACGTAGCCAGCAAGCTGATCCGTAATCGAGACGTTCATTTGGTCCATCGATGGCCTCTTCTCCCCCAGACAAGTTCTTTCGAGGTTATCCAC
>Ga0318546_10000803_pt1 | contig 12666 bp, 10 predicted proteins | sample GRESIP169b2f19_FD_203514 | JGI IMG/M metagenome (GOLD analysis project Ga0318546, IMG submission 203514) | Tropical soil microbial communities from Luquillo Experimental Forest, Puerto Rico - GRE.SIPMG.169b2f19 | ecosystem: Environmental > Terrestrial > Soil > Tropical forest > Bulk soil...
GAGGTAGGCGATCTCGGGTGATTCGATGAACGACATGCCGCCCAGGACCGCGGCGGCGGTCATGACGGTGTGTTCGATGGCCTGCTCGGTGGCGAACCGCGCGTAGAGCGCCTGGGCGAGCAGGGCGTCGTTGTCGCTGGTGGTGGCGGCGGTGGCGGCGGCGTGTTCGAGGGCGGCGGCCATGGTCTGCAGGTCGATGGCCAGGCTGGCGCGGTCGTGGTCGGAGCCGCGGCCGCGGCCGATGGCGCGTTCGGCGAGGTTGGTGGCGGCGCCGAGGTAGGACGCGGCGACCAGCAGCTCGAACCAGACGAACCCGCGGGCCTGGATCGGGTCCATTTCCTCGCCGTCGGTGGGGTAGAAGATCAGCGCGTCGGGGACGAACACGCCGCTGAGGGTGACCTGGTCGCTTTCGGCCCCAGCCAGCGCGGTGGTCTGCCAGAACCGGGCGCGCTCGATGCCGGGTGAGTCGGCCGGGATGAGCACCACCGCGAGCCTGCCGGTGCCGGTGGCGGGGTCGGTGACGGCGACGCTGGCCGACATCAGGTTCATCGACCAGGTGAGGCTGCACGGCTTTTTCACGCCGCTGACGGTGATCCCCCCCTCCGCCGGGACGGCGCGCATGGTGGGCGTCAGGATGTGCTGGCCCGGTTTGCCCTCGGCGAACCCGGAGGACAGCAGCCACGAGTTCTCGGCGATCGCCATCAGCATCGCCCACTCGAACCCGTTGCCCGCCGCGGTCAGCTCCACCAGGGAGGCAACCGAGAAATGGTGCATGGTGGTGGCCACCGCCAGCGACGGCGACCGGCTGCCTACCGCCCGCTGGATACGCACCGCGTCCAGCAGCGAGGCACCCTTGCCCTCATACTCGGTGGGCACCAGCAGCGCCGGGCCGCCCAGCTCGCGGAACCTGGCCAGCGAGCCGCTGCCGGGTTTTTCCAGCTCCAGCAGCGGAATCCCGCGCAGGTAGTCATCCAGCCCCGGCAGGTACCGCTCCAGGGTGTCCCGCTCGGCCCGCAGCAGGCTCATCACGGACTCTCCGCCGGGACCGTTACCTCGGAAGCGACCAGCTCGGCGCCGCCGGTCAGCCCGGCCACGATCGAGACAATGTTGTCGCTCAGCGTCCGCACCGCGATCGGCTCCAGCGCATCAGCCAGGCTCGGGATACCCATATCCAGCCGCGCCGAGAAAACAACCTCGCTGCCCGGCGCCGCATCCAGGCACCGCCACGAGCCGTCGAACACCGCAATGTCACCCTCAACCTGCCGGAACGTGATCGTCAACGCAGCGGGGTCAAACGTGTCCTCCTCCGTCCACCGCAACACCCCCACCCGGAACGCAACCTCCCACGCCGACACCGTCACATTCTCGGCCACCCCCGTCACCACCACACTGCGCACCGCCTCACACAACTCCGGATACCGCCCGAAATCAGCGAGCGTCGCATACACCTCACCCGCGGACTTGCCCGGCACATGCAACCGCAAGCAGAGGGCGCGCATGTTGATCTCCCTTCAAGTCAGCAGTTACGCCCGAACGGTGGCGGGCATGACGCGGCCGACGTGCCCGGCGGCCGAGGTCAGGGCGCGGGCGAGCCAGTGCAGGTCGGTCTCGTCCAGGATCGCCGGCGGCGTCAGGCGCAGCACGTTGCCGGAGTTGAGCGAATAGGACGCGATGACGCGGGAGTCCAGCAGCCCGATCAGGAACTCGGTGGCGGCCTCGGCCGAGACGAAGTCGATGCCGATCAGCAGGCCCTGGCCGCGGACCTCGGCGACCAGGTGCGGGCAGTGGGCCGTGACCGCTTCGTCAGCGAGCGCGCGGACCTGCAGGCCAAGTTCGCGGGTGCGCTCGATCAGGCCCTCAGACTTGATAGCGCCGATGGTCGCGGTGACCGCGGCGGCCGCGAGCGGGCTGCCCGCGAACGTCGAGGAGTGCAGCAGCGGGTCGGCGTTCAGCGGGGCGAATAGCTGTGCGGACGCGACGACGCCGCCGACTGGCATCACACCGCCACCGAGGATCTTGCCTGTCAGCAGCACGTCCGGGGTGACGCGGGCCAGGTCAGCACCCCACCAGGCGCCAAGCCGGCCCATGCCGGACTGGATCTCATCGAGGATCAGCACCGCGCCGGTCTCGGTGCACGCCCGCTGGACCTGCGCCAGGTAGCCCTCAGGCGGCAGCCGGACGCCGGCTTCGGCCTGGACGGGCTCCAGCAGCACCACCGACTGGGCCGTCAGTACCGCATGCAGCGCGGCCAGATCACCGAACTCGACGAAGTCCACCATCGGCAGCAGCGGGCCGAACGGGTCGCGGTACTGTGCCTTCCCGGTCACCGACAGCGCACCAAGCGTCTTACCGTGGAACCCCCTCTCCATCGCGATCACGTGCCGCTTGCCGGCCAGGCGTGCCAGCTTCAGCCCGACCTCGGTCGCCTCGGCCCCGGAGTTCGTCAGGAAGACGTAGTCCAGCCCGGCCGGCGTGATGCCGGCCAGGTCCGCAGCTGCCTGGGCCAGCTCGGGGTTGAGGAACAGCCGGGTGGCCAGGGGGTTACGCGCCAGCTGCTCGCGCACAGCCGCGACGATGGCCGGGTGGCAGTGGCCGAGCAGGAAGACCCCGAAGCCCCCGCAGTCAAGATAGGTGTGCCCGTCGCTGCCCCGCACCTTCGACCCGGCCGCGGCCACCTCCACCGGCGCCGCGACCAGCCGCGCCAAGCTGGCGAGCGACTTGTTCACATGCTTGGCGTAACGATCGAGCACCAGATCCCGGTCGGTTGGCGCGGGCCGCGGATCGGGCAGCGGACCGCCCAGGCGAGGCGCGCCCGCCGACTCCGCCGGAGCGTCTGGGCCGGGCGCGCCCGGCGGTGGTCCTGTATCCCCTCCCGGGCCTGCCATCAGTCGTCCCACCGCCTCGTGATCAGCGTTCCGATCGCTACATCCCAGAGGTACTGACAAGCGCCTTCGGATGCCGATATGTCACGGCGCATCTCAAGTACGGGTCGATCCTCTCCTCGCAGTCAGCGCCGGTCAAGCAGCTTCAATGACGACCGGGCTCCATCAGGTGAACCGAATTGCCAGAATCGAGTTACCCTGGTACGGCCCAAGCGCTTGGAGCATCGGAGTGCGCCGTGGAAAACTTGCCTCCGCATGGTGATGCCGGCCTCTCCACCGACATGACCAACTTCCTCGTCGGCCACCGCATCCTCACGCTGGCCACCGCTAACGGGTGGGATTCACCGCACGCGGCAATGTTCTGTTATGTGAACGACCAGCTCACGTTCTATGTGTGGACCCATCCGGACAACGTGACAACCGGGAATATCGAGATCAATCCCGCGGTATCGCTGACGATCGGCGAATACCCGTCGGGTGGCGGGTCAGCCAGAGGGGTGCAAGCCAGCGGCAACGCGGCATTCGTGCTCGATCCGGCGGAAATCCAGCACGTCCATCGGTTGTTCGCGGAAAAGTTTCCCGGCATGCTTCCTGACCAGTTGCAGAATCTTATGTTCATCCGAATACGCCCGGCAGAACTCGCCTTCATCAGCAATGAACCTGCGGGCCGCGGCGAGCAGGTGACAGATTTCCACCGCAATCTGGTGTACGGAGTCTTCGGTACCTTGCCCGAGCAGAAGGCGGAGGCGATCGCCGGCCAGCTGGGACAGGTCAAGGTGCCGGCGGGGACAACTATCGTGCGCCAGGGCGGCCCGGCCGAGAAGTTCTTCATCATCATCGACGGGACGGTTGATGTGATCCGCGAGGAAGGCGGCTCCGAGCGGGTGGTGAACACTCTGGGCCCCGGTCAGTTCTTCGGCGAGGTGGCGATACTGCGCGATATGCCGCGGAATGCCACCGTCCGGGCGGTCACCGAGGTGTCCCTGCTCACCATGGACGCCGATACGTTCCGGTCGCTGATCGCGCAGTCACTCGGGATTGCCACCGACTTCGACGAAGTCATCCGGGCCCGGATGTCGAACGTCACCTGGGGCGCCGAGTGATCAGTACGCCGCGCCCGGGCACAGCGGTGATCACGGCGCCCTTCAGCACCGGTGACCTGCGCAGCGTGCTCGGGATGTATGCCACCGGAGTTACGGTCATCACGACTCAGGGCGTCAGTGAGCCATATGGCATGACGGCCAACTCCTTCACCGGAGTCTCCTTTGACCCGCCGCTCGTGCTCGTTTGCGCGATGAGCCAGCAGCAAGGCGCGGCGATAATCTCCGCCAATGGCCACTTCGCCGTGAATGTGCTCGCCGCCGGCCAGGAGTCGATCTCGCGCTTTTTCGCTTCCCGCAGACGCCCGCGCGGCCCGGACGCCTTCGCCGAAATTGCGCATCGCCGGCTTGCCACTGGCGCGCCGATCATCGATGGGGTGGCTGCATATCTCGACTGCTCTCTGGTCGCCGAATACGAGGCCGGTGACCATATGATCCTCATCGGCGAGGTGCTCGCGCTCGGAGCCGACACGGCCGCTGGGCCACCTTTGGTTTACTACGCTGGCGGCTACCGGACACTGTGATCCCTGGCCCGGAGTCCTCCAGCCTGATCCGCTCCGCGCGGCGGTTTGCTGGCGGCGCGGGTGAGGCACAGAGCATGCCGAGGCCGGGTTTGGCGTAATGGGTAGGCAGGCTTCAGGCAAAGGTCAGTTGGCTGCCCTGCGGCTGGGGTCCGGGGTATGGTTCGCATGTGTCTGAGCGGAAGCGCGGCGCCGGGAAACCGCAGTCGCGAGTGACAAGCCTGCCGCCACCGTTCGACCGTCTTGCGACCAATGACGCGGCGGTTCTCACCGAGCGGGCCGTCCCGGTCGAGTTCGCTGCCGGGAGTTGCATCTTCGAGGCCGGGACGATCGGCGACTGCTGCTTCGTGATCGACTCAGGCGTAGTCCGCATCGACGTGGACCGCCGCGAAATCGCTAGTAACTCCGAGATCGACGATGAGACCGCGCTTGCATACATCGAGGCAGGCGAACTGCTGGGCGAGCTCGCGCTCCTCGATCAGCTACCGCGCTCGGCGAGCGCTTATGCTTACACCGATGTGCGCGCCCGCCGGATCGATGCGATCGTCCTCGACGAGTTCACGCGGACACATCCGGCACTAGCAGTGGCCCTCTACTCTGCCCTGGGCAGAGCCGCGGCTCTTAGGCTACGGCAACTGAACAAGCGCCTGGCCGTTCCCATCCTGGCGAAGGAGCCCGACGCCGAAGGCGACCCGGATGTCAACAGCACCGTCGCCCGCGCGGCGGCTGCACAGGCCTCGTTTCTGGGTTGGAGCGAGGACGCGATCGACGAGTTGCTGCGATCGATGGCGACCGCGGTCGCGGATCACGCCGAGGAACTCGCCCGGGCGAATGTCGAGGAGGCGGGTTTCGGCGACCTCGAGAGCAAGATCACAAAGAATCGCATGCTCAGCCTCGGCGCCTACTCGTATCTCGCGGGTCGCCGCGCAGATGGGGTCGTGGCAACCGATCCGGACCTGGGACTGACAGAGCTCGCGAGCCCGATGGGGGTCGTCTTTGGGCTTGGACCGGTGACCAATCCGGTTTCGACCTTCGCCTTCAAGGCGCTGATCTGCGTAAAGAGCCGGAATGCGCTGGTACTGAGCCCGCACCATATGGCACGGAACGTCTCGCTGCGGGTAGAGGAACTCCTCCGTGGCGCGCTCGAAGCTCATGGTGCACCAGCGGACCTCATCCAGTGTGTCCGCTCGCGCGCGAGCCGGGCGAAGACGGTTCAGTTCATGGAGCATCCGGACGTTGCCCTGGTGCTCGCGACCGGTGGCCAAAAAATGGTCAAGGCCGCCTACAGTTCCGGCACACCAGCGATCGGCGTCGGTCCCGGCAACGCCCCCACGCTCGTCTGCGCGGATGCCGACCTACCCTTTACCCTGGGGATGATCATCTTCAGCAAGACCTTCGACAATGGCGTGATTTGCGGTTCAGAAAACAGCCTGGTCGTCGTTGATGCGGTCTACGACGCGTTCGTGGCCGAGGCAGAGCGTCAAGGCGCCGCCGTCCTCTCACCGGAGGAAGCCGCTGAGCTCAGCGCGCTGCTCATCAACCCCGACACGAACCGGATCCGGGGGGACGTTGTCGGCCAGCCCGCATCACTCATCGCCCAACTCGGAGGGATCAAGCGAACGTTTCCGATCAAGCTCCTGATTGTCCCTTCGAGCGATATCGGCCCAGATAATCCTTACGCCCATGAAAAGCTCGCGCCCCTGCTGGGCCTGTTCCGAGTCGCCGACGAAGAGGCGGGCATTACCGCTTGCAAGAAGCTGCTTGCGATCGAAGGCGCCGGTCACACCGCCTCGATCTACACCAGCGACGAGCCCACCATCAGCCGCTTTGCCGAGCAGATGCCGGCGAGCCGGATCCTCGTCAACTCGCCGGCCGCCCAGGGCATCACCGGCATGACCACGGGCCTGATACCCACCGCCACACTTGGCTGCGGCACCTACGGCGGCAACTCCACAACTGACAACATCACTTATACACACCTGCTTAACATAAAGCGCCTCGCCCGCTTCCTCCCCGGGAAAGCTTTGGCGTCGTACCGCCTCGCCGCCCAGCAAGCCACCATCACCCCATCGGCACAAGCCCACGACACCGCCAGCGCACCACACACAACCTGAAGACGCGCGGGAGCCGCATGGACGTTCTCGCCCTCATCCTGACCGTGCCCTCTCCTGTCGCCGGGTCCGGCTTACCGGGTGCGGAAGGTGAGGTACTGCAGGGTGCGGGTGGACCCGTTGTGCAGGGGCAGGGATGCCCCGTCCATGGCGTAGATGGTGTTGCCGACCACGGCCACGGCCATCCCGTGCCGGGGGTCGGGGAGGGGCGCCAGTGTGGACCAGGTCTTACTGGCCAGGTTGTAATCCCGGACGGTGTTGTACACGGTCAGCCCGTTTTCCCCGCCGAAGGTGATCAGCTGGCCGCTGATGTAGGCCGCACCTATGTCACTGTCCGCGACCGGCAGGGGCGTCAGCTGGGTCCAGTGGCCGGTCGCCGGGTCGAACCGCTGCACCGCGCTGTGGTTGGCCGTGGGGACGAGCGTGCGCCCGCCGATCGCGTACACGTAAGTCCCGTCCGTCACGGCCGCCAGGTGATCGCCCGGGACCGGAATCGCGGGGGCATCGTGCCAGCTCTTGCCGTTGAAAATCTCGGTGGACTTGACCTCCGCTGGGAACCGCCCGCCGGTCCGGCCGCCGACCACGACGATCTGGTTCCCCACCACCACCGCCGCAGCCGCGGCCCGCGCATGATGCAGCGGCGGGCCCTTGACCCAGCGCCCGGTGGCCGGGTCCAGGATCAGCACCTGATCCGAGGCGGCCGCCTCCATGTTGGTGCCCTGCGGCAGGAAGCCACCGATCAGCCACAGCTTGCCGTGGTAGCTGACCAGCATCGCGTGATGTACCAGGAAGGGCAGGGGTGGGCCAAGGGCCCACGTGTGGAGCGTCGGGTCGAAATACTCGGTCTTGTTCGTGGCCTGATCGGCGCTCAGCAAGCCACCCGCCAGCCAGATCTGGCTCTGATTCAGGACCGCAGCATGCAGCTGCTGCACCGGGAACGGCGACTCAGCCCCCGGCTGCCAGCCGTTATGCTGGACGGTTTTGTGGGAGCCGCTCGCGCTGGGTGATGAAGAGCTGCTGGTGGTGCTTCGATAGATCAGATAGCCGCCGACGGCGGCGATAATCAGTACCAGTGCGCCCAGGCCGGCCAGCAGCCGCCGGCGATCCGGGCGGGCCGGGGGCGGCGAGCCTGCCGGTGGCGGGCCGCCAGGTGGCTGCTCGCGCACCGGGCCGGATGGAGCGGCGGGAGCGGGACTGCTGAGGGCTGACCGGGGGGCGGTGGCCTCGTGGCCGAGGGCGGCGGCGCCGGTAGCGGCGGCGGCAGCGGCAAGGGAGGCCGCCGGAGCCGACGCTGCAGGAGCCGGCGGGATCGCAGCAGCCGAGGCTGCAGGAGCCGAGGCTGCAGACGCCGGTGGTGCCCCGTCGGGAGCCACCGGAGCCGGTACCGCCGCGGGAGCTGCTGAAGCCGCCGCGGACGCTGCCGGAGCAGCGAAAGCGGTGCTGGCGGCCAGGACGGTGTCGGCGTGATGGGAGACGGCGGTACCGAGGGCGGTGCTGGCGGCGGCGATGAATTCGCGGCAGGTCGCGTAGCGGTCGGCGGGGTCCTTGGACAGCGCCTTGCCCATAACCAGATCGATGTCGCGGGGCAGGGCCGGACGCAGTTCGCTGGGGGTGGTGGGCATTTCCTCCACGTGTGCCCAGATGACTGCCGCATCGACGTCTTTGGCAAAGGGAACCCGGCCGGTAAGGCACTCGTAAAACACGCAGGCCAGCGAGTAGATGTCGGCGCGGCCATCGACTGGGCGGTCCTGGATTTGCTCGGGGGAAATGTAGTCGATGGTGCCCATGAACTGCCCAGTGGCAGTGAGTCCGCTGCGCGAGGAAGCATGCTTGGTGATGCCGAAATCGCTCAGGTAAACGTGGTCGGGATCTCCCTCATCAGCACCGGGCTCGATCAGCATGTTGCCCGGCTTGACGTCACGGTGCACCAGCCCCTGCCGGTGCGCGGCATCGAGTGCCCGGCCGGCCTGCCCGCACACCAGCAGTGCCTGCTCGGGCGTAAGTACACGCTTGGCCTTCAGCACCGCCCGCAGATCCGCACCAGCAACATAGCGCATCGAGATGTACAGCAGATCCTCGTGCGTGCCCATGTCATAGATGGGGATTACGTTGGGGTGATTAAGTGAGGCCGCGATCCGCGATTCCTTCAGAAAGCGGGCTCGGAACACGTCATCACTGGCCAGCTCGGGCGCCAGCACCTTCAGCGCCACCTTACTGCCCAGCCGCGGATTCTCCGCCTCATACACCACGCTCATCCCGCCCCGGCCCAGCACACCTTGCAGCCGGTAACCGGCAAGCTCATCTCCCACCATCGGCAATGTGGCCATCACATCTCTCCGATCAGGAAAACTCTGGGAAGCAATACCATTGTCCCGGTGACGGGGTCATTTCCTGGCAGGGGAAGAGGGCACGACTCGATGATGTTCTTGCCGCAATTGCCGTCAGCGATGCTGAGCCGCATAGGCGGTCCCCCCGGAATAAGGTGAGGTCAGTGTACGCGTCCTGCACAGCTTGCACTATGGAGCAGACGCCATCCTCCTCGTCATGAGTGATGTCGCGGTGGTGACGGTCCTGTTCTGTGGTGCGCTCCCGCCATCCCCAGCCCGCTGGCACCGCCGCCGTTTGGCCCGGAGGAAGCGATGACCGTTTCTCGGCTGCGTGACATTCCCGGAATCGGGGTGGACAGGGTCGGCGATGCCGCTGACGCGGCAGCGGATCCCCGCTTTCTGCGGCTGGAGAACCTGGACACCGACCTGCGGCCGCCGGAGATAGCGCTGGCTGTCACCCGGGCCGCCATCAGCCACGATGATGCCAACAGCTACCTGCCGTTTCAGGGGCACCTGGCGCTGCGGGAGGCAGCCGCCGCCCACGTCGCCGCTGCCACCGGCGGTAGCTATGACCCGCGTACGCAATGCGTCAGCGTCGCCGGGGGGCTGAACGGGATCTTCAACGTCCTGCTGGCCACCGTGGAACCAGGCCAGGAGGTCGTGATTTGCGATCCCGTCTACGCCGGGCTGGTCAACCGCATCCGGCTGGCCGGCGCTGTGCCCCGGTTCGTGCAGTGCACCCCTGGCCCAGGCGGCTGGGCAACCGACCCGGGCGAGCTGGCCGCGGCGATCGGGCCCAAGACCGCCGCGGTGCTGCTGATGAGCCCGGTCATGCCCACTGGCGCGGTCCTTTCCGGCGAGCACTTCGATGCCATCGCCGGCCCGGTCACCCGTCGCGGTGCGTGGATCATCTGGGACGCGGCGATGGACCGGATCCGCTTCGACAGCCAGCCACCCGTCCATCCCGGCGCTCATCCCGCCCTGGCCGGCCGGACCATCACCGTCGGGTCGGCATCCAAAGAACTGCGCATGATCGGCTGGCGGGTCGGCTGGGTGACCGGCCCGGCAGACATCATGGCCGACATCGGCCTGGTCGGCCTCACCAACGTGGTCTGCCAGGTCGGCATCGCCCAGCAAGCCGTCGCCGCCGCCCTGACCCATCCGGAGGCCGGCGCGGACGTCGCGGGCGCCGCCCGGGTCTGGCGGCAGCGCTGCGAACTAGTCCTGGACCAGCTCGCCGCCTATCCGTGCATCCGCCCGCACGGCGGCTGGTCTCTGCTCATCGACACCCACAGCATGGGCCTCACCCCCCAGGAAGCATCCCAGCGGCTGTTCGCCCGCGCCCAGGTCGCCGCCACCCCCATGGATGGCTGGGGACCCAGCGGCAGCCGGTACCTGCGCCTGGTGTTCGCCAACGAACCCGCCAGCCGGCTCACCGATCTGCGTGACCGCTTCGACACCGCGCTGAGCTGACATCCCGTCGGGTCCCGGCCGGTGTCACAATGCCCTGTGGAACTTGAAGCGTTCGAGCTGGTGCTGTTGCGCAGGCCACCGGAAGCGGCCTCCTATCCGGAGGACGTGCTGCAGCGCATCCAGGATGAGCATCTGGCCTATCACGCCCGGCTGCGCGAAGCGGGCGACGTCGTGACCAACGGCCCCGTCAGCGATCAGCCTGACGTTTCGCTGCGTGGGCTCACGTTCTACCGGACCGGCTCGCTGGCCCGCGCCCGGCAGCTTGCCGAGGCCGACCCGGCCGTCCGTGCCGGGCGGCTGACTGTTGAGGTCATGACCTGGTACTGCCCGCCGGGCACCATGAGCCAGCCCGGCCGCACCGTGTCGCTGCCATGATCGTGTGCCACCGCCCGGTCTCGGTCAACGCGGTGACCAGGTCTTAGCGGATCCGGCGCAGCCGCCCCCCAGACCGTCTCCTGGCCGGATCACTCACGCCCGGTCAGCCAGCAGTCCTTGAAAGAAACCCGGAGGCGGTGTCGGATCGGGGCAGCGGTGTTCGTTGCTCAGGTGAGCGGCCGCCCGTGAGGGGCGCCCGAAGCCACGGGAGATGACCCATGCAGTACCTGGTTTCCGTGATCAACGACACGGCAGACCTCGCCACCCCGGACGAGATGGCTGCCATCGACGCGTTCAACGACGGGCTCATAGCACAAGGTCACTGGGTCTTCGCCGCCGGCCTCGCGGCGCCCAGCACGGCCACCGTCATTGATAACCGAGGCGAGGAAGCGATCTTCGCCGACGGGCCCTTCCTGGAGTCGAAGGAGTATCTCGCCGGCTTCTGGATCATGGAGGCTGCCGACCTCGATGTGGCACTCAAGCTTGCCGCCCAGGGGTCGAAGGCCTGCAACCGGAAGGTCGAGGTGCGGCCGATCCTGTGAGCCGGGCCGACGTCCGGGCGGCGATCACCGAGGCCCACAGAGAGGAGTGGGCGCGGGTAGTCGCCTCCCTGACCAGGCGTTTCGGCGACCTGGACATCGCCGAGGAGGCGGCGGCCGAGGCGTTCGCGGCCGCCGTCGAGCGGTGGCCGGCCGATGGCGTTCCGCCCAACCCGGGCGGCTGGCTGACCACCACCGCCCACCGCAAGGCCATCGACCGGATCCGCCGTGAGAGCAAACGCGACGACAAGCAGAAGGCGGCTCAGTTGCTGGACGAAGGCGACCCGCCCGGGCCTCCGGACGCCATCGATGACGAGCGGCTCCGGCTGATCTTCACCTGCTGTCATCCGGCGCTCGCGATGGAGACCCGGGTGGCGCTGACGCTACGGATGGTCGGCGGTCTGACCGTGCCCGAGATCGCCCGCGCTTTCCTGGTGCAGGAGGCCGCCATGGGGCGGCGGATCACCCGCGCGAAGGCCAAGATCAAGGCGGCTCGCATCCCTTACCGGGTGCCATCCGCGCAGGATCTGCCGGAACGCGTCGCCGGCGTGCTCGCCGTCCTCTACCTCGTCTTCAACGAGGGTTACCTGGCGACCGGCCCCGCTACCGATCCCGTACGTCACGACCTGACCGCCGAGGCGATCCGGCTCACTCGCCTGATCCGTGAGCTCATGCCGGACGACGGCGAGGTGGCCGGGCTGCTGGCACTGATGCTGCTCACCGAGGCCCGCCGCACCGCCCGGGTTTCGGCCACCGGCGAACTGGTGACCCTCGGGGAGCAGGACCGCCGGGCCTGGGACCCGGCACTCGTCGCCGAGGGTCAGCGGCTGGTGCGCGAGCGCCTCGCTGCTGCCGCTGCCGGGGTTGCTCCGGGCCGCTACCAGATCCTCGCAGCGATCAACGCCGTGCACACCTCTGCCCGCGACATACGCGACACCGACTGGTCGCAGGTCGTCGCCCTCTACGATCAGCTCGTCCGCCTCGACCCCTCGCCGATCATCGCCCTGAACCGGGCCATCGCGGTCGCCGAGCTCGACGGCCCGGAGGTGGCACTGGCGGCCGTCGACCGTCTTGAGGACAGGCTGGCCGGCTATCACGCCTACCACGCGACCCGCGCCGACCTGCTGCGCCGGCTGGGCCGCAGCCAGCAGGCACGCGTGGCCTACGACACAGCCATTGAGCTGGCGGGCAACACCGCCGAGATCGCCTACCTGACCCGCCGCCGCGACCAGCTGGGGTAGCGCCGCCTGCGCGGGCCCATCGGGCCGGGATCAACCCTGATGCCGCCCGCCTCAGCTAGCCGCGGCCAGCAGGCGCTGAAGCTGGAGAGCTTGATTC
>Ga0318546_10000804_pt1 | contig 12661 bp, 13 predicted proteins | sample GRESIP169b2f19_FD_203514 | JGI IMG/M metagenome (GOLD analysis project Ga0318546, IMG submission 203514) | Tropical soil microbial communities from Luquillo Experimental Forest, Puerto Rico - GRE.SIPMG.169b2f19 | ecosystem: Environmental > Terrestrial > Soil > Tropical forest > Bulk soil...
GTGGGCGTGGCCGCCGCCGGCGCGGCGGCGCTGGCCGCGAAGACCGCGACCACGGTCGGGGCCCTGCGCTCGGCGCTGCCGGCCGAGCCGGCGGGTCGGCTCGTGCGGCCCTCCTGGGTGTCCTGGACGCTGACCCTCGACGATTTCCTGATTACCCGGATGATGGAGATCGCGGTCCACTCCGACGACCTGGCGCTGAGCGTGGGGGCGGCGACGCCGGAGCTGCCGCCGGCCGTTCTGGATCCGGTGCTCGACCTGCTGGTCCGGCTGGCGGCGCGCAGGCACGGGCCCACGGCGGTGCTGCGCGCGCTGACCCGGTCCGAGCGCGCGCCCGGCACCATCGCCGCGTTCTGATATCCGGCCCGGCAGGCACCCGGTCCCGCCGCGGGCTACCGGGCCAGTGCCCGGAGCACCCCGGCGAAGTGGCCGAACGGGGGCACCCGGGCCTGCGGGTCCTTGGCCGCGTCGTCCCAGCGGCGCACCCGGATGGCCGCCGCCGAGTACGGGTTCGCCTGGAACTGCGCCAGTTCCGCGCCTTGCATCGGCCCGCCCTGGACGCGCAGCGTGTAGACCGAGGCCGGCGACAGGACGGCCGCGTAGCCGGGTTCGGTGGCGCACAGGTAGCGCTTGGCCGCGACGTGCAGCCGGACCGGCTCGGTGACCTCCTCGCCGAACCACCGGGCCAGCCACGACGCCCCGGACTCGGCGTGCCGGTTGTCCGTGCCGCGCATCAGGTCGTGGCCGCTCAACGTCCCGGCGAAGTGACCGACGTCGTGCAGCAGCGCGGCCGCGATCAGCGCGTCGCCGGCCTGCTCCCGCTCGGCCAGCGCGGCCGCCTGGAGCATGTGCGCGGCCTGGCTGACCGGCTCGCCGAGGTACTCCGCGGCGCCTTCGCTGGCGAACAAGCCCGCCAGGACCGTCACCGCGTCGTCCGCGGTCATCCCGGGGCTCTCCGGCCGCGCCGGAGCACCGCCAGCGCCGAGGCGACCCCGTCGAGGTCGGCGTAGCAGCCCTGCAGGTGCCGGTCCCCCGTCGCGGCGAATCCGGTCCGCGCGTGCAGAATCCTCGTGTTGTCGAAGACCACGCAGTCGCCCGGGCAGAGCCGGAACGTCAGCATCAGGTCCGGCCGGGTGACCATCTCGGCGAACGCGCGGTAGGCGGCGTAGAACGCGGCCGTCTGCTCCGCGGACCCCTCCCGTCCCTGGCGCAGCGGCTGCATCGACCGGTGGTTGAACCTGACCTCGCGGACCCGCCCGCGCGGGTCCACGCTGATCATGGGGCGGGTCGCCCGCAGTTCGGCCGTGGCGTCGGAGTACGCGAAGGTCACCGGGGTCCGGGTGAGGATCTCGAACGCCGCCGGGTTCTCCGCGCGCAGCAGGGCGGCGGCCATGAACCCGTCGACCAGCCCGGAGTCGCCGCCGTTGACCGCGGTGGCCAGGCAGTGCAGCAACTGGACCGTCGGAACCGGGTCCCGGTAGGGGTTGTCGGTGTGCGGGGCGATGGGCAGGCCGGTGAACGCGAGGTTCGCCGGGGTGGCCTCGACCCGGACGTCGAACAGGCGGCCGTAGTTGGTCTCCCGGACGTAGCCCATGCTCGCGGCCACGGCCAGCACCGTTCCCGGCCGGCACGGGACGTCGCGGAGCAGGAAGAAACCGTCCCGCAGCAACGCGGCCAGGCACCGTTCGCGGCACCCGTCGTCGGCCAGGTAGCACGGCCAGGACTGGTCGCCGAACCCGGTGGCGGCCTCGCCCGCCGTCCACAGGCGCTTGGCGTCCTCGGCGCGGTCGTCCTGCGGCGTTGAGCGCTGTGCGGCCAGCCAGGCCCGGGAGAACACGGCCCGGTGGCCGTCCGGGCCGAAGATGACCACGACCGAGTCGCCCGCGGCCCTGGTTTCGAGGACGGAGACGTCAGCGGGCAGGTCGGTGATGCTGCCCAGGCGCTGCCCGCTGCCGAAATCCCGGCACTTGGCGCACCCGCAACTGTCCCGTAGCAAGATCGCGGCGAGCCCGTCCAGCGCGGGATCATATGAGGCAATTTTCATGGCTTTCCCAGGGTTCCGGACCCGTGGCGGCCCCGCAACTCGATCTACCGGATGTTCACCGGCCCGATGTCCGGCGCGGGTCACCCCGGCCCGAAGCGGAGCATGACGCGGTCCTCAACCGGCCGGTACCCGAGGCGCTGGTGCAGGGCGTTGCTGGTCGGGTTGGCCAGGTCGGTGAACAGCACCACATGGTCCGCGCCCGCGTCGAGCGCCGCCCGGCTCACCGCGGCGGTGACCGCCCCGCCGTAGCCTTGCCGCCGGCGGGCGGGCGGGGTGTAGACGGGGCTGACGCGGGTTGTGCCCGCGGCCGGCCGGTGCAGCCCGGCCAGCGAGACGGCCGTGCCGTCGGCCGCCCACAGGGTCAGGCCGCCGTAGCTGAGCCGCTCGTCGACGACGTCGGCGGGCGGGCCGGTGCTTTCGCCGATCTCCTCCGCGAAGGCGGCCAGCCAGGACTCCAGTAAGGCGCGGTTGGCCGTGGTCGCCACCCGCGCGGCGCCGCGGGGTCCCGGGGCGGGGGGCCGGAGCCGTCCGAGCCGGAATAGCCGGGAGCGCCGGGACTCCTGTGAGGTCGCCCCGGTCAGCCTGGACCAGGCGGCCGCGAACTGCGCCGCGTCGTCCTGCTGCGCGGTGACCCCGGGCAGTTGCCTGCCGCAGCCGGCCAGCGCCTCGGCCAGCGGCTGCGCGGAACGCTCGGGCAGCCGGGTGAGCAGGACCGGGTAGGGCGGGGTGTGCAGCAGGGCGGCGGTGATCTCGCCGGTGCCCGATCGCCACCAGCCGAACAGCGGCGCGGTTTCCCCGAAGGCCGAGGCGCCGCGGGCGCGCAGGGTTTCCACCGCCGAGAGCTGGATGGTGTGCCGCACCGGCTGCGACCGCAGGAAGCCCGCGGCGGCGGCGAGATAAGCGCCGAGATCGTCGGTTAACGTCCAGGTCATACCCTATGCTCTCGGTCATTTCAGGCCCGGCGCGGCACTTTCGCGGGGCCCGGCCCCGCGGCTCAGGCGGTGACGGTCAGCTCACTGCCGCAGTGCAGGCATTTGGTCGCTGCGACCGGCAGGTCGTCGGACTGGCAGTACGGGCAGGTCTTGGTGGGGGCTGGCTCACCGAAGACGCTCTTGCCCCGCTTGCGCATGTACGCCCGGTAAGGCACCACGATCAGGTAGTAGATGACGGCCATGAGGATGACGAAGTAGACGACCGCGCCGATGAACGCGCCCACGTCGATCCGCTGGCCGTTGACGGTCCAGCCGAGTCCCTTGCCGGTCGCGCCGCCCCCCGCTATCGCGTTGACCAGGGGCGTGATGATGCTGTCGGTAAAGGCCTTGATCAAGGTGCTGAACGCCAGCGCGACCACCAGGCCCACCGCGATGACGACCAATTCGCCCTGCATCAGGAAGTTCTTGAAACCCCGGAGCATCGTCCCTCCCCGCCGTGCGGTCAACTGACCACTTGTGGTCCGCGCGGCGCGGGTGTTGGCATCACCCCCCCCGGCGCCGGCCCGTTCGGAATAGAGCCCCGAGCGTAGACACAACTGGCCAGTCTCAGCAAGCCTCGGCCCCGGACCGGACACTTCTGGCCTGGACCGCCGGCGGCCGCACGGCTGCTTCCGGGGCCAGATCGGGCCTGCTCAGCCCGGCGACCAGAGGTACGGCGTGGTCTCGGCGAGGCAGGTGAAGCCGAGCCGCTCCAGGATCGGCCGGCTCTCCGGCGAGGCGTCCACCTGCAGGTACCGGTATCCGCGCGCCACGGCCAGGCGGGCCCGGTACCCGACCAGCGCCCGGTAGATGCCGCGCCCGCGCCACCGCGGAAGCGTGCCGCCGCCCCACAGCCCGGCGAAGTCGGTGCCATCGAAGGCGACCCTGGCCGAGCTGACCGGCTCATCTCCGGCCATGGCCACCACGATCGCCACCGTGTCGGGCGAATTCCTCAGCTGCGCGGCCAGCTCGCTGCGCAACTTCGGGTCGTCGGCACCGAACACCCGGTCATGCACCTCGGCCACTGCTTCGAGGCCGGCCTCGTCGGTGACCGGAACCAGCCGGATCCCGTCGGGCAGCGTCCCGCCGGCCCCGGCGGACCCGGCGATCTGTGCGGCGTCCGCCACCATGAGCGCTTCGATATCCTCGGCGACGAACCCGGCCGCGAGCAGCCGCTGCCCCAGGTCGGGCGGCTGGTCATAGCTGTAGAGCTTCCACTCGAACTCCTCGCCCCGGTCGGCGAAGAACCTGACCTGGTCCGCGATGACCGCATCGGCGGTGGTCGCATCCAGATCGGACCAGACCACGCCGGACCAGCCCTCGCCGCCGGCCGGCCTCCAGCGCACGACGGGCCCGGCCCGCTCGCCCACCGCGCCGGAGCCGTCGTGGTCCAGGCCGCGCCGTACCTGCGCATCGAATTCGGACAGTACCGTGGCGACGTCAAGGTTCACCCCCGCAGGTGATCACGGCGACCCGGCCGAATCAAGTCAAATACCCGTTGGGTCACTTCGCGTCGGCGTAGCAGCCGACCACGGCGGTGGTCATGGGGAACCGCACCGGCGTCGCGCCGAACACAGTTCGCCCCGCCTCGGCGGCCGACTCGTCGACGGCCGCCACCACGGCCTGCGCCATGGCCTCGGGGCAGTGCACGAGAACCTCGTCATGCTGGAAGAACACCAGGTGCGGCGCCCGCGGATCCCACCGGCCGGCCGGGTCCGCGCCGGGCAGGGCCGCCAGCCTCCGGCGCAGGGCGACCAGCAGCACCAGCGCCCAGTCGGCCGCGCTGGCCTGCACGACGAAGTTGCGGGTGAACCGGCCGCGGGCGCGTGCGGCGCGGCCCGCGCCGGGATCCCGCTCGGCCTCCGGGTCGCCCGACTCCTCGGTGACGGCGCGCCACGCGGCCGACGGCGGCGGGCACGTCCGGCCCAGCACGGACCGGACCACCCGCCCTTCCTCGCCGGCTCGCGCCGCCGCCTCCACGTAGCCGGACGCGACCGGGAAGCGCCGGCGCAGCACGGCCAGCAGCTGACCCGCCTCGCCGCCGGCCCCGCCGTACATCGCGGACAGCAGCGCCTTCTTGGCCTGGTTCCGGTCACCGCCGAACACGCTGGCCAGCCCCTCGTACAGGTCGCCGCCCGTCGCGGCCTCGGCGAACGCGCGGTCGCCGGCCAGCGCCGCGAGCACCCGCGGCTCGAGCTGGGCCGCGTCGGCGACGACCAGGACCCAGCCAGGGTCGGCCACCACCGCGCGCCGCAGCACCCTCGGGATCTGCAGCGCGCCGCCGCCCCGCGACGCCCAGCGCCCAGATACCACCCCGCCCACCACGTACTCCGGCCGGAACCGGCCGTCGCAGACCCAGTCGTCCAGCCAGGCCCAGCCGTGCGCGGCGTGCAGCCGGGACAGTTCCTTGTACTCGAGCAGCGGCGGGATGGCCGGATGGTCGACCTCCCGCAGCTCCCAGAACCTGGTGGACGAGACGCGTACCCCGGCCGCGGCCAGCGCCTTGACGAGCTGGGTCGGCGAGTCCGGGTTCACGGGCCGCCCGCCGAGGGCCGCGGAGATCTGCGCGGCGAGCTCGGCCAGCCGGGCCGGGCGCGTTCCGGCCAGGGCCGCGGGCGGGCGCGGGCCGAGCATGTCCGCCAGCAGCTGGTCGTGCACGTCGGCCCGCCAAGGCATCCCGGCGAGGGTCATCTCGGCGGCCACGAGCTCGCCGGCTGACTCGGCGGCGACCAGCGCGCCGAACTTCCCCGGGCGCTCGTCGGCCGTCCTCCCGGTCCCCGCCGGCTCGAACAGCGCGCCCTGTTCGGCGCGCGGCCGCCCCCCGGGCCGCTCGCCCGGCCTGCCGCCCTGGGCCCCGGGAGCGGCGCGCTCGGCCGGCGGCCGCGTCCCGCGCAGCCGTGCGTGAGCCGCCTCCAGCGAGGCCGGCTCGTCGCCGCGGCCGTCCCGGCCGAGCAGCAAGCGCTCGGCGAGCGCTATGTCGTGGCAGCGCGCTATCCGCACCCCGGCCCGCAGCAGGGCGGGATAGTTCTCCGCCCCGCTAGACCACACCCACCGGAGGTCGCCGCCCGCCGACCGCTCGTACCCGGCGACGGCTTCGGGAAGACCAGAAGCCATAACGGGGGGTCCGAGCCGGCTCCCGTCCGCCGACAACTCGCACAGCAGGCCAGTCCCGGAATCTCCCGGCGCGACAGCTACCCGCACATCACTAGATTGTGCGGCAGGGCTCTGACACCACGAGGCGCCCACCCGGTTGGCCGGGCGGCCGGCCCCCCGGCCCGACGCGATCTTGCTCCCGAAAGGCTGGTGTCTGGGACCCAGTCCGGTAGCTGGTCGGACCGGGCCCCAGACGTTTACCTGGCTCAGGCGGCGGTATCGCTCACCCGGCACCGCTCACTGGTTATGACGTGCTCGAGCCGCCGGACGTTCCCTCCCGCCCGGAGCCGAAGCCCCCGTGGCTCTGCTGCAGCAGCGTCAGGTCGGTGATGCTGGTCGCGGTGGCGGCGCTGCCGCTGACCGTGGCCAGCATCGTGGCCTGGTTGCCGACCTTGACCGAGCCGATTCCGTCGCGTTGCGCGTCCACCAGGGTGGAGCTGGTGACCGTGTAGCTCCTGGTGAACCCGTCGGCGCTCTTGAGTGTGATCGACGCGGTGCTCACCGCCGTGACCTGGCCGGTCTGTACGTCAACGGTCTGGTAGCCGCCGCCGGGCTTGGCCACGACGAGCTGGCCGTGCAGCGCCCCGAACAGGCCGCCGAAACCGAACCCGCCGCCGAAACGGCGGTACCCGGGCCCGGGCCGCCCGGGCTGCTGGCCGGACGGCATGGGAAGCGGGGCCGGCGTGGCGGCCGCGGCGCTCGGGGAGGCCAAGGGGCCGGGAGAATTCGTCGCGGCGAGCGCCGCTCCCGCGCCGCCCAGCAGCGCGGCCACCGCCACTCCGGTGAGGACGTACGGGCGGCGAGACCAGGACCGGGGACTCATCGGGCCGATCGGGCGCGTCGAGTGCATCCGGCCCATCTCGATCACGTCTTCCCGCTCGGCGGGGTCGGGCCGGTCCGCCGGCATCCACCAGGCCTGATCGTTATCTGACGACTCGTCCGACATCGGAAGACGGCTCCTCGCGGCGTGAGACACCCCTAGTCGGTAGGTTGCCGCCCGGAGCTGAGCGCACGCTGAATGCCAGCGCAGACCGCGCTGCAATGTCAGGCCCCCTGCGAGCGCGGGTGCGGATGACGCGCGGGCGATGACCGGATTCGCCCTACGGAACGCCCGTCATGCCCTGACCGGCTGACCACCGGCGCTTAGTACGGCGGAGAGCGCGTCCATGGCCGAGGGCACGAGGGTGTAGTAGGCCCACACGCCGCGCTTGTCCCGGGTGAGGATCCCGGCGTCGACCAGGATCTTCAGGTGGTGCGACACGGTCGGCGATCGTGATGAGCGACGAGGCAAGCGCCGATCTGCGCGAGGAGGTCCGCGCCCGGTACGCCAAGGCGGCCCGAGCAGTTCTGGAGCCCCGGCCCGGCGTGACCGCAGCGTGCTGTGAGAGTTCTGCCGCGGACTCGTGCTGCGGCGGCTCGGCCACAGGGTCGTGCTGCGTCACCGGGCCGGCGGCGCTGGACCCGGCCGGCAGCTTCGGCGGCCAGCTGTACGCCGACGGCGAGACCGACGGCCTGCCGGAGGAAGTCGTGCTGGCCAGCCTGGGCTGCGGCAACCCGCTGGCGGTCGCCGACCTGCATGAGGGCGAGCGGGTCCTGGACCTGGGCTCGGGCGGCGGCATCGACGTGCTGCTGTCGGCCCGGCGGGTCGGCCCGTCCGGGTTCGCCTACGGCGTCGACATGACCGACGACATGCTGGCCCTGGCCCGGGCCAACGCCGCCCAGGCCGGGGCGGGCAACGTGGAGTTCCTGAAGGGTCAGATCGAGGCCGTGCCGCTGCCCGGCGCGGCCGTGGACGTGGTGATCTCCAACTGCGTGATCAACCTGTCCACCGACAAGCCCGCCGTGCTGGCCGAGATGTTCCGCGTCCTGGTCCCGGGCGGGCGGATCGGCATCGCCGACGTGGTGGCCGAGGATCACTTGACCTCGGCTCAACGCGCCGCCGCGGGCTCCTACGTCGGCTGCATGGCCGGCGCCCTGTCCCGGGCCGAGTACCTCGACGGCCTGGCCGCGGCCGGGTTCACCGAGGCGTCGGTGACCTTCACCGGCCAGGCCGCTCCGGGGATGCACTCCGCCATCATCCGGGCCGTCAAGCCCGCCACCCGATGAATGCTGCGCGGCCGCGGCGGCTGGTGGCCGAGTTCACCGGCACCGGCCTGCTGGCCGCGGTCGTGGCCGGGTCCGGCATCGCCGCCGCCGATCTCGGCGGCGGGGCGCACGCGGATCAGTCCCGCCGACCGCGGGCATGCCCGCGATCTGCGCTTTAACTGCGCCATAAGCCCTAAGGAACATTTACTCAGGAGGCCGGATCGACCCCGGCTCTGCTTCGCCCGGCTTGGCCCTTCACGAGTGCCTGGCCCGGGCTGCGCCCCGGTTATGCAGCGCATTCGCCGCCGGGGCCGACCCCCCTGTTCCTGCTGTCCGCCGTGCCGCTGCGCCGCGCACGTCATCCGTGCGGCAGCATCCCCTGGCTGGGACATCTCCAGGTTCGCGGCCCGGCTGCTACTCCGAGCGCTGCTGCGGTATGCCCGCGAGCAGTGCGCGAACTTCTGTCTCCCGGTACCGGCGGTGACCGCCGAGCGTACGAATGGAAGTCAGCTTCCCGGCCTTGGCCCACCGCGTGACGGTCTTCGGGTCAACCCGGAACATGGTCGCGACCTCTGCTGGGGTCAGCAGAGGCTCGGCCTCTGGTGTGCGTGCAGACATGTTGACGGCCTCTCCTCCTGGACCGGTATTGCGATCCTGCGTGTGTTGCTGTGGCCGGCTCCTGAGGGAGCCTGCCATGGATGTCCCATATGGTCTACTCAGACCATATTGCCATCACCAGCGGTGACAAGTCGACGACCACCAGAAGCAAACATTTCTCCATGAGTCGCCCGCTCTCCTCACATTCTAGTCACGCAGCGTGAGATAGTACACGACACGTGACAACCAGCAATTCGGAAAAATCATTCCCCCCTCTCCGTCAGCTACCTAGCTCGACGGCCTCCAGATCACGCCACCGGGCGCGCAGCCGCTGGTACATGGCGGCGGCGACCTCGAACTCCCTGCTGGCCAGGGCGCTCACGGTAGCGGATACCTCAGCCACCGACTGGTCCGCGCGCAGCGCGTCGTCGTCGAGCAGCTGAACCAGCCCTCCATAATCGAGCTCCACCAGCGAGTGCGGATGGAACTCTTCCAGCCAGCGCCCGATCTCCTCGAGCGCCACGGTGGCCCGCACCAGGTCCGCCGTGCCCGAAGTCCCGTCGTCTGGGTCGGTCCCCAGCGCGGTACCGGGGACCCGCCGGACCGTGGCGAGCGCGCGGGCTACCCGCCTGCGCGCCTGGGCCATGGCTGTCGCGTAGATGAGCGTACGTGTCGCAGACGCCGTGGCCGGCCTGCTGCCTTCCCCGTCACCCGCCGTGCCGAGCACGAGCCAGCGCTCGGTCGGCACGAACGGGACGAACCAGGTCGGCGGCACTGACCAGGTGCTGCTTTGTATGTAGACCCGTGAGGCCTGCTCCTTCCTCTCCCACCGGGCGAAGTCCTCGGCGGCCCGGTCTGCCTGCTCGGGAGCGAAGGCGTCCGCGAGCGGCGGCGCCGTCGTGGCCCGCAGCCGGCCCAGGGACAGCCAGGACCGGAGCCTGGTCTGCCACGGGCACACGTACGTCGTCCCGTCGGCCCAGCGCACATACGCGTGGTCACTCTCCCGCGCGGGCGCCACGATCGGCGGCAGCGCGATAATCCTGCGCAGCGCTTCTTCACGCTCGGCTTCGAGCGCGTCCGCCCTGCGCGGCCTGTCCGCGGATGCGGCATATGCCTCCCAGCGGGCCCGCTCTGTCCGCCCGAAGGCAGATAGCGGTTCATACACCCGCAGAAAGGCAGCACACGGCAGCATGATCAATCGTGACATACCGGGGCCCCTCAACAGAAGTCCCTAGACTAGATGAAATTGCAGAGGACTGTGCATCGGACTGTGCATTCAGGCTGAGACTCTCTGGTCCTCCGGGGGTTCCCACGCGCTCTGCGCCGAGATCATCGGGCGGAAGAGGCTCACGCTGCGGCGGCCTCGGGCCTGGCGTCTTCGGCATACCCTTGATCCCTGAGATCCCACGTCAATGGCGACAACGGACTGAGCCAGGAGTCACCGTCGTGACCAACGTATCCGATAATTCCGACAGGCCCCTTCCCGGCCTGCCCCTTCCTGGCCAGGCCCATCCTGGCCAGCACGGGGCCGGCGAGGCGGGAGCCGCCCGCAGCGCGGCCGAGGCGGCGCCGGCGCCCGGCCCGGCCGTGCCGGCGCACGGGGCGTACGAGCAGGTGGTGTTCTGCCACGACGCGCCGACCGGGCTGCGCGTGATCATCGCCATCTACTCCACCGCCCTCGGGCCGGCGCTGGGCGGGACCCGCTTCTACCCGTACCGGAGCGAGGAGGCGGCCCTCGCCGACGTGCTGAACCTGGCGCGCGCGATGGCGTACAAGAACGCCATGGCAGGCCTTGATCACGGCGGCGGCAAGGCCGTCATCATCGGCGATCCGCAGCAGCTGAAGTCCGAGGCGCTGCTGCGCGCCTACGGCAGGTTCGTGCAGTCACTGAACGGCCGGTACATCACCGCCTGCGACGTCGGCACCTACAGCGAGGACATGGACATCGTGGCCCGCGAGTGCCGTCACGTGACCGGACGGACGGTGCCCAACGGGGGCGCGGGCGACTCCTCGGTGCTCACGGCGTTCGGGGTCTTCCAGGGGATGCGGGCGGCCGCCGAGCACACCTGGGGCACGAGCAGCCTCGAGGGCCGCCGGGTGGGCGTCGAGGGCGTGGGCAAGGTCGGGCACCGCCTCGTCGACCACCTCATCGAGACCGGCGCGCAGGTGGTGATCTGCGACGTGAACGCGGCCGCCGTGGACCGGGTGCGGGTCAGGCACCCCGCGGTTGAGGTCGCGGCCGACCGCGACAGCCTGCTCGCCAGCGCCATCGACGTGTTCTCACCGTGCGCGCTGGGCGGGGCGGTCAACGACGACAACATCGGGCTGGTGAACGCCAAGATCATCTGTGGCGGCGCCAACAACCAGCTGGCTCACCCCGGCATCGAGAAGCTGCTCGCCGACCGCGGCATCGTTTACGCGCCCGACTACGTGGTCAACTCCGGCGGGGTGATCCAGGTCGCGGACGAGATCGGCGGCTTCAGCTTCGAGCGGGCCCAGGGCCGGGCGGCGCAGATCTTCGACACCACCAGGAAGATCCTCGCGATCGCCGATGACGACGGCGTTCCGCCCGCGGTCGCCGCCGACCGGCTGGCGGAACGGCGGATGTCCGAGGTCGGCCGGCTGAAGGGCATCTGGCTGGACCGCTGACGCATGACCTACGGCGCCGGACCGGGCCCGGGCACCAGGAACCTGGTCACCGGGGAATCTGGCCACGGTCCGTCCGCAATGGCTGGAGGCGCCGACCGCCCAAACCAGGTACCGTTGTATATGCACGGTAGAACGAGCGCGCTGCGCTCCCCGCAGAGGAGAGGTGGCGGGTGGTTTAACTGTGCGAGAAAGCCCGCAAGCGTCAGCGCGCTGAGGGCAAAACATCAGTGCGGTGACTTGGGGCCCTGACCGGGGGCTCCCGTACGTTCGAGGGGGTCGAGCCAATGGGGCGCGGCCGAGCCAAGGCCAAGCAGGTGAAGGTTGCCCGCCAGCTCAAGTACAGCGGCGGAGGCATGGATCTCGACCGGCTGCGGGCTGAGTTTGGCGTCGGCACGGACCGGCAGGACGCGGACGATCACGACCCGTACGCGGATTTCGCGGACCGCTACTCCGTGGACGACGAAGACGACGAGAACGACGACGGATACGCCGACTACGGCGGGGACGACTTCGACGACGAGGAAGACCTCGACGAGGACATCGACCAGGAGGACCGCGAGGAGGAGGAAGGCCTCGAGGTCGACGGCGGTGCCGGCGGCGCGTCGCCCCGCGGGTACCCGCGCGCCAAGGGCAGCTCAGGCGCCCGGGTGGACAAGGCGAACGGCAGCTGAGTCCGGAAGCCGGCCAGGAGCAGGGCCGGATCCAGCCGGGAACTGAGCCCCGGGTCAGCCAGGATGACAGCCGACGAGCCGGGCTACGCCGGCGCCCTCGGTTATCTCGCCGGCCAGCCAGGCTGGCACGCCCCGGGCCGCGAGCAGGCTGAGCGCCGCGTCGGCGTCGGGCGCGCCGACCACGGCCACCATGCCGACGCCCATGTTGAAGACCCGCTCCATCTCCGGGCCTGCGATGCCGCCCCGCTCGGCGAGCAGGCCGAACACCGGCTGCGGGCGCCACGTCGCCCGGTCGACCACGGCGTCGGCGCGCGGCGGAAGCACCCTGGCCAGGTTCAGCGCGAGTCCGCCGCCGGTGACGTGCGCGAAGGCGTGCACGTCGCAGTCCTCGGCCAGGGCCAGGCAGTCCCGGGCGTAGATGCGGGTCGGGGTGAGCAGCTCCTCGCCGAGCGTCCGGCCGAGCCCGGGCGGCGCTGCGTCGAGGTCCAGCGCCT
>Ga0318546_10000808_pt1 | contig 12642 bp, 10 predicted proteins | sample GRESIP169b2f19_FD_203514 | JGI IMG/M metagenome (GOLD analysis project Ga0318546, IMG submission 203514) | Tropical soil microbial communities from Luquillo Experimental Forest, Puerto Rico - GRE.SIPMG.169b2f19 | ecosystem: Environmental > Terrestrial > Soil > Tropical forest > Bulk soil...
GCGCGCTGAACGCCCTCGATCACTACCTTGACGGTGCCGTCGGGGAGCTTGAGCAGTTGCAGCACGCTCGCAAGCGTGCCGATCTCGTAAATTGCCTCGGGCGCCGGCTCATCGTCGGACGCGTTCTTCTGGGTGGCGAGTAGGATGAAGCTGTCGGACCGAATAGCCTCCTCAAGAGCGAGGATTGACTTCTTGCGTCCGACGAAGAGGGCCGCGATCATGTGCGGAAATACGACAATGTCGCGCAGCGGCAGCGCCGGATAGACTCGGGTTTCACCTGGCGCAAGCGGTGGGCGTGGCTTTGCCGTAGTCATGGCCCCAATTCCGTATTGTTGTTCCTCTCCGCTACGACCCCCTGTGCACAGCCACGGGAGAGTGCCGATGGCCCCGAAAAGGCATACAGACCGCCGCAGCGATATCCGCACCCAAACGCAGGTATGATATGCTGTGTCGGCTCTCAAGACCTCATGTGCCTAAAAAAATTCAGTAATTTCCGCTTTCTTTGGATCGGAAATCGTCAAGATTCCTGCAAATAGCAACTTCCGCAAAATGGCTCCGATGCCCTAACTGAGATTTGCTCATCGAAGGTAAGCTGACATCGGCCGATCAACGTGGCACTATGAAATTCCTTCAGAGTGGAGAATTCGCAATGCCGCTGCGGCGAGGCGAGGTGCGGGGCTTCGACTTCAATCGGATGATCGTTGAATTTACGATGTTCAATCAGGACCAGGTAATTCACTGTGCGATCAGCACTGCAGCGATGGACGATCTTGAAGGAAAACGTGACGTGAAGCCAGATCAGCGCGTAGATCAGTTTATGCGGCTGCGCGAAGTAATTGAAGAGCAGGCGTCCCGTAAGTTCTTCGAAGAACAGGTCGGGGTCCACCGGCCCCTGGTGTTGCGTTCCAATGATTTCTCCATAGTCGCTTCGCTAAAGCCTCAACGCGGCTAAAAGTCGATTTTTTTCTGACATAGCTTTTTTGTTACCTCTAAACGACCGGATGCTGTATAGGCTCATCCGAATGGAACTTTCGGGTCAGGATAGAACGCGTGGTTATTGGATTTCGGCAGCGGTTGCCCGCGCGCCGGTGGTCCAGGCGCGCCTTGGCTCTTGGGCCGATCAACCGTTGGATTAAAGAGGAATACCACGTGCAGGTTTTCGTCCGTGACAACAATGTCGACCAAGCCCTTAGGGCACTGAAGAAGAAGATGCAGCGCGAGGGCGTCTTCCGCGAGATGAAGCTCCGCAAGCATTACGAGAAACCCTCGGAGAAGAGAGTGCGGGAAAAAGCGGAAGCCGTCCGTCGCGCCCGTAAGCTCGCCCGCAAGAAGTTGCAGCGCGAGGGTCTGCTACCCATGAAGGCTCGGGTGGTCCAAGGGACAGTCGGAAGAGGCGGACGCGCTCGCGCGCCGCGTTTCTGATCGGGAAAAGTCGTAGACGATACCGAAGACTAAACTGAAGACTAAACTCTTGCCCTGGGATCCGCCTGGACTCGGTATCGACGGTGGAGATTGATGGCTAGCAAGATCCCACAGAAGGAGGAGAAGCTCGGAATGGAGGGTCCCGAGGCCTCTCCTGATAAGCCCCTGCTCGACCTTTCCGACGCGGCCGTCAAGGCGCTAATCGGCGCCGCCAAGAGACGCGGCCACGTCACACACGATCAAATCAACGCCTTGCTGGCTTCGGATGAGATCAATTCCGAGCAGATCGAGAACATTCTGGCGATGTTCAGCGAGATCGGCATCAATGTGGTCGAGACCAAAGACGCCGGTCTTGAGGAAGAGGTAGCGACTGCTGAGGAGCCGGACGAGGAGGCAGGAACCGAGGGTAAGAACGAGGTGGTGGAAACTCAGCAACCGTCGGTTCCGGTCAAATCCGCGGTCAGGGAGCCCGCCGAGCGAACCGCTGACCCTGTGCGCATGTACCTTGGCGAAATGGCCTCTGTGGAACTTCTTTCGCGGGAGGGCGAGATCGCCGTCGCCAAGCGGATCGAGGCCGGCCGCGAGGCTATGATCGCGGGACTCTGCGAGAGCCCACTTACCTTCCAGGCCATCGTCGTCTGGCGGGACGAGCTTAACGACGGCAGGGCCTTGCTGCGCGACATCATCGATCTCGATGCAACCTATGCCGGCCCAGACGCCAAGTCGCTACCCGCGCCCCAGATTAGCCCCGACGGTCCGATGATCGTGCCGGGCCGACTGCCAACGCCGAGCACCGCGCCCGTCGCCCCCCCGTTCAAGCCGACCGATGAACGAACCGACGGCGACGAGACAGCATCTGAGAGAGCAAATAGCGAGAGCGACCTCGATGACGACGACGATGAGGATAATTGGTTCTCGGTCGCTGCGGTTGAGGCGGAGCTCAAGCCCAAGGTAATCGGGTCTTTCGATACCATTGCCGGCACCTACCGGCGGCTGCGCCGCCTGCAGGACCAGGACATCCAGTTTCAGCTCAGTAGGCAGTCGCTCTCTCCCGCGCAGGTGCGCAGATATAAAAAGCTGAGGAATGAGATCATTGACGAGTTGAAGTCGCTACGGCTGAACCGGGCGCGCATCGACGCGCTGATCGATCAGCTCTATGACATCAACAAGCGGCTCGTGGGCTTCGAGGGACGCCTGATGCGGCTTGCCGAGAGCCACGGTGTCGCGCGCGAGGACTTTCTCAAGAACTATCTGGGCTCTGAGCTCGACCCGCTCTGGCTTAACCGTGTGTCGAAACTCTCCGCCAGGGGCTGGAAGAGCTTCGTTGCCCGCGACAAGGACGACATCAAGGAGCTGCGCACGCAGATCCATACGCTGGCGAGCGAAACCGGCCTTGAGATCAGCGAGTTTCGCAAGATTGTTCACATGGTGCAAAAGGGCGAGCGCGAGGCGCTCCAAGCAAAAAAGGAGATGGTGGAGGCGAACCTGCGTCTCGTTATCTCGATCGCAAAGAAATACATCAACCGCGGCCTGCAATTCCTCGACCTGATCCAGGAAGGCAACATCGGCCTGATGAAGGCAGTCGACAAGTTCGAATATCGCCGTGGCTACAAGTTCTCGACCTACGCTACCTGGTGGATTCGTCAGGCGGTCGGCCGCTCGCTTTACGAGCAGTCACGCACTATCCGTGTGCCCATTCACATGACCGAGGCCATCAACAAGATCGTACGCACGAGGCGGCAAATATTCAACGAGATAGGCCGCGAGCCGACGCCGGAGGAGCTTGCCAAGAAGCTCCATATGCCGCTCGAAAAGGTGCGCAAAACGTTGAAGATCGCCAAGGAACCGCTATCCCTCGAAACCCCGATCGGCGAAGAGGACGACGCCCATCTCGGCGACTTAATCGAGGACAAGAACGCCATCCAACCGATCGACGCCATGATCCAGTCTAATCTGCGCGAGACTACGACGCGGGTTTTGGCGTCACTGACGCCACGCGAGGAGCGAATCGTACGCATGCGTTTTGGTCTCGGTATGAACAGCGACCATACGCTGGAGGAAGTGGGTCAACAATTTTCGGTGACGCGCGAACGGATTCGACAAATCGAGGCCAAGGCAATCCGAAAGCTCAAGCACCCAAGCCGATCAAGGATGCTCAGGACCTTCCTCGATAATTGATTTGCCAAGAAGCAAGACTCGGCCTGACGCGCGGCCCGCTAGGGGGCCTTTCTGCAGCCTCAGCCGTAGGCGCATAGTCAAACCATGGTTGTGTTCAAATCCCTCTTGCGGAACCGAATATGACCCCTGCGCCGCAGTCGTCAGTCTGGGAACTCGGTTAAGAGCTGTTTTAGCGCGGCTTTTCCGGCTCGGTTAGCGGCCTCAACGGTTTCATAAAGGACCGATGAACATTCTATCGGGCTCGTTCGACCAGCCCGATAGATCTCCCATCTCCACGGTTTGGGAGGCGATCCGCGCTTCTTAACAACGACCGAAAAGTCGGTTGAATCGAAGAGAATGTTCATGGCTTGCACTATGCGTCCGGTAGAAGACGAAGGCCAGCGGCATCAAGCCGCCCATTCAAACGCTAACGCCGAGCAGACGGCGTCGGATTTGCCATTCTATCGGTGGATGCCGCCGCTAGGCAGACCGATCGTGGTGCTTGTCCAGCCCGGGCGCGACCCGTATTGTGCGCCGGTCAACATTTGGAGACGGAAATGCCTACAGGTACCGTGAAGTGGTTCAATCCGACAAAGGGATATGGGTTTATTCAACCTTCAGGCGGCGGCGGCAAAGATGTGTTCGTTCACATCTCAGCTGTTGAGCGGGCCGGGCTGCGTTCGCTCAACGAGGGACAAACTGTCGAGTACGAGATCGAGAGCAATCGAGGCAAAGAGTCCGCGACCAATCTTAGGGTCAAGTAGCGGCCGGCCGGCCGCACGGGCAATTCTTGGTTTACGAGGCGGCGGCGGGTAACTCGACCAGCCGGGCCGAGTTGTCGACGCTATCATAAATCGAGACTTGAACGATCGGATATGCTCTTTTGATCTCTAGCGCCGCCGATTGAGCGGCCTCGGCGGTTTTGTAGGAACCCTTCGTCTGTTTATCTACCTGGAGCAAATACCGTCCGCTCTCAGGTCGCTTGCGTTGGGGGAATACTTCCTCCGCTTCTCTGTCAGAATTGTCTTTACTGGGCATTTTGATCTGGCGCGGGGCCACTTGTTTCTCCTTTTATGGGGTCCTTAGAGGGGGCTCGGCGCTTCAACGCCAGAGTTATTAGTGCTTGCGCGCGTCGACGAGGAAACAGAAAATAGTTTTTTCGCCCAGCGATTTGGCGGCTTCCAGCCGATGCAGGCCTTCAACGAGCACGAACCGAGTGCCGTCCTCCCGTACCAGGATCGGCGCCTCCTGGCCCTTGTCGAGCATGCTGGCGGCGATTTCGTCTACGCGTTTTTGATCACGGGTGGCACGCCGCTTGACCGGCACGTAGATGTCTGCGATCGCGAGGGTCTCGCGCTTCATCATGCCGGCTTCACGTCATCCATCGGTGGGACATTTTAGGCCTTCTCATTTCGGATAACCACTCCACCACGATTAAATCCAATATCGGTGCGAATGCTAACTCGACTTCCGTTTGCGCCGGCGGTGCTAGTTAGACGACTTATCAAAGCGTCCCTTGGTCGTAGCCGCCACCGCGTCGCCAAGCTCTTTTGCGCGCTTATTGAAAGTTTCGATTTGCATCTGCACAAACTCGGTCTGAATTTCGACCACGTCTTGCAAATTCTTGGCTTGGCTCAGTTTCTGTACGAACGTAAAGGCAGCGGTAGCGTTTTCGGTCGCGTAGTTCAATAGCTTTGTATTTAAGTCCGTGCTGTCCCAAGGAGACGCTGACATGGTCTTCTGGAGCCAACCGAAATAACTTTCCATCGCTCCCTGAGTTTGGTTCGCAATCCGCTCGGAAGTCCGTTTCGTGGTTGCAGTCAAAATTTCGAGAGGTCCTTTGTCGTTTGTCATGGTTAGGTCCGCACATGGCGGGGATGCACAGCAACCCCGGTTGAAGAGCGCTAGAAGCTAGCACATTTTTCGCCTACGCCGTGCAAACAGATGGCGGACCGTCAGTCAAGACCAAGCTCTGACGGCCGCTTAGGGTCATAAGCGGGCACGACTGGGCGAATTTGCGATGTCTGTTCTACTCCGAAATATGGATAATTGGCCGGCTTTGTTCCGGATAGCTAAAGATTTGAGTGCCCGCTTTAGGCTGATGATGAAAAGAGGTCAGATTCGGCAGCGCAGAAACGCAAGCGCGCTCCGATGGTGATGTGGCCCGCCACTGGCCTAAATCAGTTTGTCTCGGTCACAAACACGCGGCATTCCGCGCACTCGTAAATCTCAGATCGAGGAATTGCCCGCATGTACTTTCCGCAGGACGGACATGACCTGAATTGAGCGGCGTCCGTCTTAAATACAGAATTATCGGGCTCACCGATCTGAGGCAGGGTGGCGGCAACTGAAGGCGACATTGCCGTGGCAGCCGTGGATGACCTATTCGGCATCCACTAACTCACGAGCAGACCAAAATACCGTATCTTCAAACTCGTAGCCGCACGCCTCGCACGACCACACGTTGCGGACGCGGTGATCGGGAAAATGCTCAGACCATTCGGGTGCAATCAGACCCGCACCACACTGCGGGCAGTGATTTCCTGATGTTCTTTTCATCGGCCCCTCCTAACCCGCCATATCGTCAAGGCGCGCTACCCAAAATCAACAAACCATGGCCGGATGACGACATTACTTCGGCCGTGTTCAGGCAAAGTAAGAACACAAAGTGTCGGAGAGAAACGCCTCGCATCATGCTGATGAAACTTGCGCACGGCAGTGAAACCGATGGTGGACCAGAAAGGAAAGTCGGCCCTGGAAGTTCTTGGCTCTCGCCATGACCAAGAAATTCGGCAATGCCTCACGCTCTTTCGCGGAAGCGGCTCCGCGCACCGGGTATTTCTTGCGCGGTCTGGCCGCACCTTTCGTTAGCGGCGGATTGGCTGCTGCATTGACGCCTGCCCCAGCACGGCAGGACGGTTCGGCAGTTTCGCCAGCACAGCCTCCACCCGCGCGATAACTGCAGCGGCGCTGACTTTCGCCATGCACGCGTGCCCATAGGTGCAGGCGCTCAGCTCGCGCAGGTAACAGGGCGAGCAGGGAACCTCCGCGCGCAGTACGGCGTTCGGACGCGAATATGGTCCGTCTGAAATCGGATCCGTAGGCCCGAAAATGCTGACCACCGGCCGGTCGAGCGCGACAGCGAAATGCATTGGCGCACAATCGTTGGTCACGCAGATCACCGCCTTGCGGATGAGGGCGGCGAGTTCACTCAGCGTCGTCTCGCCGGCAAGGTTGATCGCCGCCGGCGCAAGCGGCGCGACCTCGCTGCAAGCGGCGCGATCCTGTTCCATCCCGATCAAACAAATCGCGAATCCTTTTTGCAGGACATGCCGCGCTACTTCGGCGAAACCGTGCGCGCGCCATTGCTCGGTTTGCCAATCCGCGCCCGGCGCGATCGCGATCAAGCGCGCTTTGGCAATGCCATAATAATCGAGAAGCGCATCGATCCGGGTGGACGCTTCCGGCGGAATCGGGAAGGAAAAATCCGGCGCTCCGTCGCCGAGGCCCAACCGGTGCGCGATCGCGAGATAGCGATCGACCGGGTGCGTCATCGGCAAGGGCGCAGCGACGCGGTGCGTGTAGGTGAGGGAGCTTCCATGGCGTGCGGCGCGCCAGAGGCGGGCTTCGGCCGAGATCGTTTTCGGCAATTTCCGGGAGAGATCGCCGCGCGGCCGGTCAAAGCCGATCCGCACCGTAGCCCCGCTGGCGCGGGTGAAGATCGCACTATGCAAGTCGCCTTCCAGGTCCAACACCAACTCGTATCCTACCTCGCGAATTTGGGGGATACGTTTTGCCGCCTCGATCAACGGCGCCAATCGCCATGGTCGCGATCCCTCATCATGAGAAAATTCCAGGACGCGCGCGATCGCCGAATTGTACCGAAGCAATTCCGCCACGCTTGGGCTGGTCAGGACATCAATCCGGGCTTTCGGATAACGGCGGTGTATTTTGTTCAACAGCGGCATGGCCTGCACGACCTCAGCCGCCGCCGACAAATTGATCAGCAGGATGTTTTGAAACTCGCGGCGGCTTAAGTCGTCCGTTTCCACGTCAAACCCATTATGCCGAACTGCGATGGCGACGCGCTTCCTGGATTGCCTGCCACACCTGCTCCGGCGTGGCCGGCATTTCGATATGGCGCACACCGAACGCGGAGAGCGCATCGACAATCGCATTGATGGTGACGGCGAGCGCCGGCACCGTGCCACCTTCGCCGGCCGGGCGGATGCCGAGCGGGTGGGTCGAAGACGGCACTTCGCTCAGTTCAGTTGCGTAAAAGGGCAAATCGGAGGCGCGCGGCATGGCGTAATCCATGAACGAGCCCGTGAGCAATTGACCGCTGTCGCGATCGTAATGGCAGTGCTCCAGCAAGGCCTGACCGACGCCCTGGGCGATGCCGCCGTGGATTTGGCCGTGAATAATCAGCGGGTTCACCGCGCGCCCGACATCGTCGACGGCGGCGTAATTGACGAGGGTAACAGTCCCGGTCTCGGGATCGACTTCCACCTCACAGACATGCGCGCCATAGGGATAGCTCGCTTCGGCCACGGTTTCATCGCAAGCGGCCGTGAGCGGTCCACGCATGTCGTCCGGCAAATCGCTGCGCTCCAGCGCCGCCAGCGCCACCTCGAACAGCCCGATGGCGTGGTTGGTGCCCTTCACGGCAAAGCGGCCGTGGCTGAATTCGATGTCGGAGGCGGCGGTCTCCAGCACGTGTTCGGCGATGCGCATGCCCTTTTCGATGATTCCGTCCGACGATTTTTTGATTACGATCGAGCCGAGCCGCATGCCGCGGCCAGAATGTGCGCCGCCACCGACCGTCACGCGATCAGTATCGCCGGCGATGACGCGCACGGAATCGATCGGTACGCCGAGCCATTCGGTCACAAGTTGCGCGAAACTCGTCTCATGACCCTGGCCCTGTGAAACTACGCCGATGACGAGTTCGACGACGCCGTGCGGTAAGACGACGAGCTCAGCCTTCTCGCGCGGCACGCCGGTCGAAATATCAACGTAAGTGCCGACGCCGATGCCGCGGCGCTTGCCGCGTTTCTTCGCTTCGGCGCGGCGGCGCTTGAAACCTGCCCAGTCGCCGAGCTTCAAGGCGGCGTCGATGGCGCCGATATAATCGCCGCTGTCGTACTCGACACCAAATGGATTGCGGTACGGCAATTCCTTTTCGGTCACGAGATTGCGGCGACGGATCGCGACGCGGTCGTGGCCGTGCTCGCGCGCGGCAAGATCGATCAGCCGCTCGATTACGAAGATCACTTCCGGCCGGCCGGCGCTCCGATAGGGGCGCGTCGGCGCAGTATTGCTCAAGGTCGCACGCGCGCGGAAATGCGCCGCCGGCATCCGGTAGATGCTCGACATCATCTGCACGCCCTTTTGCACCATGGCGAAATTGGTAGTGTGGGCGCCGAGGTTGCCGAGATTAGAGCCGCGCATGGCGAGGAAACGGCCTTTCTCGTCCAATGCCAGTTCGGCTTCGACGACGAGATCGCGCGCCTGATAGTCGCTCAAGAACGACTCGTGGCGGTCAATGACCCATTTCACCGGGCGGCCGAGCTTGCGCGCCGCCCATGCGACGGCCGCGAATTCCGGATAGATCATGCCGCGGGTGCCGAAATTGCCGCCGATATCGGCCATCAGCACGCGAACTTTTTGCGGCGGCACATCGAGGATGGCGGCGAGATCGTTTTTCAGCCGCACTGCGCCACCATTGCCGGCGTAAAGCGTGAACCGGCCGGTCGTGGAATCGAATTCGGCCAAGGCGGCGCGCGGCTCCATCGGCACGCCAGTGACGCGCTGCACCCAGGTCTCGAACCGTGTCACATGCGCCGCCTTAGCGAAAGCGGCCGCGGTCGCCGCCGCATCGCCAATCTCGGCGTCGAAGCAGACATTGGATTGCGCGCCGTCATGGGCGCGTTCATGCACGCGCGGCGCATCCTGCCGCGCCGCGGCTTCGGTTTCCACCACCGCAGGCAAAACCTCGTAGTCGACTTCGACGCATTCGGCGCCGTCTTTTGCCGCGTGCAGCGTTTCGGCGATGACCATGGCCACGGCTTCGCCGACAAAGCGCGCTTTATCGGCCGGTAATATGTGATGCGGCGCTTCGAGGGGCGGCGCGCCGCCGCTGTTCGCAAGCCGCGTCTCCGCCGGATGCGGCGACCACGGCTTGTGCGGAATGGGCTTTAATCCGTCGGCGAGACAATCGGCGCCGGTGAGCACCGCCAGAACGCCGGGCGCGGCGAGGGCTTTTTCTTTGACGATGGCGCGAATGCGGGCATGCGCATGCGGCGAACGGACCATCACGGCATAAACTTGGCCGGGCAGGTTCTCGTCGGCGGTGTAACGGCCGCCGCCGCGAACCAGTCGCAAATCCTCGCGGCGGCGCACCGGCTGGCCGATACCGAAGCCGTTAACGGCTTGCGCGCCTGTTGTTTGGTCCATTGCCTGCCTTGCATGTCGTTCCGGGCCGGAGTCAAGCGAAACGATCCGGAATGACGGCTGTGATGTTAGTGGACGCATGCGCGGGCTGACAACCTTGCCTCATCGAGGTAGAAAAAATGTTGGGAAGAAGCGCCATGACCGATCAGCTTGGCAAGCCAGTCCTGCGCAAGGAAGATCTCGCATTATTATCGGGCCGCGGCCGCTATGCCGACGATCTTCCGGTTCCGGTAGGCACCTTGCACGCCCATGTTATCCGCTCGCCGCACGCGCATGCCGAAATCGTGCGTATCGATTGTGAAAAGGCTATCGCACACGATGGCGTCTGGGCCATCATCACCGGCGAAGATGTCCGCAAATTGTCCGACCCGTTCCTGGCCGCGGTGAAAGCGCCGGTGCAGCAGTGGACGCTGGCGGTCGAGCGGGTACGGTATGTCGGCGAGTCGGTGGCGGTCGTCGTCGCGGAAAGCCGCTACATCGCCGAAGATGCCGCCGAACTGGTGACAATCGACTACGCCCCGCTCGAAGCGGTGCTCGATCCGGTGCGGGCGTGCAAGAGCTCGGCTCCGCTTCTGCATCCGCAAGCCCACACCAACGAAATCTCCGTGCGCGAATTTCGTTATGGCGACCCGGCCGGCGCTTTCGCCCGCGCCGACCGCCGCATCGCCATGACCGTGTCTTTCCCAAGACTCTCCTTCACGCCGATCGAATGTTACGTGGTGGTGGCGCAACACAATGCGGCGGAGAACAGTTACGACGTTCTCGCCAATTTCCAGGGCCCGTTCTCGATGCACCCGGTGATGGCGCGCGCGCTGCGCGTGCCCGGGCCGAAATTGCGCTTACGCATCCCGCCCGATTCCGGCGGCAGTTTCGGCATCAAGCTTTCGATCTTTCCTTATATTGTTCTGATCGCGCTCGCCGCCAAAATCACCGGCCGGCCCGTGAAATGGACCGAGGACCGCGTCGAGCATCTGGTCGCCGCGAGCTCCGGGCCGAACCGTGTCACTGAGATCGAGGCGGCGGTCGGCAAAGACGGCCGCATCCTCGGGCTCAAACTCGATCAGCTCGAGGACTATGGCGCGTTTTTGCGCGCGCCGATGCCGGGCCCGCTCTACCGCATGCATGGTGCGGTGACCGGCGCCTATGACATCGCGCATGTCGAGGTCAAAAACCGCGTCGTCTTGACCAACAAAATGCCGGCAAGCCTGATCCGCGGTTTTGGCGGACCGCAGCTTTATCTGGCGCTCGAGCGGCTGATGCAGCGCATCGCGATCGAATTACAACTCGATCCGCTCGACGTGATCCGGCGTAATCTCATTCCGGCGGAGAAATTTCCTTATCGCACGGCGGCCGGCGCGCTTTACGATTCCGGCGACTATCGCCGCGCCGTGGACATCGCGACCGGCGACGGCCGCCTCGCCGAGCTGGAGCGCCGGCGCGCGGCGGCGCGCGCGCAGGGGCGGCATTATGGCATCGGCTTTGCCGCGGTGGTCGAGCCGGCAATGTCGAATATGGGCTATCTCTCGACGCTGATGACGGCGCAGGCGCGCGAGAAAGCCGGCCCGAAGAACGGTGCAGTGTCGATGGCGCGGGTGACGATCGATCCGCTCGGCGCAGTGACGGTCACCGCCGATGTCACCGTGCAGGGACAGAGTCACGAAACGGTGCTGGCGCAGATCGTTGCCAAGGAACTTGGCCTCTCCGTCGACGATGTCGAAGTCGTGCTGGAATTGGACACCGCGAAAGACCAATGGTCGATCGCCGCGGGCACCTATTCGAGCCGATTCGCCTCCGGCACCGCGGTTGCCGCGCATATGGCGGCGGTGCAGATGCGCGACAAGCTCAAGGCAATCGGGGCAAAGCAGCTCAACGTGCTCCCCGACGATGTCGAACTGGCGGGCGGAAAAATCCGCAGCCGCTCCAATCCCGATAATGCGCTGCCGTTCGGGCGCGTCGCCGGCACCTCGCACTGGTCGCCGGTGATGCTGCCGGAAACCATCGCCCCGACTTTGAGCGAGACCGCTGTTTGGACGCCGCCTGAGCTTGAGCCGCCATCAAGCGACGATCGCATCAACACGTCACTGACTTACGGCTTCATCTTCGACATGTGCGGCGTCGAGATCGATCCGGTGACTTATCACGTGCGTGTTGACCGCTATGTGTCGATGCACGATGCCGGCCGCATCATGAATCCCATGATCGCGGAGGGCCAGATTCGCGGCGCCTTCGCGCAAGGCATCGCCGCCGCACTTTACGAGGAGTTCACTTATAACGAGGAGGGCGCATTCCTCAACGGCACCTTTGCCGATTATCTGGTCCCGACGGTCGGCGAAATACCGGAGGTCGAGATTCTCCACCATCATTCGCCGTCGCCGTTCACGCCGCTCGGCGCCAAGGGTCTCGCCGAAGGCAACTGCATGTCGACGCCCGCCTCCATCGCCAATGCCATTGCCGACGCACTCGGCGCGCAGGACATTATCCTGCCGGCGACGCCGCGGCGCATTCATGCGTTGATGCAAGGCGGAAAACAATGAAGCATGGCTGTCATTGCGAGGCGCCTTGTAGAGGCGCCGAAGCAATCCAGAACCCCCTCCCTAACCCTACCCCCGC
>Ga0318546_10000817_pt1 | contig 12572 bp, 10 predicted proteins | sample GRESIP169b2f19_FD_203514 | JGI IMG/M metagenome (GOLD analysis project Ga0318546, IMG submission 203514) | Tropical soil microbial communities from Luquillo Experimental Forest, Puerto Rico - GRE.SIPMG.169b2f19 | ecosystem: Environmental > Terrestrial > Soil > Tropical forest > Bulk soil...
GGGCGGCAGGATCGCGTGCTGCCGGGCGGGGGAGGTTTCGCCTCCCTCGGCTGCTTGCTGGGCGTGGTCGGGTACTCCGCCGTGGTGTGTGGCGCGTCTAATGAGTAGGTCCGGCGCGGCGAGGCGTCGGTCATCGACCCGGGGGCGGAGGTGACCTCGGCACCAGGGATCTCGAGGCGCGCTCGCCGCCAGCGGAGATCCAGGAAGGGCGCCGATCAGCTCATGAAGATTCTGGTAACAGGCGGCGCGGGCTTCGTGGGCTCGCACTACGTCCGCACGCTACTGGATGGCGGCTATCCCGGGTTCGGGCACGCACAGGTGACCGTGCTGGACAAGATGACCTACGCCGGAAACCTGGCCAACCTAGAGCCGGTCGCCGCCAGCCCCCGGTTCTCGTTCGTGCGCGGTGACATCTGTGATGCCGCGCTGATGGCTTCGGTCGTCCCCGGACACGACATAGTGGTCAACTTCGCCGCGGAGTCACATGTAGACCGGTCGATCGCAGGCGCATCCGCCTTCGTGGCTGCGAACGTGACCGGGGTTCAGGTCCTGCTTCAGGCATGCCTGGATGCGCGGGTACGACGGGTGGTTCAGGTCTCGACTGACGAGGTGTACGGCAGCATCGCGTCAGGGTCGTGGGCCGAGGACGCGCCGCTCGAACCGAACTCGCCGTACTCGGCGGCCAAGGCCGGCGGCGATCTAATGGCGCGAGCCTACGCCCGAACTCACGGACTGAATGTCAGTATCACCCGGTGCTGTAACAACTACGGTCCGTACCAGTACCCGGAGAAGGTTATCCCGCTGTTTGTCACCAACCTGCTGGACGGGCTGAAGGTCCCGCTATACGGCGACGGCCAGAACGTCCGCGGCTGGATCCACGTCGACGATCACTGCCGCGGCATCCAGCTAGTCCTGGAGAAGGGCCAGGCGGGGTGCGTCTACCACATCAACGGTGACGCAGAAATTTCCAACACGGAACTGACCCAAGCCCTGCTCGGGCAATGCGGGGCGGGCTGGGGCATGGTGGAACGGGTGACGGACCGTAAGGGACATGACCGGCGGTATTCGCTCGATGACTCGCTTCTGCGGAGGATGGGCTACGCTCCTCAGGTCCCGTTCAGCCAGGGTCTGAAGGCCACAGTGCAGTGGTACCAGGATAATCGCCGGTGGTGGGAGCCGCTAAGGCAATCACAGCTCAGCCACGCCGCGGCTCCAGAAGCACAGGCCGTTGCGGTAGTGGATAGTCCTGCTAATGCCGCGCGTCGGCGGCTCGCCAGCCGGTCGAGAATATAGACCGGGTCTCGCTGGAAGATGTCGCCAGGGCGAGCCAAGTCCGTAAACCGTTGTGCTTGATGGAGCGTCTTCCGTGTGATCGGGTTTGGTGATTTCAGCGAACGGGATGGAGCGGGCAGAAGGGGGACACTGTGAGCGTGCTCGAACATGCAGTAGTTTCCGATCACACCCTCCCCTTGGGCGTAGCCCGAGAGCCTGCCCCCTGGACGAAGAGCTACCTTCGCAGGGCAATGCTCTCGGACTGTATCTGCGGGCTCCTGGCGGGTACGCTCGCCGTCTACGTGCGCTTCATGGGTCAGGGCCCTTTGCCCGCCTCCTACCTCGCCTTTACCCTTGTGCTTCCAGCCCTGTGGTGCGGCTCGGTAGCTCTGGCCGGAGGATATCAGCCTCGATTCATCGGGTCCGGTTCTGACGAGTTCCGGAGGGTGCTGAACGCGGCGGTAGGCCTGGCTGGCGGCGTGGCCATCGTCTCCTACACGTTCAAGGCTGAATTCGCCCGCGGTTACGTCGTGATCGCGCTACCGAGCGTGGCAGTGCTCGACATGACCGTCAGGTACCGACTCCGCAAGCACTTGCATAAGCAGCGCAGCCTGGGAGCCTGCATGCAGCGGGTGGTGGCGGTAGGGCATGCGTCGGCCGTGGCCGACCTCATCGCCACGCTGCGGCGGGACAAGTACAACGGCCTGCAAGTCGTAGCGGCTTGCCTGGCTGGTCAGACCATGCTGCGTGAGATCGCCAACGTTCCTATCTTCGGCGGTCTGGACAGCGTTTCGGCGGCTGTAGGCCTAGCTGGGGCAGACACCGTGGCCGTGCTCGCCTGCCCGGAGATGAACGGCATCAGGCTGCGTGAACTGGCCTGGGAGCTGGAAGAGACCGGCACCGATCTGTGCGTCGCACCAGCTCTGATCGACATCGCGGGACCCCGCACCACCATCCGGCCGGTGGCGGGGCTGCCGCTGCTGCAACTGGATCACCCCGAACTCGCCGGCGGCAAGCAGGTTATCAAGGCCGTGTTCGACAGGGTGGCCGCTGCCTTGGCGCTGATCGTGCTCGCGCCAGTGTTCCTGATCATCGCCATCGCTATCCGCCTGGATGACCAGGGGCCGGTGTTCTTCAAGCAGACCAGGGTCGGGCGGGACGGCCGGACATTCAAGGTCTACAAGTTCCGGACCATGGTCGTGGACGCCGAACGGCGCAAGCTGCAGCTTAAGACGCTCAACGAAGGGGCCGGGGTGCTGTTCAAGATGCGCAAGGATCCCCGGGTGACCAAGGTGGGCGCCAGCCTGCGCCGCACGTCCCTCGACGAGCTCCCGCAGCTGCTCAACGTGCTGAAAGGTGACATGTCGCTGGTCGGTCCAAGGCCTGCCCTGCCCGATGAGGTAGCGCGCTACGGATACCACATGCGGCGCAGGCTGGTGGTCAAGCCGGGCATCACCGGCCTGTGGCAGGTCAGCGGGAGGTCTGGCCTTTCGTGGGAAGAGGCGTTCCGGCTCGACCTGCGCTATGTCGACAACTGGTCGATCATGCTTGATTTGCAGATCCTCTGGAAGACTTTCTCTGCGGTCACCAAGGGGGTCGGCGCCTACTAGCGATCTTTGGTCGCGAGCCTGTGGACGTTTGTGTTTCACGCGGCGCGGGAAGCCGCGCACGGCCTGAACCCGTCTAGCAGTTTCTCTGGAACATCGCCTTGATGGTCGATCCCCACTGGTAGACAACCTGGTATGGCCAGTCAGCGGTCGGCAGAGATGCGTTGACCATATAGGTCTTCCCGCTGAAGCAGCGCCCGGCCCATATCCGGGCCGGGGTGTCCTGGGGGGTTATGGCGACCAGGATGATCGAGTGCCAGTGGTACCGCTTGTCCAAGCGGGCGGCAAACTCTTCCTCGCCTCGCGTGGTCGGCGGGCTCGGGTCGAAGCAGATCACCTTGACCTCCCGGATCCTCGGCGCGCACACGCTGCCGTGGCCCCAGTACTCTGAGCCCCGCGAGATCACGATCATGGGAGCCCGGTGCGCCCAAGCCAGGTTCAGCGCGGTGTCCAGGCGGTTGCCCGGACCATTGAGCATCACGATCGCGTCGACGTGCGCGGGCGCGGCCTGCTGCGGCGGCCAGATGAACCAGTGCGCCGTGGCCACGGCGAGCCCGCCGATCACGATGGTCAGCCCGAAGGCCAGGCGCCACCTGAACCCGCGCCGGCGGCCTGGCCGCTCTGCGCGCTTGGCGGTTCGTCTGGTCGAGGAGTAGGTCAAATGAGCACCCTAGGCAGTCATGACAGGGTCATCTTGTACACCGTGGCCCAACCGCAGGTCGAATTCGTCCTTGTCCAGCATGTCCTGTACGAACGCGGTCTTGAGGGTGCCGACGAGCTGCTCGCAGTCGGCGTGCGACGCGCGCAAGTAGCCGCGGCCTGCTGCGCGTGCTATCTCGTCTTCGGGCCCCGTCATCCCTCGCGCCTCCCCCCCGAGCACGAACATACCTTGGCCAGGTCGAACCGGGTGCCCTGGCTCAGCACCTCCGGCGGGTTCCACGGGTCGCGGACGCCGCTCAGGGTGTTCGACGTGTCCTGGATCACCTGCGCCAGGGCCAGTTCAACCAGGGCAGAGGCGTCGACCACGAGTATGCGTACGAGCGATTCCTCTCCACACCGCCACGGGGGTGTTCTTCATCCGCTGATCTCACGTCCAGCGGAACGTGAGCAGCGCGGGGAGGATGGAGAAGGCTCATTATTGCGTTGTCGCGCCGCATTGTCCGGCCGGCAGCTCTTTCAGGTGGGAAATCCGATATGTGACTTATCTCTCATCAGTCACAGTGACTGTATCGAGTTAAAGTGCGTATCGGATCTAGCGCCGGAAGCCGCCTTTTCATTGACAGCTAGAGACAATTCGCGTACCCGGCCGTATCATGCCGGATATGGTATCCCGCGTGTGGCGGCGACGCCGGCCGGGCCGTCATGCCGCTGATCGCGATAGCGACGCTACGCAAACAGGCGCGCAGGCACCGGGTGGTTCCGCGCGCGACGGAGTGACGCATCGCAGCCCGTCGCCGGACAGCCCGGAAATGCCATGTTGCGGCCGCACGATAGCCGAGGTGCCGGCCAAGGACCGGGTCACCACCGACCCGGCGGAAGTCACCTGCCGGGGATGAGCTGGCCCCGCGGGCCGAGTTCTCCGGCGGCCCGGGCTGGGAATATCCCCGGTTCCCGGATGGGTGACGCGGTACGCAGGCGGTCAGCGCTGGCTCCGGGCGCGGAGCCAGCGCGTCGGGGTGTCAAGGCTACCACGGGAATGGCGATGCCCCCCATTGTCCTGGCGCAATAGAGGTACGTCAGCGCCATTAGTCAGGTGATTATTTTTCGGTTATTCAGGCCGCTAGGACCTTTGGCAAACTCGGGAGAATACATTGTGCGCTGCCTCCGTGGATGCGGTCGGGTACCGGCTGGCGATGCACCGCCTCGCCTTGGCCGGGTCGGCCGCGTCAAGCGGCAAGTTCGGCCCGAGAGTGTCCGAGTTGCTGTACGCGGGTCAGGCGGGCCTGATGAAGGTCACCGAGGCAGCGGACGCCCCGGTCAAGGCGAAGACGCCCGCCATCCCGAGCCGAACGGCCAGTGACCCGCGGCACGCCGTGACGCTGCGGCTGGCCGCGTCTAGGGCAGGAAGCGCTTGGCTTTCCGGTGAGCGGGTCATGGGCGATCTCCGTGACGCGGCTGACGCTGGCTTCTGGCTGGGTGAGGCCCGCTCGGCGCAGGCCCGGCTGTCCAGGCGACATTCGCGGCGGTCATGGATGCCGTCATCGTCGACCCGATCGAGTACCGGCGCCGCCCCAACGAGGTCTGCTACCCGCCCCGCGCCGCTGCGCACGCTGAACTTTGGCGACAACAGCGAGGGGGTCGTCACATTCCTGATTTACCCTCCCGGCGACCTTGTGCTCGTGGCCACTGAACCAGGCGAGGACGGTCGCCACCTGGCGCCGGACTTGGGCTTCTTTCTCCAATGATCGTTGCTTTCCGGCCCCGGCATGGCGAGCTCGAGCAGGAAGGGCGGGCCCTTTCGTTGTCCGACGCCGATTCTGATGGGGTCGCCGGCCAGCGCGGTACACCCGATGATCGGCTGCTTCCCCGTCCAGCGGGCGACCTCGGTCCTGGAGGACACGTCCCATACCTGGACCGACCCGTCCTCACCGCCGCTGACCGCCATGGTGTTGTCCGGGGTGATTGCGACCGCGAACACCTGGCCGGCGTCGCTGACGAGGGTGCCTCGCGCGCGGCGGCCGGTCAGGCCCCAGACGCGTACGGTTCCGTCGCTGCTGCCGCTGATCGCACGGCTGCCGTCCGCCGTGATCGCGACCGACCATACCTCTCCCGTGTGGCCGGTGAGGGTGGCTCGCGCCTTGCCCTCGGCCACATCCCACACCTGCAGGTCGTTGCCGGTGCCGCTGACCGCCCGGGTGCCGTCCGGCGTGATCGCCACCGAAAATACCGGGCGCTCACGGTCGGTGAGGGTGGCCTGCTCGCGACCTGCGGTCAGGTCCCAGACCCGCACGGTCCCGTCGCTGCTGCCGCTGACCGCGCGAGTGCCGTCCGGGGTGATCGCGACCGACCACACCGGGCGGTCGTGACCGTTGAGGTTGACCTGCTCGTGGCCGGTGATGAGGTCCCAGACCCGTACGGATCCGTCGCTGCTGCCGCTGACCGCGCGAGTGCCGTCCGGGGTGATCGCGACCGACCACACCGGGCGGGTGTGGCCGGTGAGGGTGGCCAGCGCCCGGCCAGTGGCGAGGTCCCAGACCCGTACCGACCCGTCGTCGCCGCCGCAGACTGCACGGCTGCCGTCCGGGGTGACCGCCACAGAGAACACCCACCCGGTGTAGTCCGCGGATGCAACTGGCTCCCCTGGCTCGGTGTTGACGGGCTCTTGGTCGGCAGCAGCGACGTGGGGTTCGGTTACGGTGAGTGCGGCTGGCTCCGCTTCGGCCGGTGAGGCTGGCTCGTGCCCATCGGCAGCAGCGATGGGCTCAGGGTCGGCGGGTGCGACTAGCTCCGCTTCGGCGGGTCGGCTGGGCTCTGCCTCGGCCACAGCAACGACGGGCTCGTGTTCAGCGGCAGCAACGGCTGGTCCGGGGTCGGTGGGAGTGGCAGATTCGGTGTCGGCGGGAGCTGGCCCTTCACGGTCGGCTGCCGGGATGGTGCCTCGGTCTGGCTGACCCGTCAGATGCGCGGCGAGCTGGCTTTGTACCTGCTCGGGGTCCGCGACCAGGACGGGCGCGGACACGCGCAAAGCCTGGAGAATCTGGCGGGTGAGCGGGTCCCCTGGGTAGCCGTAGTCGGATATCAGGCCCGGCAGCTGCCCGTGAGTGAGCCGAGCCTGAATCCAGGCCGTGTCGGTGAGCACCGCGCGCAACTCGTCGCCCGCCTGAGCGTCGTACAGGTGCCCGGCCAGGGCGCGGGCCAGGTAAGGATCGTCGGCCGATTGGGCCCACCCACCGGGATAGCGCAGCCGGTAGCCCTCGAGTAGCCGGGCGTGCGCAGCGGCTAGCCCGGCGGCGCCGAGCCGCCGCTCGAGGGCCTCGTATTGCAGGTCGTGAGCGGTGAACCAGCCCTCGCCCGCGGCCATGAGCAGGTTCCGGGCGGCAAGGCTCTCGAGCAGGTCATCTACTTCGGCGTCCGGCAACTCGGGCGGCCACAGGGCCCGGGCGGCCTCGCGGGAGAACGGCCCGTACCGGGCGAACACGGCCAGCTGGGCGTACCATTCCTGGTCGGCTTCGGGGAGTTCGGCCATGCTAACCCTGATCACGTTGAGCAGCGCCCCCTGCGCAGGCTCCCTCTCTTCTGCCGGGCCGGGGTGCGCCGGGGCCGGAAGCTCCGCGGGTTCTCTTGCTTCTGCGTCGGCGGCGGGCGCGGGTTCCTGGAGTTCTGCCTCGCCTGTGGACGCGGGGTCCCGACCGCCCTCCTGGCCTGAGGGCTCCTTGAGCGAGGTCAGCACCTTCGTGATGGGCTTGCCCTGGGCCGCCATCGCCCCGGCCAGCGCGACGCCCAGCGCCAGGTTGCCCGCCTGGGCGCACAGCTCCCTGGCCCCGTACGGCAGCGCTTCCAGGTCCTGGTCCGCCCAGCGGCCCAGCACCTTCAGGGCCTGATCAGCGGGCAGCTCGCCGACCGAGACCTCCTTGGCCTTGACCGCGCCGGCCAGCTTGTCCAGCCGGGTGGTGAACAACAAGCTGCACCGGGGCGCCAGCCCGGTCAGGGCGTCCAGCTGGCCCGGCTCGCGCACATCGTCCACGACGATCAGCACCCGCTTGCCCCGCAACGCCGCGACGAGCTGGTCGCGGCCCTGCTCTTCGGTGCTGAAGTCAGCCGCGACGCCTGGCAGTTCCAGACCGTCGGCCAGGTCGGCCAGTAGCACCAGCGGATGCCTTCCGGGGCCGGCCTCCAGCCAGACAATCCCATCCCGGAACGCGCGCTGCACCTGGCGGGTCGCGCAGGCCTGCCGGGCCAGGATCGACTTGCCCGCCCCGGCGACCCCGGTCACGGCCACCAGCCGCTCCCGGGAACACAGCGTCCGCACGAGAGCCTCGCGCCGATCAGGGCGGTCCACCAGCCGGGCTGGCAGCCGGGGCTGCGCCCCGGAGAAGCCCTGCCCCCACCACCGCATCCGTCAACCCCCGACCTCTCCTGCCAAATATTGTCCTGCCCAGCCCGTCACCGAAACGACCTCGAGATCCCCAGGGTGACGATTTCTACCGGGCCAGGACCTGGGTGCCGCCGCCTTCCCGATGCTCGGCCACCACGACCGGGATCCAGGGCCGGAACAGGATGAGCCCTGCCGTTGCCGCCCTCATAATGCCGCAACCGGCTGCGAGAACGCCGGTTTGAGGCTCTGGCCGGCGCGTTCTCAGAAACTCGTTCGGGTGCTACCCGGCGGAGCCGCCGGCGATCTCGTAGGACCACAGCTCGCTGCTGACCCCGACCGGGCCGTGATGCGGCCCGCTGCCGTGCCCGGCCACCGAACGGTGCCCGTGCAGGAACGCCGGAGAGTGCAGCCAGGCCTCGAAGGACGCCTCGTCCCGCCACCGGGTCACCACGAGCCAGGTGGTGCGCTCGTCGGTCGGCTTGAGGAGCTCGAAGCCCTCGAAACCGTCGGTGTTGTCGACCGCGCCCGCCCGGGCCGCGAACCGGCGGGCCAGCTCGTCCCCGCTCTCGGCCGGGACGCTAATCGCATTAATCTTGATGACGGTCATATGCCGATAATGCCAGGCATGCATTCGGCGCGCTCTTATACTTCTGCACCGACCGCGCTAGCGCGTCAGCGCCTGTGTCGCCCGTTCGATGATGGCGCCCAGATCATCGCGGCGGGCCTCACGGTAGAGCGGGCCCATGCCGTCGGCCAGCAGCAGGCTCACCATCGCCACACCTGGCACCGGTACCGGGCCGGGCTCGACTAGGCAGCTGGCCAGCGCGGCGACCAGGGGAGCGGACTGGCTGACCCGGTCCAGGCGGAGCGGAATGCGCGGCGGCCGGGCGGCGGCCGGCGGATGCGCGGCGAGCGGCAGCGGATGCGCGGCTCCCACCGGCCTTCCCGCCGGGTAACCCGGACCGACCCGGCCGGGCATCGCGGCGCCGCCTGGGTACGGCGGACGGGCAGCAACCACCTGGGATGCCATGACGGCAGGCGGCTTGCCCGCCGCCGCCAGTATCCGCTGCAAGCTCGCCGCCAGGTCCCGGCGGAAATCGGTGGACGTCAGCCGCATCGCGCGCGCCGCCAGGGTGGCGCTCGCCTCCGGGCTCTTGCCCTCGGCGAGCTCGCGGTCGAGCCGGGCCGCCCGGCTGCGGGCTAGCACCCGGTGCCACGGCCGTAGCCGCCGGAGCGTCAGGCGGCCCAGATCGTCGTGCAGCAGGACGTGCATCGCGTGGGATCCCCTCTCGACAGCGGGCGGCGGCTGGGGGAGCGCGGCGATCACCAACGACCGCGCCCATGCCCCGGCCTGCCCCGGTTACGCGCTGCGGGTGCCCAGGATGATCAGCAGGCGGCGGGCGATGACCCCGCCCGCGCGGCCGCCCGCCGGGTCATTGCGGTGTTCCCTGCGCGTGCGGTCGGCCTGGATAGAGGCCCGGGCGAGCCGGTCCCGCTCGGCCCAGCGGTGAAACTCAGCGATCCGGGCCTTGTTCAGTCCGTCGTGGATGATCGGGTGCATTACAGTTTCCTCCCCTACTCGTTCTGGCACAGTTGTAGGTCAGGCGCCCTGGTCGTGGCCTGAGTAGCGGCTACTTATCTTCACGGCGTGGCGGTACTCAGCTATCCAGCGCGACGGCCACCGATCCGTTGAGACGCCCGAGGTGGCGGACCCGCACCAAGCTGGCTTCCCGGCGGTCAGCCCGGGCTGGAGGCTCGCTGCCCCGCGGCGCACGAGCGCCGATCCTGGGCTAGGGTCACCGACGGCGGCCGCGCCCGCGGCCTCCAGTACGTCCGGCATATGCAGACCGGCTCCCCCGGCCGCGCGCACTGGCCCTCGGTCAGTTCGAGCTTGGGTCAGGCGTCGAGGAGGCCCTTGATGCTCTCAGAGGTGTTCGCGTCATCGCCGACTGGCCGGGTGAGAACAGCCAGGATGGCGGCGACGGCCATGCCATAAAGATCGAAGGCTGGTTCCGGCGTGGACAACGGCACGGTTGGATCGATCTTGTAACGGAGGCCGAAGCCCTCAACCAGGGCCTGGAGTATCGCGCCGATGCCTTCCCAGTCCAAGGGCGGGCGGGGCTCGCGGTTCCGTCTGGCCAGAACTGAGCCGTAGATCTCCCCGGTGGCCTGGTCTATGGTCGCGTACCCCTGCTTGATGTCCTCCCTGGAGTGGGTACGGCCCCAGGTCATATTCACGAGTTCCATGGCGTCCCAGAGCGGGTTGCCAACCAGGAGTTCAAGATCGCGCTTGGCCAGGTGCGCTATGGCGGTCGCCGCACACTGCTGGGCGTCGGTCTCGGCGAGATCTGACAAGGATGCGAAGTCAGCCTGGAACCCGAGCTCATTCCCTTCGGTCAGGTACTCGGCCAGATCCTTGTAGTACTCCTCCATGGTGGCCCAGTGGACGTAGAACGCGCCGGTTGACAGGCCCGCCTTCTCGCAGAGGCGGCGGAGCCGGAGGGCGGCAAACGGGTTCTGCTTGGCCTGATCAAGCATCAGTTCAGTGCCGGCGTGCAGGAGCTGCGCCCGCGATCTGTCACGGGCTTGCTGGTTTGGTCCGGTTTTGCGGGGCACCGGTTCAACATAGCACATGCTAGGTATTTACATGACGAGCACTTGCTATGTATCTTCGGACTACCGGTACACAGCTCGTCGGCGGCAAGAGCACGGCCAGCGGCACCGCAGTGCCTGCCGAGGCGCCCGCGACGCTGGCCGCTGTGATAGCCGGGAATTTTGAGGGAGAGCTGTATCAATGCCGATGGTCGCGCCTCTGTCATCACTGGGGCGTCAGGCATGCCCCTGGACCGCCCCTGCTCAGAAGGGCGGACTTCATCCGTCCTGGCCTCAGGACGCGGCTCGGGGAGCAAGGGAAGAAGTAGATGCCATGCCAGTCTCGAGCGGCCCGCGCGCCGGGCCGGGTCCGCATGGCCTTCCGTTGCGGTGAGGGGTTGTGACGATCATGACGCAGTGGCCGATCGTGGGCCGGCGATCGGAGTTGGCGGTATTCGAGCGGGTCCTGTGCTCTGGTGAGCACGCGGGCTTGGTGATCCATGGCCGGGCGGGGGTCGGGAAGACCCGGCTGGCTCAGGAGTGCCGCCAGCAAGCCGCGGCCGCCGGTCACCCGACCGAGCGGGTGACTGGGAGCCGGTCCACCGCGCTGGTACCGCTCGGTGCCGTGGCCGGGCTGCTCGCCGACGGGCCTGACCGCCCCGGGCCCGATGGGCAGCTGGACACGGCCGCCCTGTTCGATCGGACTCGTCAGGCCTTGGACCATCGCCACGGTGGCCGCCGCCTGGTGATCGTCGCCGATGACGTGCCGCTGCTCGATTCCGCGTCGCTGGCCCTGCTGGGCTATCTGGCCGCGCAGGGGACGATCTTTTTGATCGCGACCGTGCGCACCGGCGAGCCGGCTCCGGAGCTGCTGACCGGCCTGTGGCGGGAGGGGCGGCTGGAGCGGGTGGACCTGGCCGACCTTGGCCGCGCCGATCTGGAGACGCTGCTGCACCGGGCGCTCGGCGGCCCGGTCGAGGCTGGCACGGGGCGAGAGTTCTGGCAGGTCACCGCCGGCAACCCGTTGTACGTGCGGGAGCTCGTGCTGGGCTCCCTGGAATCCGGGGCACTGGTCGAACGGTCGGGCGTGTGGCACCTGGAGGGCCCTGTGCCGAGCACGGCCCGCCTGGCCGACCTGGTCGAGCAGCGGATCGTGGGCCTGTCCGCCGAGGCCCGTTCCGTCGTCGAGCTGCTCGCCGTGTGCGAGCCACTGGAGCTGGGGTATCTGGAGACGGCCGCCCCCGCGGGAGTGCTGGAGTCGCTGGAGCGGGCCGGGCTGGTGACGATCACGGTGGCCGAGGGGGAGGTACGGCTGGCGCACCCGCTGCACGGCAAGGTGATCCGCGCCGTCATGCCGACGACGCGGGCGCGGGCGATCCTGCTGGCTCAGGCCGGCCGGCTGGAAGCGGCGAGTCCGACGGACACGACGGCGCTGCGGATCGCGGTGTGGCGGCTGGACGCGGGGGCGCGGCCCGACCCGGCCGTCCTGGTCCGCGGCGCTCACCTGGCCCGTTACGCGCATGACTTCCGGACCGTGCGGCGCCTGGTCGAGGCGGTACCCGCCGGGCAGCTGGACGCGGCCGGGGCGCTGCTGCTCGGCGAGGCCCTGTATGAGCTGGGTGCCTTCGACGCCGCCGAGCAGGTCCTGGCCGGCGGGCAGCAGCTCCCGGCCAGCGAGCGCGTCGCGCTGCGCCTGGCGGTCACCCGGGCCAAGAACGCCCAGTGGGGGCTGTGCCAGCCCGCAGCGGCGCTGGCGATCAACGCCGACGCCCGGGCGGTCGTCACCTCTCAGCCGCTGGCGGAGGAGCTGCTGGCTGACCAGGCGTCGGTGCTGACGTTCTCGGGGCAGCCCGGCCGGGCGCTGGCCCTGCTCGAGGACATCCAGGGCACCAGTCGGCGTACCCGGGTTTTCCGGGCCATCGCCGCCGCGCCCGCCCTGGCCGTCACCGGCCGGACCGCCGAAGCGGTGCAAGCCGCACAGGCCGGCTACGCCGACCACCGGGCGCTCGACGAGGAGCTGGCCATCGCCCACCCGGCGATGCACCTGGTCAACCAGGTGTTCGCCC
>Ga0318546_10000830_pt1 | contig 12490 bp, 11 predicted proteins | sample GRESIP169b2f19_FD_203514 | JGI IMG/M metagenome (GOLD analysis project Ga0318546, IMG submission 203514) | Tropical soil microbial communities from Luquillo Experimental Forest, Puerto Rico - GRE.SIPMG.169b2f19 | ecosystem: Environmental > Terrestrial > Soil > Tropical forest > Bulk soil...
AAGTTCGTCGTTGCCGCCGCGCTGATTCTGTTCATCCTCGTCGTCGCGATGTTTCCGGCGTTGTTCACCGGAGCCGATCCCACCTACGCCGATCCCGGCCAAAGCCTGCTTCCTCCGTCGGCCGCTCATTGGTTCGGTACCGATTTGCAGGGTCACGACATTTACGCGCGCACCGTCTACGGTGCGCGTGCTTCGGTCACCGTCGGGCTTGGGGCGACCCTGGCCGTGTTCTTGCTTGGCGGAGTGCTGGGCGCGCTCGCCGGCTTCTACGGCGGCTGGGTTGACGCCGTGGTCTCTCGCATCACCGATGTGTTCTTCGGCCTGCCGTTGCTGCTGGGCGCCATCGTGCTCATGCAGGTCATGCACCACCGCACGGTGTGGACGGTGATCGCGATCCTGGCCTTGTTCGGCTGGCCCCAGGTGGCCAGGATCGCTCGCGGCGCGGTGCTCGAGGTGCGCGCCAGCGACTATGTGCTCGCTGCTAGAGCCTTGGGGTTGAGCAGATTTCAAATCCTGCTGCGGCATGCGTTGCCCAACGCGCTGGGCCCGGTGATCGCGGTGGCCACGATCGCTCTCGGCCTGTTCATCGTCACCGAGGCCACGCTGTCCTACCTCGGGGTCGGACTGCCAACGTTCGTGGTGTCCTGGGGCGGCGATATCAATGTAGACCAGAGCCGGCTGCGGTCGGGGTCGCCCATATTGTTCTATCCGGCCGGCGCACTGGCGATTACGGTGCTGGCCTTCATGATGATGGGCGACGCGGTGCGTGACGCCCTGGATCCGGCCTCGCGGGCGTGGCGCGCATGAGCGCCCGAGAAGGGCCGCTGCTGTCGGTGGAGGGTCTTGAGGTCACGTTCGGCACTCACGCTCCCGCGGTTTGCGGAGTGGATCTGACCGTGCTGCACGGTCAGACCGTCGCGGTGGTGGGCGAATCGGGGTCGGGAAAATCCACCACGGCTGCCGCCATCCTCGGACTGCTTCCGCCCGGGGGACGAATCACCGCCGGGTGCATCGTTTTCGACGGGCGCGACATCAGCGCGGCCGATGGCCGCTTACTGCGATCGATCAGGGGAAGTGCCATCGGGTATGTGCCCCAGGATCCGGTGACGAACCTCAACCCGGTCTGGAAGGTCGGCTTCCAGATCCGGGAAGCCTTGCGGGCGAACACCGATGGACGCGAGGCGCGGCGACGTGCTCTCGATCTGCTCGCCGAGGCGGGTATGCCGGATCCGGTGAAGCAAGCCGCCCGGTATCCCCATCAGCTGTCCGGCGGCATGTGCCAACGCGCGCTGATCGCCATCGGGCTGGCGGGCCGGCCGAAGCTGCTGATCGCCGACGAGCCGACTTCCGCCCTCGACGTCACCGTGCAACGGCAGGTGCTCGACCATCTGCAGCAACTGACCGACGAACTCGGAACCGCGCTGCTGCTGATCACCCACGACCTGGCGTTGGCCGCCGAACGGGCCGAGTCCGTCGTCGTCCTCCACCGTGGGCTGGTGGTGGAATCCGGTGCCGCGCAGTCGATCCTGCGCGACCCGCAACATGAGTACACTCGACGATTGGTCGCCGCCGCCCCGTCGCTGACCGCGAGGAGTTCGCCCCGAACCGCACCGCGGACCACAACCCAACCCCCCGACGACATTCTCGTCGCCTCGGAGCTGACGAAGGTTTACCGGGAATCGCACGGGGCGCCGTGGCGACGGGCGGAGTTTTGCGCCGTCGACGCCGTGTCGTTTCGGCTGCGCCGCGGTGGCACCCTGGCGATCGCCGGGGAGTCGGGGTCGGGAAAATCAACGGTGGCGCGGATGGTGTTGGGCCTGTTGCAACCCACGTCCGGCACAGTGGTTTTCGACGGTATCCCGATCGGCGGACAACTGGAGCGCAAGCAGGCGTTGGTGTTTCGCCGGCGGGTGCAGCCGGTGTTCCAGAACCCATACAGCAGTTTGGATCCCATGTACTCGGTGTTTCGCGCCATCGAGGAACCGTTGCGGATACATCGGGTCGGCGACCGCAAACAGCGCGCGCTCGCGGTGCGCGAGCTGCTCGACCAGGTGGCGCTGCCGGCGTCGGCGTTGGGGCGGCTGCCCCGCGAGCTGTCCGGTGGCCAGCGGCAACGGGTCGCGATCGCTCGTGCGCTTGCGCTCCGACCCGAGGTGCTGGTGTGCGACGAGGCGGTCTCGGCGCTCGACGTCCTGGTGCAGGCCCAGATATTGGACCTGCTGGCCGAACTGCAGGCCGAACTGGGGCTGACCTACTTGTTCATCAGCCACGACCTGGCGGTGATCCGCCAGATCGCCGACGACGTCTTGGTCATGCGCGCCGGCCGGGCGGTGGAGTGCGCGCCCACCGAGGAGCTGTTCACCCGGCCCGGCGACGAGTACACCCGTCAGTTGCTGGAGGCGATTCCCCGCCCGTCGGCGCCGCCCCGCTAGTGTTGACAACCCGTGACGACCGACCCGTTGGCCCCGCTGATGGAGCTCCCCGGCGTCGCGGAGGCCAGTGACCGGGCCCGCGACGCGTTGGGTCGGGCCCACCGCCACCGGGCCAATCTGCGGGGCTGGCGGGTGACCGCCGCCGAAGCGGCGTTGCGAGCGGCGCGCGCCTCGTCGGTGCTCGATGGCGGGCCCGTGCGGCTGGACGATCTCGCGGAGGCCGCCTTGCGAACTAGGGGGGTGAGCGATCCGGTGTTCGGCGGAGCGCTGCGGGTGGCCCAGGCCCTCGAGGGCGGAGGGGGCCCGCTGATCGGCGTTTGGCAGCGCGCGCCGCTGCAGGCGCTGGCCCGTCTGCACGTGCTGGCGGCGGCCGACCAGGTCGATGACGATCGGCTGGGCCGCCCGCGGGCCGATGCCGGGATCGGCCCGCGTCTGGAGTTGCTGGCCGGGTTGGTGACCGCCCCGACGCGCGCGCCGGCGCCGGTGGTGGCCGCCGTGGCACACGGCGAACTGCTGACGCTGAAGCCGTTTGGTAGCGCGGACGGCGTCGTGGCCCGCGGGGTGTCGCGGTTGGTGACTATCGCCAGCGGACTGGATCCGCACGGCTTGGGTGTGCCCGAGGTGAGTTGGATGCGCCAGCCGGCGGATTACCGCGATGCCGCGCGCGGGTTCGCCGACGGCACGCCCGACGGTGTCGGCGCCTGGCTGGTGCTGTGTTGCCGGGCGATGGTGGCGGGCGCGCAGGAGGCCATGTCGATCGCCGAATCGTTACCCAATCGATAGCCGGATCGGTAGCCGACGGACCTCGAAACGTCGCCGAAGAAGTGTGTCCACAAATGTAAAGCGGGCGACGTCCCGAACGATTCGGTGCGCCGCCCGCCAGCACGGAACTCGGTTACCAAGCGTGCATTTCTGGGCTGCGTGGGTTGGCCTCGGCGATCTTGCGACGCTTCCGGTTGCAACCCCACCCAAGGGGCCGTCGATACCTTTCGCTTTTCGCAATTACGCAGGCCCGCAACACTTCTGCCATTATCGCGGCTATGACTCCGCGTGGGTGCCGGGAACCGTGCTTGGGCGCCCGGATCGGGAGATCGAACCTTCTCTTCCGGATCGACCTAGGCCTCACCGGGCTTCCGTGGTTCCTTTGTACTACTAGACCCTTAGCACAGCAAGGCCCCAATTCTGCCAACGTTGCGAAGGCGCACCGGATTGCTGGCTCACCATGTTTGCTGGCCGGTGAACAGAAGTTAGAACGCGAAGCGGCGCAACAGCGTGTAGGTGACCGCGCCGGCGGCGAGTGCGGTGACACCAACCGCGGCGGTGGTCGCGATCGCGGCACCCGACGGCGCCGGAATTCGGTCGCGCAGCGACACCGGCCGGGAGAACACCAAAACGGGCCAACCGCGCTCGGTGGCTTCTTTGCGCAAGCCGCGGTCCGGATTGACCACACTTGGGTGGCCTACGGCCTCGAGCATCGGCAGGTCGGTGATCGAGTCGGAGTAGGCGTAGCAATGCTCCAGCGGATAGCCCTCGCGGGCAGCCAACTCGCGGATCGCTTGCACCTTGCCGTCGCCGTAGCAATAGAACGCGACTTCGCCGGTGTACTTGCCGTCCTCGACGACCATTCGGGTCGCCATCGCATGGGTCGCGCCCAGCGCCCGGGCGATCGGCGCGACGATCTCTTCTCCGGACGCCGAGACCACCACGACGTCACGACCGCACAGCTTGTGCGCCGCGATCAGGTCCGCGGCTTCGGCGAAGATCAGTGGCGTGACGATGTCGTGCAGCGTTTCGTTGACGATGGACTTGACCTGCTCCACATCCCAACCGGTGCACATGTTGGTCATGTGGGTGCGTATTCGGTCCATCTGGTCATGATCGGCGCCGGAGAGCAGAAAGATGAACTGGGCGTAGCTGGACTTGAGCACTGCGCGCCGGTTGAGCAGTCCCTGGTCGAAGAACGGTTTGCTGAACGCGAGGGTGCTGGACTTGGCGATGATCGTCTTGTCCAGGTCGAAGAACGCGGCGGTGCGGGCGCGGGAAGCGGTGGTTGCAGCTGTTTCAGGTGAGGTTTGCTGCGCGGCCGAATCGAAGACGCTCACCGACACAGCATAGGTCGACCGTCCAAAAGCGCCGCGACCTCACGGCACCAACGGCGGCTCAGCACACACGTGTGGCTGGCGTGACCGACGGTGTTTTTGCGGCTCAAAGTGCCTTTTAAAATAAATCGCTACTTGCGTTAATGCGGACTGTCATGTGTATAGTAAGCATTACTCGGCCTGAGCCGAGGGTGCATCAGCCCGACCCCCCGGGGCTGATGCACGACGACCCTCGCCTCCTCCCCCCCTGGCGGGGGTCGTCCCTTTTCTGGGGTAAGTAATCGTCGGCCGAAGCGGTTTTTTCCCGCCTGTCGAGCGTTGCGGGAAATGTGTCGTTTGTGCGCTGGGCGGCCGCCGAGCCGGCGCGGTTGTGCACACTCGCGTCTCTCTCCACAAATCCAGCTTTGGCACTGGTGTCCCAAGGTCACGGCCCCGCATGGTGGGTAGGTGACTAGCACTAACGGCACCGCGGCGGCGGATTCCGCGGGCGTGTTGGCGGTGTTGACGGACCCGGAATTGCGGGACGAATTCGACCGAGTGGCGGCGGCTGTCGGCGTTCGGGTGGTGCATGCCGGCGGCTCTCGGGTGAGCCGGAAGACCTGGTCGGCGGCCGCGGCCGTGGTGCTGGACGAGGCGGCGGCGGATCGTTGTGGGGAGGCGGCGCTGCCGCGGCGTGCTCACGTCAGCGTGCTGACGCTCGCCGAAGCCGCGACGGCGACGTGGGCGGCCGCCGTCGCTGTCGGCGCCCAGCATGTGCTGAGGCTGCCCGGTCAAGAGCGTGAACTGATCCACGAGCTCGCCGAGGCCGGTGAATCGGCGCGCGACGACGGGCGGCGCGGCCACGTCGTCGCGGTGCTCGGCGGCTGCGGAGGCGCCGGGGCCTCTTTGCTGGCGGTCGCCGTGGCACAAACCGCCGCCGACGCGCTCTTGGTGGACCTCGACCCCTGGGGCGGTGGCATCGACCTGCTGGTGGGCGGCGAGACCACACCGGGCCTGCGTTGGCCCGATTTGGCGTTAGAGGGCGGACGGCTCAACTGGACGGCCGTTCGCGATGCGCTGCCGCGACTCCGCGGAGTCAGCTTGCTGTCCGGCACCCGGTGCGGCTACGAGTTGGACGGCGCGCCGGTGGATGCCGTTGTCGATGCCGGGCGCCGCGGGGGAGTCGCCGTCGTGTGCGATCTGCCCCGTCGTCTCACCGAGGCGACGCAAGTAGTGCTGGACGCCGCCGATCTCGTCGTCGTGGTCAGCCGGTGCGATGTGCGTGCGTGCGCGGCGACCGCAGCGATGGCTCCTGTGCTGGCCGCGTTCAATCCCAATCTCGGGTTGGTCGTGCGGGGGCCGGCTCCGGGGGGATTGCGGGCGGCCGAGGTCGCCGACATCACCGGTCTGCCGCTGCTGGCGTCCATGAAGGCTCAGCCGCAACTTGCCGAGCGGTTGGAGCGCGGTGGTCTTCGGTTGGGACGACGATCCGCGCTCTCGGTGGCGGCTCGCCGGGTGCTTGCGGTGCTGCCGCGTGCGGGGTCGGCGCAGAACGGCAGGGCGGCGTGAGCGGTCCGCTGATTGAACGGGTGCGCGAGCGGCTGGCATCCGAATCCGCCCCGCTGCGACCGAGCGTGGTGGCCGCCGCGATCCGGGCAGAGTCCGGCGGGATGCTCGGTGACACCGAGGTCCTCGCCAACCTTCGGGTGCTCCAGACGGAGCTGACCGGCGCCGGCATCCTCGAGCCGTTGTTATGTGCGGACGGAACGACCGATGTCTTGGTCACCGCGCCCGATGCGGTGTGGGTTGACGATGGAAACGGTTTGCGGCGCAGCCGGATTCGTTTCGCCGACGAGGCGGCGGTGCGACGGCTGGCGCAGCGCCTGGCGTTGGCTGCCGGTCGGCGTCTCGACGACGCGCAACCTTGGGTGGACGGCCAGCTGACCGGCATAGGTGCCGGAGGGTTCGCGGTGCGGCTGCATGCGGTGTTGCCGCCCGTGGCGGCTGGAGGCACCTGCTTGTCGCTGCGTGTATTGCGGCCGGCCACTCAGGATTTGGCCGCCCTGACCGCGGCCGGCGCGATCCATCCCGAGGCCGCCGCACTGGTTGCCGAGATCATCGCCGCTCGCTTGGCCTTTTTGGTGTGCGGGGGCACCGGCGCCGGGAAGACGACCTTGTTGGCGGCGATGTTGGGCGCCGTACCGTCGACGGAACGGATCGTGTGCGTCGAGGACGCGGCCGAGCTGGCGCCCCGCCATCCGCATCTGGTCAAGCTGGTAGCGCGGTGCGCCAACGTCGAAGGTGTCGGCGAAGTCCCTGTGCGCCAACTAGTCCGGCAGGCCCTGCGGATGCGGCCCGACCGCATCGTGGTCGGCGAGGTCAGGGGCGCGGAGGTGGTCGATCTGCTGGCGGCGCTGAACACCGGCCACGATGGCGGCGCGGGCACGGTGCATGCCAACAATCCGGGCGAGGTCCCCGCTCGCCTGGAGGCGTTGGGCGCGCTCGGTGGTCTCGATCGTGCTGCGTTGCACAGTCAACTCGCCGCCGCAGTCCAGGCGCTGCTGCACGTCGCGCGCGACCCGACCGGTCGACGCCGGCTTCGTGAGATCGCCGTGCTGCGTCAAATTGAGGGGCGGGTGCGGGCCGTCACGGTGTGGCATGTGGACCGGGGAACGACGGACGACGCGGGCGATCTGCGTCGCTTGCTGCGAAGCCGGATGTCGGCATGAACGGCCCCACGGTTGCCGCCCTGCTGTTGTCGCTTGCGCTGGCGGTGTTTCCGTCGTCACCGCGACGCAGGCTCATGCCGGCGGCCCGCGTTCCCCGGCGCGCCCCGGTTGGGCCGATGGGCGTTGGCTGCATCACCGCCTGTGCCATCCTTGCCGCCGCGGTTTTGCTGCCGCCGACGACGGTCCTCGCCGTCGCGGTCGTGGGCGCAACCACGGGCATGCGTTACCGTCGCCGCCGTCGTATCCGACGGGCCATCGACGAGGGTCGAACGCTGGAAACCGCGCTGGATGTGCTGGTCGGCGAATTGCGGGTCGGCTGTCATCCGGTGCGCGCGTTTTGCGTGGCCGCCGACGAAACCGTTGGCGCGGTAGCCGTGTCGTTGCGGGCCGTCGCGGCGCGGGCCAGGTTGGGCGCCGACGTCACGGCCGGCCTACGCGCCGCGGCACGGACGTCGGCCCTGCCGGCGCATTGGGATCGACTGGCCGTGTGCTGGCAGCTGGCCAGTGACCACGGGCTGGCGATAGCCACGCTGATGCGCGCCGCGCAACGCGATATCGCCGAGCGGCAACGGTTCTCGGCACGGGTCTCGTCGAGCATGGCCGGACCGCGCGCCACCGCTGCCATACTGGCGGGCCTGCCGGTGCTGGGCGTGCTGCTGGGCCAACTCATCGGGGCCCGGCCGCTGAGTTTCTTGCTGAGCGGGCACACGGGTGGATGGTTTTTAGTCGTTGGGGCGATGCTGGCCTGCGGCGGGCTGCTGTGGTCGGACCGCATCACCGATCGGCTCGCGGCATGAGCACCGCGGCGGTGTTGCTGGCATTGGCGTTGTGCATCGGCCCCGGCCCGCGGGTGGTGCGGGCGCGTGCCGGGATACCGGTGCGCGCGCACCGGCTGCGGCGGGCGCTGCCATTAGGGCCGGCGCATGGCCCGGACCCGCTGGCGGTCGCGTCCAGCCTCGACGTGCTGGCCGTGTGCCTGGCGGCGGGCATGGCGGTGTCGACCGCGGCGGCCGCGGCCGCACCGTCCGCGCCACCGAGGCTGGCCGGCGTATTGCGCCGCACCGCCGATCTGCTGGCGCTGGGCGCCGATCCGTCTGTCGCATGGTCGATTTCGCCGGACCTTCCGGCCGGCTCGGTCGACGCGCAAACGGATGCGCTGCTGCGACTGGCGCGACGTTCGGCGTCCTCGGGCGCGGCCTTGGCCGGGGGCGTCACCGAATTGGCCGACGAGTCGCGTCACGACGCGGCCACCGGCGCCGCCGCGGCCGCCGAGCGGGCCGGGGTTCTGATCGCCGGACCGCTCGGACTCTGCTTTTTGCCGGCGTTTGTGTGCCTGGGCATTGTTCCGGTGGTGGCCGGGCTGGCCGGCGATGTCCTGCAATCGGGCGTGCTGTGAAACGAAAGGAAGGCATTGATGATCGACATGTTCCGCACACTCTTGGCGCGCGTCGCCGCCTTGGCGACCGACGAGTCGGGAATGTCCACGGTCGAGTACGCCATCGGCACGATTGCGGCGGCCGCGTTCGGCGCGATCCTCTACACCGTCGTCACCGGCGATTCCATCGTCTCGGCGCTGACCAACATCATCGGTCGCGCGCTCAATACCAAGGTTTAGCCGACTGTGCCGGCGCGAGCACCGTCGAGGCGGCGCTGGCGATCGCTGCGCTGGTCGTGGTGTTGGTGCTGTGCCTGGCCGGGGTCACCGCGGTGTCGACGCAGGTGCGCTGCATCGACGCCGCGCGCGAGGCCGCCCGATTGGCGGCGCGCGGCGACGAACGCTCGGCGGTCGACGCCGCCCGTCGCATCGCGCCCGTTGGGGCGCGGGTTCAGGTGCATCGGGATGGTGGCTTCGTGGTGGCCACGGTGGTGGCGCGCTCAAAGCTGTTGCCTTCGTTGGACATTGCGGGCAAGGCGGTCTCGGCCGAGGAGCCACGGGGATGATCGGGGCTCCGCCACCATCCTCGCGGCCGCGATGGTCGTGGTGCTGCTGTGGGTCACCGGGGCGGGGGCATATCTCGGCTCGGTGGTGGTGGCGCGTCATCGTGCGCAGGCGGCTGCCGACCTGGCCGCGCTGGCCGCCGCGGCCCGGCTACCGTCCGGAGCCGCGGCGGCCTGCGCCAGAGCGACGGCGGTGGCACGCGAGATGCGGGTCGATCATGCCGACTGCGGGGTGGATGGTCTCGACGTCGTCGTCACGGTCCAAGTGGCTGTCGGTTTCGCCGGTGCGGCGCGCGCCGCCGCACGGGCCGGGCCGGTCGACGCGGGCGGTTAGGTCGTGTCGCCGGGGGCGGGCAGTCCCGCGGCGACGAGTTCGTCATCGGTCGGCAGTCGCAGCGCGACCAGTCCGGCGAAGGTCTCCGGTTCGAGTTCCACCCTGTTGACCGTGACGTGCACCGGCACCCAATCGGCGTCGTGGCCGCGCATTCGCAGTACTCGAGTGGCCGGGCCGTCGACGAATTCCTTTGTCATAGCGGTCAACAAGTGCTCGTCGTCCGGATGAACCTTCGGCTTGTCCGACTTGCTGCCCCGCCAGTCATAGAAGGGGGAGGGCTCGTCCAGCCATTTCAGCAGGGTCCAAGTGTTGAGGTCGACGAGTGCGCGGTGGACTCCGGCCTCCGCCAGTCCCTGGAGAATCCGCCGCGCCAGATCGTTGGTGGATAGCATCGGGCCCTTGAGTTCGGCGCGCCAGTTCATCGCCCGTGCTACCAGGTGCTCCCGCCCGTCCGGTTGCGGCTCCAAAGCGGTGTGCACGACGAAACCTATCCGGATGGGGTTGCCCTGCCAATCGGTGAGATCCCAGGTGCTGCACAGCGTTTGGTCAGGCTTTGCCTTGACCGCCAGGGCAAGAACCTTGGCTTCGTTCGGATTGAGTTCGCGGGACGGAAGATCTTCTGCGAAGGCCCTGCCAAAGACGACTTCGACTTCGGGGTTCTTGCCGCTGTTGGCCAGCGATTCCCGGGTATCGGTGGCCACGCCAAGGGTCAGGTCCCACTTCAGCGGCCCGGGGATCGGCCGCTCCGACGGTTCGGCGTCGGCGGGGCCGGTCCACACATGCACACCGTGGACACGGCCATCGGACATCACCACCGGCTCGGTGCGGATGACGCGGTCGCGCTTGGTGGTGATGCTGGTCAGGCTCTGGCCGGTCTGCACAGTCTCAGCTATCGCGGTGCGGACCGCGGAGAGATATGGACTGCGGCGCAGGAACGTGGTGATTGGGACGAGGTTTTTAAGTTGGCGTCCCTGCGCTACTACGGCGGGCTCGGCCCCCAGCGTCTCCACGAGCAACCAGTCGTGGGCCATGCGGGTGATTTTACGGGGGTGAGCGGGGTCGGTGGCGGCCCGGGTGTGCCAGGGCAAGCAGCACTTTGTGCCGGGCGAAGTCACGTGAACCAGCGACCGCCGAGAGTGCGGTGGCGACGAGTTTGCCATGCCGCCACAGCCTTGGATCGGCTCCGCCTTTTCGACCGTGCGTCGCGCCGCGCGATGGTAATCTGACAATTCTTCAGCAGCGAGGAAATGCATTGTGGTATGGCTGCCACGACGCAGGTCCGTGGAGGTCGACCGTTGAGGGGTCGGTCGCCGTCCCGGGTTATTTAGCGGGATTCGGCAGCCCGTCGCGCACTCGCCGGCCCGGTCCCTGCACGGCACCCGAAAGTTCTGCGGGTGCATCGGCTACGGCAACCCGTTCATCCCGTCTTGGCCCACCAGCAGGCCGAGTGCATCACAGAAGGTGCTGGCACATCCCAGGTTTGCCGGGATTAGCCCGACTCCAACTCCGCGAGCACCAGTCGCAGCACCAGCACGGCCCCCGCCTTGTCCAGTGGGTCGTTGCCGTTGCCGCATTTGGGCGACTGCACACACGACGGACATCCGCTCGGGCATTCGCACGCCTCGATGGCCGAAGCCGTCGCCCCCAACCAAGTGCTTGCCCGGCGGAACCCGCGTTCGGCGAACCCCGCCCCGCCCGGGTAGCCGTCGTAGACGAACACACTGGGCAACCCATCGGGCCCTATCGCGGTGGACAGGCCACCGATGTCGCCGCGGTCGCAGCTGGCCACCAGGGGCAGCAGGCCGATGGCCGCATGTTCGGCGGCGTGTAACGACCCGGGAATGCGCGGCGCGTCAATCCCCTTGTGCGATAAGGCATCCGGGGTGATGGTGTACATGACCGCGGTGGTGGCCAGCGTGTGCTCGGGCATGTCCAGCTCGACGAAGTCGATTACCTCCCCGGAAAGCCGGCGCCGTAGGTAACCCACGACGCGGTGGGTGACCCTGACCGGCAGCAAACCCAGGGTGACGGGCCCGAACGGGGAGCGTTCGCCGGTCCCGGTGACGGCGATGTCGGTGAGTTCGCGCGCGAACGTCGCATAGCCGGGATCCTCGGCGCGGACGAACGCGATCCCGTCGTCGAAGTCCAGAGAGTCGACGACGTAAGTCTCACCCTGATGCAGATACACCGCCCCCGGGTGCACCGAGGCCGGGGCCCGATCGACCCCCGTGCTGCCCAGCAGCCGGCCGGTGTCCGCCTCGACGATGACGATCTGGCCGCCCGTCGACCCCCGAATGTCCACCGCACCGTGCGGTTGTACGCCGGCCGCGGGGAAGTACTTGTTGTTGCGCCGTCGCAGCAGCCCGTCGTCGACCAGGCCCTGGGCCACCTGCGTGGCGCCAAAATCCCGGACCTCGGCTTCGTCGAGGGGCATTTCGGTCGCCGCGCAGAGGAGCTGGGGACCGAGAATGTAGGGGTTGGCGGGATCGATCACGACCCGCTCGACCGGCTTGCCCAGCAGCGCGCTGGGATTGTGGACCAGGTACGTGTCCAGGGGGTCGTCGCGGGCGATCAGCACGACCAGCGCGCCCTGGCCGCGCCGGCCCGACCGGCCGGCCTGTTGCCAGAACGAGGCCACCGTCCCGGGAAAACCGGCGAGCACCACCGCGTCCAGCCCGGCGATGTCGACGCCCAACTCCAGTGCGTTGGTGGTGGCCAGCCCGCGCAGCCGGCCCTCGGCCAGGGCGCGCTCCAGCGCCGTGCGGTCCTCGGCGAGATAACCGGCCCGATACGACGCCACTTTCTGCGACAACTCGGGCGCGATGTCGTCCAACCGCCCCTGCGCGCCCAGCGCGGTCAGTTCCGCGGCGCGGCGCGACCGAACGAACGTCAGGGTCTGCGCTCCCTCGGCGATCAGGTCGGCCATCACGCGCGCCGCCTCGGCACCGGCGGAGCGGCGCACCGGCGCGCCGTTCTCGC
>Ga0318546_10000831_pt1 | contig 12488 bp, 10 predicted proteins | sample GRESIP169b2f19_FD_203514 | JGI IMG/M metagenome (GOLD analysis project Ga0318546, IMG submission 203514) | Tropical soil microbial communities from Luquillo Experimental Forest, Puerto Rico - GRE.SIPMG.169b2f19 | ecosystem: Environmental > Terrestrial > Soil > Tropical forest > Bulk soil...
GGTCCAAGATGCCCGACGGGGTGCTTCAGGAAGTGTATGGCTACCTGTGCGTGCATTATGCGATCCGCTGGCTGATGCACTCGGCGGCAACCGATTACGGACACGACCCAGACAGGCTGTCATTCATCCGATCACTTCGGGCAGCCCGCCGAACCACTGCAACCCACCCTGGTTTTTCCCCCTGAGGTGATCGGCGACGCCGAAATCTGCGTCACCGCCGAAATCCTCCATGAGCTGCTCCCCGCGCGCCGCTCGCGCACCAACCCGCGAGTCGTCAAACGCAAAATGTCGAACTACCAGCTCAAACACACCCACCACCGCAACGCCCCAACGTTGAACCGCCGCCCAGTCGTGACCTCTTAAGTAAACGGTATTGCGGCTAGACCTAGTGCAGCAGCCCGGCTGCGTGATCGGCCAGGTCAAGCAGCGGCTGCGGGAAGATTCCCAAAACCACTGTGACCGCGGCACATACCGCGATCGCCACCTTACTCAAGATGTCGGGCGCCACCACCCGTGGGGTGTCGTCGGTTGCTTCGGTGAAGAACATCGAGACGATGACCCGCACGTAGAAGTACGCGGCGACCCCGCTGGCGATCACACCGATGACAACCAGCGGCACCGCGCCGCCCTGGGCGGCGGCCTTGAACACCGCGAGCTTGCTGACGAACCCACTCGTCAGCGGGATGCCGGCGAAGGCCAGTAGAAACATCGAAAACATCACGCCCACGATGGGTGAGCGCTGTCCGAGCCCCGCCCAGTGCGACAGCGTGGCGTCCTCGACGCCGTCGGCGTTGCGGATCAGGCTGACGATGGCGAACGCGCCGACGGTGCTGAAGCTGTAGGCGACCAAATAGAACAACGTGGCCGAAAGACCCGCCGGATTGTCGGCGATCACGCCGGTGAGGATGAAGCCGACATGTGCGACTGACGAATAGGCCAACATCCGCTTGACGTCGGTCTGGTTCACCGCCGTGATGGTGCCCACCGCCATGGTCAGGATCGAAATCGTCCACAGCACCGGACGCCACTGGTCGTGCAGCGGGGGCAGCGCGACGTAGACCACGCGAAGCAGCGCGCCGAACGCCGCGACCTTGGTGGCCGCCGCCATGAAACCCGTGATCGGGGTGGGCGCGCCCTGGTAGACGTCGGGAATCCAGGAGTGGAATGGGACGGCGCCCACTTTGAACAGCAGGCCGACCGACAGGAGCGCGACGCCGATCAACGCCATCGAGCTACCGCCATGGGACGCGAGCGCATCGCGAATCCCGGGCAGCAGGAGCGTGTCGGTCGCACCGTAGAGCAGCGCAACGCCGTAGAGGAAGAACGCCGACGAGAACGCACCCAGCAGGAAGTACTTCATCGCCGCTTCCTGCGACAGCAGCCGGCGGTGACGGGCCAGCCCGCACATTAGGTACAGGGGCAGCGAAAGAACTTCCAGCGCAACGAACATCGTCAGAAGATCATTGGACGAGGGGAAGACCATCATGCCGCCGAGGGACAGCATCAGCAGCGGGAACAGCTCCGTCTGCGCGGCCCCGGCCCGCTCCGCCTCGCGCTCGGCGTCGCTGCCGGGAACCGCGGACGCCTGCGGGGTAAAGGAATCCAGTCCGCTCGAGCCCGCCGCGACCGCAACCTTGCTGTCCGTCCTGGCCTGCGTCCGTTCCGCGACGAAGATGACCGCCAGCACCCCGACCAGCAGCAGGGTGCCTTGCAGGAACAGCGTTGGACGATCGATGGCCACCGCACCCAGCACCGCGCTACGGCCGGAAACTCGCACCGAGCGGCTCACCACGACGACCCCGATGAATGCCGCTACCAGGCCACCCAGGGCGAGAGTCACCTGGGTGCCGTAGCGAATTCGCCTGGGTAGGAACGCTTCGACCAGCACGCCGGCCACCGCGACTCCGAAGACGATGAGCATCGGGCACAGCAGGAAGTACTCGACGCTGGGGGTGGGCAGGGTCATCGGTGCGGTCCTTCGGCTGTCCGGGGGGTACCAACTGGCACGCTCGGTGCGGGGTCGTGCTGGCCGATGGTGGTCATGGTGTTCTCGACGGCCGGATTGATCAGGTCCAGCACCGGCTTGGGGTAGACCCCGAGCACGAACAGCAGCGCGATCAACGGTGCGACGACGATCAATTCGCGCGCCCGCAGGTCGCCGATGCGCTCGCTGCCCTTGGCCACCGGTCCGGTCATCACCCGCTGGTAGAGCCACAACATGTAGATCGCCGACAGGACCAGCGCGGTCACGCCTACTGCCGCCGCCAACCAATACCGGTTGAAAGTGCCCAGCAGGACCAGGAATTCACTGATGAACGGCGCCAGGCCGGGCAGCGACAGGGTGGCCATCGCCGAAACGAGGAATGTCCCCGCAAGGATGGGTGCCACCTTCTGCACGCCGCCGTAATCGGCAATCGCCCGGCTGCCGCGCCGTGTTATCAGGAACCCCGCGATCAGGAACACCGCCGCGGTGGACAGGCCGTGGTTCAGCATGTACAGCGTCGACCCGCTCTGTCCCTGACTGGTCATCACGAAGATGCCCAGGATGATGAAGCCGAAGTGCGAGATCGAGGTGTAGGCGATCAGGCGCATGATGTCGGCCTGGCCGATCGCCACGATCGCGCCGTAGACCACCCCGATAACGGCCAGCACGACGATCAGCGGGCGGAAATACGTGGCGGCGCTTGGAAACAGCTGCAGGCAGTAGCGCAGCATGCCGAACGTACCGACCTTGTCCATCACCGCCATCATCAGCACCGCGGTCGCCGGTGTGGCCTCGACGGCGGCGTCTGGCAGCCAGCGGTGGAACGGCCAGAGCGGGGCCTTGATCGCGAACGCGAACATGAAGCCCAGGAACAGCGCCTTGAACACGGCGGGGTCGGCGCCGTAGCGGCCCGAGGCGACCCCGGCCACGATGTCGCGGAAGTCGAACGTGCCCGAACCGTGCTGCGCGGTCACCACGTACAGCCCGACTACGGCCGCCAGCATGATCAACCCGCCGAACAGGTTGTACAACAAGAACTTCACCGCCGCGCGCGACCTGCCCGGACCTTGACCGAAGCCGCCGATCAGGAAGTACATCGGGATGAGCATGGCCTCGAAGAACACGTAGAACAGCAACACGTCCAGCGCGACCACCGACACCAGCACCATCGACTCGATGGCCAGCGTCAAGGCGACGTAGGCGTGCACCCCGCGGGTGCCCTCGCCGCCGTCGTTCCAGCCGGCCACCTGCAGCAGCGGAATCAGCACGGCGGTCAGCAGCACCAGCACCACCGCGATGCCATCCACGCCGAGCGAATAGCCGGCGCCGAACGCCGGTATCCACCGATGGCTTTCGACGAATTGGTATGTGGGACCGCCCGTCTTGAAGCCGACGGTGATGACGATCGCCACCGCGAGCGTCAGCACGCCAAAGACCAGGCCGGTCCACTTGGCGAGCTGCCGCAGCCCCGGCGGCATCAGGATGACCAGCACGGAACCCGCGAGCGGCAGCAGCCACAGCACGCTGCACCAGGGAGCGTTGTTCACCACACCTTCACCGCCAGGATCAGCGCGGCCACCAGGACGGCGCCCGCCAGCATCGACAATGCGTAGTTGCGGGCGAAGCCGGTTTGCAAGCCCCGCAGGCGATTCGAAGTGCGGCTCACCAATGCGGCCAGCGCGTTGACCGAGCCGTCCACACCCGCGTTGTCGACTTCGACCAGCGCCTCGGTCAGTTCCGCGCCAGGGCGCATAAACACCTCCTCGTTGAAGGCATCGCCGTAGAGGTCGGCACGTGCGGCCGTCGTGAGCACCGAGACTTGGACCGGGGCCACCCTCGGGATGACCGCCTTGCCGCCGTACATCCGGTAGGCCACCCAGATGCCGACGGCGACGACCGCCAACGCCACGAAGGTGGTGACTACGGCGGGCGGGGCACTGGCGGCTTCTTCATGTGTTCCGACGACGGGCTCAAGCCAGTGCTGCAGGGTGCCGCCGTACGAGAACACGCCGCCGGAGAACACCGAGCCAACGGCCAGCAGGATCAAAGGCCAGGTCATCACTCTTGGCGCCTCATGCGGATGCGCACCCGGCGCCCAACGGGTTTCACCGAAGAAGGTCATCAGCATGACCCGCGTCATGTAGAAGGCGGTGACGCCGGCACCCAGCAGCGCGGCGCCGCCCAGCACGTAGCCGCGGGTGTCGCCGGCGCCGAGTGCGGCCTCGATGATCTTGTCCTTGGAGAAGAAGCCAGCGAACGGCGGCACACCGATGATCGCCAGGTATGCGAGCCCGAACGTGGCGAACGTGATCGGCAGGGCTTTGCGCAGGCCGCCGTAGCGGCGCATGTCCTGCTCCTCGTTCATCGCGTGGATGACCGCGCCGGAACCGAGGAACAGGCCGGCCTTGAAGAACCCGTGGGTGAGCAGGTGCATGATCGCGAAGGCGTAACCGGCCGGGCCCAGCCCGGCGGCCAGCACCATGTAGCCGATCTGGCTCATCGTCGATGCCGCCAGCGCGCGCTTGATGTCGTCCTTGGCGCAGCCGATGAACGCCCCGAACAACAGGGTGACGGCGCCAACGATGACGACGGCCAGTTGCGCGTCGGGCGAAAGGTTGTATAGCGGGTTGGACCGCACGATCAGGTACACGCCGGCGGTCACCATGGTGGCGGCGTGGATCAGCGCGGACACCGGGGTGGGGCCCTCCATCGCGTCACCCAGCCAGGCCTGCAGCGGAACCTGCGCGGACTTGGCGCAGGCGCCCAGCAGCAGGAGCAACCCCATCGCGGTCAGCGCGCCGCGACTGGCCGCGGGCGCCCCGGCGAACACCCCGGAGAAGGAAAGGGTGCCGAAGGTGCTGAACATCAAGAACATTCCCACGGCCAGCCCGGCGTCGCCGACCCGGTTCATCACGAACGCCTTCTTGGCCGCCGTGGCCGCCGACGGCTTGTGGTACCAGAAGCCGATGAGCAGGTAGGAGGCCAGGCCGACGCCTTCCCAGCCGACGTAGAGCACCGCGTAGTTGTCGGCGACCACCAGCAGCAGCATCGAGGCCAGAAACAGGTTGAAATACCCGAAAAATCGGCGGCGGTCCGGGTCCTCGGCCATGTAGCCGATCGAATAGATGTGGATCAGCGACCCGACCCCGGTGATCAGCAGCACGAAGCATATGGACAACTGGTCGATCTGCAGCCCGAGGTCGACCTGTAGCTGGCCGACGGGGATCCAGGTGAACACCTTCTGGTGGATGACGCGGTCTGCCCCGTCCCGGCCGAGCATGTCGGCGAGCAGCGTCGCGCCCACCCCGAACGACGCGACCGCGGCGGCGCAGCCCAGCAGGTGGCCCCACGCGTCGGTGCGCCTGCCGCCGAAGAGCAAGATCGCGGCGCCCGCCAGTGGCAGCGCCACCAGCAGCCAGGTGTAGTGAGTCTCGAAACTAGTCACTGTGGCGTTCTTAGCCTTTGAGTAGGTTCGCGTCGTCGACCGACGCCGATTTGCGGGCCCGGAAAATCGTCATGATGATGGCCAGGCCGACGACGACCTCGCAGGCGGCCACGACCATGGTGAAGAACGCGATCATCTGCCCGTCCAGATGGCCGTGCATCCGCGCGAACGTGACGAACGCCAGGTTGACGGCGTTGAGCATGAGCTCGACGCACATGAACATCACGATGGCGTTGCGGCGCAACAGCACACCCGAGGCCCCGATGGTGAACAACAGTGCCGAAAGGTACAGGTAGTTAGCCGGATTCACGACGCACCGCCTTTCACGGCCTCGACGGAGGAGGTCCCCCGGACCTCGGGCAGGTCCGCGCCTTCCGGGCCGCGGCTGCGGAGTATGGGGGGTACCGAAAGCTCCGAGTACGAGCCATCGGGAAGCAGCGCGGCCACGTCGACCGCGTTCTGGCGCGCGTAGACACCGGGGTTCGGCAGCGGGGTGGCGTGCCCGCCGGGGCGGAACCGTTCCTCTGACAGCTCCCGCTGCGTCTTGCGGCGCTCGAAACGCTCCCGGTGCGCCAGCACCATCGCGCCGACGGCCGCGGTGATCAGCAGCGCGCTCGTCAGCTCGAACGCCCACAGGTAGCGCGAGAAGATCAGCGCCGCAAGGCCTTCAACGTTACCGCCGGAATTGGCGGTGGTAAGCCCGAGAAAACCTCCGGTCGCGACGTTGCCGATGCCGGCCAGCAGCAGGATGCCGAACCCGATGCCGGTCACCACCGCTGCGACTCGCTGGCCGTGCAGCGTCTCCTTCAGTGATTCCGCGGAGTCCACGCCGATCAGCATCAGCACGAACAGGAACAGCATCATCACCGCGCCGGTGTAGACCACGACTTGGACGACGCCCAAGAACAGCGCGTCCTGGATCATGTAGAACACCGCCAGGATGATCATCGTCATCGCCAGAAACATCGCCGAGTACACCGCGTTGACCGCCAGCACCACCCCGACCGCACCGGCCAGCGCCAGCGCTCCCAGCAGCCAGAACGTCACGGCTTCCCCGGTGGAGGTGCGAACGATGGTCTCCGAGGCGAGCAGCACCGTGGTCACTGCGCGTCTCCGGCGTTTTGGCGCTCGCGCAACCCGTCAGCGGTCACGTTGCCCTGGTAGTAGTCCTTGTCGGTGGCCCCGGACGCCCGGGGATGCGGTGGTGCGGTCATTTCGGGCAGCAGCGGCGCAAGCAGCCGATCCTTTTCGTAGATCAGGTCGGCGCGGTTGTCGTCAGCCATCTCGTAGTCGTTGGTCATCGTCAGCGCCCTGGTCGGGCAGGCCTCGATGCACAGACCGCAACCGATGCAACGCAGATAGTTGATCTGGTACACGCGGCCGTAGCGTTCGCCCGGCGAATACCGCTGCTCCTCGGTGTTGTCGGCGCCCTCGACGTAGATCGCGTCGGCCGGGCAGGCCCAGGCGCACAACTCGCAGCCGATGCATTTCTCCAGGCCGTCGGGATACCGGTTGAGTTGATGACGGCCGTGGTAGCGCGGCGCCACGGGACCCGGCTTCTCCGGATACTCCTCGGTGACCCTCTTTTTGAACATCGAACCGAACGTCACGCCGAATCCCGCTACGGCGTCGAGGAATTTAGGCACGTGCTTCCTCCTTGCTGGCAACGACCTTGTGCGCCGGCAGCGGCGGTGTGGGGAATGCCGGCTCGGTGCTTGCTGCGCTTTCCGGCTCCGCTATCTCTGCGCGCCGCCGGCGGAGCTGCAACTCCAGCGCGCGAATGCTGGGCGGGGTGAGCGGCCTTCGCAGCCGTAGCACCAACAGCGCGGCCACGACGACGCTGCTGATCACCAGCACGAGGGTCCAATGCGGGTAGCCCTGGTTGCGCAGCGTGCGGATCGCCGCCGCGATCATCACCCAGATAAGCGCGACCGGGATCAACAACTTCCAGCCCAGCGCCATGAACTGGTCGTAGCGCAGCCGGGGCAGGCTGGCCCGCAGCCACATATAGATGAACAGGAAGGTCCACATCTTGGCGGTGAACCAGAGCACCGGCCACCAGCCGGCGTTGGCCCCCGCCCACATGTTCAGCGGCCACGGCGCATGCCAGCCGCCGAAGAACATGGTCGCGGCCAGCGACGAAACCGTCATCATGTTGACGTATTCGGCCAGCATGAACATCGCGAACTTCAGAGACGAGTACTCGGTGTGGAATCCCGCGACCAGCTCGCCTTCGGCCTCGGGCAAATCGAATGGCGCCCTGTTGGTTTCACCGACCATCGAGATGAGGTAGACGACGAACGACGGCAACAACAGGAACACGAACCAGACGCGGTCCTGGGCCGCCACGATCTGCGACGTCGACATCGAGCCCGCGTAGAGGAACACCGTCGCGAACGACAGCCCCATCGCGACCTCATAGGAGATGACCTGAGCGGTGGAACGCACCCCGCCCAGCAGCGGGTAGGTCGATCCAGACGCCCAACCGCCCAGGACGATGCCGTACACGCCGATCGCCGAGAGCCCCAGGATGAACAACACCGCGACCGGCAGGTCGGTCAGCTGTAACGGCGTCCGGTGGCCGAACACCGACACCACCGGGCCGAACGGGATGAATGCGAACGCGGTGAACGCGGGAATCACCGAAAAGACCGGTGCCGCAAAGTAAACGAACTTGTCGACGCCGCCCGGGGTGATGCTCTCCTTGAGCGCCAGCTTGATCCCGTCGGCCAGGCTCTGCAGGGCGCCCCACGGCCCCACCCGGTTTGGGCCCGGCCGCAGCTGCATCCAGCCGAGAATCTTGCGTTCGAGCAGGATCGCCAACAATACGTTGAGCATGAGGAAGACGAAGATGGCGAGCGACTTGCCCAGCACCAACCACCAGGTGTCGTGTCCGAAGGAGGTCAAGGTGGTCATGCGCCAACTCCAATTCGCGCGATGCTGCCGATGGTCACGCCCAATTTCCGGTGCACCGCCGAACCCGGCGAATTCAACGGAAGCCACACCACCCGGTCGGGCATGTCGGTGATGGTCAGCGGCAGCGTGATCGATCCGCGCGCCGTACTGACCGTGACGTTGTCGCCGTCGGCGGCGCCGACCTCGGCTGCGGTATCCGCCGACAGCCGGACGAAGGGTTTGCGCGCGGTGCCCGCCAGATAAGGCTCGCCGTCCTGCATTCGGCCCTCGTCGAGCAGCAACCGCCATCCGGCCAGTACCGCCTCGCCCCGCGCGGGCTTGGCCGGTTCTGCGGTGGCGACCTGCGGTGCGGCGGCGTGTTTGCCGTCCCAGATGCCCAGCCCGGACAGCTCCTCGCGGGCCGCGCCGACGGTGGCCGTGTTCAGGTAGACACCCATCTCGTCGGCCAGCGTGTCAAGAACCTGGTGATCCGACTGGCCGGCTTGCAGGCTGGTGCCGCGCAGCGCGGGCTCGAAACCGCGGTGCCGGCCCTCCCAGTTGACGAACGCACCGGACTTCTGCGTCGTCGGTGCGACCGGGAACACCACGTCGGCGCGCTCGGTGACGGCGCTGTGCCGCAGCTCCAGGCTGACGACGAAGCCGACGGCATCCAGCGCCGCCAGCACCGCGTCGGGATCGGCGAAGTCGCCGGGTTCGATCCCGCCGACCAGCAGCGCGGCCAGGGACCCGTCGGCGGCGGCGGCCAGGATGCCGTCGGCGTCGCGCCCAGCCGCGGAAGGCAATTCGTCGACGTGCCAGGCCGCGGCAACCTGCGCGCGAGCGGCGTCGTCGGCGACCGGACGGCCACCGGGCAGCAGCCCGGGCAGCGCGCCGGCCTCCAGGGCGCCACGCTCGCCGGCCCGGCGCGGCACCCACGCCAGCCGCGCGCCGGTGGCGTCGGCCAGTCGGGCCGCGGCGGACACTCCGCCGGGCACCGTGGCCAAGCGTTCCCCGACCATGATGACCGCCCCGGGCGTGGCCAGAAGATCACCCACTTCGCCGGTGGCCAGCCCGTCCAGCGCCGAAGGTTCGGTTCCCGGAACGGTTTTGATCAGCCGCCCCGCCATCTTCGTCAGCGCGCGGGTGGCGAAGGGCGCGATCGCGTACACCGGCACGCGGTGCTTGCGGGCCGCCTTGCGCAACCGTAAGAACACGATGGGCGACTCGTCTTCCGGTTCAAACCCGACGAGTACCACCACCGGCGCCGATTCCAGGTCGGAATAGCTGACGGTCATTGGCCGTCCGGCGACGCGCGCGGCCAGGAATTCGGCCTCCTCGGCCGAATGTGGACGCGCGCGGAAGTCGATGTCGTTGGTGTCCAACGTTATTCGTGCAAACTTGCTGTAGGCGTAGGCGTCTTCCCAGGTCGCCCGGCCGCCGACCAGCACCCCGGTGCGCCCGCGGGCCGCCTCCAGTCCCTGGATCGCGGTGGCCATGGCATGGGACCACGACGCCGGCACCAGCGAGCCGTCCGCGTCCCGGATCAGGGGAGTGGTGATCACGTCATGCTGGGTCGCGTAACTGAATGCCCACCGGCCTTTGTCGCAGTTCCACTCCTCGTTGACTTCCGGGTCGTCGCCGGCCAGCCGGCGCAGCACTTTGCCGCGGCGGTGGTCGGTGCGCTGCGCGCATCCCGAGGCGCAGTGCTCGCACACGCTTGGGCTGGAGACCAGGTCGAACGGGCGGGCGCGGAAACGATACGCGGTCCCGGTCAGCGCGCCGACCGGGCAGATCTGCACCGTGTTGCCCGAAAAGTAGGAGTCGAAAGGCTCATTGGCGTAGATGCCGACCTGCTGCAGGGCACCGCGCTCCTGCATGTCGATGAACGGGTCGCCGGCGATCTGCTCGGAGAACCGTGTGCACCGGGCGCACAGGATGCAGCGCTCGCGGTCCAGCAGCACTTGTGAGGAGATGTTGATCGGCTTGGCGAACGTGCGCTTGACGTCGGTGAAGCGGGAATCGGCCCGGCCGTTGGACATTGCCTGGTTTTGCAGCGGGCATTCGCCGCCCTTGTCGCACATCGGGCAGTCCAGGGGATGGTTGATCAGCAGCAGTTCCATCACGCCGTGTTGGGCCTTGTCGGCGGCCGGCGAGGTGAGCTGGGTGCGCACCACCATGTCGTCGGTGGCGACGGTGGTGCACGATGCCATCGGCTTGCGTTGTCCCTCAACCTCGACCAGGCACTGCCGGCAGGCGCCGACCGGGTCCAGCAGCGGATGGTCGCAGAACCGCGGGATCTGGACGCCCATCAGTTCCGCCGCGCGGATTACCAAAGTTCCCTTGGGAACGCTGATTTCGACACCGTCGATGGTCAACGTCACCATCTCCGGCTGGCTCACGTCGCCGCCGGCCTGAGGTTTGGCCGCCTGTGTCACGCGTTACCTCCATTGGGCGTAAGCATGGAGTCCTTGGGGTCGAACGGGCAGCCGCCTCCCTCGACGTGGGCGACGTACTCGTCGCGGAAGTGCGTGATCGACGACATCACCGGGCTGGCGGCGCCATCGCCCAACGCGCAGAACGACTTTCCCAGAATGGTGTCCGAGATGTCCGACAGCTTGTCGATATCCTCGAGGGTCCCCTTGCCGGTCTCCAGCCGCTCATAGATCTGGCTCAGCCAGAAGGTGCCCTCCCGGCACGGCGTGCATTTGCCGCACGATTCGTGCTTGTAGAAGTCGGTCCAGCGGCGTACCGCGCGCACCACGCACGTGGTTTCGTCGAAGATCTCCAACGCCTTGGTCCCCAGCATCGAGCCCGCGCTGCCCACGCCCTCGTAGTCCAGCGGCACGTCGAGGTGTTCGTCGGTCAGCAGCGGCGTCGACGACCCGCCGGGGGTCCAGAACTTCAGCCGGTGCCCCTCCCTGACACCACCGGCGTAGGCGAGCAACTCGCGCAACGTGATTCCGAGCGGGGCCTCGTACTGGCCCGGCCGGGTGACGTGCCCGGACAGCGAATACAACGTGAAGCCAGGCGATTTCTCGCTGCCCATCAACCGGAACCAGTCGGCGCCGTTGAGGATGATCGACGGGACGCTGGCGATCGTCTCGACGTTGTTGATCACCGTGGGGCAGCCGTAAAGGCCCGCCACCGCGGGGAATGGGGGCCGCAGCCGCGGCTGGCCGCGCCGGCCCTCCAGCGAGTCGAGCAGCGCCGTTTCCTCGCCACAGATATAGGCGCCGGCTCCGGCGTGCACCACCAGCTCGAGGTCGAAGCCGGAACCGTTGATGTCGCGGCCAAGGTAACCGGCGGCGTAGGCCTCGGCCACCGCGTTCTGCAGGCGGCGCAACACCGGCAGCACCTCTCCGCGCACGTAGATGAACGCGTGGCTGGCCCGGATCGCGTAGGCGGCGATGATGACGCCTTCCACGAGCACGTGCGGTGTCGCGAACATCAGCGGAATGTCTTTGCACGTACCGGGTTCCGACTCGTCGGCGTTGACCACCAGGTAGTGCGGCTTGGCGGCCGGGCCGGTATCGCCCTGCGGGATGAATGACCATTTCGTCCCGGTCGAGAAGCCGGCGCCGCCTCGGCCGCGCAGCCCGGAGTCCTTGATGATCCCGATCACCGCGTCGGGCTCCATGCCAAGTGCCTTGTGCATCGCCTGGTAGCCGTCGTGGCGGCGGTAGGTCTCCAGCGTCCACGACTCGGGATCGTCCCAATAGCGGCTGATCACCGGAGTCAACGGCGTTGCCTTGGCGGTGGGAGCAGCCATCACCGTTCCGTCCCGTCCGACGGGGAGTCGGGTGCTGGCGGCGCCTCCATGCCGAGTTCCTTCGCCACCTGCAAGCCGGCCAATGTCGCCTCGCCCGCACCGCCCTGGCCCTGGTCGGGGCGCTGGTCGGGCAGGCCGGCCAGGATGCGCGACGTCTCGCGGAAGGCGCACAGCGAAGCGCCGCGGGTGGGCGCCGCCGGTGTGCCGGAGCGCAGGGAGTCGACGAGTTCGCGCGCCGACTCCGGCGTCTGGTTGTCGAAGAATTCCCAGTTGACCATCACCACCGGTGCGTAGTCGCAGGCGGCGTTGCATTCGATGTGTTGCAGGGTGACGGACCCGTCGTCGGTGGTCTCGTCGTTGCCGATGCCCAGATGCTCCTTGAGCGCGTCGAATAT
>Ga0318546_10000837_pt1 | contig 12460 bp, 10 predicted proteins | sample GRESIP169b2f19_FD_203514 | JGI IMG/M metagenome (GOLD analysis project Ga0318546, IMG submission 203514) | Tropical soil microbial communities from Luquillo Experimental Forest, Puerto Rico - GRE.SIPMG.169b2f19 | ecosystem: Environmental > Terrestrial > Soil > Tropical forest > Bulk soil...
GCCAATCCCCACACCGGCGAAACCTTCGAGGGTGCTTATCGGGACGATAAAGGCCCGATCCAGCGGGTGATCGATGAGCTCTGCATTTTTTTGCGTGATCACCATTCGGGTGAAAAAACGCAGATGGATGTCGGGGTCATCGATTTTTTGGCCGATGTTCTCGATGCGGTCGGGGAGACTAGGGCGACGATCCTTTCGGCATATCGCACGGCCGAAACCAACGCGATGCTCGCCCGAACGATGTTCGGCGTTGCCGAGCACAGCCAGCACATCGTCGGCCGCGCCCTCGACATCCGTCTGGATTCGAGGCTTCCCGAAGCGATGACGACCGCGCGCGCGATGCAGCGCGGTGGAGTCGGCTGGTACCCGCATTCCGGGTTCATCCATATCGACACCGGCGCGGTCCGCAATTGGACTCTCGACGAGCGTGGGCTCGACGGCCTCCTGGTGTTCGACGGTAACCGCCTGAGGCTCGTTGGCAGAGGTCTCGACGGCAACAACCACCTGCTCCTCGGCGGTGCTTGGCAGCCACTGACCGTGGTGCAACGGCTTCAGCTGCAACACCAGCTGGCGCGGGCAGAATTTCTCGCCCGCACCGTCGGTCTGCGCCCTAACCCATAGCGGATAGCGCGCAGAGGTCCTCTTGGTGCCGCCGCTCCTTTCTTGATAGAAGAAGCGACCGACCGCGCCGGAAACAGTGAGTTGCGGTTGTCCGACTGCTCGCCGCCTCACCGCCCCATTAGTTAAGATTTAGAAGCGCCGGCGAGTCGTGGGAACCGGCAGATTTCGATTGCCATCCAGCCGGCTGGCGCGCAACTTCAGCCATATCTAGAGGCTAAAGCGCCGCCGGTCGCGACGTTTCGGCGTTCGGCGGTCGTGTGTCAGGATGATGGAGGCGCCCCTATGGCGAATACGTCCGCGAATACGACTGCAGCCGCCCGCTGTGCCGCGCTGATCGGCCCGTATCTTTCGGGCAAGACCACCTTGTTGGAGGCGTTGCTTTATGCGGCCGGCAACACCAGCCGGCGCGGCAGCGTGCGTGACGGCAATTCGGTCGGCGATCACTCCCAAGAGGCGCGTGCCCGACAGATGTCGACCGAGCTGAACGTCGCGAACGCCAGTTTTCTCGGCGATCGCTGGACGATCCTCGACTGCCCGGGCTCGGTCGAGCTGCTCTACGAAGCACAGGCGGCGACCCTGGTGAGCGATGTCGCTGTCGTGGTCGTCGAACCGGAGGTCGAGCGCGCCTTGACGATCAGCGCGCTATTACGGTTTCTCGACCGCCACAAGATCCCGCACATGATCTTCATCAACAAGATGGATACCGCGAGCGCGCGTGTGCGCGACCTGCTCGCGGCCCTGCAGTCGGTTTCGCAGCGTCCCCTTGTATTGCGCCAAGTGCCGCTCCGCGGCCCGGACTCGGAAATCACCGGCTATGTCGACCTCGTCAGCGAACGCGCCTATCGTTATCGACCCGGCCAAGCCTCTGACCTGATACCGCTGCCTGACAACTTCTGGGATCAGGAGGGCCCTACCCGCTCCGGTTTGATCGAAAAGCTGGCCGATTTCGATGATGCTTTGCTCGAGCAACTACTCGAAGAAGTCGAGCCACAGAAGGAGGAAATCTATCGTCACCTGACCCGCACTTTGAGGGGCGCGCAGGTCGTTCCGGTATTTCTCGGCTCGGGGCTTGCGGATTGGGGCATCCGGCGATTGTGGAAGGCGCTTCGTCACGAGGCGCCGCCCGCGCGGGAAACGGCGGAGCGGCTGGGCATCGCGGCGGAAGGCGAGCCCTTGGCGCAGGTGTTCAAGACCTATCACCTGCCGCATACCGGCAAGCTCTCGCTGACGCGAGTTTGGCGAGGCATGATCTCCGAGGGCATGGTTTTGAACGGCAGTCGCGTCGCCGGTCTCCTACGCTTGGTCGGCGCCTCGCAGGAGAAAGCGCCTTCGGCTCAGGCGGGCGAGGTCGCCGGACTGACGCGCATGGAAGAGATAGCGACCGGCGCCGTACTGACTCCGTCGGGCAAGGCCGAGCCGCTGCCACTCCCTGAACGGCCACAACCGGTCTTTGGACTCGCGATCACCTCGGAGCGGCGCCAGGACGATGTCAAGCTAACCGGCGCGATCGGGAAGTTGATCGAGGAGGATCCGACCCTCGAACTCGAGCAGAACGCCGACACGCAGGAGATGGTGCTTTGGGGCCAAGGCGACATCCATCTGCAGATCGCCATCGACCGCTTGCGCAATCGTCACAATCTGGCGGTCAATGGACGCCGCGCGGCGGTGCCTTATAAAGAGACGATCCGGCGCGGCGGGCAACAGCATTCCCGCTTCAAGCGCCAGAGCGGCGGGCATGGCCAGTTCGCTGACGTCACGCTCGAGATCAAGCCGTTGCCACGCGGCTCTGGCTTTGCCTATACCGACAGCGTCGTTGGTGGTGCGATCCCGCGCAACTATATCCCCGCGGTCGAGGAAGGGGTCATCGAGGCATTGCGGCGCGGCCCGATCGGGTTTCCTGTGATCGATACCGCGGTCAATCTGATCACCGGCCAGTTTCACACCGTCGACAGCTCCGACCAGGCATTCCATACCGCAGGACGACAGGCGATCCAGGAGGTCCTGCCCAAATGCGATCCGATCTTGCTCGAGCCGATCGATTCAGTCGAAATCTCGGTTCCCAACGCGTTCACCGCCCGGGTGCAGCGGCTGGTCTCCGGCCGCCGCGGCCAAATCCTCGGATACGACGCCAAGCCGGAGTGGCCCGGCTGGGACGTCGTCAACGCCCATCTGCCGCAGAGCGAGCTGCACGATCTGATCGTCGAGCTGCGGTCGCTGACAATGGGTGTCGGCAGTTTCGCGCATCGCTTCGACCACATGCAGGAGCTGCAGGGGAGGCCGGCGGAGAAGGTACTCGCCTCGCGCACGGCGGATGCCGCTCAATAGGCTGATCGCGAAAGCGTGAGTTGGCGTCGGCCGTGGCCGATCCAAATTCTCGGTCGCAAACGATCGCGAGGTGCGGTGATGCAGGTCCGACGGAAGAGGGGATGGGAGCTTCGCGAGAGCGAGGCGACACCCGAGGTGATCTTCGTTCGGCGCCGCGAGCTGATCAAGGCGATTACAGCCGGGCCAATACTGGCGCCGGCGTTCGCAGCGGCTGCGGCTGCGGGCGAAGGTCCGTCGGCCAGTCTTTATCCGATGAAGCGAAACGCGCGTTACACACTCGACCGCCCGCTGACTGATGAAAGGTTGGCGACGGCCTACAATAATTTTTATGAATTCGGCTCGCAGAAGTTGATCGCGGCCGAAGCGCAGGCGCTGAAGACCCGTCCGTGGACGATCAAGATCGATGGGCTCGTCGAGAAATCGATGACCGTCGACATTGACGACCTTTTGAAAAAGATGGCACTCGAGGAGCGCCTCTATCGGCATCGCTGCGTCGAGGCATGGTCGATGACGGTGCCGTGGAGCGGTTTCCCGATGGCGGGCTTCGTCGATTTCGCCAAGCCGCTCGGCTCGGCGAAATATGTACACATGGAAACGTTTCTCGATCCCGAAACCGCGCCCGGGCAGAAGGAATTCTGGTATCCCTGGCCCTATGTTGAGGGCGTCACGGTCGCCGAGGCCGGTAATGAGCTCGCCTTCCTCGTGACCGGCATGTACGGCAAGCCCGTTCCCAAGCAGGACGGAGCGCCATTGAGATTGGTTCTGCCGTGGAAATACGGGTTCAAGTCAGTCAAGTCGATCGTACATTTCTCGTTTACCGAGAAACGCCCGGTCTCGTTTTGGGAGACCGTGCAGGGGAACGAATATGGGTTCTGGGCGAACGTCAACCCGGAGGTCCCGCATCCGCGCTGGAGCCAGGCGAGCGAACGCGTTCTCGGCGCCAATGAGCGCGTGCCGACGCTCAAGTGGAACGGCTATGGCGAGTTCGTCGCCCATCTTTACGACGGGCTCGAGAAAGAGCGGCTCTTCGCGTAGAGCGTTCTCAGCTTACCGTCTGCTCGGGCTTTACTAGACCGAGCGCAGCCAGCTCCTTACGACCGAGGTGCTCCGTCGCCGCTCTGACGACTTCGGGGTCAAGGGCGGGCGGCCCCACTGCGATGCCCTTACTGAGCGCTTTGACCACCGTGTTCGCCATCGCGACGCGGGCGAACCATTTGAATTCCGCCGGCACGATATACCACGGCGCCGCCGCCGTTGAGGTCCGCGCGAACATGTCGTCGAGTGCATCGAGGTATTCGGCGCGGCGCGCCCGGTTGCGGATATCTTCCGCGCTGATCTTCCAATGCTTGGCCGGCGTCACGATCCGCTCGTGGAAGCGCCGAAGCTGCTCTTCCTTGGAAATGTGCATGTATAATTTGACTAGCCGGACGCCATCATCGACAAGCATCTTCTCGAAAGCGTTAATCTCGTCGTAAGCGCGCCGCCACTCCTTCCGACGGGCTAGGGCTTCGACCCGTTCGATCAAGACACGCCCATACCAGCTACGGTCGAAGATCGCGATCTGGCCGGGCAGCGGCAATCTCTGCCAGAAGCGCCACAAGTAATGGCGGCCCTGCTCCTCCGGGGTTGGCGGACCGATCGGCCAGACGCGTACCCAGCGCGGGTCAAGCCTTTCGATCAAGCGCTGGATCGCGCCGCTCTTGCCTGAAGCATCCCAACCCTCAAGCACGATGATGCCGCGCCGACGCTCAACCCGGTAGATCTCTTCGAGTTCCAGCATCGCAATCTGAGGCTTGTTCAGCTTTTGCAAATAGCTCGTCTCATCGGCAAGCCGGCGATCGAGATCGAGGCGGGCCAATTCGAACCCGGATTTGACCTTTACCGCCGATGTCATGCCGCTTCCGATGCTCCACAACTGGCCGCTGTGCCCCTTTTGCCGAGTACCACGAGAGAAAGTGCTTGCCAAGAGTGATCACGTTTCGTTCTATGGCCCGATGGGGGCCTCGTTTAGGAGACTCATTATGAGACCATGGATGATCGTAGCCGTTGCTGCCGCTCTCGCCGCCACCGCGTGGTGGCAATGGCCAGCAGCCGCGCAGCGCGCCGCAGAACCGGCTAACGCCGATCAAACGATCACCTTCGAACAATACCGCGAGTTTCGCCTGCACGATCTGCAACAACGTCAGACACGCTTGGCGCGGCAGCTCGCGACACCGGGCCTTTCCGCACTGGAGCGGGCGAATATCGAGCGTCGCAAGGCCTACTACGACCAGATCGCAGCAATGCCGGACGAGGAGCGCGACCAGCTCTTTCGCGAACGGTTCGACCAGATCGACATCGATCACGACGGCAAGCTTGACCCGCAGGAACGCGCCGCGTGGCGCGAGAAGCAAAAAGAATACTACCGGCAACAAGCTGCCGAGCGCGCGCATCCAAGCGGCGACCAACATTAGTGCAAAGCAACGGCTGTTCTTGGGCTGGCTCTTCCGGCATGATCGGAGCGTCACATCACCCGGGAGGAGTTGTTGACTGTGAAACAACTTCCGTCGGTGCTGACCGCCGACAGCATCACCCGCATCGGGGGTGAGGCGGCGGGCGCGGTCGTCGTCAACGGCTCGCACGGCGGCATCTATGCCGCCTATCTCGCGGCGAAACTGCGCGTAGCCGCCGTCGTCTTCAACGATGCGGGAATCGGGCGGGATAGTGCCGGCGTTGCCGGCCTCGATTATTTGGCCGGCCTCGGCATTCCTGCCGCTGCCGTCGGGCATGACACGGCGCGCATCGGCGACGGCGCCGACATGATCGCGCGCGGCACCATAACCTACGCAAACTCACAGGCTGTCACGCTTGGCTGCCAGCCCGGTATGGCCTGCCGCGATGCGGCAGTACGTCTGCAGCAAGCAGCGCTAAGCGGGCGCGAGCCCCCGCCCGCGCTTGAAGCCGCCTTCCTGCTGATCCCCGAGCCGCCGGCGTTATGGGCCCTCGACTCGGCTTCGCTCATCGGTGCCGCCCATGTCGGAACAGTCGTCGCGACAGGCTCGCATGGCGGCCTCCTCGGCGGCAGGCCCGACACTGCGCTCAAGGCCGATGCGCTCGCCGTACTGTTCAACGATGCCGGAATCGGGATCGACGAGGCCGGCGTCACGCGGCTCCCGGCGCTCGACGTTCGCGGTATCGCCGCCGCCACGGTTTCAGCAGCGAGCGCACGCATCGGCGATGCCCGCTCGACCTATGAGGATGGTATTTTGACGCGCGTCAACGCCCGTGCCGCGGCGTTCCGCATTAGACCGGGCATCACCGCCCGCGAGTTCGTCGCGATCATCCGCGGCGCTGCGGCCGAACGGAGGGATAAGCATGACTAGCCCCGATCGAGCCAGTAACCGACCCTCAGGCCGCATGAACGGCGGCCGCGCGCTGGCGGAAATGCTGCGGCTCGCCGAGGTCGGGCCGATGTTTGGGATGGGGGGATTTCAGCTGCTGCCGTTTTATGATGCGCTCGCGCAACTGGGCATGCGGCACTTCCTGATCAATGACGAGCGTTGCGGGGCCTTTGCCGCCGACGCTTATGCACGCGTCACGAACCGCCCCGGGGTGTGCGACGGCACGCTGGGACCCGGCGCCACCAATCTCGTGACGGGACTCATCGAGAGCCTCAATGCCGGGACCCCGATCATTGCCCTCGCCGGCGACACCAACCGCGCTCATTCGTGGAAGAACATGACCCAGGAATGCCGGCAGGCCGAAATATTGCGGCCGGCAGTCAAAGAGCTGATCCGGGTGGAACTGACGAGCCGCGTCCCGGAGCTGTTGCGTCGTGCCTTTGCGGTGGCGACTTCCGGCAGGCCGGGCCCGGTCCTGCTCGACGTGCCGGAGGATGTCTGCCACGGCGAACACGATTTCAGTACCGAGGATTTCGCGATCGATCCGTCGATCTTAAGCGTGCCGGCGCGACGCATCCGGCCCGACCGCGCCGATATTGCACGCGCCGCCGCACTGATCGCGCGTGCTGAACGCCCGCTGATCCTGGCCGGCGGCGGCATCCATCTTTCAAGAGCGTATGAGGCGCTGTTGAGCTTGGCCGAGGGGCAGTCGATCCCGGTCGCGCACACGATGAGCGGCAAAGGCGGCATTGCCTGTACGCATCCGCTCTCCGTCGGGCTGTTTGGACGCTATTCACGGATCGCCAACGATTTCATCGAGGCTTCCGATTGTCTCGTGGTCGTCGGCTGCAAGCTCGGCGAGATCGCGACCAAGCGATATGCGTTGCCATCGCAATCGATCCCGCTGATCCATCTCGACATCCTCGCCGAGGAGATCGGACGTTGCCGGTCGGCCGCGGTAGCGCTATGGGGCGACGCCAAGGCCGGGCTCGAGGATCTCGCAGAAGCGCTAACTGAGGAGAAGAAATGGGCAAGCGCCGCGCGCGCCGATTACATTTCAGAGATCCCGGGCCGGATGTCGAAATGGCGCGAGGAGGCCGCCGCGAGCCTCAATTCCGACGAGCGGCCGATACACATGGCGCGGCTCTGTCGTGAGCTCAACCACGCATTGCCCGCCGACAGCATCCTCGTCGCTGACGGCGGATTTGCCGGCCACTGGACCGGGCTGCTCTATGATACCAAGTCGGCAGGACGGCACTTCATCCCGGATCGCGGCTTGGCATCGATCGGTTATGGACGGTGTCGGCCTCACGATCGTGGTCGTCAACAATGCGGCCTCGGGCTACGTCAAGGCATTGCAGCACGCGATGTTCCGCGGCCGCTATCAATCCTCCGACCTCGTCGAAATGGATTATGCGGCAATCGCGAGCGCGATGGGCTGCAACGGTCTTCGCGTCGAGGGTCCGGAGCGGCTTGGCGCGGCGTTGCGGGACGGCCTCGCCGAGCGGACCCGCCCGACCGTGCTCGACGTCGTCGTCACCCGCGACCCCGCCCGCATGTTGCCTGCGGTCGACAACCGCACGGTCGAGATCAGGCAGGGCGACCGGGTAGCGTGAGCCTCCACCCTGCGCCTGAACGCCCGCCCTGGCGAGTGCCCCACGAACTAAATCCGTGGGCTGAAGGACCACGTTCGGGGGCTCCCCCGCGCGCGGCAGAGGGGATGGGCGGGGTCTATTTCCCGGCTGACTGCCGGACGGCCCGGGTCGCGGCGCTCGCTACCGCCTTCAACGAGGCGGTGACGATATCGCTGTCGATGCCGACGCCGTAGAGCGTACCTGCACCGTTGCCGCGGATCTGGACGTAGGCCGCCGCTTGCGCGTCGGCGCCCGCGCCGACGGCGTCCTCGTGATAATCGAGAACGGTCAGATCGATACCGCAGTCGCGCCGCAATGCATCGACAAAGGCGGCGATCGGCCCGTTGCCGACACCTTCGATGCGGCGCTCGGTGCCGCCCATCGCAACCGTCGCGGAAATGCGCCGCTGGTCTGCTCGCGGCTCCGGCAAGAGGCCGTAGTTGACCAGTCTAATATCGCCGCGCAGGTAGGTGTCCTGGAACAGCGACCAGATGTCGCCGCTGATCAATTCCTTTCCGGTGCGATCGGCGACCTCCTGGATGCGCTTGCTGAACTCGATCTGCAGGCCGCGCGGCAGGTCGAGGCCGTAATCGGTTTTCAGCACATACGCGACGCCGCCCTTACCGGACTGGCTGTTGACGCGGATCACCGCCTCGTAAGTGCGGCCAAGATCCTTGGGGTCGATCGGCAAATACGGCACCTCCCACAGCTCGTCATTGCGTTTTGCGAGCGCCTCAAACCCTTTCTTGATCGCGTCCTGGTGCGAGCCTGAGAAGGCGGTATAGACGAGCTCTCCCGCATAAGGATGCCGCGGATGAACCGGAAGCTGATTGCAGTGCTCGACGGTGCGGACGATTTCGTCGATATCAGTGATGACGAGCCCCGGATCGATCCCTTGGCTGAACAAGTTTAGGGCCAAGGTGACGATATCGACATTGCCGGTGCGCTCGCCGTTGCCGAACAATGTCCCCTCCACCCGCTCGGCTCCGGCCATGACTGCGAGCTCAGTCGCCGCCACTGCAGTGCCGCGGTCGTTGTGCGGGTGCACGCTGAGGACGATGCAGTCGCGGTCGCGGATGCTGCGGCCGAACCACTCGATTTGATCGGCATAAACGTTCGGTGTCGCCATTTCGACCGTAGCGGGAAGATTGAGAATTGTCTTCTTGTCAGGCGTCGGCCGCCAGACATCCATGACGGCCTCGCAGATCTCAACCGCAAAATCGAGTTCGGTGCCGGTAAAGCTCTCAGGTGAATATTGGTAAAGGACCTCACTTTCCGGCATCGCTTCCGCGAGCTCGCGGATCAGCCTAGCGCCGTTTACCGCGATGTCGACGATCCCCGGCTTGTCGAGGCCGAACACAACGCGGCGCTGCAGGGTCGAGGTCGAGTTGTAGAGGTGCATGATCGCCCTTCGAGCGCCCCGGATCGCGGCAAAACTGCGGTCGATTAATTCCGGCCGCGCTTGGGTCAGCACCTGAATCGTAACGTCGTCGGGCACCAGCCGCTGTTCGATGAGCTGGCGGATGAACGTAAAATCGGTCTCCGAGGCAGCCGGGAAGCCAACTTCGATTTCCTTGAAACCCAACTTCACGAGCAGCTCGAACATCCGGCGCTTGCGGTCCAGCCCCATCGGCTCGGGCAGCGCCTGATTGCCGTCGCGCAAATCGACGCTGCACCACAACGGGGCACGGTCGATGACTTGCATCGGCCAGTTCCGATCGGGCAGATCGATAGGCGGGAAGGTGCGGTATTTATGAATCGGCATGCCGGGCATTTGAAGTCTCCTGGTGCAAGGATCGCCACCAGCACGGTAGCTTCCATCATTCCGAAATCGGGAGAGTCGCGGCCGGCGACCGTCAGCGCCGCCGACCGCCGCTAAGTCGCAAATAAAGTGGCGGCTCAATATCGGCCCAAGATACGGCGGGAAAGACGAAAGTTACGTTTGAAAGGGCGAGGAACATCAGCATTGACGAGCAAAGGGTTCCCAAAGCGGGAACACGACAGCGGTATTCGGCGCCCTCAGGACGCCGAGCAACTAAGTCGAAGCTCGTAGCGCTCGCTGTGCATCGGTGAATGGCTAGCAGAACCGAATGCTTACGTCAACCGCCGATCCCACCAGCGAAGTGGACGTCGGGCTCGGGCGGTCCAAACCGCAAGTTTAACAACTGTCGCCAATTTGCCACTGTTGCCCTAACGCAACACTCGGATAAAAACCGCGCCACGCATCTAGTCTCGATTGACTCCAAACCGATCGTGAATAGTATTCCTTTGCATCGAGTTTGGCCACGCGTTGTATCGATCCTGGATCGATAAGTAGTCGGCAAACGATCGCCATTCCGGTTCATCTTAACCCGACCGGGCGGGCAAGGGGTCGATACGGGTCGCGCGGCTGGGATGCGGGGGAAGTTAGCTGCGGCAAGCGGCTGAGACGGGGGCGAGGGGATAGGTGTCGAAGCAGACGAACGTTGTGCCTTTCCCGCTGACGGTACGTGGTGCCTTTCCGCCGGCGGAGGCGACGAGTTCGCTCACCAAATATGAATTCACTGAGGACGAGCTCGCGGCGCTGTGTCGCTGGTTTTCAGCGATGAAATACGCCTTTCCGGGGACGGAGGGCGTGATGATCGTGAATCATCAAGAGAGCTATTCTGCCGTCGGGCTCTACAGTCGAGCGGGAGGCGCGCCGAATTGCCTTGTCGCGAAGCACGAGGTTGCCGGCGCGACGCGTTTCTTCTGGTCGACCGAGTTCGATCCGCCGCGACCGATTAAAGACGTCTCCGAAATCACCGATGCGCATATTCGCGCCATTCGTCCGCCGCGCAATGAAAAAGGCTGGCTAGACCCGACAGGTTGGATGGGCGTTTACGCATCACGTCTGATCGCAACTCAGTTGCAGGTACTCTAAACCGCACTGCGCGATGCCGGCGCACAGCTGGTAGGACCGCCACGATCCATACTACATAACCGGCCTGGAGCGAGGGGATTGGACGAGCGCAAGCCAGCCGTTGGAACCGCAACTCGTCCCGCCGCGCTTCCTCAAGCGGAAGCGTGTTGGCTCCGAAGCCATTCCACATCGATGAAATGCGTCGCTCTTTGCGTCTGCCTCACCAGCGCCGAGCTCGCAGCATGCGCGTACCTACCTACCGCCGGGCCGACTGCCGGGGAAGTCATCGATCAAGGGCTCCAGGACAACCGGATCCGCTACGCTGTCGTGGATATCAATCGCGGCGTCGTCGACGCCCTATTGGCCCAACCGACGGAAAGTTTTCGAACACGTTTCGGGAAGTATAGCAGGCCCACGCCGCCGAGAATCGGGATCGGTGACACGATTTCTATCACGATATGGGAAGCCGCGGGTGGAGGGCTATTTGGAACCTCGCCGATCGGGGGGTCTCTCCAGGTTCGCGAAGTGTGGCGATTCCCGAGCAAGTTGTCGGGGCTGACGGCGGGGTCAGCGTGCCGTTCGCCGGGCGCATCCCGGTTGCCGGCCGATCGACCGTCGACGTGCAGCGTGGAATAGAGCAGCGGCTGGCAGAGAAGGCGATCGAGCCGCAGGTCATCGTGACGATAACAAAGAGCGTAACCTATGCCGCGACCGTGTCGGGTGAAGTCGTAAACGGTGCCCGAGTGCCGCTTTCGGTCAATGGAGACCGGCTCCTCGATCTGATAGCTCTCGCCGGGGGGGCAAAATCTGCCGTTTACGACACCTTCGTGCGCCTTTCGCGCGACGGGGTGACCGTGACAATTCCGATGGAGAGGCTGGTCTCGGATCCAGGCGAGAACATATTTGTACAGCCGGGCGATGTTCTGACTCTGGTACGCGTGCCCCAAACCTATTCAGTGCTTGGCGCCACCGGGCAGAACGCGCAGATCACCTTCAACGCCGAGCGGATCACTCTGGCCGAGGCGATTGCCAAGGCTGGAGGATTGCAGGACCTGCGTTCGGATCCTACGGGGTGTTTCTCTTCCGCTTCGAGCCCCCGGCCGTCGTGACAGCGCTCAATGCTCCCCAATTGGGCACAGGGCCCGATCGCAGTTCGCCAGTCGTCTACCGCCTCGATATGAGCGACGCGAACGCCTATTTCCTCGCTCAGCGCTTCACCGTCGAGGACAAAGACGTCATCTACGTCGCCAACGCCCGTCTCAACGAACTGCAAAAGTTCTTTACGCTTCTGAACACACTGACCGGACCCGTTATCACCGGCATCGTCGTCAAGAACGCAGCACCGTAGTCCTGTGGTCCTGTAGTGCGAACGGCCAGTCTCCGTTAGAGGGCGCGGCGGCACGGGTAGCGCAAACTGTGCGATTGGGGCAATCGAACGGAGGGTGGCGGGCAAGATGCGGTGACATTCCAGCGCCGTGCGGTCGGCGATCCGAAGCATGTTGAAAGGAGGGGGAGAGGGAGGGGGCCTGGCGGCGACCTACTCTTCCGCCGCTTGAGCGGCAGTACCATCGGCGCTGAGGGTTTTCACGGCCGAGTTCGGGATGGGATCGGGTGTTTGG
>Ga0318546_10000841_pt1 | contig 12438 bp, 9 predicted proteins | sample GRESIP169b2f19_FD_203514 | JGI IMG/M metagenome (GOLD analysis project Ga0318546, IMG submission 203514) | Tropical soil microbial communities from Luquillo Experimental Forest, Puerto Rico - GRE.SIPMG.169b2f19 | ecosystem: Environmental > Terrestrial > Soil > Tropical forest > Bulk soil...
GCCGCAAGCTGTTCGGCGCGCCGCTCGCCGAGCTGCAGCTGACGCAAGCCGCCATTGCCGAGAGCGCGAGCGAGGTCGATGCTTCGGCGCTGCTCGTCTACCGCGCCGCCTGGACCAAGGATCAGGGCGCCCCGCGCGTCACTCGCGAGGCGGCGATGGCGAAGATGTTTGCCACCGAGGCGGCGCAGCGCGTCATCGATCGCGCGGTGCAGCTCCATGGCGGCCACGGCGTCACCAAGGGCGTCAAGGTCGAGGAGCTTTACCGCGAGATTCGCGCGCTGCGCATCTACGAAGGCGCGACCGAAGTGCAGAAGATCGTGATCGCGCGCGAGCTGATGAAGCAGCGGCCGGGCAAGTCGGCGCTGGCCGCGGAGTGAAATAAATGGCAGCGCGAGCAGTGCGCTTCGGCCCCTCTCGGCCTCATGCTGAGGAGCGCACGAAGTGCGCGTCTCGAAGCATGAGGCCGCCCTCATCCTTCGAGACGCGTCGCTGCGCGACGCTCCTCAGGATGAGGGCGGAGGAGGCGCAGTCATGATGGACCAGGAGCGGCAGCCATGACCCCATCGGCACATCGCGACACGTTTGCGCGCGACAACCTGCCGGCGCGCGGAGAGTGGCCCGAGTTCGTGTTTGGCCTGCCGGAGCTCAGCTATCCCGAGCGCCTGAATTGCGCGAGCGAGCTGCTCGACCGCTGGATCGCCGCCGGCCAGGGCGAGCGACCCTGCCTGATTTCGCCGACGCAATCCTGGAGCTACGCGCAGCTCGCCGAGCGCGTGAACCGCATCGCCAACGCGCTCACCCGCGATCTCGGCTTCGTGCCTGGCAACCGCGTGCTGCTGCGCGGACCGAACAGCCCGATGGTGGTCGCGGCCCATTTCGCGGTGATCAAGGCGGGCGGCGTGGTGGTCGCGACCATGCCGCTGCTGCGCGCCAAGGAGATCGCCTATCCGCTCACGAAAGCGAAAATCGAGCTGGCGCTGTGCGATCACCGCCTCGCCGACGAAATGGAGAAAGCACGGGCGCAGGCGCCCACTCTGCAGCGCGTGGTCTATTGGGGCAGCGAGAGCGCCGACGCGCTCGAAGCGCTGATGGCGAAGCCCGGCTACGAGAATTTCGCCGCTTGCGACACGGCGGCCCACGATGTCTGCCTGATCGCATTCACCTCCGGCACCACCGGCGAGCCGAAGGGCACCATGCATTTTCATCGCGACATGCTGGCAACCTGCGACAGCTACGGCCGTCACGTGCTGCGCGCAAACGGCGGGGATCGCTTTATCGGTTCGCCGCCGCTCGCCTTCACTTTCGGGCTGGGGGGGCTCGTGCTGTTTCCCATGCGCGTGGGCGCGGCGAGCATCCTGCTCGAGAAGACCACGCCGGACGACCTCCTCGCCGCAATCGAAAAGTATCGTGCCACCGTCTGCTTCACGGCGCCGACCGCCTACCGTGCCATGCTGGCAAAGCTTGCCCAGCACGACATCTCGTCGCTGCGCAAATGCGTGTCTGCGGGCGAGGCCTTGCCGAAGGCGACGTTCGACGCCTGGCTCGAGGCGACCGGCATAAAGATTCTCGACGGCATCGGCGCCACTGAAATGCTGCACATTTTCATCGGCTCACCGGAGACGGAAATCCGCGCGGGCGCGACCGGCAAGCCGGTGCCGGGCTACGAGGCGCGCGTGGTCGATGACAGCGGCAACGAACTGCCTCCCGGCACCATCGGGCGGCTCGCCGTGCGCGGCCCGACCGGCTGCCGCTATCTCGCCGACAAGCGCCAGGCGCAATACGTGCAGAACGGCTGGAACCTCACCGGCGACACCTACGTGATGGATGCGGACGGCTACTTCTGGTACCAGGCGCGCTCCGACGACATGATCGTTTCCGCCGGCTACAACATCGCCGGCCCCGAGGTGGAAGCCGCGCTGCTCGAGCATCCCGCGGTCGCGGAATGCGGCGTGGTCGGCGTGCCCGACGAGGAGCGCGGCCAAGTCGTGAAAGCCTATGTGGTGCTGCGGCCCGGCTACGCCGGCGACACGGTCGCGACCAAACTGTTGCAGGATCACGTCAAGGCAACGATTGCGCCCTACAAATATCCGCGCGCGGTCGAGTACGTCTCCTCGCTCCCGCGCACGCAGACCGGCAAGCTGCAGCGCTTCGAGCTGCGTCGCATCGCGAGCGCCGCCGCCTCGCACAAGCTCGCGTCGTGATCACGGTTCCATGACACGAAAGCCCTCTCAGAGTCATGGCCGGGCTCGTCCCGGCCATCCACGTCTTGGCCGCTCGAAGAAAGGCGTGGATGCCCGACCCAAGGCCGGGCATGACGGAGGAACGCTCCACGCGGTGCTGCAGCCGCCGGGCTGGCCGCGGCCGAAGGGATTCGCCAACGGCATCCGCGCGCGCGGCGATATGGTGTTCGTCGGCGGCATGATCGGCGCCGACAGCCAGGGCCGCTTCGCCGATGGTTTCGCCGCGCAGACCGGGCAGGCGCTGAAGAACATCGCCGAGGTGCTGGCGCGGGCGGGCGGTGGGCCCGCGCACATCGTGCGGCTCACCTGGTACGTGCGCGACATGGACGAATATCTCGCCGACCTCCCCGCGCTCGGCGCCGCCTATCGCGCGGTGATGGGCCGGCATTATCCGGCGATGGCGGTGGTCGAGGTGAGCCGGCTGGTCGAGCCCAAGGCGCGCGTGGAGATCGAAGCGACGGCGGTGCTGCCAACCTGATACTGTCGTCCCCGCGAAAGCGGGGACCCAGTAATCACTGTAAGCGCGGTGATTACTCGGTCCCGGCTCGCGCTCGCTGGCGCTCGCTTGGCCGGGACGACGCAGCATTAGCGCCCCCCCAGCACCGCCGGCAGCCAGGTCGCGATCGCGGGAAAAAAGAAGATCGCCACCAGGATCACCAGGCTCATCGCGATGTACGGCATCGCCGCCATGTAGACCTCGTGCATGCTGATCGACGCCGGCGCCACGCCTTTCATTGTGAACAGCAGCAAACCGAACGGCGGGGTGAGCAGGCCGAGCTGCATGCAGATGAGAAACAGCACGCCGAACCAGATCGGATCGACGTCGTAACGCTGCACCAGCGGCATGAAGAACGGCAGCGTGATCAGCATCATGCTGACCTGATCGACGAAGCAGCCGAGGAACAGCAGGATCAGCATCATCGCGATCACCAGCGCATCGGGCGAAAGGCCAATTCCGGTCACCACGCCGAGCAAACCGTTGACCGCGCCAGAGAAGCTGAGCACCTGCGCGAAGGTCGTGGCGCCGACGATGATGAAGAGAATCGTGCCGGAGACCGCCACCGTCGACGTGAGCGCCTGCATCAGGTTGGCAATGGTCAGGCTGCGGTAGAGCGCGGCGGCGAGGATAGTGCCGGCGGCGCCGATCGCGGCGGCTTCGGTCGGCGTGGCGAAGCCGCCGGTCATCGCGCCGATGACGAGCGCGAAGATCAGCACCAGCGGAATGACGTGGGTCGCGAACGGCAGCCAGCGCGCGGCGCCGTGCGCGCTTGCGTCGACCTTCTCGTCCGGGGCGAGCGCCGGGTTGGCGATTGCGCGCGCGACGATGTAGCCGACATAGACCGCGCTCAGGATCAACCCCGGCACGATGCCGCCGATCAGGAGGCCGGCGATGGAAATGCCGGCGAGGCTGCCGAGCAGCACGGTGAGCGCCGACGGCGGGATCAGCATGTCGACGCCGCCGATGCCCATGATCGGCCCCATCGCCATGCGCGGCGCGTAGCCGCGCGCCAGCATGGTCGGCAGCATCAGGCTGCCGAGCAGCGCGGTCGTAGCGATGGTCGAGCCGGAGATCGCCGAGAACACGGTGCCGGCGACGATGGCGATGACGGAAAGCCGCGCCGGCACGCGGCGGATGATCAGTGCGAACGCGTCGATCGCCTTGAGCGCGACGCCGGTGTGGAACAAAACTTCGCCCATCAGCACGAAGAACGGGATCGGCGTCAGCGAGAAGCTGGTGATCGACGCGACCGCGTTACGCGCGAGCTGGACCAGTCCCGGCTCGCCGCCGAGAAACAGCATCGCGCCGATGACGTTGAGCACGAGGAACGCGAAGGCAACCGGCAGGCCGAGCCCCATCGCCGCGACCAGGCCGCCGAACATGAGCAGACTCGCCGCGCCCCAGGTCATCAGCTTACCGAGGTGGCTTCGATGCGGCGCGTGCGGGCGCCGCGCATGAGGCGATCGAAGCGAAATACGAATTCGAGCGCGAGCAGGGCGAAGGTCACGGGCAGCGGCGCGAGCAGCCACCATTCCGGGAACACGAGATTCTTGATCGTGATCGCGCCGAGCCGCCAGCTGTCGAGAACCATCGCCGAGCCGTAGCGCACCATCACGACGCTCACCGCAAGGCCGAGCAGGTCGGCGAGTGCCTCCATCAGCCAGGCAATGCGCGGCGGCACCAGCGCGAGCGCAATGTCAAGGCGCACGTGCTGCCCGCGCCGCAGCAGCCAGGGGGCGGTGAGCAAGGTCATCACATAGAGCGCGTATTCCGAGACTTCGTTGGCCCAAACGAATCCGCCGGCGCCGATATTGCGCAGCACGATATCGGCGGTGACGATCGCAACCATGGCCAGGAGGATGAGCGCTGCGATTGCCGCGAGCGCGTCGAACAGGCGGCCGAAGATGAGGGAGAGGCGGGTCATGGCAATGTCATTACGCAAACTCGGCTGTCATTCCGGCCGAGCGAGCGAAGCGAGCGAGAGCCGGAATCCAGTAATCACCGGCCGTGCCCTCTCGCGACGCCAGGGGTTACTGGATTCCGGGTTCGCGGGCTTCGCCCGCGCCCCGGAATGACACCGAGAAATCAATTCCCCGCGAGCTGGCGCAGTTTGGGGCCGCTCTCCGGCGCGCGCTTGATCACGGATTGCCAGGCCACGTCGTAGGCGCGCGCGAGAAAGGCCTGCGACGCGGCGGCGCCGAAGTCGAGCGCCTGGATGCCGGCCGCCGCCTGGCGCTCGCGCTCCGCCTTGATCACCGCCTCCTTCTCGCTGTCGAGGCCTTCGAGCCAGAGCGCTGCGTCATTGAGCAGCTTGCGCTGCGCGTCGCTGAGCGACTTCCACGCATCGAGATTGACCAGCACGTTGACCTCGACGCTGTAGAACGGCGGCTCCATGCGATACTTCGTCACCTTCTCCCAGCCGAGATCGAAGATGCCGGTGATCGGCCAGCCGTAACCGTCGACCACGCCGCGCTCGAGCGCGGTGTAGACCTCGCCCGGCGCGGTGGTGATCGGCGCGCCGCCGAGCGCCTCGACCACGTCGCGGTAGACCGGCGTGACCCGGATCTTCAGCCCGGTGAAATCGATCTTGTCGATCTTCTTGTTGAGATAGATGTGGAACGGCACGTTGTGGAACTGGCGCGCGAGGTATTGCGAATTGAGCTTCTGACTGTGCAGCTGGTTCATATATTCCCAGGTGCCGTTCTTGCGCTGCTCGCTCATTGGCTTGCCGTTGAGCTTGAAGCCGTCCGCCTCCGGCATCAGGTTGGTGTAGAAGGCGCCGGTCACGTTGGCCATGTCGACCACGCGGGTGCGCACCGCGTTGCCCACCTCGAACGGCGGCACCGCACGCGGCCCGCCGATGTAATTGATCTTGATGAGGCCTTTGCCGTCGGCGTTGACCTTTTCGACGAAGCGCTCGAAATTTTTCGAGAATTCGGTTCCCTCGGCGAAGGCCGACACCGCGCGCAGGGTGACTTCCTCGGCCGCGGCGGACGAAACCGTCAAGATTGCCGCCAAGCCGGCAATGAGCGTCGGACGCATTATTCTCCCCTCCAGATGAATGACGGGCCCGCCGGCAACACATATATTGTGTGCCGGCATAATCGGGGCCGCGCCAGATTGAGTCAATTACGGCGCGATCTTAGACCGGCCTCATGCTGAGGAGCGAGCGCAGCGAGCGTCTCGAAGCATGAGGCCGCCCCACCCTTCGAGACGCGGGCTTCGCCCGCTCCTCAGGGTGAGGGCGGAGTGAGAGGACGCAAATGGCGGAGCGGTCGTTCAAGAGCGAGGTGGCGAAGCTCAAGCTGGGCGCGGGCGAGGAGTTCCGCGGCGAAGGCATTCTGGCCGTCACCAAGGCGCTGCTGCAGTCGGGCGTGTCCTACGTGTCCGGCTACCAGGGCGCGCCGATCTCGCACCTCGTCGACGTCATGGCCGACGCGAGCGACGTCCTCACCGAGCTCGGCGTGCGCTTCGAGGCAAGCGCCAACGAGGCGGCCGCCGCCGCCACCCTCGCCGCCTCGATCAACTATCCCCTGCGCGGCGCCGCCACCTTCAAATCGACGGTCGGCACCAACGTCGCCTCCGACGCGCTCGCCAACCTCGCCTCGAGCGGGGTGACCGGCGGCGCGCTGATCATCGTCGGCGAGGACTACGGCGAAGGCTCCTCGATCATGCAGGAGCGCAGCCACGCCTTCGCCATGAAATCGCAGATCTGGCTGATCGACCCGCGCCCGAATCTCCCCTCGATCGTGCGCGCGGTGGAGCAGGGCTTCGCACTCTCGGAAGCGTCCAACACGCCGGTGATGCTCGAGCTGCGCATCCGCGCCTGCCACGTCTACGGCAGCTTCGTCGCGCGCGACAATGCGCGCGCGGCCTTCACGCTCAAGGACGCGCTCAACCATCCGCAGCGCGACACCAGCCGCGTGGTGCTGCCGCCCGCGAGCTACCTGCAGGAGAAGGAGAAGATCGAGAAGCGCTGGCCCGCCGCGGTGCGCTTCATCGAGGAGCATAAGCTCAACGAGTTCTTCGACGGGGAAGCGAGCGACATCGGCATCGTCATGCAGGGCGGCATGTACAACACCGCGCTGCGCGCGCTGGAGGTTCTGGGAATCGCCGACGTCTATGGCGCAACGCGCATCCCGCTCTACGTGCTCAACGTCACCTATCCGCTGATCGATGCCGAGTTCGTGCGCTTCTGCGCGGGCAAGCGCACGATCCTGATCATCGAGGAAGGCCAGCCGGAATTCATCGAGCAGGCGGTGAACACGATCCTGCGCCGCGCCGACATCCAGACCCGCATCGAAGGCAAGAGCATGCTGCCGATGGCGGGCGAATATACCGGCGGCGTGGTGAAGGACGGCGTGCGCAAATTCATCGCCGCGTATCGCCCCGATCTGCTCGACGGCGCGCGCACCGCCGCGCCGCCTGCGCGCCTCGCCGAGGCGAAGACGAGGATCGCCGGCGTGGTGCATGGGCGACCGCCCGCGTTCTGCACGGGCTGTCCGGAGCGGCCGATCTTTTCCGCGATGAAGCTCGTCGAGCGCGAGTTGGGGCCGCATCACGTGAGCGGCGACATCGGCTGCCACCTGTTCTCCGCGCTGCCGCCGTTCGGCATCGGCAACTACACGATGGGCTACGGCCTCGGCGGCGCCGGTGCCGCGGCGTTCAACACGGCCGCAGGACCTAACGGCAAACGCGCCATCGCGTTCTGCGGCGACGGCGGCTTCTGGCACAACGGCCTCGCCTCCAGCTTCGGCAACGCCGTGTTCAACAAGAGCGACAACGTGCTGATCGTGGTCGACAACGGCTATTCCGCCGCGACCGGCGGGCAGGATCTGCTCTCCTCGGCCGCGAAAAATCCCATGCGCACCACGCGCCAGCCGATCGAGAAGGCGGTGCGCGGCATCGGCGTCGACTGGGTGCGCACCATCACCCGCACCTACGATGTCGCGAAGATGCGCGACACGCTGAAAGAAGCCCTCACCACGCCGGTCAAAGGGCCGAAGGTGATCATCGCCCAGTCCGAATGCATGCTCAACAAGCAGCGGCGCGAGCGGCCACTCTGGCGCAAGCGCAAGGACGCGGGCGAGCGCGTGGTGCGCGAGCGCTTCGGCGTCGATCCCGACACCTGCACCGGCGACCATTCCTGCATCCGCCTTTCCGGCTGCCCGTCGCTGACCTTGGCGCCCAATCCCGATCCGCTGCGGCGCGAACCGATCACCAAGGTGATCAATTCGTGCGTGGGCTGCGGGCTGTGCGGCGAGGTTGCGCATGCCGCGGTGCTGTGCCCCTCGTTCTACCGCGCCGCGGTGATCGCCAATCCGAGCTGGTGGGACCGGCTGAAGGATAAGATGCGCGGCGCGGTGATCGGCTGGCTGCAGCAGCGCCTCGTTGCCGCGTAATTCTCTTCCTGTCGTCCCGGCCGAGCGCGCAGCGCGAGAGCCGGGACCCAGTAATCACTGAACCCTCGGTGGCTACTGGGTCCCCGCTTTCGCGGGGACGACAGCGGAGATAAACGGCGCGAATTGGTCGCCGCTGTTGTACATTCATCCCATGGACGCGCAGGTCGATCCGAAACTCACCAACGTGCGGCCGATCACCATCGCCGTGCTGGCGCTCGGCGGCGAGGGCGGCGGCGTGCTCGCCGACTGGATCGTCGACGTCGCCGAGCACGGCGGCTATCTCGCCCAGGCGACCTCGGTGCCCGGCGTGGCGCAGCGCACCGGCGCGACCGTCTATTACCTCGAGCTGTTTCCGAAAAACGCGGCGCAGGCGGCGGGACGCGCGCCGGTGCTGGCGCTGATGCCGATGCCCGGCGACCTCGACGTGGTACTCGCCTCCGAGCTGATGGAGGCGGCGCGCGCGATCGAACGCGGCTTCGTCACCCCGGACCGGACCTTGTTGATCGCCTCGACCCACCGCGTCTACGCGATGACGGAAAAGATCGCGCTCGCCGACGGCCGCGCCGATGCGTCGGCGCTCTACGCCGGTTGCCGCGACGCGGCGCGCGCGCTCGTTGCCTTCGACATGGCGGCGCTCGCCGACGCCACGGGGAGCGTGGTGAGCGCGGTCCTCTTCGGCGCGCTTGCCGGCGCCGGCGCGCTGCCGTTTCCGCGCATGGCGTTCGAGGCGGCCATCCGGCGCGGCGGCGTCGGTGTGGCTGGCAGCCTCGCCGCGTTCGCCGCGGGATACGAGGCGGCGCGCGGAGACGAGAGTGCGAGCGCTGTTGTTCCAGCGAGTGAGGACGAGAAGTTCACTGCGTCCCCTCCCCTGGGCGCGCTGCAGGACGACGTGACAAAAAATCTCTCCGGCGAGACGCGCGCCATCGTGCTCGCTGGCATCGAGCGGCTCAACGATTATCAGGACGTGGATTACGCCAAGGATTACCTCGCACGGCTGGAGCGGTTTCGCGAGATCGAGCGGCAACACGGCGACGATTCCGAGCGCCTCATTGGCGAGGTCGCGCGCCAGCTCGCACTCGCAATGGCGTACGAGGACACGGTCCGCGTCGCCGACTTGAAAATTCGCGCGAGCCGCTTTGCCCGCGTGCGCGCGGAGGCGCAAGTCGAGCGAGGCCAAATTCTCGAAATCGCCGAGTTCTTTCACCCGCGCACGCAGGAGATTGCCGACACCTTGCCGGCGCCGCTCGGGCGCTGGCTGCTGCGCACGCGCTGGGCGCGCGCGCTCACGGATCGGCTCACGCGCAAGGGCAAGATCGTCAAGACCACGTCGGTGAGCGGCTTCCTGCTGCTTTATCTGCTCGCCAGGCTCAAGCCGCTGCGCCGGCGCTCCTTACGCTTTGTGGAGGAGCAGGCGGCGCTCGCGTCCTGGCTCGATCTGGTGGCGGACACCGCGCGCGCGGACTACCCGCTCGCCATCGTGGTCGCGCGCATGCGCGGCCTGGTCAAGGGCTATGGCGACACCCACGCGCGCGGCCTTGCCAAATACGAGAAGCTCGCCGCGCTGGCGCCGCAGCTCGCCGGCCGCCCCGACGCCGCGGCGCGGCTCGAGGCGCTGCTCAAGGCGGCCAATGCCGACGAAAGCGGCGCGGCGCTGGAGCAGGCCATTTCACAAGCTGTCGTCCCGGCCGACCGCCGCGTAAGCGGCGGGAGAGCCGGGACCCAGTAATCATTGCCCTCTCGGTCGGCGCGCCTTCGCCAGGTCACGGATTACTAGGTCCCCGCTTTCGCGGGGACGACAACGGTGTAAAATGCGCGAAACTCGCGCAAATATTCACGGAGGCTGCAATGGCGTACGACCTCGATCAATTCGTCGCGGATGCCCGCGCCGCGCTCAAGCGCGACCCCGGACCGACCGGCCGCGAGCAGGTGCGGCGCGATCTCGAGCGGCTGCTCGCCAACAAGGAGTTCGTGGAGAAGCATTGCGGTGAACAGGTGCCGCGCGGGCTCACGGTGCTCTACGAGGATCCCGAGCTCGGCTTTCAGGTGCTCGCGCACATCAACGACAAGGCGCGGGTGTCGCCGCCGCACGATCACGGCGCCTCGTGGGCGATCTACGGCCAGGCCACCCACTACACCGACATGATCGAATGGGAGCGCGAGGACGACGGCGGCAAGCCGGGCGAGGCCAAGCTCAAGCCGGTCAAGAAATATCGCCTGCTGCCCGGCCACGCCGGCATCTATCAGGACGGCAAGATCCACTCGATCGACTATCCCGACAACGCGCGCTTCGTGCGCGTCACCGGCACCAATCTCGACAAGATCACCCGCGTGCGCTTCGACCTCGCCTCCGGCAAGGTCCACCCGATGACCCCGCAGCAGGCGACGTGATGCGCACCACGCACTAACGGCTGTCGTCCCCGCGAGGGGCTCCCCAAAATTCGCTCCGCGAATTTTGGGGACCTCGATAGCGGGGACCCAGTAATCCATGCCCTCGCGAAAGCGAAGGACCGATAGTGCAGTGATTACTGGGTCCCGGCTCTCCGCTCGCTGTGCTCGCTTCGGCCGGGACGACAGACGTAGGATTGCATGCAGCCCCTCGCTCCTCCCGCGTTGAAAACCATGCTCGCCGCCGGCGGCGAGGTGGCGCTGATCGACCTGCGCGAGGAGGGCGTGTTCGCGCAGCGCCACCTGCTGTTCGCGCGCTCGCTGCCGCTGAGCCGGCTCGAGCTGAGCTTCGCGCGGCTGGTGCCGCGGCGTGCCACGCGCGTCGTGCTGTGCGACGACAATGACGATCTCGCCGAACGCGCCGGCAAAATTCTCGCGTGCGCCGGCTACACCAACCTGTTCGCGCTTGCGGGCGGCGTCGCGTCGTGGGAAGCCGCCGGCTTCCCCCTGTTCTCCGGAGTCAACGTGCCGAGCAAGGCGTTCGGCGAATTCGTCGAGCACACGCGAGGCACGCCGAGCATTGGCGCCGAGGAGCTGGCCGCGCTGATGCGCGACAAGGCCGATCTCGTCGTGCTCGACAGCCGCCCGTTCGACGAATACCAGCGCGTCTCCATTCCGACGGCGGTGAACGTGCCCGGCGCCGAGCTGGTGCTCCGCGTGCGCGATCTCGCGCCCTCGCCCGAAACGACCGTCGTGGTCAACTGCGCCGGGCGCACGCGCAGCATCATCGGCGCGCAGTCGCTGATCAACGCCGGCGTGCCCAACAAGGTGGTGGCGCTGCGCAACGGCACGATGGGCTGGAGCCTCGCCGGGCTTACCTGCGACCGCGGCAAGACACGGCGCGCGCCTGGGCCTTCAAGCGAGGCGCTCGCCTGGGCGAAAGTCGCGGCGCAAGAGGTGGCGCGCCGCTTCGGCATCACGCGCATCGATCGCCCAACCCTGGCGCGGCTTCGCGCGGACGCAGCGCGCACGCTTTATCTCTTCGACGTGCGCGACCCGGACGAATACGCCGCCGGCCACGTGGCGGGGGCGCTTTCCGCGCCGGGCGGGCAGCTGGTGCAGGCAACCGACGCTTATATCGGCACGCTCGGCGCGCGCGTGGTGCTCGTCGACGAGGCGGAGGTGCGCGCGCTGATGACCGCGTCGTGGCTCAGGCAGATGGGCTTTGCCGACGTGTTCGTGCTCGCCGAAGCGGGCGCGGAGACCGAGGCGCCGGCCGCCCCGCTCCTCGGCGAGCCGCCGCCGCGCGAGCTTGCCATCGATTGCGCCGATCTTGCCGCGCTGCTCGCGCGTGACGCGGCGACCGTGGTCGACCTCTCGCTCAGCCGCGATTATCGCGCCGCGCACATTCCCGGCGCGTGGTTTGCGATCCGATCGCGTCTCGCGCAGGCGCTGTCCAAAATTCCGCTGCGCGGCACGCTGGTGCTCACCTCGGAGGACGGCGTGCTCGCCGGCCTCGCCGCGCGCGACACCTGTCGTCCCCGCGAAAGCGGGGACCCAGTACACACCGACAGTGCAGTGATTACTGGGTCCCGGCTCTCGCGCTTCGCGCTCGGCCGGGACGACAGCGTAGTGGAAGTCCGCTGGCTCGACGGCGGCAATGCCGCCTGGCGCGCGGCCGGCCATCCGCTCACCGACGCCGATCCGCGCATGGCGGACGAGGCGATCGACGTCTGGCTCAAGCCGTACGAACGGCCGCACGACACCACGCAGGCGATGCGCGATTACCTCGCCTGGGAGGTGGACCTCCCCGCCCGCGTCGCCGCCGACGGCACGGCAAGGTTCATGAAGGTGTGACGCCACTCGCTTTGGGCGGCTGTCGTCCCCGCGAAAGCGGGGACCCAGTAATCAC
>Ga0318546_10000859_pt1 | contig 12352 bp, 10 predicted proteins | sample GRESIP169b2f19_FD_203514 | JGI IMG/M metagenome (GOLD analysis project Ga0318546, IMG submission 203514) | Tropical soil microbial communities from Luquillo Experimental Forest, Puerto Rico - GRE.SIPMG.169b2f19 | ecosystem: Environmental > Terrestrial > Soil > Tropical forest > Bulk soil...
CTCGGCCAGGGCAAGCCGGCCAAGGCAGCTCGCGCGCTCGCCGCTGGCGTCGTCCGCCACGTCGGCCGCGTCTTCCGTGGGCGGAGCCGCGGGGAGAGCCGCGGCCTCGGCGAAGATCTTCTCCGCGTCGTCGAAGTGCCCGAGCCACAGCTCGGCGTCGCCGCGACTGCCCAGTGTCTGCACTTGGACTTCCCGGTGAGCGGACACGACCTGCGCGGGCAGCCGCGCCAGGACCCCTTCCTGCTCGGCCGCCGCGTCGGCGAGGGCACTCAGGTCGCCGGCGCTTCGCGCGAGGCCGAACCGGACCACCGCGACAGCCTGCCGCGACGTCAGCTCCGCCTCGGGCGGAAGCGGCCGCAGCAGCTCGTCGGCACGGCCGAGCCAGGCGGCTGCCGACTCATGGTCCTGACGGGTCAGCGCGAGAGCCGCGGCGGCGGCGCATTCCCCCGCGCACGCGGTCGCGGCCGGCGCGGGAGCGCCCTGCAGGCCGCGCAGGAGGGACTGCCCGCGATCGGGATCGAGCAGGCGGCCTATGGTCAGTTCGTCGACGATAAGCCGGGCGGCGAGTGCGCCGTCACCGACCTCGGCCGCGCAGCGCACCGCGTCCGCTAGCTGCCCCTGCCGGCGGTGCCATTCGGCGGTACGCCGCAGCAAGTCCGCGAACAGGTCCGGAGCCTCGCTCTGCAGCCTCGCCCGGAGGACGTCGCGGAAGAGCGTGTGATACCGGTACCAGCCGCCGCCCACCGATGAGACGAACAGGTTGGCCTGGACGAGGTCGTGGAGCAACGGTGCGCCCGTGTCCCCCAGCGCCCGGGCCAGGCCCTGGCTGATCCGGTCGGGCACGCTGGTGCGCAGCAGGAAGTCCCGCATCCGGGCGGGCTGGCTGTCGAACGCCTCGCTGATCAGGTAGCGGTCGATCAGCTCGCCGACGTCGGCGACCCGGACGGCGCCGTCGCCGTTGAGCGCGATCGCCACGAACCGCAATCCGGTGACCCAGCCTTCGGCCCGCTTCACGAGCGGCATCAGCGCCTCCCGGTAGGCGGCCACATCGTGCCTGGCCAGGAGCGTCCTGGTCTCGGGGCCGGTAAAGGCGAGCTGCTCGGCGCGGACCTCGGTCAAGTCTCCCGTCAGCCGGTACGTGTGCAGCGGAAGCGGCTCGTTCGCGCGCGTGCCCGCCACGATGCGCAGCCGGGGCTTCGTGTGCTGCGTCAGGTAGCCGAGTCCGGCGATCCGCTGGCGTGAGCGGATCATGTGCAGGTTGTCCAGCACGAGAACGGCCGGAGCCGGCTGCGCGGCGATCGCGGACGCCAGCAGCAGCGGCGCGTCCGCGGTGTCGTCAAAAACGGCCGCCGGCAGCGGGATGCCGGCCCGGCTGAGGGCTGCTGCCACCGACCGCCAGAAGTGGTCGGCCGTGTCGTCATACTCGTCCAGCGTCAGCCAGGCCACCGGCCCGCGCCACCGGCGGCCCGTCAGCCAGTGCGCGAGTGCCGTGGTCTTGCCCGCCCCGGGCGGCCCCTCCACCAGGGTTACCGCGCCCCGCTGGACTCCCCTGTCGATGAGCCTGTCAATTCTCGGCCGGGACACGACCCAATCCGCCAGCCGCGGCGGCGAGATCTTCGCCATGAGGAATGGCTCGGAAATATCGGTGGCGGGCGATCGCTGACTCCCAACCGCAATTCGCGGGGTCATTAATTCCTCCCGATATTCGCATCAGAACATGCTCAGAAAGAACCACCAGCCAGCATGGTCCCACCGATAACGAAATGAGCATACGATTTCCGCCGGGCCACGAGTACTACCCGCCCTGACGGTCCTGTGGTCCGCACGGGACGGCTCACGGCGCAATAACTTCGGACATATGCGCTCAAAACGGACAGCGGTCCTATCTCCCCGGGACCTTCCTCCTCATCCTTGTGTCCGTTTTGTCCGAATCAACCTATTTGCAGGAACTTACTATGATCTGCAGGTAATCATCCGGCAACGCGCGATTGCCCAGGGCAACGCGCGATTGCCGTCGGCGGCGGCCGCCATTATCGGCGTCCGGCGTGGCCGACGGCAATTAATCGCTGATAGATGCGTCAGACTTGCCCGGTCTCCGAGCCGTGCAGGGCGGCCTGCAGGTCAGCCTCACCCTGCTTCGACAGCGAGGTCTTCAGCACCGTGCCGCCATATTTGCTCATCGCCTCGACCGCTTTGTCCGGCGTCACTTTCTCCACCATGAGGAAGAGGGCCGAGGTGCCGGGCTTGATCAGGTCGCGGACCTGGTCCTGGAACTCCCGGTCGATGCCCGCCTTGGTGATCTTCCCCATGAGCGCGCCGAGACCCGCGCCGAGCGCCAGGCCGAAAACCGGGACGAAGAAGAGCAAGCCGAACAGCAGGCCCCAGAACATGCCCCAGGTCGCGCCGGCCCCTACCGCGTGGTGGCTGGTGTGTACGTGATACTTGCCCTCCGTGTCCCGGACGATAGACGCGATCGCATCCGGCTGGATGATGAGGTCCCTCGCGAGCGCCCGGGCCTCATCGGCGGCGAGCGCGGCTGTGGTCTCATCCGGGTATCCGATGACGATGAGGTCAGACATGGATTCTCCTCTCGTTGCCTGTCTCCGGCAGGTCCAGTCCAGCCACACCGCACGGTGTGCGCGCCACCCCTGGCGGGTGACCTATCGCGCCGTCACTCCGGCGGACGCCTGCTCCGACGCCTGCGCCTTCGAGAGAGCGCGCCGGAAGAGGAAGGCGCCGATGATCTCGAACACGCCCATGACGATGAACCAGATCCCGAGCAGGGCCGCCAGCACGGTGATGGACGTGCTGGGGTTCGCGGTGACGACGATGCCGGCGATCAGGCTGATCGCCCCGAAAATGCCCCACCAGACGGCCCCCTCACGCGCGCCGCTGAACGCCGCGATGAGCGCGGCGACGCCCTGGACGATCCAGGTGATGCCGACCAGCAGGCCGATGAGGGCGACGGTCAGGTGCAGGTGGCGGATGAGCACCACGCCGACCACGACGAAGACGAACCCGGAGATGCCCAGCCAGACGCGGTGCGGCTCGGCCCGGTCGAACACCCGGACCAGCTGGAAGATCCCCGAGATGAGCGCGAGCACGCCGAGGAGCACGGCCACCACGTTGAGCGAGCCGCCTGGTTTGAAGGCCACGATGATCCCGAGGATGAGCGTCACCACGCCCGTGAACAGGGTCACCTTCCAGGTGCTCGACATCAGGAGCGCGTCGGAGGCCGACTGATCGGCAAGGTCGTCGTCTTGCATTGCTGCCACCTTCTTCTTTCCTGGTTATGTTCGTGACTTTCGACGGTTAGCGGCCTATCACGACAATGCGGCCAGCCGCCGCCATCGTCGTCACCCGGGGTGGGTGACGCGCCGGGGAATGGCTGCTGCCAGGGTTTATGCCATGCTCCCGGAAAAGGCCGCGCGACAACCGTGATCGAGTCGGAGTACGCCGTCCTGTTCGTGCTCGTCGCCATCCTGGGCGCCGGCCTGCCCGGGCCTGGCGACGCGGCATTGATCGCGGCGGGCACGCTGGCCGGGGAGGGCAGGCTCAACGTCTGGATCGTGCTGGCGGTCTCCATGACGGCGTGGATGCTCGGCTCGGTCGGCGGATTCGAAATCGGCCACTACGGCGGACGGTCGCTGCTCGACCATGACGGGCCGCTGGCGAAATCACGCCGCAAGCTGCTCGCCAAGGGTGACCGGGTTTTCTTCGGCCATACCTTCGCCGCGTCGGTCACGATGCCGGCGTTCGTGTCCGGGATCTTCAAGGTACGGTTCGGCCTGTTCTTGCTGGGCGCGCTCGTCGCGGGCATCGGTTGGATAGGGATGTACGTCGGGCTGTCCTACTTCCTCGGCGCGGAGATCGCGCGCCGCATCGGCGCGGCCGGCGCCAAGGCGATACTCGGCGTGATCCTGATTGTCGCCGGGGGGCTGCTCGTCCGGGCCGGGGTGGCGCACTGGCGCGCCCGGCGGGCGGACAAGCAGGGCGAGCCGGGCGAGCCAGACGAGCCGGCGGCTGTGCTAGTGCCGCCTGCGATGCCGGTCCGGCAAGACGGCGCCGACCACCCACAGGACCGGGAAGATGAACCCGATGAGGCCAAGCACCCAGTGCCCCTTACGGAAGCTGAGGACCGCGAGGGTGAACAGCAGAACTAGGTAGATGATCCCGAGCGTGGTGAACCAGAGAGTGCCGTTCATCGGGTTGCCTCCGTTATGGCGAGCAGGTAACTTTGCCCGGGCCCCATATCGACGAACAGTCCCGGTTCGGTTAGTTCGCCGCCGTCGCGGTCGAACTCTTCAGCGCTGAGCAGGTCGGTCAGCCGCCAGCCGCGGCCGGGCAGGTCCGGCCAGGGCAGCGGGATCAGCGCCTGGGCCGGCGCCGCGGACAGGTTGACCACGATCACGTGCCGGGCCCCGCCGTCACCGGGGCTGTCACCGCCGCCGTCGCCGGCGCCAGGCGTCCAGGACCAGGCGACCAGGTTGGCGCAGCTCCGGTTATCCGGCCAGCCGGCGGCTTCCAGCAGCTGCCAGCCCCCGGTCCGCACGCCCTGGTCGGCGACCGTGGCCACCAGCTGGCGATACCAGGCGGCCAGCTCTTCGTCCGGCGGCTCCGCGGGCCGGCGCTGCAGGAACACCGGAGGCCGGACCCGGCGCCCCTCGAACTGCCCCTCGTGCCACATGGTCGCGCCCGGCAACGTCGCGATGGCGACCGCCGCCGGCCGTTCCAGGACGGCGGGCAGCCGGTCGGCGATCCGCGGCTCGTCGTGGTTCTCGAGGAAGCGCAGCAGGCCGGACTGATAGCCGAGGTCGGCGAGCAGGTGCCCGCGGGTGGCGGGCGGGTCGCCGGCCAGGATGCGGTCATAGAGTCGCTTGTCGTAGCAGAAGTCGAAGCCCTGCTGCTGGAGCGCCCACTCCATGTCCCAGTAGGCCTCCGCGATGAGCACGGTCTCCGGGTGCCGCCCGCGCAGCTCGCCGATGACGGCCGGCCAGAACTCCTCGTCCGGCCGCGGCCCGGCCCGGTCGCCCCAGGTGCGCGCGAACACGTCGTTGGTCATCAGCATGGCCATGTCGCAGCGCATCCCGTCGCACTGGTCGGCGATGTCCGACAGCGTCTGCGCGGTCGCGGCACGCACCTCGGGCGCGAACGCGTTCAGCTGGACGACGTCCGGCCACGGCGGGAAGTACGGGTCCCGGCCGTGCGCAAGCACATGCCCGCCGACCGACAGCCAGCCCGCCGGATCCGACTTGACGTCGTCCTCGTCACCCTGGATGAAGTACTCCGGATGGGCGGTCACCCAGGGGTGATCGGGCGCGACGTGGTTGGGCACGTAGTCCAGGATCAGCCGCACGCCGCGGGCGGCGAGCGCGGCACGCGCCGCGGCCAGGCCCGAGGGGCCGCCGAACCGCTGGTCGGCCACGTACCGGTGCACGCAGTAGGGCGACCCGATGATGTCCTGCTCCCGCACGTCGGGCAGCGCCTCGCGGAAGGACTCGAGCAGCCCGGGGTTGGACCTGGCCAGCTCCAGGCCGGCCGGGCTGCGCTCCCAGACGCCCATCAGCCAGACGGCGTCGGCCCCGCTCGGCGTGACCGCGTCCCAGCCGGAGTCCGGCACGGTCGCGAGGGTTACCGGCGCGCCGGCGGCCTGCGACAGCTCGGCGAGCCAGACGGCGGTATTCACCTCGTAGATGACTGGCCGGTGCGGCCACCCGGTCATCGGACACCCCCGTCGGTTGCGGCGCCGCGCTTGCGACGGCGTTCAAGCTGCAGCGTCCCGGCGGGACCCCGGCACGCGCATCACCCGCTCCGGATGATCTGGCGGGCGGCCGCGGCGCCCGCGCCGGGCGGACTAGCGATACCGGGGCAAATCATCCCGGCCGGGTGATCCGGGCAGCCTCGCCGGCGGACAGGCTGGGCATTGGCGGTCTTGGCGCAGAGGAGGTCGACGTACATGGATCCGGTCGAGCGGATGCGCTCGGCGGGCAAGAGGCTCGCCGAGCCGGTGGACTCGATGGCGCAGACGGTCGCGAAGCGCGCGACGGAACTGGTCGTCGACTCGCTCGACATCAACGCCGTGCTCGACCGGGTGGACGTCAACAAGCTCCTGAACCAGGTGGACGTCAACCAGCTCCTGAACCAGGTGGACGTCAACCAGCTGCTCGACCGGGTCGACGTAGAGCGGCTCCTGGCCAGGGTGGACGTGAACGAGCTCACCGAACGCGTCGACGTGAACGCGCTGGTCGACAGGACCGAACTCAAGACCGTGCTCGCCAGGTCCTCGACCACGGTCATCACGCAGGGAATCGACCTGGTGCGCAGCCAGGCGGTGGGCCTCGATGACTTCATGGCGCGCTGGGTGAACCGGATACTGCGCCGCAAGCGGGCCCCCGCGGTCGGTCCGCCCCGGCTGATAAGCCTCCCGGCGGAGCCATGACCAGCGGGCCCGGCGGGCCCGGCGGGCCCGGCGCTCCGCCTGACCGGCGAGGCCATTACGCGGGATTCGTCTCGCGGTTCGTCGCGTACGTGGTGGACCTCGGCGTGACCACCGGGCTGTTCACGCTCGCCCTGGCCGCCGCCTCGTTCGCCGCCAGCGTTGTGACCGGCAAGACGGTCAACTGGGACAGGACCAACGTGGTCGTCGCCGCCATCTTCGTGGGCTGGCTGTTCGTTTACTACGCCTACTCGTGGGCGGTCACCGGCAAGACGTTCGGCGCGGCGCTGCTCGGCGTCCGGGTCGTCCGGGCGGACGGCGAGCCGGCGGGCGTCCGGCTCGCGGTAATACGCACGCTCGCGTTTCCCCTCAGCTTCCTGCTGTTCGGGCTGGGATTCCTCGGCATCCTGACCGGGCGCCAGCGCAGGGCGCTGCATGACGTGATCGCGGGGACCGCCGTCGTCTACACGTGGAACGCCCGGGCCGCGCAGCTGCGGTTCCTGGCCCGCGGCGGCGAGTTACCGCGCGGCGATGCCCAGCATCAGCTCGTCCACGACCCGCGCCGCGAAGCCCGGCTCCGCCGGCGTGCCGTCGTGCTTGCCCCGGGCCATCACCGCGCCGGTCAGCGTCAGCATGGCGATCTCGACATCGGTGTCGGGGCGCAGCTCGCCGCTGGCGATGCCGCGGCGGAGCGCCGACCTGATCAGCTCGCGGCGCGGCTCGACGACCTGCTCCTTGTAGCGGGCCACCAGCCGCGGGTAGCGCTGCCCCTCGCCGTGCAGCAGCGCGAACTGCCGCGCGTACCGGGGGTCCTCCGCGTCCTTGGCCATCACGTCGAGCATCGCCGTCAGGTCCGCGCGCGCCGACTCGCCGCGCCCCTGCGGCAGCGGGGTCTTCAGCGACGCGAACGCCGCGATGAGCAGGTCCTCCTTGCCGGGCCAGCGCCGGTAGAGCGTCGCCTTGCCCACCCCGGCGCGGGCCGCGACGTCCTCACAGCGCACCCCGTCGACCCCGTACTCGCCGATCGCCTCCAGCGTGGCGTCGAGTATGGCCTGTTCGGCCCGCTCGCTGCGGGGCCGTCCAGGACGCCGGACGGCGTCCTGGACGGCGGGTTCCGTGGGCATTTCCCTGACTTACCTCTCCGAGTCCGATAGCTCGCGCTGCCGCGCCAGCTCGAGTTCGGCCGCCGCCACCTCGGCGGCGACCAGTTCCTCGATGTTAGGCCGTGTCCGGCCGGGCAGCCAGCGCACGATCGCGAGCCCGCCGACGAGCGCGACCGCCGCGGCGGCCAGCGTGGTGACGTGCATCGCGTCCACGTACGCGGAGTTAGCGGGCTGGATCAGGAACCGGCCGGCCGGGCCGAGGTGCTGCGCGACGGCCTGCGTGGCGGAGATGGACTGGCTGGCCGCGCCCCGCGCCGCGGCGGGCAGCGCCGCGAGCGTGGGCGACATCGTGGACCGGTAGGACTGGGCGAGAATGGATCCGAGCACCGCCACGCCCAGCGCGACCGCGACCTGGCGCGCGGTGTTGGTCAGGGCCGAGCCCGCCCCGGCGCGCTCCCGCGGCAGCACGTCCATCACGGCGGCGGTCGTGGTCGGCACGGCCAGGCCGATCCCGGCGCCCTGGATGCCGAACAGGACCGCCAGCACCCAGATCGGCGAGGACGTCCCCAGCGTGACGTACCCGGCGATGGCCAGCGCGTTGAGGGCGATGCCGGCGCCAGTGACGGCCCGGACGCCGAACCGGTTGACCAGCGTCGCGCTGCGCGGGGCCATCATCAGCTGGCCGATCGCGAACGGGATGGCGAGCAGGCCGGCGTCCAGCGGGCTGTAGCCGCGGACGTTCTGCAGGTAGAAGCTGGTGAAGAAGAACACCCCGCCCATGCCGAAGAACACCAGCGCGATCGCCCCGACCGAGGCGGACAGCCTCCGGTCACGGAAGAGCCGGACGTCCAGCGACGGGTGCGCGATGCGCGTCTCGTACCAGGCGAACAGCCCCAGCACGACAAGGCCGGCCGCGACCGGGCCGAGCACGTCCGCGCGGACCCAGGAGCCGGTGTCGCCGCCCTGCACGATGCCGTATACCAGCAGGACGAGGCCGACCACCGAGGCGAGCACGCCGATGTAGTCGATCTTGCCAGGCTGCGGGTTGCGCGACTCGGGGACCAGGAGGAACACGGCCACCGCGCCGAGCACGGTCACGGGGACGTTGATGAGGAAGACCGAGCCCCACCAGAAGTGCGCGAGCAGGAGACCGCCGAGCACCGGGCCGGTAGCCACGCCAATGCCGACCGCGGAAGCCCAGATGCCGATGGCCCGGGCACGCTCTCCGGGCTCGAAAACGTTGGAGATGATCGAGAGGGTCTGCGGCATGACGGCCGCGCCGCCGAGCCCCATCATCGCCCGGGCCGCGATGAGCTGGTCCGGTGAGTGCGAGTAAGCGGAGAACAGCGAGCCGAGCCCGAACAGCGCCAGGCCGATCATGAGCATCCGCTTGCGGCCGATGCGGTCGCCGAGCACGCCGAACGTGAACAGCAGGCCGGCGAATACCAGCGTGTACGAGTTGATCGCCCACTCGAGCTGGCTCTGGCTGGCGCCGAGCCCGCCGGCGGGGTCCGCGATCGTCTTCAGCGCGACGTTGAGCACCGTGTTGTCGATGACGATGGCGAGCAGCCCGACGACCAGCACACCGAGGATCACCCAGCGCCTGCGTTGAATCGTCTGTGCGTCCAATGCGCGTCCTTCCCCGGGACTTGAAGATTGCGAGCGGGCACCCACGCCCGCTATCGATACGGAACTGGTCCGTATCGGAATCTATTCCGGGATGATCCGGGCAATTACCCGTGATCGACCGCGCAGCCGCTAGACGGACACGTCAGCCTGGCGGAGTTCGCCGGTGGCGGGGTTGACCAGCACCGACAGGATCACTGTGGCGTGCTCGCCGACGAGCTCGACGCTCGCTGACGCGTTGCCGTCGCCGGCGCGGTACGCGCCTGCGACGGCGGGGCCTGCCCAGACGGCGGCCATCCGGAGACGGCGGGCAACGAGATCCGCGTCAGCGCCGGGAGCCACCGCCAGCGACGACGGCCACTCGCTGGCGCCACTGTTCATCCAGCCGATCAGCGACTCGAGCGCGCCGGCCAAGGCCGAGCCAATGGCGGGCGGTATGGCGAGCGTCAGCGACTGGACGCGCGGCGGGTGCTCCGGGTTGAGCTGGAGCTGCGCCTGTGTCGTGCCGCCCGGGCCGGTGAGCCACCACCGGCGGTGCGCCGGCGTGTCCGACTCGGGCGCTCGTTCGGTGTCGACGCCGAAGTCGCCGATGCGGTCCCTGATCAGGCCGATGACGCGGCGGCGCTCCGGGTAGGGGCGGTCCAGCGCGACGTTCTCGCAGAACAGGGCGTCCGCGGCCGCGTCGTCCCAGGACTGGAGCAGCTCGCTCGCCGCCGCCGTCGCGGCGAGCGTCTCCGGCCACGGCACGCCGCCGAGAGCCGTGGCGGCGGACTGGGGTTCTTCCGGCTCCGCGGGCGACAGCGCCACGTGATAGGCGGCGGACCGCGGCAGCAAGGCCTCGAGGACCAGGGCCGCCAGGGTGGACATCGCCGCGTACGTGGCGTTCCCCAGGGCGATCACGCCAAGGCCCGTCGCCGCGTGCCAGCGCATGTTGCTGCCGAATCCCGGGTAGCCGCCGCTGTGGCTCACCACCCGCCCGAGAGCGGGATCCTCGTCGGCGAACAGCCCGAACCCGTAGTAAGCCGGCCCGGTAGGCCCGCCGCCCGGGAGCCGCTGCGCCGCGCGCCAGCCGGTCACCGCCTGCGGCAGCTGCATCTCCCGGCGCGACGCCGGCCGCAGCGGGTGGCTGACCCCGGCCCCGGTCTCGGTGGGCGGGAACGCCGACTCGAAGCCTGATACCCACACCGCGAGGTCCCGGACGCACGAGAACACCCCGCCCATCGGGGCGAACGCCCCGTACGGATCGAACGGCAGTTCCGCCCAGCCCGCCGGGCCACGGCGGTGCCCCACAGCAAGGCCGTCAGCGGGAAACTCCGACGCGTCGAACCCGGTCCTGGTCATGCCCAGGGGGGCGAGCAGCCGCTCCCGGATGAACACGTCGTACGGCACCTCGGACGCCGCGGCCACCACGCGCCCGAGTATGGCGTAGCCCAGGTTGGAGTACTCGAACCTGGTGCCGGGCGCCCAGTTGAACCGTACGCCGCTGGCCAGCAGCGACGCGAACGCGTCCAAGGGCAGCCCCTGCTGCCGGTCCCCCCACGGATCGTCGGTCGGGAACCCCGCGGTCATCGTCAGCAGGTGCCTGATCGTGACGCGGTCGGCGTCCGGGCTGACCGGCGGCCAGCCCGCCAGCTCGGGCACGTACTTCTCCGCCAGGTCGTCCAGCGCCAGCCGCCCCTCGTCCCGCAGCAGCATGATCGCCGCCGCCGTGAAGCTCTTCGACATCGACGCGATGCGGAACACCGTGCCGGCGTCCGGCGGCGGGCCGCCGACAAACCGCGCGCCGAAACCGGCGGAGTGCACCAGGACGCCCCCGGAGACGACGCCATAGCAGATCGCAGGCTGCCCGCCGCGGTCGAAATAGTCGCGGACGAGGACGTCGGTCCCGGCGAATCTGGCCGGGGAGTCACTGCACATCCGATTAGTCTCGCACGCCCAGGTCATGCGATTATCGATGTGTCCGGGTACGCCGCTGGGGCGCCTCGAGACTTTGGAGGTTCTGACAATGCCGTCGCAAGAAGCGGAGCCGCTATACGGCGGCCGCCGTCCTGGCCGGATCACGGTCAAGGACATCGCCGCCGCGAAGGCGCGCGGCGAGAAGTGGCCCATGCTCACCGCCTACGACGCGATCACCGCGGGGATCTTCGACGAGGCCGGAATCCCGGTGCTCCTGGTCGGGGATTCGGCGGGCAACGTGGTGTTCGGTTATGACACGACGATCCCCGTCACCGTCGACGACCTGATCCCGCTGACCGCCGCCGTGGTGCGGGGGACGAAGCGGGCCATGGTGGTCGCCGACCTGCCGTTCGGGTCGTACCAGGCGTCGCCGACGGCCGCGCTCGCGGCCGCGGTGCGGTTCATGAAGGAGGCGGGCGCGCACGCGGTCAAGCTGGAGGGCGGCCTGCGGGTCGCGCACCACGTGGAAGAGCTCGTCGCCGCGGGCATTCCCGTGATGGGGTACCTCGGGCTGACACCGCAGTCGGTCTACGCGTTCGGCGGCTTCCGGGTACAGGGCCGTGGCGAGAACGGCGAGCGGCTGCTGCACGACGCCAAGGCGCTCGAGGCGGCCGGCGCGTTCGCTGTCGTCCTCGAGGGCATCCCGGCGTCGCTCGGCACGCGGATCACCGAGGCGCTGCACATCCCGACGATCGGCATCGGCGCGGGCGCTGGCTGCGACGCCCAGGTGCTCGTCTGGCAGGACATGGCGGGCCTGTCGCCCCGCTCGCCGAAGTTCGCCAAGCGGTACGCCGACATCGCCAGCGTGCTCCGGACCGCCGCGACCGAGTTCGCCGCGGACGTCACGTCGGGCGCCTTCCCGACGGAGGAGTACTCGTACAAGTGAGGTAAGGGCGGTCATCCTCCCGAACGGACGCGGCGTTCCTCTTAAGAGTCCGGCGCGTCCGTTCCGGATAAAAGGCGGAGATCAGCTGGCTACGGACCGCAGCTGCGGCAGGACCTCCTTGCCGATCAGCTCGATGGCCGCCACCGGGTCCTCCGACATCACCTGGATGGAGACGATGTCCGCGCCGACGTCGGTGACGAGCGGCCGGTACGCCTCGATGAGGCCGGCCGCGTCCGGGACGACCGCGTAGCTGGCGAGCACTTCTTGCGGGTCCATTTCGTCTGCCCTGATGCGCAGCTCGGTCGGGTCGGTCGCCTCGAGCCTGCCGGGGGCGCGCAGGCCGCG
>Ga0318546_10000861_pt1 | contig 12345 bp, 12 predicted proteins | sample GRESIP169b2f19_FD_203514 | JGI IMG/M metagenome (GOLD analysis project Ga0318546, IMG submission 203514) | Tropical soil microbial communities from Luquillo Experimental Forest, Puerto Rico - GRE.SIPMG.169b2f19 | ecosystem: Environmental > Terrestrial > Soil > Tropical forest > Bulk soil...
GCCTATTTCGATCAGAAGCTCGGCGAATTCCTTTTGCCTTATGACGTCGTGCGCAAAGCGGCCGACCCGGAATCGACGCTCACGGCGTTTCTCGAGAGCACTTATCGGGCGGCGGCCGATCTCGCAGGCTGGGACCGTGACGCGCTGGAATGTCCGATCGGCCAACCGCTGCGACCGCGAGTGCTGAAGCGAAGCGGTTAGCGCGACGGCGCGTGGGTGCGATTTACTTCGCAGCCGCCTTCATAATTGTCACGAGCTCGGCGTGAATGAATTCGTTGCCGCAGACGACATCGCCAGTCGTCAGCGCATTGTCATGGCCATCGGCGCCCGTAAAGATGCCGCCGGCCTCGCGCACCACGACCTGGCCGGCCGCGATGTCCCACGGCGAGAGGTTGCGTTCCCAATAGCCGTCGAGCCGCCCCGCGGCGACGAAGGCCATGTCGAGCGAGGCCGCGCCGAAACGCCGGAGGCCTGCGACCTTGTTCTGGATCTCGCCCATCTCGCGGCGAAACTGATCGTGGTCGCCGCGCCCGATATGCGGCAACCCACAGGCAATTACGCAATCGGCGAGCTTGCGGCGGCCGGCGACGCGCAGCCGCTGATCGTTGAGAAACGCGCCCTTGCCGCGTTCGGCGGTATAGAGCTCGTCATTGGCAGGGTTATAGATCACGCCCGCGACCACGACGCCCTCGCGCGCCAGCGCGATCGAGATGGCAAATTGCGGGATGCCGTGCAGAAAATTGGTGGTGCCGTCGAGCGGATCGACGATCCAGGTGTGGGATTTGTCGGCGCCCTCGCGCGTGCCGCCTTCCTCGCCGATGAAACCGTAGCCCGGCCGCGCCTTGGAAAGGTCGGCGTAGAGCATCTCTTCGGCGCGCTTGTCGGCAAGCGAGACGAAATTGGCCGGCCCCTTCAGCGAAACCTGCAAATGCTCGATCTCCCCGAGATCGTGCTTCAGGCTGCGGCCGGCGCGGCGCGCGGCCTTGACCATGACGTTGATGAGGGCGGAGTGCAGCATCAGCTCGGCAAATCTGTTTCGGCAGAAAGAATGCGCCGGGGAGGTGAGAGGTCGGGAAGTGGGTGCCTTGCGATCGCGCCGCCGTCAAGGTGCATCATTTCACGTTGAGCCAGCGGCGCGCGGCATCCTCGACCTTGGCGCGGTCCTCGGGGCTCAACTGGGCGAACGCCTCGTCCAGAAACAGGTCGCCCTTGCCCGAGGTCTTTGCGATCACGTGCCATTTCAGCCCCTCGATCTTGTCCATCGGCGCGCCCTGACCGGTCACCAGCACGCGTGCGAGGCGGTTTTGCGCGATGGGGCTGTTCTGGTGGGCCGCCTTGCGCAACAGCGCGACCGCGGCCGGCTGATTCTTCGGCGTGCCGGTGCCGTTATAAAGGGCGATGGCGTATTCGACTTCGGCGTCGACATTGTCGGCAAGTGCCGCGGCCTGCAACAGCCGCACCGCCTTTTCGAGATCCTTCTCGACGCCGGTGCCTTCCTTGTAAAAAGTGGCCAGCGCATATTGCGCTTCGGGACTGCCGGCATCGGCAGCCATGCGCAGCAATTCGGCCGCGCGCTTCAGATCCTGCGGCAGCGTCTGCCCGTCCAGATAAAGCAGTGCCAGATTGTACGCCGCCTTCGGCTCGCCGAGCTTGGCGGCGGCGGCGAGCAGCTTGACCGCTTCCAGGCGATCGGCCGGAGCGCCGCGCCCGGCAATGCGCATCATCGCCAGCGCAAACATCGCCTCGCGGTCGCCGGCATCGGCGGCGCGCTTGTACCACTCGACCGCCTTCGCGTCGTCGCGCCTGACGCCGAGCTCATTGGCGTAGAGCTCGCCCAGCATCGTCATCGCCTTGGGGTCGCCGGCTCGCGCGCGTACCGTGGCGAGGTCGAACGCGGTCTTGTACTTGCCGCGCTGATAGGCGCCGTACACCAGATCGACATTGGGATCGTCGGGTGCAGGCGCGGCGGTCGCGGCCGGAGTCGGCGTCGAGGACTTCGCTTCGGTCGCGGGCGGCTTCTTCGTGACGGTATGCGGTTTGGTCTTCGGCTTCGCGGCCGGCTTCTCGGGCTCCGACTTTTGCGCAGCCGGCGGCGTCGCCGAAACCTGCGCCACCGCGCTCGTCGGAAACATCAGCGCAGCCGCAAACGTCGATATGGAGGCGAGACGCGTCATGCCTCAGAGCGATCCATGTCCGGCCTTCTCGGGCTGGCGCGTTGCCGCATAGGCCTGCCGTATCGCCTGTCCGACGTCCGCAAGCGCCGTCGCCGGCCCGCGCGAATCCTGCCAGATCATATCGCCGACCAGAATGAAATCCGCCCCCGCGATCACGAATTCGCTCGCCTCCTCGTGCGAGGCCGCATAGCCGACGCAGGAGGGCTCGAACAGCTCCGCCCACCAGCCGATGCGCTCGGCGACCGCGCCCGTCGACGGCCGCGCGCCCTTCGCATCGGGCTCGCCGAACAGCACATAGTCCGCGCCCAGTTCGCCCGCGACCATGGAGTCGTGGCGTGTGGCAAGCGCACCGACGCCTGCGATGCGGTCCGGTTTCAGACTCGGCAGCGCCTGTTCCAGCGCGGCGATGCCGGCGAGGTGCGCACCGTCGGCGCCGGCGCGGGCGACCAGTTCGACATGGCCGTCGAGCAGCAGGGCTGCGCCCGCGTTCTGGATCGGCGGCGCCAGTGCCTTGATGCGCGTGATCATGCTGCGCTGGTCGGTTGCCTGCAGCCGAAGCAGGACGGCTGCGACGTCGGCCCCGGCCAGAAGGCCGGGGAGCGATGCGATCAAGAGGGAAGGATCGTCGACGACAGGCGTTGCGAGATAGAGCCGCGGCAAGGGCCGCGGCTGAGCAGGCTTGCTGGCCAAGTCTATGCCGCCTTCTTTTCCAGATCGGTCGCCCACTCGCCCTTGCTCGCAAGCGCATTCATGTGCGCGCGATGGGTGAATGCACGCTGGCCCGCGGCGAGGTTCTCGGCCTTGCCCGACCAGGCCTTCTGCGGCGCGGCCTGCAGCGCGCGGCCGTAGGAGAAGGTGAGCCGCCAGGGCAGCGGACCGAGCCGGTTCATGGCGTTGAGGTGCGCGGTCGCTTGCTCATCGCTCTGTCCGCCGGACAGGAAAGCGATGCCGGGGACCGCGGCCGGCACGGTCTCCTTCAACAGGCGCACGGTCTTCTCCGCGACCTCTTCTACCGAAGACTGCCTTGCGCTCTTCTTGCCTGCGATCGCCATGTTGGGTTTGAGCACCATGCCCTCCAGCGCGACGCGTTGCACCCGCAACTCCTGGAAGGTCTGGTTGAGCACGCGCTGCGTCACGTCATAGCAGCGGTCGATGTCATGATCGCCGTCCATCAGCACTTCCGGCTCGACGATCGGCACGATCTGCGCGGCCTGACACAGGGCCGCATAGCGCGCCAGCACGTGGGCATTGGCGCGGATCGCGGTCATGGTCGGGATGCCCTGGCCGATATCGATCACCGCGCGCCATTTGGCAAAGCGCGCGCCGCGCTCGTAATATTTCTTCAGGCGTTCGGCGAGCTTGTCGAGACCGGCGGTGACGAGTTCGCCGGGACAGAACGGCAGCGGCTGCGTTCCCTCATCGACCTTGATGCCGGGAATCGCGCCCGACTGCTCGATCAGCTTGACCAGCGGCGTGCCGTCCTTGGCGTTTTGCCAGATGGTTTCGTCATAGAGGATGACGCCCGAGATGTATTTGCTCATCGCCTCCGTCGAGCGGAACAGCATCTCGCGATAGTCGCGGCGGTTTTCCTCCGTCGATTCGACCTTGATGGCGTCAAAGCGCTTCTTGATGGTGCCGGTGGATTCGTCGGCGGCAAGGATGCCCTTGCCCGGCGTCGTCATGGCAAGCGCTACTCTGTTGAGATCGGCGAGATTCATGGAACGTCCTCCAAGAGTGCTTTTCAGGACGCGTTTCGCGCGAACCGGTCCCCGTTCCGCCCGAAGACGCTATTGCAAACCAAAATAGGCAGTTCTCGGGCGAATGCCGAGCATACTTTGGTCAGGGAGGCGGGCGGTCATGATTTGCGCCCGCTACGCAACCCGCGGGTCGAGCTCGCCTTTGCTGTAGCGCTTGGCCATTTCGGCGGTGGTCAGCACCTTTTTGATCTTGCTCGCCTGACCGGCGGTATTGAACTCCTGCAGCCGCTGCTTGCAAAGCCTCGTCATCGCCTCCATCGCAGGCTTCAGATATTTGCGCGGATCGAACTCTTCCGGATTTTCCTGCAGCACTTTGCGGATCTGCCCCGTCATCGCCATGCGGTTGTCGGTGTCGATGTTGATCTTGCGGACGCCGTTCTTGATACCGCGCTGGATCTCGGCGACCGGCACGCCCCAGGTCGGCTTCATCTTGCCGCCATTGGCATTGATGATCTCCTGCAGATCCGCCGGCACCGAGGAGGAGCCATGCATCACCAGATGCGTGCTCGGCAGCTTGCGGTGGATTTCCTCGATCACGCGCATGGCAAGAATGTCGCCGTCGGGCTTGCGGGTGAACTTGTAGGCGCCGTGCGAGGTACCCATCGCGATCGCCAGCGCATCGACCCTGGTCTCCTTGACGAATTTCACCGCTTCCTCGGGATTGGTGAGAAGCTGGTCGTGGGAGAGCTTGCCTTCCGCGCCGTGGCCGTCCTCCTTGTCGCCCATGCCGGTCTCGAGCGAGCCGAGCACGCCCAACTCGCCCTCCACCGAAATGCCGCCGAGATGGGCCATGTCGGTGACGGCCCTGGTCACCCCGACATTGTAATTCCAGTCGCCGGGCGTCTTGCCGTCGGCCTTCAGCGAGCCGTCCATCATCACGGAGGTGAAGCCGGCCTGGATCGCGGTCATGCAGGTGGCGGGTTCGTTGCCATGATCGAGATGCACGCACACCGGGATATGCGGATGGATTTCGGTCACCGCGTCCATCATGTGGCGAAGCATCACGTCGTTGGCATAGGCGCGTGCGCCGCGCGAGGCCTGGATGATGACGGGTGCATCGAGCGACGAGGCGGCGTCCATGATCGCCAGCGCCTGCTCCATATTGTTGATGTTGAAGGCCGGCACGCCGTAGTCGTTTTCCGCCGCGTGGTCGAGCAATTGACGCAACGTGATGCGAGCCATCTGTCCTGTTCTCCGCGTTGGGGCGTTCCGCCCAATATGGCCTAACCTATCTGATCTTCAAAACCTCGACGCCCGGCAAGGGTTTCCCCTCCATCCATTCAAGAAACGCGCCGCCGGCGGTCGAAACATAGGTGAAATCGCTGGCCACACCGGCCTGGTTGAGCGCTGCGACCGTGTCGCCGCCGCCGGCAACCGAGATCAGCTTTTTGGCCCTTGTCCGCCCGGCGGCATATTTCGCTGCAAGCACCGTGCCGCGGTCGAACGGCGGCATTTCGAACGCTCCGAGCGGCCCGTTCCAGACCAGCGTTGCGGCATCGTCGATCGCGGCATGGATGCGCACGGTCGATTGCGGGCCGACGTCGAGGATCATGCCGTCGGGCGGGATCGCGTCGAGGCCATAGGCGTGCGACGGCGAGTTGGCCGCGAAATGATAGGCAACCGTCGCGTCCACCGGCAGGATGATCGCGCAATTCGCCTCATTGGCCTTGTCGATGATGCGGAGCGCGGTCGGCGCGAGATCCTTCTCGGCGAGCGACTTGCCGATCGCAACGCCCTGCGCGTGCAGGAAGGTGTTGGCCATGCCGCCGCCGATCACGAGCGCGTCGACCTTGGCGACGAGATTTTCCAAAAGGTCGATCTTGGTGGACACCTTGGCGCCGCCGACGATCGCGATCACGGGCTTGGTCGGCGCCTCCAGCGCCCTGGAGAGCGCCTCGAGTTCGGCCTGCATCGAGCGCCCCGCATAGGCCGGCAGCTTGTGGCCGAGCCCTTCGGTGGAAGCGTGCGCGCGGTGCGCGGCCGAGAACGCGTCATTCACCCAGATGTCGCCGAGTTTCGCGAGCTCGGCCGTGAATGCGGGGTCGTTCTTTTCTTCCTCTTTATGGTAGCGGGTGTTCTCCAGGCACAGGATGTCGCCGTCCTTCATCGCGGCGACTGCCTTCTGCGCGGCTTCCCCGATGCAATCGTCGGCAAAGGCGACCGGGCGTTTGACCACGTCCGACAGCGCCGCCGCGACCGGCTTCAGCGACTCCTTGGGATCGCGCCCCTTGGGCCGGCCGAAATGCGCGAGCAGGATGACCCTGCCGCCGCGATCGGAAATCTCGGTGATGGTCGGCGCGACGCGCTCCAGCCGCGTGGCGTCGGTGACGTGGCCATTTTCGGTGGGCACGTTGAGATCGACGCGCAGCAGCACGCGCTTGCCTTTGACGTCGACGTCATCGAGGGTACGAAATTGTTTTGTCATTGGAGGCTTCCGTTCGTCATGGCGGGGTTTGTCCCGGCCATTCACGTCTTCCCTTCGTGAGGCGCTAAAGACGTGGATGCCCGGCACGAGGCCGGGCATCACGGAAATCGTTTACAGCACCTTCCCCATCGCGACCGCGGTGTCGGCCATGCGGTTCGAGAAGCCCCACTCGTTGTCGTACCAGGACATCACCCGCACCAGGTTGCCGTTCATCACCTTGGTCTGGTCCATGTGAACCGTCGACGAGTGCGGATCGTGGTTGAAGTCGATCGAGACGTTCGGGTGGGTCGTGTAGTTCAGAATGCCCTTGAGCTGCTGCTCGCTGGCGCGCTTCATCGCTTCATTGATCTCCTTCGCGTCGGTTGCACGCTTGGCGACAATCTTCAAATCGACGACCGAGACGTTGGGCGTCGGCACGCGGATCGCGACGCCGTCGAGCTTGCCCTTCAATTCCGGCAGCACGAGCCCGATCGCCTTGGCCGCACCGGTCGAGGTCGGGATCATCGACATCGCGGCGGCCCGGCCGCGGTAAAGGTCCTTGTGCAACGTGTCGAGCGTCGGCTGGTCGCCGGTATAGGCGTGGATCGTGGTCATGAAGCCGGTCTCGATGCCGACCGTGTCGTTCAGGACCTTTGCGACCGGCGCCAGGCAGTTCGTGGTGCAGGAGCCGTTGGAGACCACGAGGTGGTCCCTGGTCAGCGTGTCGTGGTTGACGCCGTAGACGATGGTGGCGTCGGCGCCGTCGGCGGGCGCGGAGACCAGGACGCGCTTGGCGCCGGCGGTCAGATGCGCTGCCGCCTTCTCCTTGGCGGTGAAGATGCCCGTGCACTCCAGCGCAATGTCGACGCCGAGCGCCTTCCAGGGCAGCTTGGTCGGGTCTCGCTCGGCCGAGACCTTGATCTTTCCATTGCCGATGCTGATCGAGTCGCCTTCGACCGTCACCGTGCCGGGGAATCGGCCATGCACGGAGTCATAGCGCAACAGATGCGCATTGGTCTCGACCGGGCCGAGATCGTTGATGCCGACGATTTCGATGTCCTTGCGGCCGGATTCGGCGATCGCCCGCAGGATGTTGCGGCCGATGCGGCCAAACCCGTTGATTGCGACGCGGACTGCCATCTCTCGTCTCCTTCAAAGACTGCTGGCCCCGCAAAAGACGCCTGACGTCCTCCACGGGGGTTTTTTGTTGCGGACGCCCGGTTCTGCCGGGCGGGAGCGGAAAATATGGACCTTTGGTAGTCCTTTTTCCCGGCAACCACAACCGTTTGCGACCCTCAGCCCAGGCGTTTCAGAACTGCGTTAACGGCTGCCTCGGCAGTAATGCCGAAGTGCTTGAAAAGGTCCTTGCCCGGCGCGCTGGCGCCGAACCCGTGCATGCCGATGAAGATGCCGTCCTGGCCGATCACGGCATCCCAGCCCCAGCGCACGGCGGCCTCGATTGCGACCTTGACCGGGGCCTGGCCGATGACCGCGCGCTGCCGTTCCACCGGCTGCGCCAGAAGCAGCTCCAGCGACGGCACGGACACCACCCGCGAGGCGATGCCGCGCTCGGCAAGCTGCTTCTGGGCATTGACCGCGATCTCCACCTCGGAGCCGGAAGCAAACAGCGATACCCTGGCCTCGCCGCCCGTCGCGGCGACCAATTCATAGGCGCCGTGGCTGCACGGATTTTCGGCGGGCGCCGTGGTGCGCAGTTGCGGCACGTTCTGGCGGGTCAGCGCCAGCACCGTCGGACCGTTGATGCGGTTGAGCGCGAGTTCCCAGCATTCGGCGACCTCGATCGCGTCGCACGGGCGGAACACGCGCATGTTGGGAATGGCGCGCAGCGCCGAAAGATGTTCGACCGGCTGATGCGTCGGCCCGTCCTCGCCGAGTCCGATCGAGTCGTGGGTCATCACGTAGTTGACGCCGGCGCCCATCAGCGCGGCGAGCCGCATGGCGGGGCGGGCGTAATCGGAGAAGATCAGGAACGTCGCGCCGTTCGGCGCAAAGCCGCCATGCAGGAAGATGCCGTTCAGCGCGGCCGCCATGCCGTGCTCGCGAACGCCGTAGTGGATGAAACGGCCTTTGGGCGTCTTGGCCGAGAACGACACCGCCGACTTCGCCTTGTTGTTGTTGGAGCCGGTCAGGTCGGCCGAGCCTGCCAAGAACTCCATCGGCATCGCGGCTGCGATCGCGTCGATCGCGGCTTCGGAGGATTTGCGGGTCGCGACATTGAGGGGCGAGACGAGCAGCGCCTTCTTGTGCTCCTTCAGCGCTTTTGCCAGCGACGCCGGACGCTCGTGGCGCAGGCGGCGTTCGAACTCGGCGCGCTTGCGCGGACCCATCTCCGCCAATCGCGCTTCCCACGCCTTGCGCGCCGCCGCGCCGCGGCTGCCGGCCTCGCGCCAGCTCTTCAGGACATCGTCGGGCACCGAGAACGGCTCGAGCGAGATCCCCAGATTTTCCTTCGCCGCTTTCAATTCGTCGGCGCCGAGCGCTTCGCCATGCGCCTTCGCAGTGCCGGCCTTGTGCGGCGCGCCGTAGCCGATCGTGGTCTTGCAGGCGATCAGCGACGGCTTGTTGGACTTCTGCGCGCGCGTCAGCGCCGCCGCGATGGCCTGCTGATCCTGCCCGTCGATGAGCTCCGCCGCCCAGCCGGCCGACTTGAAACGCTTCACCTGGTCGACCGAATCGGCAAGCGACGTCGGCCCGTCGATCGAAATGCCGTTGTCGTCGTAGAGCACGATCAGCTTGTTGAGCCGCCAGTGGCCGGCGAGCGCGATGGCTTCCTGCGACACGCCTTCCATCAAATCGCCATCGGAGACGAGGACGTAGGTGTGATGGTCGACGATCTTCTTGCCGAACTCGGCGGCGAGCATCTTTTCCGCAACCGCCATGCCGATCGAGGTCGCGATGCCCTGGCCGAGCGGGCCTGTGGTCGTCTCGACGCCCTTGGTGTGGAAGTTCTCGGGATGCCCCGGCGTCAGCGATCCGAGTTGACGGAAGTGCTTGATCTGGTCGAGCGTCATGTCCGGATTGCCGGTGAGGTACAGCAGCGCATAGAGCAGCATCGAGCCGTGGCCGGCCGAGAGAACGAATCGGTCACGGTCCGGCCAGTCCGGATGATCGGCGTCGTACTTGAGAAATTGCGTGAAGAGCACTGTCGCGATATCGGCCGCGCCCATCGGCAGGCCGGGGTGGCCGGACTTCGCCTTCTCGACGGCGTCCATCGCGAGCGCACGAATGGCGTTGGCCATAGGGGAATGTTCGACCTGCGTCATGATGAAAAATCCGCTTGGATAATGAGGAGCTTGGTTGGAAGCGCGGCGCTTTCTGGGCGCTCGGGTCAGGTGAGGTCTGGGCTGATTACCACCCAGTTCCCCGGAGTCCAACGCCTTCGAAGGTGCAAAAGTTGCTTAGCGGTGCATAGCTTTGGGCCGCCGTTGCGCCCAACCTCCAGCTTACGTAAGCTTCGAAGCGTAAGCGTCTGCCGGATCGCGGCTTTTGGCCCACGGCGGCGGCGCATGGAAGGTGTGCGTACCCCCTTGAGATGAACGATCGTCCCACCAACACGCCCGGCCCTGCGGAACAGCCGGCCGCCGATATCGACGCCGCCACGCGGCGTCTGATGGCGGCGCTGGATGCGCTGGAAAGCGCGGTGGATCGTCGGCGCGAGGCCGACCGCGACGAGGACGAGCTTGCAACCCGTATCCAGGCGCTCGGCGCCGACCGTTCGCGGCTTGCCGACGAGCTCGACGTCAGCCTCGTGAAATCGCGCAAGCTCGAGCGCGCCAATCGCGAGATCGCGCAACGGCTGGATGCGGCGATCGGCGCCATCCGCGAGGTGCTGGGCACCGCGCAGGCTGAGGAGAGTTCATGAGCCACATCAACGTCACCATCAACGGCCGGCAATACCGCATGGCCTGCGAGGAAGGGCAGGAGGTGCGGCTGCTCAAGCTTGCCGAGAGCCTCGAAACGCGCGTCGACGCGTTGCGCGGCAGGTTCGGCGAGATCGGCGATGCAAGGCTCACCGTGATGGCGGCGCTCACCGTGTGCGACGAACTGCTCGATGCCGGCGTGCGCATCCGCGCGCTCGAGGAGGAGCTGCACACGCTCCGCGACGTTCGCGTCGCCGCCGTCGATCGCGCCAAGGCCACCCAGACCGCGGTCGCCAACGCGCTCAACGCCGCCGCCGAGCGCATCGAGCGCACGACGCAGATCCTCAACCGCACGATCGGCAGTGGCGTGGCGATTGGGTGAGGGAGGTTTCGGCGGAACGAAGTTCACCGTGACAGCTTCTCCGACGCTTGATACTCGTTTGCTGGTCGGTGAGCAGTTGTGATGCATGAGCAGGGGCTTGGAGCCCACTGCATCGCTCGCTTAATGCGTCACCTGAAAGCTTCATAAAGAAAAGCCAAAGGTTGAGGTTTTCCTCACAACACGTTCGCCTGTTGGATGAGGAAAGACAGAGTGCATCACTGACGCGGTAATGGCTTCGCTCCGATGAACCGCACCGCCGCAATTACTGCAACGCTGGTTGCCATCTGTCTCGTCCTGGCCGCCGTCGGCTGGCGCGAGCGGTCGCGTCTGGAATTGTGGTTGGCGATGCAAGGGGCCGGCTCCAATCCGGAGCATCCGCTGATCGCGATGCTCGGCGACTCCCTCGTCGATTCCGTGAACTGGCGCCTGCTTCTGCATTGCGACGGAATCGGCAATTAGGCGCGCGGGGCGACACCACTGCGCAAATGCTTGCGCGTTTGCCCCGCATTTTGCAGCTCAAGCCGAAGCTGTTGATGGTCATGGGCGGAACGAACGACGCGCTGCTGGAGATTGCGCCACAGGAGACGATAGCAAACCTCAGGGCTATGGAGGCCGAGGCAACAAGGAATGGCACCGCGTATATATCTTTTTCGCCTCCGCCCCTGCCTGTCAAAGCCGACGTGCTCGCTCCCGTAAGAGCAGCGGCGTCCATCGCGATCCCGTTCGATGAAGGCGATCTGGCGAGGGATCACGTCCATCTCAAGGCCAGCGGTTATGCCAAATGGCGCGACGCGGCCTTGCAGACGGTCCTGACGTATTGCGCTGTGAGCGACGCTCTTACGCCAGCGAAGCCAGAGTGCTGTAGGGCCGATGAGCGCTAGCTTCATCCGCCGTGATCGGCGCAATACGCTTCGCTATTGCGCCCTACGACGTCTGAACGCGAAGCTTACGCCAGCGACGCCAGATAAATCGCGTTGCGCGCCCGCCAGTTGAGGCGCTCCATCACGGACTCGACCGCCGCGCGCACCGGATCGACCATCCAGGCCAACTCGCGCGTCTGCACGCGGCCCTCGATATAGGGTCCGTGCAGCACGTCCATCTGATGCTCATGGACCAGCACGCCCGTCGCCATGACGGCAAAGACGAATCCTAAAATCCCGAAAGTCCCCAAGATGTCCATGTGAGCCCCCCGCTCGTTCTTTGGATGGGAGCCGTCATACCGCTAAAATTTTAAAGTCCCGGACGCGAACAAGCGCGCAATCGAACCATCGCGTTACGGGTTCGCTAACCATGCGCAGGGCAGCGCAGCTTCGCTACCGTCATGAAGCGATCATGAAAGCCGCGGGAATGCGGGTGGCTGTTTGACAGGTGAACAGGGAAACAAGGGCAGTCGCGAGACGATTCTCAGCGGGATTTGCCGCGCGTGCGCGATCCGGCGCAGGCAGGATATTCAGAAGGCTTCAGCCCCTAGTGAGCCTGATAGGCGTCCACCGCATGCGCCACGAAGATGCCGGCGCTGAACAGTGCAATCACCACGATTACCAACTCAATCATCGAACACACCTTGAACGCTTGGCGCTGACTACCCGCCTCAGATAAAAGTCTTTGGTTTCAGGATAGTTTCGTCGACCTGGGAAAATGGTTTCGTCCCGGCCAGCAATTGTGGCGAAACCTTGGTGGCGGAGGACGTAACGTGGCCCGGCGCGGGGTGTCCGCGTCGAGCCTGGTGCACCCGTTCACATGGACG
>Ga0318546_10000873_pt1 | contig 12258 bp, 14 predicted proteins | sample GRESIP169b2f19_FD_203514 | JGI IMG/M metagenome (GOLD analysis project Ga0318546, IMG submission 203514) | Tropical soil microbial communities from Luquillo Experimental Forest, Puerto Rico - GRE.SIPMG.169b2f19 | ecosystem: Environmental > Terrestrial > Soil > Tropical forest > Bulk soil...
GCTGCTGGTCATCACGTACGCGCTGCTCCCGCTGGTGTTCATCGCGCTGTTCGCGTCGTCGGGCAACCTGACCACCCCCGGCTGGGCGTACGGCCTGTACGTCGCGCCGCTGTGGGCCATCGGCTTCTGGCTGCTGATCCGGCCCGGTCCGATCAAGGCGCTGGAGATCCGGGTCGGCATCGGCATCATCGTCTGGACGCTGGTGTGGCTGAACCTCGTGACGATCACCATCAATGGCCACCTGGGCCGGCCGGGCCGGCCGCTTTCCTTCCCGGCCGCCCTCGCGGTCGGGCTCAACGAGGAGATCACAAAGGCGCTGCCGATCCTGCTGGCCGGGCTCATCCTGCTGAAATTCCGCTCGGTGAAGCTCGACGTCCGGATGTGGATGTTCCTCGGGACCATCGCCGGGCTCACCTTCGGCGTTTCCGAGGCGGCCCTCTACGCCTCCCAGGACATCGTGATCATCAATCACGCGCAGGTCGCCAGCCAGGCGGTCATGGCCGTCCTGTCCTTTGCCGAGCGCGTGTTCGTCGACGGCTTCCAGCACGCCGTGTGGGCCGGGATCTCGGCGTTCTTCATCGGGATGGCGATCAACTATCCGCGGCGGCGGGTACAGCTCGTGCTGTTCGGCGTGTCGATCCCGGTCCTCCTGCACGCGCTGAACGACTGGAGCGCGGGCGCCTTCAACTCCTACTGGGTGTGGATCATCATCCAGGCCGTCTCGCTGCTGCTGTTCCTCGGCTACACCATGTCGGCAACGTCGATCGAGCGCCAGGTCCGCCAGGCGCCGATGTTCCGCGGGGAATCGCTGATCATGGAGGCGTTCACGGACTCCAAGGAAGCGAACGCCCCGTGATCGGCTAGTCCGGGTCCGGCGCGGGAGGGCGCCACTGGCGGGCCTGATCCATCTGCCGCTCGACGTCGGCGGCCAGCTCGGCGGAGGCGCTCGGGTAGGACTGCCACCCGGGGTCCGTGCATTCGGCCGCATCGGCCTCAGCGAACAGCCGGGCGTCGGCCCGGATCGGCGCGTTCACCATGGTCGCGAGGGTCACCGCGTCGCTGGGCCGGGCGTCGACCTCGCGCCGCCCGGCGGGCCCGTCTACGATCACGACCGCGTAGAACGTGCCGCCGTGGTCCAGCCGGGTGATCCTGGTCTCGGCGGCCCGGGCGCCCGCGGCGGCCAGCAGGCCCACGGCCATCTGATAGGTCAGCGGGCGCGGCGTCTCGACCGCCTCCAGGGTCAGCGCGAGCGCGGTGGCCTCGAACGGCCCCACCCAGATCGGCAGCCGCTGCCCGCCGGCCGATTCGAGCACCATGATGTGCTTGCGCGTCTCCGGATCACCCTCCTCGCGCCGTATCTCGGCTACCGAGACGTCGACCCACTCCGGCGCGTCCGTGTCGGCTGGCATGATCGTTCCCTCCTCGATGTCCATGAGCGGGGCGAGCCTCGGGGCGAGGGCCGCCCGGGCCTGGTGTAGCCGCGATTTCACGGCCCCGACCGAGACGCCCAGTTCCGCGGCGACCTCGAGGTGGCTCAGGCCCTGCAGGTAGAACAGGAGCACCGCCTCTCGCTGGCCGTCGGCGAGCCCCGCGATCGCGGCCCGGACCCGGGCCGCGAGGTCGGCCAGTTCCGCCAGCTCATCCGGCCCGGCGCCGGCGCCTGCCCGGTCTGGGCCGAAGTCCGGCCGCTCCGCGCGGAGCTGCCGGAGCCAGCGCCGGGACACGTTCAGGGCGATCCCGCAGAACCACGGGCCGAACCGGTCGGCGCTGCGGAGCCGGTCCAGCCCGGTCATCGCCGCCACGGCGGCCTCCTGGACCGCGTCGCGGGCCAGGTCGTCCGAGCCGAGCACCCGGGCCGCCAGCGCCGTGGCCGTGCGCTGGTGGCGCCGCACCAGCTCCGCGAAGGGCTCCCGGGCGCCGCGCAGCGCCGCGCGGACCAGGTCCGCGTCGCAGACGGGGCCGTCCCGGAGTTGTGCCACGCCTCATAGTGCCAGCGGACGGCGGCAGGGTTAGCCCCGAGGGCCCCCGGCCTGCGCGGCCGGGATACGGTCAGGTGGCCGGCGGTGGCGGGCCGGCCGCGGGCGGTGGCGGGCCGAGCAGGGCGTAAGCCGGGCGCCAGGCGGCGGCATCGACGCCGAAGTCGCGCTCCGCCGCGGCCGCAGCGGATGCGGGATTGTCGACCGGCAGCCGCTCGGCCGCTGCCCGACGCCCGTCCGCGCCGAACGACAGGAGCTCATAGCCCTGGCACCCGGCGTGGCCGCCGTCGGCCACCGCGGCGAGCCCGCGCCACCCCGGCCAGGCGGGCTGGGCCGCGAACAGCCACGCTCGCTCTTGTGTCATACGTCCCATACTGGCAACACTGCCGCGTTACCGGGCCAACCTGGGCGTAGCGGCCCGCTGAACAGGCCGGGGACTCGATTAGGCTTCGTTGACATGCCGCTGGCCGTCACCGACCTGTACCGCTACCCCGTTAAGTCGTGTCGTGGCGAGCAGCGCGTGGCCGCCCCGGTCGAGCCGTGGGGACTGGCCGGGGACCGCCGGTGGATGATCGTGGACGTCTACGGCGACGTGGTGACCGCGCGGGAGTACCCGCGGCTGGTGCTGGTCACGCCGTTCCTCACCGGCGGCGGCCTCCGCCTGACCGGGCCCGGCGGGTCGGACCTGACCGTGAGCGCCCCGGGCGGCGATGAGCTGATCCCGGTCACGGTGTGGCAGAGCCGGGTGCTCGCCGCGCCGGCGGGCGCTGCGGCGGACGCCTGGTTCAGCGCCGTGACCGGGGAACCGGTACGGCTGGTCTATCTCGACGACCCGACGCGGCGGCGGCCGAATCCGGACTACAGCCGGGACGGCGACCGGGTCTCGTTCGCGGACGGTTACCCGTTGCTGCTCACCACCGATAGCTCGCTGGCGAAGCTGAACGAGGCGATCGCGGCCGGGCCGGGTGCGGCCGAGGGCCCGCTGCCGATGCGGCGGTTCCGGCCCAACGTGGTCGTGGCGGGCACCGACCCGTGGGCCGAAGACGGCTGGCGGCGGCTGCGCATCGGCGAGGTGGCGTTCCGCGCGGTCAAGGGCTGCGACCGGTGCGTGCTGACCACCATCGATCCCGATACCGCGGCCACCGGCAAGGAGCCGATCGCCACGCTGGCCCGGACCCGGCGCTGGGACGGCAAGGTCTGGTTCGGCGTCAACCTGATCCCCGACGACCCGGGGACCGGGCGTTCCATCCAGGTCGGCGACCCGGTGCAGGTCCTGGAGCAGGCTGACTCGGCCGACGGCCCGTTGCGCTGACCTGCCCCGCTAGCCCTGCCTGGTCACGAAGAGCCCGATGATGTAGCTGAGCAGGGCCACGCCGGTGGCGAGCGCCATGCCCAGGGACGCCGCCGCGGAGCCGTCATGCACGAAGCTGGCCCCGAAGCCCGCGGCGGCGAGGATGGCCAGCAGGCCCACGGCCGACGTCACGATCGAGGCGCGGTGCCGGGCGATCACGGACCGGACAATCATGGACAGCGCGGTCAGGATCAGCAGCAGGCCGACCACGGTGTGCACGGCCAGGGCCGGCCCGCTGGAGAAGGCGTCCCCGATGCCGCGCCCGCCGTGTCCCGCAGGCGGCAGCGTGACGTACAGGTTCACCCCGATGCCCAGGCCGTACTGGATGAGCAGCATGATCGCGGCGGCCAGGTTGCCCCGGGCCAGGTTCTCCCGCCGGCGGTCCGAGCGCTGCTCGGGCGCAGCGGCCGGCGCGCTCTCGCTTACCGCCACGGCCGCGAGCCTCCCAGGTGGCGCCTGGCCCACAGCAGGCGCAGGGCCATAACGGGAATCACCCACCACAGTGGCCACCAGAAGACTCCCGCGGCCCAGCGGTGATGCCAGCCGCCGCCCGCGATCCCGGCGGTCAGCGTCACCGCGACGAGGACCGCCGCGATCAGGGCCGGCACCAGGAGCGGGACGACCGGGAAGCGCGAACGCGCGTCGGCCTGCGGTCCTCCGGAGGCCGGCGGTGTTCGTGGCAGGTCGGTAAGGACCTCGTCAAGGTCGCTGCGGACGCGAGCGCGCAGGGCCCGCCCGGTCCGGTCATCGAGCTCGGCCGCGTCCAGCCGGCCCGCCTGGAAGTGCTCGCCCAGCTCGGTCACGACCGCGTCGCGGTCGGCGTCGGAGACCCTGAGCTGGCGCCTGGTCGTGTCATCCACGGGTCCACCTCACTTCTTGCTCGTTACAGTCACACTACATAACTATCACGAACCGCAAGTATTGTCCAACGTGATAATATCGAACCATGGTTGACTCTGGCGCGGCCGGGCGCGATCCGGCCAGCGGCGATGGCTTCGCCTACCTCCTGGTCCAGTTGGGCTTTCACGTGGCCGGGAAGTTCGCCGAGCGGCTCGCCCCGCTCGGCCTGGAGCCGCGGCACTTCGGCATGCTGACCCGGCTGGCCGCAAACGAGGGGCGGTCCCAGCAGGCCATCGGGGAGCTCATGGGGCTCAACCCCACCCGCATGGTGTTCCTGGTCGACGAGCTGGAACAGCGAGGGCTGGTCGAGCGCCGGCGCAATCCCGCCGACCGGCGTTCCTACGCCCTCTACCTGACCGATCAGGGCCGGGCCAAGCTCCGCGAGGCCCAGCAGGCCAGCGCCAGCCACGCCGGCCAGGTCGGCGCCTCGCTCACCGCCGCGCAGCGCAAGCAGCTGACGGACCTGCTGCGCCGGCTGGCCGATGAGCAGGGCATCACCGAGGCCAGCCTGCCCGGCCCGCCGCCCGGCGCCCGCTGACGGCCGCCAGAGCCGAAAACGAGACTGCCGGTAGGCTAAATCCCAGATGTCTGCCCGGCCCGTCGCACCCCAGCCGCCGGGCGTCCGCCGTGGCGCCCACCGCCGCCCGATCCTGATCGGGCTGATGGTGACCATGGGGTTGTCGGCGATGGACAACACCATCGTGGCCACCGCGATCCCGCAGGTCGTCCGTGATCTCGGCGGCTTCACGCTGTTCAGCTGGGTCTTCTCCAGCTACCTGCTGACCCAGACCGTGAGCATCCCGATCTACGGCAAGCTCGCCGACCAGTGGGGCCGCAAGCCGATCCTGATCATCGGGACGGTCATCTTCCTGGCCGGATCCGCGCTGTGCGCGGCGTCCTGGAGCATGGTGAGCCTGATCTGCTTCCGCGGGCTGCAGGGTCTCGGCGCGGGCTCGATCATGGCCACGGTCAACACGCTCGCCGGCGATCTGTACGAGCTGAAAGAACGCGGCCGCGTCCAGGGCTGGCTGTCCAGCGTGTGGGGGATCTCCGCGGTGTTCGCCCCGACCCTGGGCGGGTCGCTGGCCCAGTACGCGTCGTGGCGCTGGATCTTCCTGATCAACCTGCCGCTCGGTGCGGCCTCGATCGCGCTGATCGGGCGGTACCTGCACGAGCAGGTCACCCGGACCAGGCACCGGATCGACGTGGCCGGCTCGCTCAGCGTGCTGCTGGCCGCGGGCGCGCTGGTCTTCGGCCTGCTGCAGGGCGGCGTGGCCTGGCCGTGGTGGTCGCGGCCGAGCGTGGCGGTGTTCGGGGTGGCCGCCGTGGCCGCCGCCGCGGCGGTCGCGGCGGAGCGCCGCGCCGCCGAGCCGATCCTGCCGCCCTGGCTGTGGCGGCGGCCGGCGCTGGCCGGGTTCGGCCTGGCCGGCCTCGGGCTCGGGCTGCTGGTCATCGGCCCGACCACGTTCCTGCCGACCTACGGCCAGCTGGTGCTGGGCCTGAACGCGGTGGCCGCGGGCGCGGTGCTGGCCACGATGAGCTTCGGCTGGCCGCTGGCCACCTCGCAGTCCGCCCGGCTGTTCCTGCGCATCGGGTTCCGCGACACCGCGCTGATCGGAGCCGGGATCTGCCTGGTGGCGGTGGCCGGGTTCCTGCTGCTGCCGGTCCAGGCACAGGTCTGGCAGCTGGTCGCCGACACCTTCGTGCTCGGCATGGGCCTCGGGCTGCTGTCGGTCTGCGTGGTGGTGGGACCCCAGTCCACGGTGGGCTGGAACCAGCGCGGCGTGGTCACCGGCAGCGTCATGTTCTGCCGGTACCTCGGCCAGAGCCTGGGCGCGGCGATCTTCGGCGCGATCTTCAACGCCAGCCTCATCGCGCGCCTGCGCAGAGCCCCGCCCCCGCTCCGGCCGTACCTGCCGCACGGCGCCAGCGGGGTCAGCGCCACCATCGGCCACACTGCCAGCCTCGGGCCGGCCGTCGGCTACCTGCGGGCGGCCATCGCCGCGGCGGCCCATAACGTCTACGTCGGCCTGGTCATCGCCGCCGTGGCCACGATCGTGGTCATCGCGGTCGTGATCCCGCGGCACATGTCCACGGCCGCCTCCCTGGGGCATGCCCCGGAGCAACCGGCCGACCTGCGGTAGTGGTCACGAGCGGCTGAGCCGGGCCAGTTCGGACTCGCACAGCTCGATGAAGCGCCCGAAGGCCTGGTCCGCCGCCGCGCGGTCGCCGGTCGCGAGCAGATCCAGCAGCAGGCCGCGACCCACGGCCACCGAGAGGCGGGCGTCGGCCCTGACGGTCTCGCGCGGAGCGCCGAGCTGCACCGAGTACTCGGCGACCAGGTCGATCCAGGCCTCGGTGATGCGGTCGAGGAAGCCCTCGGTGCCCGGCCGGCCCTGCAGCGCCTGCCCGTAGATCTCGAAGAACAGCCGCTCGCTGGGCCACAGGCCGGGGTCGGCCAGTCGGCGCCACATCACCCGCATGGCCTCGATCGGGCCGATGGCCGGGTCGGCGGCCAACCCGGCGAGGAAATCGCGCTGCTCCGCCTCGACCGCGTGCACCACCGCGACCAGCAGCCCTTCCTTCGACCCGAAGTGGTAGATCAGCATGCGGTGGCTGGTCCCGACGGCCGCGGCCAGTTCGCGCAGGCTGAGGTCGCTGATGCCGTGGGACTTTGCGTAGCCGACGACGGCGGCCAGCAGCCGGGCCCGCGGCTGCTCGGCTGGCGATTCCATGCCCTGCACTGTACCATGTGGTACGTTGACTCTGTACCATCTGGTACATCAGTGAGGGAGGCGGCACGATGAGTAGGCGAGTCACTTTCACGGTGTCGGCATGGTCCGCCGCGCGCCCGGGGACGGTCTATGAGCTGTTGTGCTCCGGTACGACCTGGCCGCAGTGGTCGCCGATCGGATCGTTCCGGCTCGAGCGGGAGGGCCGCGACGGCGGCGAGAGCCTGGACGCGATCCGGGTGTTCACCACGGCCGGCGTGCACAGCCGCGAGGAACTGGTCGGGTTCGAGCCGGGGCGCTCGTTCAGCTACGTGGCCCTGTCCGGTCTGCCGATCCGGGACCACCGGGCCGACGTGACCCTGGCCGAGCGCGACGGCGGGACGGCGATCGCCTGGCGGGAGGACTTCCGGGCCAAGGTCCCCGGAACGGGCTGGCTGTACGAGCTGTTCCTGCGCCGGTTCGTGCAGCGCTGCGCCGACGGCCTGGCCCGTCACGCCGCCAGCCTGGCCGGCCGTCCGGCGGCGGCGGGCCGGTAGTCTACCGACCGAGGCCGTAGGCCCGTGACCGGCGCGGGCCTGCGGGCGGCCCGGGCGCAGGAGGCAGGATGGCGGATCCCGGTCGGTGGGTCGTGGTCGGCCTCGACAACGGCGGGACGATGAACAACGCGACGGTGCTCGACTCCGCAGGCCGGTTCCTCGTCGATCGGATGGCCGAGTCCCCGAGCTACGTGCGGGAGGGCCCGGAGAAGGCCATCGAGGCGCTGGCCCGGTCGCTGGACCAGGTCCTCGAGCTCACCGGGATACCGCGGGCCGGAGTGCGCGCGGTGGGGCTGGATACCCCGGGCCCGGTCAGCGCGGACGGCGTCATCGCGATGCAGGGCGCCACCAACTTCGGCGACCCGGCCTGGTGCGGCTTCGACGTCCGCGGGGCGCTGGAGGCCCGGGTCGGGATTCCCGTTCTGTACAACAACGACGCGAACGCGGCGGCGCTGTACGCGCACCACGTGCACTTCGGGCCCGTGGAGGCGCCGCGGCGGTCCTCGGTCGCGGCGATCGTGGGCACCGGGCTCGGCGGCGGCGTGATCGAGGCCGGGCAGGTGGTGCGCGGAGCCGCCGGGATGGCCGGGGAGTTCGGCCACGTGTGGATCCCGATGGACGGGCTGCTCGGCCCCGGCCAGCCGGTGCCCGCGTGCAACTGCGGTCTGCACGGCGACGCGGAGAGCGTGGCGTCGCTGACCGGGATCGAGAAGAACCTGCTGCCCTACTGGCTGACCCAGTTCCCCGGCCACGAGCTCGCGCAGCTCAGCCCGGTCCGCACGGCCGCGAAGCTGGTACGCGGCTACGGCGAGCGGGGGGACCCGCTCGCCGTGGAGATCTTCCGGCAGCAGGCGATGGCGCTCGGCCGGCTGTTCACGATCGCGGCCAACTTCACCGATCCCGACGTCTACTTCGTCGGCGGCGGCGTGGTGGAGTCGGCGATGCGCTTCCGCAACTGGTTCCTGGAGCAGGTGCGCGAGCACACCGTGCTCCGCGCGGAGCAGCGCCGGGCGGCCGCCATCGCCATGGTCCCGGACCGGGACATGGCCGGGGCGCGGGGCTCGGCGATCGCGGCCCTGGCCGCGGCGCGCGCCGCTGGCTAAGCGGTGAACCCGTCCAGGCGGGCCAGCACGCTCAGCATGACCTCATCGGCGCCGCCGCCGATGCCGATCAGCCTGCTGTCCCGGTAGAACCGCGCCGTCCAGGTCTCCTCCATGTAGCCGGTGCCGCCGTGGAACTGCAGGCAGGTGTCGGCGATCTCGCGGGCCAGCCGGCCCACGGCCAGCTTGGCGATCGTGGCGAACCGCGTGGTGTCCTCCCCGCGCAGGTGGGCGTCGGCGCACGCGTAGTTGTAGTGCCGCACCAGGTCCAGCTGGGCCGACAGCTCGGCGAGCCGGTAGGAGACGTGGTCGTTGGCCAGCAGCGGCCGCCCGAACACCTGCCGCCGGGCCAGGTACTCCCGGGTCCGGTCCAGCGCCTTCTGCATGGCGCCGACCTGGAGGTAGGCCGCGATCATGCGCTCGGCCTGGAACTGCTCCATCTGCTGCTGGAAGCCGCGGCCGATCTGGCCGATCGTGTTGGAGACCGGAACGCGCACGTCCTCGAAGGACAGCTCGGCCGTGTCGGAGGACCGGTTGCCGAGCTTGTCCAGGGTGCGGGACACCCGGAAGCCCGGCCGGTCGGTCTCGACCACGATCTGCGACATGCCCCGGTAGCCGCCCTCGCCCGAGGTCCGGGCCAGCAGGCAGACCCAGTCCGCCTGCGCGCCGTTCGTTATGAACAGCTTGCTGCCGTTGATCACCCAATTGCTGCCATCGCGCTCCGCGCGGGTGCGTAGCGCGGCGACGTCCGACCCGGCCTCCGGCTCGGTCACCGCGATCGAGCACACCATCTCCCCGCGGATCGCCGGGACGAGGTAGCGCTCCTTGAGCTCGTGGCGGCCGTAACGGTGCAGCGACGGGGTGGCCATGGCCATCTGCACCGCGATGCCCATGGGCACGCCGCCGCAGTCGATCCGGCCGAGTTCCTCGCCTGCCACCACGGTGAAGGAGTGGTCAGCTCCCTCGCCGCCGTAGGCGGGGTCGTACTCCAGCCCGAGCAGCCCGATCTTGGCCAGGACGGGGAACAGCTCATGGGCGGGGAACCGTCCCGCCCGCTCCCACTCGTCGACATGCGGGTTGATCTCGCGTTCCACCAGATCGCGCACGCTCGCGCGCAGCGCCTCGTGCTCGGCCGTGAACTGCACTGGCTCGTCCTCTCGCCGCCCCTCTTAGTTAACTCGACGCCGGGACACGGGCCCGGCGCAAGGCTCAGCGCAGGATCTCCACCAGCAGTACCCAGGCGTTGATCAGGCCGAAAGCAATCGCCGCCAGCACGCTGGGCACCAGCCAGTACAGCCCGCCCCCGGCCTGGGCCAGCAGGGTCACTCCGGCCAGGGCCAGGCAGCCGCAGCTCACGATGGGCGGGGAGAGCCGGCTGATCAGCCACGTCCACCGGGTCTCCTTGTCCGATCGCCCCGAGCGCTGATTGATCACCAGCTGGGAGCCTCCGAGGACGACGCTGGCGGCGAGCAGCTCCCAGCCCAGGGCGGCGCGGGACTGTCCGGGAACCAGCAGCAGGATCCCCACCATCAACGGCGTCACGAACAACATCAGGGTCAGTCCCGCGCGGCCCGGCAGGTTCCGGTACTTGAGGATCTCGCTGAGGTTGATCGACACGGCCACGAACACCAGCCCGGCCAGGGCGGCCGAGGCCCCCGCCACCCCGACGCCGAAGTCGGTCCAGCGCTCAGCCGCGTACGCGGTCTGCAAGATCACCTGAGCGGTCATATGCGAATGATGCCTTACGAGAAAATTCGGTTGCTTCCGGCCGGCCGGGCGTGACAGCCTCGTGGGGCGCAGCTGGTACCGGCATGGCCCGGTGCTGCCGGTCGAGCAGAAGGGAGGGCCCACGGTGTTCACGCCCGTCGTGCGGCTCACGCCGCTCCCCTTCTGCCCGAGGAGCACCACCCATGCCGGACTACGCCTACGACCGCCGCTGGGACCGCGGGAAACGCGGAAAGCGGTTTGACGACGATTACGAGCCAACCTTCACCAAGCGGGACCGGCACCGCCGCTCGCTGCCGCCGGCTGACGCCTACGACGCCGTAGACGGGCTGCCCGAGGGCGACCGCTGGTCCACCTGGGATCAGCCCACCGCCAGCGACCGCGGGCCCCGGCCCTACCCGGGCTGGCTGGTCACCGAGCTGGTCGCGACCGACACCGAGCTCGGCATCCTGAAGACCGGCAAGGAGGCCGACGTCTTCCTGCTGCGCCGCGGCGTGCCCGGGACCGACCGGTCCTGCCTGCTGGCCGCCAAGCGGTACCGCTCCGCCGAGCACAAGATGTTCCACCGCGACAGCGCCTACCTGGAGGGCCGGCGGGCCCGGAAGTCACGGGTCAGCCGGGCCATGGCCAACCGCAGCGCGGTCGGCCGGGAGATGATCGCGCTGCAGTGGGCGAACGCCGAGTTCGCCGCCCTGGCCCAGCTCTACCGGGCGGGTGTCCCGGTGCCGTACCCGGTGCAGGTGCTCGGCACCGAGGTACTGCTGGAGTTCATCGGCGAACCGGACGGCACCGCCGCCCCCCGGCTGGCCGAGACCCGCCCGCAGGGCCGGGAGCTGGCCGGGCTGTGGGCTCAGCTGGTGCAGGCGCTCGCCGAGCTCGCCCGCCATGGCCTGGCCCACGGCGACATGTCCGCCTACAACGTGCTGGTCCACCGCGGGCGCGTCATCCTCATCGACCTGCCTCAGGTCGTCGACGTGATCGCGAACCCGCGCGGCGCGGAGTTCCTGGACCGGGACGCGACCAACGTGGCCCGGTGGTTCACCGCCCGCGGCCTGGCCGGCGCCGACCCCGCTCCCGAGGACCTGCCCGCGCTGCTGCGCCGGGAGGCGCGCCTCGGCTAGCCGTGCTCCCTAGGAGCGGGTCAGGCGCCGGGAGTGGCCGGCGGCGACGCCGACCGCCCCGAGGTTGACCGCGCCGAGCAGGAAGTCGACGAGCTGCTCGGCGTACTGGGCGGCGCCCGCGCGGAGCGCTTCACGCATCTGCCTGGGCGTGGTCTGGACGTGGGTCGTCGCCCCGCCGACGAGGGTGTCGAGCAGCAGGGTGATGGAGGTGCCCTCGGGGATCTCGCCCCGGCGGATGCCGCGGCGTACGATGCCCCGCGCCGCCCGGACCTGGGACGTGCGCAGCGCGCTGAGCTGGTCGGCGAGGCCGGGGATGAGGTCGCCCTCCAGCCCGAGGCGCAAGGCGGCGCGCCCGGCGTCGCCGAGGTACAGGTCCAGGATCTGGCGGGCCAGCCTGATGAGATCCTCGCGCAGCGAGCCCGTGTCCACGTCGTCGATGATCCCGACCCGCAGCCGCAGCGCCTCGACCAGCAGGGCCTCCTTGGTCGGCCAGCGCAGGTAGATGGAGGCCTTGCCGACGCTGGCCTGCTTGGCCACCGCCTCCACGCTGAAGCCGGCCCAGCCCGTCTCGCCGAACAGGGTGATCGCCGCGTCCGCGACGCGGCGGTCGACGTCGGGGTCGCGGGGGCGGCCAGCCTGCGCCGGGCTGGTCGTCACGCTGCCACCTCCCTGCGGCTCCCCGGGCCTGATCTCCCGATCACGCTCAGGGTACGCGGGGAGGAAGGAAAAGGTTCAGTATGCCGCCTTTGGCGCGGGCCCCTTGCGGTGTCCGTGACCCGGTACGAGATGCTGGTCCCTGCACTGTCGCGGGCGGATG
>Ga0318546_10000876_pt1 | contig 12250 bp, 9 predicted proteins | sample GRESIP169b2f19_FD_203514 | JGI IMG/M metagenome (GOLD analysis project Ga0318546, IMG submission 203514) | Tropical soil microbial communities from Luquillo Experimental Forest, Puerto Rico - GRE.SIPMG.169b2f19 | ecosystem: Environmental > Terrestrial > Soil > Tropical forest > Bulk soil...
GGCGCCCGGCTGACCATGCCGAGCCGCTCCTGCAGAGCGAGGTCGTTGACCTTGTAGACCACACCGTCGATGTCGTAGGGGAGTTGCGCGCGGTCGGCGGCGATCTCTTTGTAAAAGGCGAGCGCCCGGTCGACCCCGCGGCACAGCCGCGAACGCGGATTGATAGTAAATCCCCAGCCGCGGAACCGGTCCAGCGCCTCTTCATGGGTGCGGGCAAAAGAGGAACTCGTCTCGCCCCAGGCATAGGCGAAAAATTTAAGCGGCCGGCGGGCGGTAATCGTCGAATCGAGCTGGCGCAGCGAGCCGGCCGCGGCGTTCCTCGGATTGGCGAAGACCGGCTCGCCGGAGGCCGCGCGCTCTTCGTTCAGCGCGAAGAACCCGGCGCGTTCGAGATAGACTTCGCCGCGGATCTCGATCAGCTCGGGCCAGCCCTTGCCGGCGAGAACCTCGGGTATCGTCGCGAGGGTGCGCAGGTTGGCGGTGACATTCTCGCCGGTCACACCGTCGCCGCGCGTCGCCCCTTGCACAAGACAGCCGCGCCGGTAGGTCAACCCGATCGACAGCCCGTCGATTTTGGGTTCGGCCATGATCTCGATCACGTCTTCGGCGACCAGCGCCTCGGTCGCGGTGCGCCGGAAGAAGTTCCGGATGCCGGCGAAGAACTCTCGGACATCGGCATCCTCGAACGCGTTTTCGAGCGACAGCATCGGCCGCGAATGGGTCACCTTCGCAAAGCCGGTCGCGGGTGCCGCGCCGATGCGGCGCGATGGGCTGTCGGCGCGGATCAGCTCCGGAAAGCGTGCCTCGATCGCCGTGTTGCGGCGGCGCAGTGCATCGTATTCCGCATCGGAGATCTCGGGGGCGGCGTCGGTGTAATAGAGCCGGTCGTGCCGGGCGATCTCCTCGGCGAGCCGGGCGAGCTCGCCGCGGGCCTCTTCTTCGGTCAACGTCTCGACGAGCGGTGAGTCGCCCGGATCGCGGCGCTGCCGGGAGGCGGAAGCGCTCATGCGCGGCCCCCGGCAATCAGGCTCGCGGCCGCGGCGCGTGCCTCGGCGGTGACGATGCGGCCGGACAGCATGCGGGCGATCTCCTCCTGTCTCGTATCGGGGTCGAGCTCCTCGACGCGGGTCACCGCCGCGCGCTCAGAAAGGTTCTTGGCGACACGCCAGTGATGAGCGCCGCGGGCGGCGACCTGCGGTGAATGTGTTACGACCAGGACCTGTAGGCTCGTGCCCAGGCGTTGTAAGCGCTCGCCGACCGCCGCCGCGACGGCGCCGCCGATCCCGCTGTCAACCTCGTCGAAGATCAGGGTCGGGACCGAGGAGGTGTCGGCGAGGACGAGCTTCAAAGCCAGCATAAAGCGCGACAGCTCGCCGCCCGAGGCGATGCGGGCGAGCGGCCCGAACGGCGCCCCGGGAGTCGTAGCGATCTCGAAATGGAGGCGCTCGCAACCGTGCTCGCTCCAGTCAGGCTCCGCGAGCGGGGTCAGCACCGTTCGGAACCGCGCCTTGTCGAGCCGCAACGGCGCCAACTCCGCCATTACTGCCGCGTCGAGGCGTCGGGCGGCATGCGCCCGCGACCGTGAGACCGCTTCGGCAGCCGCGACAAAGCGTGCACGGGCCTCGGACGTGGCACGGGCGAGATGATCAAGGCCCTCGGCCCCCTCGTCGATCGCTTCCAGCTGTGCGGTCATCCGCTCTTGCAATGCCGGCAGCTCGGCAACCGCGACCTGGTGCTTGCGGGCGAGAGCGCGCAGCGTGAAAAGCCGCTCCTCGACCTGTTCGAGCTCGCGCGGGTCGAGTTCGAGTTGGCGCGCCGAACTTTCCAGCACCGCGAGCGCTTCGGCGGTCTCCGCCGCGGCGCGTTCGGCTGCGGCGAGCGGCGCATCGAGAAACCCGTGGGCGCGTTCGCTCGCCCGCTCGAGCCGCCGTGTTGTCCGCGCCAATGCCGCTTGTGCGCCGGTGTTGCCGCCGAGCTCGCCGATCGCCTCGGCCAGGGTTTCGCCCAGCCGTTCGGCGTTCTGCAACAGGGTGCGCCGCGCGGCGAGGCGGTCCTCCTCGTCTTCTTCAGGCGCCAGCGCTTCGAGCTCGGCGAGATGATGGCGCAGCAGCTCCTCCTCCGCACGGCTCGCGGCGAGCAGCCGTGCGGCTTCGGCCTCATGCTCCCGCGCCGCGCGCCAATCGTGCCAGGCTTGCGCGAGCGCCGCAGGGCTCACCGAATGCTCGGCGAAGGCGTCGAGGATCATGCGATGATTGGCCGGATCGAGCAGCCCGCGCTGCTCGAACTGGCCCTGGATCTCGACGAGGCTGTCGCCGAGCTCGCGCAACATCCCGACACTGGACGGCGCATCGTTGACGAAGGCGCGGCTGCGGCCGTCGGTCGCGAGCAGCCGGCGCAACACGATCGTCTCGCCATCGCCGTCGAGCCCGGCCTCGCGCAGGATCGCGTGGGCGGGATGGTTTCGTCCGACCACAAACTCGGCAGACACCGCTGCCTCCTTTGCCCCAGCGCGCACAAGCCCGGCCTCGGCCCGGCGGCCAAGTGCCAAGCCCAGCGCATCCAGCAGGATCGACTTGCCGGCGCCGGTCTCGCCGGTCAGCACGCACAGCCCCGAGCGAAAAGCGAGCGCGAGCCGATCGATCAGCACGACATCGCGGATGGTCAGGCCGAGCAGCATGCCGCCAATGATACAGGCTCAGGGTTTCCCTGTTGCACGGGAAAATACCGGGAAATGCGCGATTGTGCGCTCAATCGGCGCTGAAACCTCGTCGGCAAGCCGTTGTTATTGCAGCAAACCGACGAGTAAATTCCCTACGCTGGCGAACAGGGAATTAAATCGGTCTAACAGGGAACCGAATCCGCCGATCAGGAAAGCCTCAGGGACGATGAGGGAAACCAAGTTGGAGCTCTATCGCGAGCTGGCCGAGCAGCTCAGAGCATTGCTGGCCACCGAGCCGGACCGCATCGCCAACGCCGCCAACATGGCGGCGCTGATCTATCACGGCCTCCCGGACCTCAACTGGGCCGGCTTTTATTTTCGCCGGGGCGGCGAGCTGGTTCTGGGGCCATTCCAGGGTAAACCCGCCTGTGTGCGTATCCCGCTCGGCAACGGCGTTTGCGGCACCGCGGCCTCGCGCGGCGCGACGGTTCTGGTCCCGTACGTCCACGATTTCCCGGGCCATATCGGTTGCGACCCGGCGTCGCGTTCCGAACTGGTCGTGCCGCTGATCGAGCGCGGCGAGGTCTCGGGTGTGCTCGACCTCGACAGCCCGCTGCTCGCCCGGTTCGATGAGGGGGACCAGGCGGGCTGCGAGCGGCTGGTCGTACTGTTTGTGGATCACCACCGCGAACATTCAGCATAAGGGGGAGCCGATGCCATCCGCGTCACCCGGAGCAGTCACCAGCCCGCATCTGCCGGTCCGGCAGGATTGGCTCGACCGGCGCCGTGAGGAGATCATCGAGCCCGAGCTGCTGATCGTCGACCCGCATCATCACCTGGTCGACCGGCCCGAGACCGGCCGCTATCTGCTGCCGGAGCTGCTCGCCGACACCGGCAGCGGACACAACATCACCGCCACCGTCTACCTGGAATGGCTGTCGATGTACCGCGCCCAGGGCCCCGCCGAGCTGCGCCCGGTCGGCGAGGTCGAGTTCGCCAACGGTGTTCCGGCGATGGCCGCGTCCGGAACCTATGGTAAGACCAGGGTCTGCGCCGGCATTGTCGGCCACGCCGATCTGGCGCTGGGCGCCCCGGTTGAGAAGGTGCTGGAGGCGATGATCTCCGCCGGCGGCGGCCGCTTCCGCGGCATCCGCTTCATCACCGCATCGCACCCCAATCAGGCGTCCTGGGGATCGCCGATCATCCGGCCCGCGGGTCTGCTGATGGATCCGAGGGTGCGCGAGGGCTTCGCCCGGCTGGCGCCGCTCGGCCTCAGCCTTGACGCCTGGATGTATCACACCCAACTCGGCGAGATGGTCGACCTGGCGCGCGCCTTTCCCGAAACACAAATCGTGCTCGACCATGTCGGCGGGCCGATCGGTCTCGGTCCCTATGCCGGCAAGCGCGACGAGGTCTTCGCCGCGTGGAGCGGGATGATCCGCGAGCTCGCGGTCTGCCCGAATGTCCACATCAAGCTCGGCGGGCTCGGCATGCGGATGTTCGGGTTCACCCATCACATGGGCGAAATGCCCCCGAGCTCGGAGGAACTGGCCGCGGCGTGGCGGCCCTATATCGGGACCTGCATTGCAGCTTTCGGCCCGGAGCGTGCGATGTTCGAGAGCAACTTCCCGGTCGACAAGGGCAGCTGCGGCTACGCGGCATTGTGGAACGCCTTCAAGCGCATCGCCTCGGGCTATTCCGCGGCCGAGAAGGCGGCACTATTCGGCGACACTGCACGGAAATTCTACCGGCTGGGATAAGGTCTGGGTCAAAACAAGCGGGCGCCGGACCTCCCCGGAGGTCGGCAGGCGCCAGCCGACCCCGGTGCGACTCGCGCGCGGCCGCCAGGATAGCTCCGATCAATTAGACCAGTTGATCGGTGCGTAATGGCCGTTCTTGCCGGAATTGTCCCAGTGCATGCCGTGGTCGGCATACGTGCTGTTCTGACCGCCCACAGCGAGCGCGAGCCTCTCCGGAGTGACCGGATGCCCGAGCGCCGCCCAGATCTCCCCGCTCGGATGTATCGTCGGCAGCGGCCCCACTGCCATGTGGAGGATCCCGGAAATTTCCGCCGAACGGGATTTGCCGGCAATCGCGTAGCTGATCGGCACCTTCTTCGCACCCAGATTGGTGCCGACGAGCGGCGCAAAGGCCGCCATTGGGCCACCCTCGGCGCCGCTGAAGATCGCGCCGAGCGCTGCAGTCTGCCGATCGTCGGCGCGCTCGTCGATGTAGGCGGCGAGGGTCCAATTGCCGTCGGCCATCGGCCCAGGCGTGTGGGCGATCAGGCAACGTTCAGCCCATCGAGCGACAGCTCGCCATAGGTGCCCTGCTCGATATGAAAAAATAGCGCCACGTCGCACACACCCTGGCTCGGTCGCGCGGTCAGCGGAGCGCCGGATGAGACAAGGCACGGGCAAACGACCTCGCAGTTGCAGTTCTCGAAGTAGTCGCCGGACAATTGCCACGTCGCCGTTGATGCCATTCTCGCCTCCCTATATGGGGTCTAGATTTAGCTCAGTTCCGCATCGCCGGCGACCTCGCAGGCAGACCCGCTGGCCGCATCGCGCGCGGTTGCGCTACGATCGACAGAATCGAGCCAAAAGGGGATCCAGCGAGATGGCCGGTGAAGCCGAAGCCCTCGATGCGAACGCGGCGCAGCGCCGCTACTGGAATACGGTCGCCGGGCCACGCTGGGTGGCAAGCCCGGGGTTTCGGGAGCGGCGCAACCAGGAAAGTCTCGCGCTATTGCTTGCTCACCTGGGCCTGAGCGATGGCGAAAGCGTGCTCGAAATCGGCTGCGGAACCGCAGCGCTGACCTTGCCGATCGCCGAAGCGGTCGGCGAGCATGGACGCGTCGTCGCGGTCGACATCTCCGAGCCAATGCTCGCCGCCGCGCGCCAGAAGGTGGGCGAGCGCGGACTGCGCAACGTCACTTTGCTGTCCGGGGACGCGCAAGTGTTCGCGTTCGAGCGCGCCGGCTTCGATGTCGCGACCTCGCGCATGGGGGTGATGTTCTTCGCCGATCCGGCGGCGGCCTTTCGCAATATCCGCGGCGCGTTGAAACCCGGCGGACGCCTCGTTTTCGCCTGCTGGGCGCCGCTCGCCGAGAACCGGCACTGGCTGATTTCCTACGACGTGGCGCTCCGCCATCTGGGACTGCCGGCGCCGCCGCCCGCGCATGAGCCCGGCCCGCTCGCCTTTGGCGACCCCGATTATATCCGCCGGGTTCTCGCGGCGGCCGGGTTTGCCGAGGTTGCGGTCGAGCGGGCCCATCCGACGATCATTTGCGGCGCCCCAGAGGAAGAAGCGCGGCAGGCCGTGATGATGGGGCCGACAGCGCGGCTGATCGAAGCGAAAAACCCCGACGAGGCAACCCGTCAGACGATCGCCCATGAGATCGAGGCGGCGTTCACTGCCGAGGCCGGCTCCGGCCCGATCCGACTGCCGGCAACGATCTTCCTGGTCGCTGCGCGCAGCCCGCTCTAGCCGGTCACGCGGCGCGGCTCAATCCAAGAGCCATGGCGCAGCGCAAGCCTGAGCGATCTGCCGCACCTGGTTCAACAGGCCCGCGCCGACCGGGATCCCTTCCCGCATGCGCTGCTTCGCGTGGTTCCACTGCGGATCACCCGGGACCATGACCGGCTGGACAGGATCGATGGGCCTGGTCGCTCGCAGATCGTTGCAGAAGCGCGTCACGTCGGCGGTGAATTCCGCGCGGTCGCGAAACAGACCCGGATCGATTGCGATAAAGCAATGTCCGATGTCATTGCCCTGCGGCTTCTTCCCGTGCATCGGATCGGTAATCAGGCTCGCTCCCGACAGGCACGAGCCGAGGATGTTCACCATCGCCGCGAGCCCGTAGCCCTTATAGCTGGAGTTCTCCGGCGAGCCGCCGAGCGAGGTCAGAAACCCGCCTTTCTCGCGCGCCTCCAGCGGGTCGGTGCTGGGCAGCCCGTCCTTGCTCAGCACCCAGCCCGGCGGGCAGGGGAGCCCTTCGTTGGCCTTGTTGCGGATGCGGCCGGCCGCCACCGTCGTCGTCGCCATGTCGAGCAAAAATGGCTGCCCGTCCGTCGTGGGGGCCGCGAAGGACCAGGGATCGGTGCCGAGTCTCGCCTCCTTGCCGAAGGTTGGCGCCACCTGGACGCTCGAGGCACCGGTGCACGCCATGCCGATCAGGCCCTCTTTCGCCGCCATCAAGGTGTAATAGCCGGTGGCACCGAAATGGGCCGAGTTGCGCACCGCGGTGATCGCCATGCCCGATTTCTTGGCCTTATCGATCGCCACCTGCATGGCAAAACCTGCCGGCACATGGCCGAGCCCGCCATCACCGTCGACCAATGCCGAGACCGGCGTTTCCTTGAGGATCCGCGGGCGCGCCGCCATGTTCGCACGTCCGCTGCGGCGCAGCCGGTCATAGCCCGGCAGCATCGATATGCCGTGGCTGTCCACACCGTGCAGATCCGCCCAGCCGAGGATATCGGCGGTCACCTCGGCGTTGTCCTCCGGCATGCCCCAGGCCGACAGGATGGCTTTGAGTTGTGCGCGATGCTTTTCGTAGGTTGCCGGCATCGGAGTCTCCTTAGGTCCCCGCGCAGCCTCGCCGCGCCGGGATATTTCGGCAAGGACGGAGTTCTGCGCCCGGCCGGCGAGCCTGCGCAACCCACATTTTGGGGCCGGCGATTGGCCCCGTTTCGTTCTCACCCAGCGGCGTTGTGTTATCATCTCCGGCGCCATGTCTTGCCCTTCAGACCCGGTGTCGGGTCTGCGCCGCATCATCCACATCGATATGGACGCTTTCTACGCGTCCGTGGAGCAGCGCGACGACCCGGCGCTGCGCGGGGTTCCGGTCGCGGTCGGAGGCGCGGGGACGCGGGGCGTGGTGGCTGCCGCAAGCTACGAGGCGCGCAAATTTGGTGTGCACTCTGCAATGCCCTCGGTCACGGCCAAGCGAAGATGCCCCGAGCTGGTGTTCGTGCCGGCGCGGTTTGACGTCTACCGAGCGGTATCGCAGCAGATCCGCGGCATCTTTGCGCGCTACACACCATTGATTCAGCCGCTGTCGCTGGACGAGGCCTATCTCGACGTGACCGCACCTTTGGTGGATCGAGGCTCGGCAACTGCGATTGCCGAGGAGATCAGAGCAGCCATCCGCCTGGAGACGGGCCTGACCGCCTCTGCCGGGGTGTCCTACAACAAGTTCCTGGCAAAGCTGGCCTCCGACCACCGCAAGCCGGACGGGTTGTTCGTCATCACCCCGCAAATGGGGCCGGCCTTCGTAGCGGGGTTGCCCGTGGGAAAATTTCACGGCGTCGGCCCGGTGACCGCGGCGAAGATGAACCGGCTCGGCATCCACACCGGGCTCGACCTGAGACAGCAGACGCGCGAGTTTCTGACGACGCAATTCGGCAAAGCCGGGGATTACTTCTACCATCTGGCGCGGGCCGAGGACGATCGGCCAGTGGTGGTCGATCAGCAGCGCAAGTCATTGGGGGCCGAGACGACCTTTGCGCGCGACCTTGTGGCGTGGGAGGACGTGGCGCCGGCGCTCGAGCCGCTGTTCGCGAAGGTGTGGGCGGCTTACCGCCGACACGGCCTAACCGCGCGGACCGTAACGGTGAAGATCAAGTACGCCAACTTCCGGCTGAGCACCCGCAGCCGGTCGTGCAGCGAGGCGATTACGTCACGGGCGCTGATCGAGCAGCTCAGCCTCGATCTGCTTCAGCCTCTTTTCCCGCCGCAACGGGGTGTACGGCTGCTCGGCGTCACATTGTCCAATTTCGACACCCCGGCAGTTGCTGAAAACCGGCAACCGGCACTCGCTCTGCGATAGCCGGCGGGCGTGGCAACCCGGATCAGGGCATCGTCAGGCGGTACACTCGCGCCGCGGTGCCACTGTAGAGTGCAGTCTTTTCAGCGGCGGAGGCGCCTGAGGTGATGCGCTTGAACGCATTCCACAGTTCGGTGTAGCCGCCGGACTGCTTGTCGGGCGGGAAGTTGCTCTCGAACATGCAGCGATTGAAGCCGAAGGCTTCGATGCAGGGCTCGATGTACTGGCGCCAGGCAGCGGCGAGCTCTTCGGAGGACGGCGGCAGGTCGCGCTCGTGGAAGTCGAAGCCGAACGAGGTCATGCCGACGCCGCCGAGCTTTACGCTAACGTTGGGGCATTTGGCCAGTTCGCCGATGTCCTTCCTCCAGCCGGCGAGGATCTCTTGCCGATGCCCGGTATAGGGGCCGACCCCGAGCACGCCGCCGACATGGTTGAGGATGATCGTCGTGTTGGGAAAGGCGCGGGCGAGATCGATCGCGTCCAGCAATTGCGGATGGTATTGCCAGGATTCGAAGCTGAGGCCGAGCGGAGCGAGCTGGGCAAAGCCCTCGCGGAATTTGGGGTCGCGCGCCAGATGCGGCGGCACGACACGCGTGGCGAATCTCTGGATCGCGTCATTGCTGTCCCACGAGACGCCGTGGCGGATGCCGCGGAAACGCCCGCCGCCGACCCGGATCTCGGCCTCCAGCACCTCGCGAATGCGGGCGCCGAGGGTCAGGTCGGCATGGCCGATGATGGCCTCGGCAACGCGGCAGGGGCCGTAACCGCCGGAGGCACTCATCGCCGCGATGCCGTTGACGAACTCGACCTCGCCGACCGGCGCCGTCTCGGCCGGCCCGTCCTTCTTGTACATCGAACGGCATTCGAGGAAGACTGTCGAGACGATGTTGTGGCCGCCGCCAAGGTCGTCGAGCAGTTCTGTCAGCAGATACCGCCCGCGCTGCGGCGTGTCCCAGAAATGATGGTGCGGGTCGATGATCGGCAGCGCCGGCTCCAGCGCCGCCTCGCGCGGTCGCTTGGCGAGCCACGCCTTCAGGGCCGTCTCATCGCGATAAGCGAGCCCTCGGTACTCGCCCTTCGCATCGCCGGTCATGCTGCCCTCCCTCACCCTACAACCGCGATCGAGGCGCCACTATAGTCGCGCTCCACGTCTTCGGACATGCCGACATAGATGATATGCCGGCGCGACCGCATTAGCTCGAAGGGCGAGTGGGCTCGCGCGCATGCGTGCGTACGCGCGAGGTGCAGAGAGATCAGGTTCAACTGATTGAAATTACTCGATTCCAGGTCGAAAAAACAGCGGGGGATAGCGGACGGTAAGCAATCTCAGCGACTGGCACGGGCGGGCGGGCCTCCAACGGTCGTAGATTTGGCAAGGGTCCTGTCATATGCGTTCCCTATACGTTCCTAGCAAGGCCCGTGTCAATTGAGGGAACGGATTAGGTGGGGAAGTCGCCGGCCTTCACGGCATCCTCGATCGCCGGCAGTTTGAGGATACGACAAGTTCCGAGGCGACCTCGCGGATCGCATGCTCGCTGCTCGACGCGATGTGGAACTGGTGGCCGAGCGCCAGCGAAGCGGTCGTTCGCTCCTTGTGGGCGCCATCTAGCTTGGGTTTCGTAGCCGCCTTACTCTGGTTCATTGGCAATAAGGGCACGCGTTCGCTTTAACATCCCGATAGTTGTGTACAGATCGGCGGAGAACAGGAGCAGGGCATGGCGGACCAAGCCGGCGAGGTCGTATCTGGCGAGGCACACCAGCAAACGTTCGCGACAGGCCGCCCGACCGACCAGGTGTCCGAGGATGACCAGGATACCCCACCCGGCCACGGCGGTCTGGTTGTCGCGGCGCTTGGCGTCGTCTTCGGCGACATCGGAACAAGTCCCGTCTACACGTTTCGCGAGTGCTTCAATCCCGAGCATGGGTTGGCGCTGACACAGGCCGATGTTCTCGGCGTTCTGTCTTGCCTGATTTGGGCCCTCTTGCTTGTCGTTGCCGTCAAATACGTCCTCCTGATCATGCGCGCCGACAACCAAGGCGAAGGGGGGATATTTGCGCTCCTCGCGCTGGCTCTCTGGGGCGCTCCCGGCAAGCACCTGCCCTGGCTCCTGATCATGCTTGGCCTGGCGGGCGCCTCGCTCTTTTACGGTGACAGTATGATCACGCCGGCGATTTCGGTGCTGAGCGCCGTCGAGGGGCTCGAGGTGGCGATACCCGCGCTCAAACCCTTTGTCCTGCCGATAACTGTGGTCGTACTGCTCGCCCTCTTTATCGTGCAAAAGCGTGGCACGGAACGCGTCGGCCAATATTTCGGTCCCGTCATGGCCCTGTGGTTTGCTGTGCTCGGCATCCTCGGACTGATCCAGATCGGCGCTTCCCCTCGCATTCTGGCGGCGATCAGCCCCATCCATGCCGTCGACTTTTTCACCGCCCATCCGGCAGTTAGCTTTGTCGTGCTAGGCGCGGTCGCGCTAGCGATCACCGGCGGCGAGGCGCTCTACGCGGATATGGGTCATTTCGGCCGCTTTCCGATCAGGGCCGCGTGGTTCGCCGTGGTTCTGCCCGCACTCGTGCTCAATTATCTCGGCCAGGGTGCGCTGGTTCTTGCCGACAAAAGGGTTATCGAGAACCCGTTTTTTCGGATGGCGTCCGATTGGGCGATATTGCCGCTTGTGCTGCTGGCCACCGCGGCAACCGTCATCGCTTCCCAAGCGGTAATTTCGGGAGCTTTCTCGCTGACACGACAAGCAATGCAGCTGGACCTGATGCCGCGCCTCGATGTGCTGCAAACCTCGACCCACATATCCGGACAGATCTACATCCCGCAGCTCAATTGGCTGCTGCTCGTCGCCGTCCTGGCGCTGGTGCTTGGCTTCCAAAGCTCGAGCGCGCTCGCCGCGGCTTACGGCTTTGCCGTTACCGGGACGATGGTGATTACGACCGTCCTCGCCCTGGCGGTGGCGCACCGCATTTGGGGATGGCATTGGTCGAGTGTGGCGGCTGCCTTCCTGCCGTTGGGGCTCGTCGATCTCGCGCTGTTCTCTTCCAACGCCCTAAAGGTACCGAGCGGTGGTTGGTTTCCGCTGGTAATCGGGATGATCGTGTTCATCGTGATGTCAACATGGCGCAAGGGGCGCCAGCTCGTCTTTGCGCAACTCTCGACTAGATCCGTTCCCTTCTCCTCTTTTCTCGCGACTGCGTGCGAAACTGCCGAGGCGCGCGTATCGGGCACCGCGGTCTATCTCACGAACCGCACCGACGATGTGCCGATGCCGTTGCTGAACAACTTCAAGCGCAACAAGGTGTTGCACAAGACTGTGCTGCTCGTCCGCATCGTCACCGAGAACATTCCGCGGGTCCCACGTGAAGATCGGGTTCGGGCACAACAACTCGGCCAAGGCTTCTGGCAGATCGAGATTCATTTCGGCTTTGCGCAGACGCCGAATGTTCCGCGCGAGCTTGGCCGCGCAGATATACCGGGGCTCATTCTTGATCCCGGTCAAATCTCGTTCTTTGTCGGGCGGTTCAATGTCAAATCGACCGTGCGCCCCGGAATGGCACGATGGCGCGAGCGTCTCTATGCGGGGCTGTCCCGCATTGCGACGCATCCGACCGAGTTCTTCCGGATCCCCGCCGATCAGGTCATCGAGCTTGGTGCCGAGGTAGAAATCTAACGTCCGGCGCCGCAAGGGCAGTCCGGCCTGAACCTGATATTCCGCGCCAAGCGGGGCGCCGGGCGGCCTGATCGTGGAGGCTATTGC
>Ga0318546_10000877_pt1 | contig 12237 bp, 10 predicted proteins | sample GRESIP169b2f19_FD_203514 | JGI IMG/M metagenome (GOLD analysis project Ga0318546, IMG submission 203514) | Tropical soil microbial communities from Luquillo Experimental Forest, Puerto Rico - GRE.SIPMG.169b2f19 | ecosystem: Environmental > Terrestrial > Soil > Tropical forest > Bulk soil...
GGAATGCCCAAGAACGCCATGGAGCCGCTTCACGATGTCCTCGAGCGAGCCCATCTTGCGCACGCTGCGCATCTGCTCGAGGAAGTCCTCGAGCGTGAACTCGCTCTTCCGCATGCGGGCCGCGAGCCGCTCCGCGTCCGATGCCGAGACGGCCGCCTGCGCGCGCTCGACCAGGCCCACGACGTCGCCCATGCCGAGGATGCGCCCGGCGAGCCGCTCGGCGCTGAACACCTCGAGGCCGTCGAGCTTCTCGCCCACTCCGAGGAACAGGATGGGCTTGCCGGTGACCTGCCGCAGCGACAGCGCCGCGCCGCCGCGCGCATCGCCGTCCATCTTGGAGAGCACGACGCCATCGACGCCGATCCGCTCGGCGAACGTCTGCCCGACCCGCACCGACTCCTGCCCGATCATGCCGTCGACGACCAGGTAGACCTGGTGCGCGCGCACGGTGCGCTTCAGGTCCTCGAGCTCGCTCATCAGCGCATCGTCGATGTGGAGCCGGCCGGCGGTGTCGAGGATCAGGAAGTCGAAGCCGCGCACGCGCGCCTGCTCGAGCGCTCCGACCGCGATGTCGTGCGGCTTCGTGCCGTCCGGCGCGCGCCAGAAGCCTGCGCCGGCGCCCTGCGCCACCATCTCCAGCTGGTCGATCGCCGCCGGGCGGTAGACGTCCGCGGAGACGAGCAGTGTGCGCTTGTCGCGCGCCTTCAACCACAGCGCCAGCTTGCCGGCGAACGTGGTCTTGCCCGAGCCCTGGAGGCCGGCGAGCAGCACCACCGTGGGCAGGTGCGGCGAGCCGGCGAGCGTCACGCGCGACTCGCCGAGCATCTTCACCAGCTCGTCGCGCACGACGCCGATCACCTGCTGGCCGGGCGTGAGGCTCTTCAGCACCTCCTCGCCCACCGCGCGCGCCTCGGCGCGGGCCACGAAGTCGCGCGCCACGTCGACCGGGACGTCGGCTTCGAGCAGCGCCCGGCGCACGTCGCGCATCGATTCGCGGATGTTGTCCGGCGAGAGCCGGCCCTGGCCGCTCAGCGTGCGGAAGATGCCCTGCAACCGCTCGGCGAGTGATTCGAACACGAAGGGGACCTCGAGGGGTGGGTGCGAACCCCGGAAAATAGCACACCCCGGACCCGCCACGACAGGCCTCCGAGCGTCGCCCTCAGCGGCCGGGCGCGGTCGTCAGGGGCAGCTCGACCCGCAGGATCGCGTCATCGTCCCCGAACCATACGCCTTGAGCCACAGCGACAGGTCGTTCGCGCCGACGTTGCCGCTGCAGTCGTAGTCGCAGCGTCCGAAGGGCTGGCCCAAGCCAAAGTCGCCGAGCAACGCGGACACGTCGTTGGCGCCGACGCCCCCCGAGCCGTCGAGGTCATAGGCTGCCACGGTTGGATACTGGAGCAGGACGCCGTTCGCGAAGATCATGCCACCATTGAGAAGCGTCGAGGCGTTGCCTGCGCCGTTGCTGCCACCGAGCAGCGTGAAATGCACCGAACCGTCCGCCGCGGTGACCTTGCTTACGCGGTTGTTGGCACAGTCCACGGTCATCGTGGGATCCATCTGGTCCGCGCAGAAGTGCATGTCGGGGGCGTTCGAAAGGTCGATCACGACCATCGCGCCCGCGATCGGGTTGTTGGCGAGGTCGCGCATGATCACCACGAACTCCCCGAACTCAGCCGCCGGAGCGTCTCCGGCGGCGCCGACCAGCGTGACGCACAGTGGCACCGTGCTGTTGCAAATGCCGCACGGCACGCCGGCGCTCGCGAGAGAAGGAAGGACTGCGAACGCAGAAGCCAGGGCCAGGACGAGAGGGATCCTCATGCGTCGCCTCCGCAACGTTGCGGGCGCATGCCCGCGATGGGAGCCGCACTGCGGTGCGAAAAGCATGGGCGTGGCCCGCGCGGCGCGCAACAGGAATTGTTCCCGACGATCGGGTACCGGCTACCCCGCGACCGCCGCCCGCAATCCCGCCAGCGCCGCGCGGGGGTCAGGCGCCCGGAACACGGCGTGGCCGGCCACGAACACGTCGGCGCCCGCGGCGCGCGACGCGTGCGCGGTCGCGTCGGCGATGCCGCCGTCCACCTCGATCAGGAACGACAGGTTCCGCTTCGCCCGCAGGTCCCGGGCCGCCGAGACCTTGTCCATCATCTCCGGCATGAACGCCTGGCCTCCAAAGCCCGGCTCCACGGTCATGACCAGGAACAGGTCCAGGTCGGGCAGGTAGGGCGCGGCGGCGGCATAGGGGGTGCCCGGCCGGATCGCGAGCCCCGCCTTGGCGCCGGTGGCGCGGATCTGGCGCAGCACCTCGCGCGTCTCGCGGCAGGCCTCGAGGTGCACGGTGATGACGTCGGCGCCGGCCTCGCGGAACTGCTCCACCATCATCCACGGCCGCTCCATCATCAGGTGCACGTCGAGCGGCGCGCGCGTGAGCTTGCGCACGGCGCCCACGATTATCGGCCCGAACGTGAGGTTGGGGACGAAGTGGTCGTCCATCACGTCGCAGTGCACCCAGTCGCGGGCGGGATCCACGATCGCCAGCTCGTCGGTGAGCTTCGAGAAATCGGCGGACAGGATGCTGGGCGCGACGATCGGTGGCGTTGCGGTCATGACGCTCTGCTCCCGGGACGAACGGTGGTGGACGTGGGTGAGACTAGCGGATGAGACGACCGGCGGCCTGCAGCGTGATGTTCCGGTCGCGCGTGAGTCGCGAGCCGGGCGGCGGATCCTGGCCGACGATCGGGCCGGTGCTGGGCCCGGCGGGCGGCGAGAGGACGATGAATCCCTGCGCTTCGAGCTGCTTGCGGGTGCGCCCGATCTCGCGGCCCTTCAGGTCGGGCATCACGAACACGTCCTCGATGGTGCCCGTGGAGAGGAGCAGCGCCACGTCGGCGCCGCGCGGCAGCACGGTCTCGGCCGGCGGGTCGGTGGCCGCCACGAGTCCTTCCCCCACCCCGTCGCTCGGCGCCCGGGTGACGCCGCCCACGCCCAGGCCGGCATGCTCGAGCAGCAGTTCCGCACCGCGCCGCGTCTCGCCGAGCAGCTCGGGCACGGAGCTGAACTCCTCGCCGAGGCTCACGGTGACGCTGATGCGCCGGCGGCCACGCACGGGCGTGCCCGCGGCGGGGTCCTGCGCCACGATGCGGCCGCGCTCCACGCCGGGATCGAAGCGCTCGCCGGCGCGCGACAGCGCGAGCCCGGTGGGCGCGAGCGCTGCCTGCGCCTGCTCGACCGTGAGGTTCTCGAGATCGGGAACGATCACCTCGCCCGCGCGGTGGACGATGCGCGGCATGAGCACGTTGTTGAAGAGCACGACCCCGACCGCGAACGCGAGCAGCGCCACGCTCGCCGTGGCCAACGTCTCGCGCACGCGGTGGCGGCGCTGGCTCACGGCCGGCGGATCCTCGCCGCGAACGCGCCGTCACAGCCGTGCCTGTGCGGCAGCACCCGCATGAACCCTTCCGGCGTCACCACGGCGTCGGGCACGGCGCCGGCGACGCTCTCCACCGTCCACCCCGGGTGCTCGGCCAGGAACCGCGACACCACGTGGTCGGTCTCCTCGGGCTCGAACGAGCACACGCTGTAGACCAGGAGTCCGCCCGGCACCACGCGCCGCGCGGCCGAGCGCAGCAGGTCGAGCTGCACCGGCGGCATCTCGGCGAGGACCTCGGGCCCCTTCCGCCAGCGCGCATCGGCGCGGCGCGCGAGCACGCCCATGCCGCTGCACGGCGCGTCCACGAGCACGCGGTCGAACGGCATCGGGAATTCGTACGTGCGCCCGTCGCCGTGCACCACGTGCACGGAGTGCGTGCCGAGGCGCGCGAGCGTGGCCTTGAGCGTCTCGACGCGGTGCGCGTCGCGTTCCATCGCCCACACCTCGCCGTCGTCGCGCATCAGCTCGGCCAGGTGCGTGCTCTTGCCGCCGGGGGCAGCGCACAGGTCGAGCACGCGTTCGTGCGGCTGCGGCGCCACGACGCGGCCCACGAGCGCTTCGCTCTCGTCCTGCGCGGTGCAGAGCCCGGAGCGGAAGCTGTGGAGCCCTCCCGGCGAGTGATGGCCCTCGACCCACACCAGGTCGGGCGAGAGCTCGGCGGGGCGAGCCTCGACGCCCTCGCGGGCCAGCATCTCGATCAGCTGCTCGCGCGTGTTCTTGAGCGTGTTCGCGCGCAGGCCGGTGGGCACCGCGCGGTTGTCGGCGGCGAGCAGCGCGCGTGTCTCCTCGGGACCAAAGCGCGCGAGCCAGCGCTCCACGATCCACAGCGGGTGCGAGCCCCAGGCCGCGAGCGAGGCCGCGTCGTTGCCCTCCGGCCATTGGATCGTGGCGCGCTCCTCGGCGAGCCGCCGGAGCACGCTGTTCACGAGCCCCGCGGCGCCCGCGTGCGCGTACTTGTGCGCGAGCTTCACCGACTCGTCCACGGCGGCATGCGCCGGGATGCGGTCCAGGAACAGGATCTGGTAGGCGCCGAGCCGGAGGATGTTGCGGATCCACGGCTGGGTGTTCGCGAGCCCGACGTGGACGCGGGCATCCAGCGCCGCATCGATCCGGCCGCGCCAGCGGAGTGCGCCCTTCACCAGCTCGTGCAGCAGCGCGCGGTCGCGCGGGTCGGCGCCGGGGCGCGCATGGGCGCCGTCCAGCAGCCGGTCGCTGAACGCGCTGCGAGTGTCGACCGCGTGCAGGATGCGGAGCGCCGCCTCGCGCGGATCGGCGGGCAGCGACGGGCCGTCCGTGCCGGCGGCCGGCGCCCGGTGCTCGACTGCACGGCCGCGGGGCATCGTGCCGGGCCCCGCGTCGCCATGGCGGACGTCGCCGTTCCCATGGCGCGGGCGGTCCTGCGCCTGCGGCGCGCCCCACGTGCCAGCGCGCGGCGACGCCTTGCCGTCGCGACGCCAGCGCACGTTCGGGCCCTGCGGGTAGACCGGCCGCGAGCGATTGACGGCGCCGGTCTGGTCGCCGCCTTCATCGTGGAACGGGGCGCGATCGCGGCGTGGTCGCTCGAACGGCCGTCGCTCGTCGCGCGCACGATCGTGCGGCGCGGCGGCCGGGCGCGCGCGCTCGAACCTGGGGCGCTCGGCGTGCGGCCGCTCGGGCCGGGCAGTGCCGGGGCGCTCGAAGCGCGGCCGCTGCGGCCGCTCGGGGCGCGGCCTTTCCTTGCGGGGTCCATCCGGGCGCGGACGCTCGAAGCGCGTGCGCTCGCGCTCGGGCCGCTCGAACCTCGGGCGCTGCGGGCGCTCCTGGCTGGCGCGCCCGGAGCGCGGCCGCTCGGGCGCGTCCTCGCGCTGGCGCGGCCGGAAGCCCTCCCGCGGAGCCCGACTGCGCGGCGCGTAGCCCTCGCGCTCACCCGCGCCGCGCCCTCGCGGCGCGTAGCCCTGGCGCTCGCCCGCGGCGCGACCGCGCGGCCGGAAGCCCTCGCGCGGGCCGTCGGCCCGGCCTCGCGGCGCGTAGCCTTCGCGCCCACCCGCGGCGCGCCTGCGCGGTGCGTAGCCCTCACGCTGACCCGCGCCGCGCCCTCGCGGCGCGTAGCCCTGGCGCTCGCCCGTGGCGCGACCGCGCGGCCGGAAGCCCTCGCGCGGGCCGTCGGCCCGGCCTCGCGGCGCGTAGCCTTCGCGCCCACCCGCGGCGCGACCGCGCGGCCGGAAGCCCTCGCGTGGGCCGTCGGCCCGGCCTCGCGGCGCGTAGCCTTCTCGCGGGATCTCACGGCGCGGACGCCGGCCGTCGCTCTCGCGTCGCGGCTTTGCCGTGGCGGTGCCGCGGCGGACGTTCGTGCGGGTCACGCCACTTCGCTGCGGCCTGCGCGTGGTACGTCTGTCCTCGTTCACGTCGTCTGCTCCTTCATGCTCTCGAATCGTTCTCCCGGCTGCGGCCGCGCACCCCGCGTCCACTCGGCGGCGTCGAGTTCCGCGCGCCCCTCCGGCTTCAGTCGTTGCACGCGCAGCGCGCCGTCGGCGCAGGCCACGCGGATGCCATCACCGTCGTTCCCGAGCAGTGTGCCGGGCGGCGCGCCCGCGGGCCCCGTGCCGGGCTTGGACCGTGTGAGCAGCACGCGGCGGCCGCGGAACGTCGTCGTCGCCCCGGGCCACGGCGTCACCGCCCGCGCGTGCGACCAAACCACGAGTGCGGGCAGCGACCAGTCCACGATGCCGTCCTCCTTGCGGAGCTTGCCGGCGTAGCTGCCGGCGCCGCGGTCCTGCGGCTTTCGCGGCGCGCGGCCTTCGGCCGCCTGCACCACGCTCTCCGCGAGTAGCGGGCCGCCGATCGCGGCCAGCCGGGCGGCGAGCGAGCCGGCGTCGTCGTCGTCGCGGATCGGCTCGCGCCGGCAGGCGATGACGTCGCCCGTGTCGATGCCTTCGTCCATGAACAGCGTGCACACGCCGGACTCGGTCCGGCCGTCCCAGAGCGCGTGCTGCACTGGCGAAGCGCCACGGTAGTCGGGGAGCAGCGAGCCGTGCAGGTTCACGCAGCCGGCGCGCGGCAGCGCCAGCACCTCGGGCGTGAGGATGGCGCCGAACGCCACCACGGCGAAGATGCTCGCATCCGCCGCTCGAAGCTCGGCGATCACCGAGCGGTCCCTCATGCTCTGCGGACGGAGGGCGGTGAGCTCCAGCTCGCGCGCGGCCCGCGCCACGGCGGACTCGTGCGACTGGAGGCCGCGGCCGCTCGGCCGGTCGGGCTGCGTGACCACGCGCACCACGTCACACGCTGTCGCCAGCGCGCGCAGCGCGGGGACCGCGAACTCCGGGCTCCCCATGAACACGACGCGAGGCTTCACCTTCAAATGCCCCCCTTGCGCGCGCCCGGGTGGTAGCCGGCGGGCAGCTCGCCGCGCGCCAGCGCGTCCAGGTCGCGCTTCAGGAACTGGCGCTTCAAGGGCGACAGCCGGTCGGTGAACAGCACACCGTCCAGGTGGTCGGTCTCGTGCTGGATCGCGCGCGCAAGGAAGCCCATGACCACGCGCTCGAGCGGCTTGCCGTGCTCGTCGAGCCCGCGCAGGCGCACGCTCGTGGCACGCTGCACCTCCTCGAGAATGCCCGGCATCGAGAGACAGCCCTCCTCGGCCTTTTCCTTCCCGCGCTTCTCGTCCAGCACCGGGTTCACCACGGCAAAGCGGTCGTGGACGCCGTCGTCGAGCGGCACGTCGATCACGAACACGCGCTGCGGCACCCCGACCTGGTTCGCGGCGAGCCCCACGCCGTTGTACGCGGCCATCGTGTCGTAGAGGTCGGCGACCAGCGCGTGCAGCGTGTCGTCGAAGGCGCGCACGTCGCGCGCCCGCTCGCGCAGGGCCGGATCGCCGTAGATGCGGACCGGGCGCACGCTCACCCCTTGGGCTCCGGTGTCAACACCTGCGCGATGGCGCTCTTCGCGAACTCCACCTTCGTCTCCTCCGAGATGCGCAGTACCGCCCGGTCGGTCTCGATGCTCACCACGGTCGCGAACATTCCGCTCGTGGTCAGCACCTTGTCGCCCTTCTTCAGCGCGTCGATCCGCTGCTGGAGCTTCTTCCGCTCGGCGTTCTGCGGGCGGATGACCACGAAGTAGAGGATGGCGAACATGAGCGCCATCATCGCCGGGAAGCTCATGCCGCCGCCGAAGAACTTCGCAATCGGCGAGTTGTCCGCCGCGGGCGCCGCGGTCTGTGCCAGCCAGCTCATCACGAACATGCCGCATCCTTTCGGTTGGGGGACTGCCGCGGCGTCATGACGCCGCCTGTGCGAGCGTGTCACGGCTCGCGAACTTGTCGAGGAACTCCGAACGGAACGCTGCGAAGCGTCCGTCCCGCACCGCCGCGCGCGCGCGGCGGACGAGCGAGATCATATGGTGCACGGCGTGCACCGAGGCGAGCCGCATGCCGAGCAGCTCGCCGGAGATGAACAGGTGCCGGAGGTAGGCGCGCGAGTACTTGCGGCACGTGGCACAGTCGCACTCGGGATCGAGGGGGCGCTCGTCGTGCGCGTAGGCGGCGTTCCGCACCACGAGCCGGCCGGTGGCGGTGAACACCGTGCCGCGGCGGGCGTTCCGCGTCGGCAGGACGCAGTCGAACATGTCCACGCCGCGCGCGACCGCCTCGACCACGTCCACTGGATGGCCCACCCCCATCAGGTAGCGCGGCTTCCCGCGCGGGAACTCGGCACAGTCGCGCTCCACCATCTCCAGCCCGAGCGTGCGGCCCTCGCCCACCCACAGTCCGCCGAGCGCGAAGCCGTCGAACGGCAGCCCCTCAAGCCCGGCGAAGCAGCGCGCGCGCTCGGCGGCGTCGGTGCCGCCCTGGTTGATGCCGAACAGCGCCATGCGCCCGCGGCCCTCGTCACGGAGCCGGGCGCGCTCCTCGAGCCCGCGCCGCGCCCAGCGCACCGTGCGATCCACCGCTTCGCGCACCTCGCCGGCCGGCGCCGGCAGGCGGACGAGGTGGTCGAAGCTCATCGCGATGTCGGCGCCGAGGCCGTCCTGCACGCGGATCGCCTGCTCGGGCGAGAGCATGCGGCGCGAGCCGTCCAGGTGCGAGCGGAACTCCACGCCCTCTTCGCGCACGCGATTCAGCTCGTTCAGGCTCATCACCTGGAAGCCGCCGCTGTCGGTGAGGATGGCGCCGTCCCAGCCCATGAACCGGTGCAGGCCGCCGAGCTTGCGCACGGTCTCGACGCCGGGGCGAAGCATGAGGTGATAGGTGTTGCAGAGCAGGATGTCGCAGCCGGCGGCGGTCAGGTCGTCCGGGCTCAGCGACTTGACCGAGCCCACGGTGCCCACGGGCATGAACGCCGGCGTCAGCACCTCGCCATGGGACGTGACGAAGCGCCCGGCGCGCGCGCCGGTGGCAGCGTCCTCCGCTTGCAGCTCGAACGAAAAGGGCATCGTGGGGTGCGCTCGGTTGGCGCGATGGGGACCCGTCGTCCCCGGGCCGGCGCGCGGTGGCAGCCGGGTACTGCGAACGTTCGCGCAGCAGGTTACGGGCGCGCGTCGCGGGGGGTCAAGCAGCGTCCCGCCCGCCTCGGATCCCGGGCGACCGATCGGAGCGCCCCATCCGCCGCAACCAAACCGGCGCGGCCCCTCACGCTTTCGCGGAGTGGCCGCTGGCCTGGCACATCCCCCAGGGCTCTCTCGTTCCCCGGGTGGCCGGCGCGCGCGCTGCGCGCAGCCGGCCCAGATGCCGGAAGCGACCCTGCATCACTTCCGACGGGTCCCTCTCCCCACGATAGGGACACTGGTTTGATATGGAAGATTCGGGCCAGCGCCGCACACGGCCGTTCCGGCGCCGGAATCCGCGGTGAACGCGCACGAAAGCGGGTGACATCGCCCGAACGTGGCCCCCGATCGGCCGTTCGAGCCGCTTCTGCAACGCGGGGCGGCCAACCGCGGTCCGCGCATGCGAATGGGTCGCGCGCAGGATGCGCGGCCTGCGATTGCGACACGCCCGCCGAGCAGGGTCCAAAATGGTCGCGGCCGCTCCGTGTGACACAACGGAGCGGCCGCGCGTGACGCCCGGGTCGCGGGCGTCAGTGCAGCAGGAAGAGCCGCTGGCTCGTGCGCTGGCCGTCGATCGTGCCGGCCATGAAGTAGGCGCCGGAGCGGACCGCGCGGCCGTCGTCGTCACGACCGTCCCACGCGAACTCGTGCGTGCCGGCCGTGAACATGCCGCTCACCAGGTGGCGCACGCGACGGCCGGTCACGTCCACGATCGCGAGCTCGACCTGGCTGTCGCGCGTCAGCGACCAGCGCATGCGCGAGGAGCCGGAGAACGGACCGCCGCCGCCGACCGGGCCGCCCGAGGTGAAGCTCGAGCCCGTGGCATCAGGCTCGCCGCTCAGGTCGTCGTCGTCGTCGTCAGTCATGCCGCTCATCTGGCCGAAGCAGGCGCCGTTCCGGGCGGCGGTGTTGATCCGACGCCCCTCGCGGCGGATGCGCTCCAATGTCTCGCGCGCGGAGCGCCTCGAGCTCGAGCCCAGGCCGAGCAGCGTCTGCTCGGTCGCGGCCGCCCACGTGCCAACCGTGGCGTCCGCGGCCATGCCGCGCATGCCGGCAAGACCGTGGTTCGGGTCGATGCCGATGGTCTGGCCATTGGCATCGGTGATGCCCAGGGCGGCGGCCGTAAGGTTGGCGAGCACGGCCGCGTACTGGCGCTTGGCCGCGGACATCTCGGTGCCGCGGCGCTGGCGCTGGAGCAGCGAGCACAGGCCGTCGGCGGTGCCGTTGTAGTCCCACACCGCCGAGCGCTGGTCCACGCCGGCGGCGACGCGTGCGAACGCGTCGGCGCCGATCGGGGCGTCGCGCTTCGCACAGCCCCACGCCCACCACCGCGCGCTCCTCGGGCAGACGTCGGTCGTGTGCGGCGGTGAGCAGTCGACCACGCGCAGCGTGAGCGTGCACGCGTCGCCCGTCGCCCCGCTGGTGTGGTCGGTGAGCTTGAGCGTGTAGAGCCCCGCGGCGCTCACGTCGACGCAGGACGTGCTGGCGGCGAAGCCGCCGGGCCCCGTCCACGCATACGCGTAGTCGCCGGTCGGCCCGCACCAGCTCACGCTGCTGCCGGCGCAGACACTGTCGACGCCGGAGATCGCGCACGAAGGTCCGGTGGGCGGGTCGCCCACGAGCTGCGTGCACGGGTCGCTCCAGGTGCCGCTCGCGGCGTTGAAGACGCGCAGCGTATACGTGCCGGGCGTGGTCACGGTCACGCAGAAGTCGGTGGCGGTGAACCCGCCGGGCCCGGTCCATTGGAACGCGTCCCCGGAGCCGGCGCACAGCATGGTCGCGCCGCCGACGCCGAGCGTCGTGATGCTGCACTGGCCGAACGCCACCTCGGCTCGGGTGGCGATCAGCGTGCACACCGCGATCGCGATCAGTACCCGTCGCATGCGGACCTCCACACTCTGAAGACTTGGGGCCGGGCCGCGATGAGGCGCGTCGGGGCCACTCGGGGCCCGCGGCGGTCGCCCGCCGCGTCGGCCTCGCGCCACGAGACGGCGCGCGAGGCCCACGGTGGCTCGTGGAAGTTCCGCGCCAATCGCCGGCGCTGGGCGAGCGCGCCCACGCGGATGATGCGCGCTGAGCGACGGTTAGGGTGTCGCTGCGGGAGAACGCCCAGGCTAGGCCCCACCGGATACTGCGACCGCGATCCCGCAATGCTCGCGCGGGGAGCGCGCGTTCGCCCAGCGCGGTCACGACCCCGCGCGTGCCCGCGTTCCGCACCGACGCGCGACGCAACGCGCACGCGCTCGCAGGGGAGCGCGAGCCCGCGAAGCGCACGCCCGGGGCACGCGCCGTGGGGAATTAGCCGCGGCGGCCACCTAGCGATGGCCGCCGCGTGGGCGGGGATCGACTGCTTCCCCGAACGCCTTCGGGCGTTTCAGACCTCAGTCGCTGTCGGGCCCGTCGTGCCCCTGGCGCGCCCGGTTCGCTGGCGGCCCGCTGCGGAGCTTCTTCAGCTGCTCGGGCGTCAGGACGGCGCGCACCTGCATGAACGTGTCGAAGCGCGCCTTCATACCGTCCGCCTGGAGCCGCGAGATCTTCTCGATCTGCGCGTTCACGGCCGACGAGCTCGGCGACTCCGCGCGCATGAGCTTCCGGAGGTCCATGTGCGCGAGCTGCATGTCGGCGCGCCGCTGGACGTTCTTGCGGGCGGCGGCCTCATGGATGTCGCGCAGCTTGTCGCGCTGCGCGTCCGTGAGGTCGAGCGCCGCGAAGCGTAGCCCCAAGCCGCGGCGCATCATCATGGCGCGCCCGCCGTGCCAGTTCATCCGCTGCGGGTACCGCCCGCCACCACCACCACCGTCGTCCTGCCACATCGGCGCATCCGCCCCGCCGGGGCCATCGGGCCCATCGGGCCCGCCCGGACCATCGGGCGCGTCGAACGCCAGAGGTCCGTCGTCGGTCCCGTCCGGCGCGTCGAACGCCAGCGGTCCCTCACCTGGACCGTCCGTGAGCGCGAGGTTCTCGCCCGGGCCGAACATGGCTTCGAACCACATCATCAGGTCCTCGTCGTCCGCCGCGGGCGCGGCGGCGACGGCCGGGCTCGCGCCCGGCGCCGAGCTGGCTTTCGGCGCCGCAGCCGGCTGCGCCGCGGCTGCAAGCGGCGACAGCAGCAGCGCCGCCGCCCAGACCCACTGCATGTGCCTGTTCATCTGAACATTTCTCCTTCTGTGCCGGGCTCGGCCCGGGATGAGCGCGGGTCGCGCCCGCGGGGAGTTTCGGAGTGGCGTTCCCTCACCATGTCGCGCCACTTGTCGCGCTGCGCGGAGGTGAGGTGCCGCTCGATG